>Ga0265292_1000293_pt1 | contig 82448 bp, 71 predicted proteins | sample Munlanlewell296A_FD_189080 | JGI IMG/M metagenome (GOLD analysis project Ga0265292, IMG submission 189080) | Leachate microbial communities from a municipal landfill in Southern Ontario, Canada - Leachate well 296A | ecosystem: Engineered > Solid waste > Landfill > Unclassified | place: Canada...
ATAGAAGCCAATGCGGTTGACGGATCGAACAGTTTCAAACAGACGAAGAAGATGATCCTTCTCAAGTAATTTCATCAGAAAGAAAATCTTTCTAAAAAAAGAGCCGCCTTTGTGCGGCTCTTTTTATATCTTGATGGTTTTTGGTATGTGTATTTTCTAAATAAATAACACACCTTACGCAGATTTTATACGGATATTGTTAAAAATCTGTGAAATCGTAGCACAGACTTAAGTCTGTGTTACAGGATTTTTAGACAAACAAAACTTTTGCGTAACGTGAATAAATAGTTAATTTAATCATGTAAACTATTTGTTATAAAATTTTCATGGAGCGGTAGTTATGAGATCTTATAAAATCGTCTTTTTCCTTACATTAATGCTTGTAGGCATTCTTCATTCGCAACAGGTAAAAAAGGGAAGCCTGGTTATTTTACCTTTCTATGCAAAAGGAATTGACCGTACAACCGTATCAACTGCAGAAGAGATCCTCCGGCTTGAAATGGAAAATATTAGCACGAAAAATATTTCTTTAGCAAACAGCTCGATGTTTCCGAATACTGATAGCAGTTGTACCAGCACCGATTGCGCTGCTGAATTAGGGAAGCAATTAAAAGCTGATCAAGTTGTATCGGTTCAAATGTTAACACTCGGACAAAAACTCATTATTCAATATTACCTTATTGATGTTGATCAAAAAACAATTCTTCTTGCCGATAAACTGACTTCGACTTCCGTGGAAGACCTAGATGTTGTTATGAAACGGATGGCTATTAGTATTACAAGTCTTGAATCGGCAAAAAAATCGGCACAAGTTGGTGCTATTACGGAAAGTGAATCAAAACCCTTCTTCCTGCGGAATGGTAGAAGATTTAATAATTGGTCGTTTGGATATTTATATCCGCAGAATGGATATAGCACCGGCGATAAATCTTTTACGATGGATGTAAAAATCGGCTCCGAAGTTGAAGATATGGATTACGGCGTTCAACTCTTAATCAGAGAGGGTTTTGGTGCGAATATTTTTACTTCTTATCTTTTTAGCAGGAAAGATATTTGTCCTTACGTTGGCGCCGGTGTTGGGTTTCACTGGGTTACTATCGAGCAAACCTCTTCATTTTCTTATTACCAAAACCAAACTTATACAAGTAATCAAAACGAGAAAAAGGGAGATGGGTTTGAAATTCTTCTGAACACCGGTGTCCGGTTATTCCATACATATAATTTTAGAGTGAATGTTAACCTGACATATTCTTATACGTTTAATGATTTGAAGAGCGAAGCAATTATTTTAACTCTTGGATTTATGTATTGATTATAATTGACTGTATGGAAAATTTAACTATCGAAGTGAGGGAAGTATGTTACGGATTGTTTCGTTTTTAATTTTAATTATTTCTCTTTCTGCCGATGGGTTGGCACAAAGTTCCAATAATTTAATATTGTTAAAAGGTGGAACGGCTGGATATGGAAATATTCAGGGATTGCAGGTCGATGGCAATGGCGGACCAGGGCGCTGGAAAATTGGACCGATTCTAGGTGTTGGGATTGAGCGCGAGTTAAATAAAAGTTGGTCGCTTCAAGCAACTTTTGAGTATTCCAATAACATTTATGATGGTTCAAAAACTTGGGAAGATTCGTTAACTATTGGGAAAAACACGGTTGTTGATCTGATGGGAAATATTAAGAAAAAATGGAATTGGTTTTATCTTCTTGCAGGAGTTGGTTTTTCTATTCAAAAAAGTTCCGATACATATGCCGTCGCATTTGGTAATTCAATTTACGAGGGTGGTCGTTATTATAAGCTCATCTTCAACGAAGGAACCTCATCCAATGGATTAACCGGATTGCTGGGAATTGGCATTCAGTTCCACTTAGTAAAAAACATTGAATTTTTTTTTGAAGGAAGTATTCGTGGAAGAAGATATGGTTCTGCTGCAGCGCAACTAGGGATAATCCATGAAATATGAGATCATTCAATAGAAATACTTTGTAATATTTTATACTGATTTCCTATTCTTCGGAATTAAGATTTCGTTTTACTTCTCATGTATTTCCCCTTTGTGTTCCCCAAAATTTAGTGGTAATTTTGTTTTGAACTTTTAATCAATTTTGCTTGAAAAATTACAATACAGCTGATTAATCCGGAATGAGTAGTATCACTATATGTTTCCTTTCAATTTGAATTTATCATTTATCACATCCAAATATCCAATTAATTATTGAACCAACAGGAGAGAGTATGAGTAAGTATAAAATCGCCTGGCTGCCGGGCGATGGCGTAGGAATAGAAGTCCTCGAAGCCGCTAAAATAGTTTTAGATAAATTAAATCTTGACGCAGAATATATCCATGGCGATATTGGCTGGGAATTTTGGTGCAAAGAAGGAGATGCTTTCCCACAGCGCACGATCGATCTTTTAAATAATGTGGATGCTGCGATGTTCGGCGCAATCACTTCTAAACCGGTGAAGACAGCCGAAGCCGAACTTGTTCCAGAATTAAAAGGAATGGGACTTATCTATCGTTCACCTATCGTGCGCATGAGGCAGTTGTTCAATCTTTATATTTGTTTGCGTCCTTGCAAAGCATATCCCGGCAATCCGCTGAATTTTAAAGAGAATATTGATATTGTAGTTTTTAGAGAAAACACAGAAGACCTTTATTGCGGTGTTGAGTTCAATCCTGTTCCGCAAGAGTTAGCTGATGTGTTGACAAAACTTTCAAAACCATTTTCAGTATTCAGCAAAATGCCGTTAGATGAATATGCGGTCTCTACAAAGATCAACACAAAAAAAGGTTCGGAGAGAATTGTTCGTGCCGCATTCGAGTTCGCAAGAAAATTTAACCGGAAAAAAGTTACGATTGTTCACAAAGCAAATGTTGTTCGCGCAACAGATGGATTATTTTTTGATATAGCTAAAGAAGTCGCAAAAGAATTTCCTGAAATTCAGATGGACGATGCCAATATTGATGCGATGACAATGTGGTTGTTGAAAAATCCATACAATTATGATGTGCTTGTTGCACCGAATCTATATGGCGATATAATTTCCGATTTAGCCGCTCAAATGGTTGGCGGACTTGGTTTTGGATGCTCAGGTAATATTGGTGAAAAACTTGCTGTGTTTGAACCTTCGCATGGTTCAGCGCCAAAATATTCAGGAATGTATAAAGTAAATCCGATTGCAACAATCCTCGCTGCAAAAATGATGCTTGATTGGCTCGGCGAAAAAGAGATGGGAGAAAGATTAGAAAAAGCTACTGCCGAAGTTATTGCAGAAGGAAAAATCAGAACGTATGATATGGGCGGAAATAATAAAACGTTGGAAATAGCGGAAGCAATAGCGGAGAAGCTGTAAAAAGTAGAAAGTAGAAAGTTGAAAGTAAAAAGAGAATTCTGGAATAAGGAATTAATAATCTCTTATCTTTCAATGACTAATGACCATTGACAAATGACTTAGAGTAAAAAGCTGGAGTATTCTTGAACGAACTAATAATTCACGAAGTCGGTATGCGCGATGGACTTCAAGCGGAAAATGAAGTTGTATCAACCGATCAGAAAATAAAATGGATAAAGCAATTAGCCGAAACCGGCGTTGATATTATTCAAGTAGGTTCGTTTGTAAATCCAAAACGAATGCCTCAGATGGCAGACACAGATGAACTCTTCAACTATTTTTCCATACAAGAAAATAAGTTGAGCAACGTTACTCTTTCCGGTTTAGTCTTAAATGAAAAAGGTTTGGAGCGTGGAATGGCTTGTGGAGTTGAAATGTTCTGCATGGGCATATCTGCAAGTGAAACGCACTCACAAAAAAATACCGGAATGTCAATCGCAGAAGCTACGGAGAGAATTATCGCTATGGCAAAGAGTGCAATGAGTGCCGGAAAGAAAGTTCAGGTTGCGGTTCAATCGGCATTTGGATGCGGATACGAAGGGAAAATCTCTGAAGAAAAAGTTCTTTCACTTGTTCAAAAGTTTTTAGAAAACGGTTTAAAAAATATTAGTCTTGCGGATACTGCGGGATACGCCATCCCCGATCAAGTTGAAAGATTATTTGCTGCTATTTATAATTTAGATGAGAGCGTTCAATGTGCTTGTCATTTCCATAACACTTATGGACTTGGAATTGCAAATGCTTATGCAGCATACAAAACCGGAGTAAAATATTTTGAATCATCTTTTGCCGGATTGGGCGGCTGCCCTTTCACCGCGGTTGCCGCCGGAAATATCGCTACCGAAGATTTAGTTCATCTCTTTCAAAAAATGAATTTGCGGAATGACATTAAACTTGAAAACTTGATAGCTATCTCCAAAGAAGCTGTGGAGTATTTTAAACGTGAACTACCGGGAGTGATTTATAAGACGGGAAGAATTCAGTAGGCAGTAGGCAGTAGGCAGTAGGCAGTAGGCAGTAGGCAGTAGTAGAAAAAAATAGAATTGTAATTTATTCAAATCTCCGGAATTAATGATATGAAATTATTATATGGCATAAGAGTTTTAGATTTAACTAATGTCTTAGCCGGACCTTTCGCAACGCTGCATTTAGCGCTTGCGGGAGCCGAGGTAATCAAAATTGAAAATCCTGTTGACGGCGACCTTGCACGTAAACTTGGCATCGTTACGGAATACAACAAGAAATTAATGGGAACAAGTTTTCTCGCGCAGAACGCGAATAAAAAATCTCTAACTCTCAATATGAAGTTTGAAGAAGGAAAAGAAATTTTTCGTAAACTTGTAAAAACTGCGGATGTTGTTGTTGAGAATTTTCGTCCGGGAGTTATGGCGCGTCTTGGCTTTTCTTATGAAAAACTCTGTGAGATAAATCCAAAAATTATTTATTGCGCAATCTCAGGATTCGGGCAAACCGGTCCTGACGCTTTCAAACCGGCGTACGATCAGATCATTCAAGGACTAAGCGGAGTGATGGCGGTAAACGGAGATGAAAGATTAAATCCGCTTCGTGCCGGATTTCCCGTCTGCGATACAATCGGCGGAGTGAATGCCGCTTTTGCAATTATGGGAGCGTTATATTTTCGCGAGAAAACGGGTGAAGGACAATTTATTGATGTTGCAATGCTCGATTCAATTATGCCGTACATGGGCTGGGTTGCCGCTAATCTATTAATTGGTGGGCAGCAGCCGGCTTTGATGGGAAACGATAATTTTACCGCGGCTCCATCCGGTACATTTGTTACAAAAGACGGCTACATCAACATTGCGGCAAACAAGCAAGAGCAATGGCACGACCTGTGCGATATTCTTGGGATTGCTGAGTTAAAAGAAGATGTGCGATTCAAAGAAAGAGACACGCGAAAGGAAAATCGGAAAGAACTTACTCCTCTCATTGAAGAAAAATTGAAAGCGAAGGAAACAAAATATTGGGCTGAGGTTCTGAACGCAAAAGGAATTCCTTCAGGTGAAATTTTATCGTTGGAAGATGCGTTAAATCAACCACAGATAAAGCATAGAGAAACTCTGAAAACAATTAACACTCCCGGCATCGGGGATATTCCACTGTTTAATTTGACGGCAAAGTTTAACAAAACAACTGCCGAAGTTGAAACTCCGCCACCAACACTTGGGCAGCACACGGAAGAAATGATAAAAGAGTTTGGTTACACGGAAGATGATCTGAAATCGTTTAAAGAAAAAGGGATTGTGTGAAGTTAGTCGTTAGTTGTCAGTGTTCAGTAGTCAGAAGTAGAAAAAAGAATTGAAAATATTTTAATTAATAATGGAGAAATAAATTTATGGGAATGACCATAGTTCAAAAAATATTAGCAAAAGCAACGGGACAAGCATCCGTCAAGATTGGCGATGTTGTTGAGCCGCGAGTTGACGTTGCAATGTCGCACGAGAACGCGGCGCTGGTGATCAACCAATTTTTAGAGATTTATAGCGGAACCGGGCTTGAACCAAACGTTTGGGACCCATCTAAAATTGCGATCATCTTTGATCACCGCATTCCTGCGGAAAGCGCTAAGACAGCGACAAATCATAAAAAGATACGTGAGTTTGTTGTCGCGCAAGGCATAACAAAATTTCACGACATCCGCGGAGATGAAGGGGGGATCTGTCATCAAATTCTTCCGGAGAATGGCTACATTCGTCCCGGTTATGTTGTAGTTGGAACAGACAGCCACACAACAACTCACGGAGCGCTCGGCGCATTTTCATTTGGCATCGGCGCAACCGAAATGGCGAGCGTGTGGACTCTCGGAACGGTTCTTAATGTTGAAGTTCCTGCAACAATAAAAGTTGTGGTTACCGGAAAACTTTCCGGGTTCGTTTCACCAAAAGATCTTATTCTTCATCTTATCGGAAAAATTTCTGCGCAAGGCGCAAACTTTAAAGTGATTGAATTTCATGGTGAAACCATAAAAAATATGTCAACTTCAGGAAGACTTGTACTTAGTAATATGAGCGTTGAAGCCGGTGCAACTGCCGGAATAGTCCCTCCGGATGAAGAGACTGTTCGCTACTTGCGCGAAGTTGCCGGTGTAACTGATGACATTGAAATGGTATTACCTGATGCCGATGCAAATTATGAACGGATCGTTGAGATTGATGCTAGTAAACTCACTCCGCAAATTGCGTGTCCACATACCGTTGATAATGTTAAGCCGATTGAGGAAGTGGTAGGAATAAAAATAAATCAAATCGTTATTGGTTCATGCACTAACGGAAGACTTGACGATCTTGAAATTGCTGCAAATATTTTGAGAGGAAAAAAAGTTCATCAAGAAACCCGAATGCTCATCTTTCCGGCTTCCTGGAAAATTTATAAAGATGCGTTAAGTCAAGGATACATCATGGATTTTATTAGTGCCGGTGCGGTGGTGATGAATCCCGGCTGCGGATGCTGTCTTGGAGTTCATCAAGGAGCGCTGGGCGATAAAGAAATTTCCCTTTCAACTACGAATAGAAATTTTAAAGGAAGACAGGGCAATCCCAATGCAGATGTTTATCTTTGTTCACCGGCGGTAGCTGCCGCAAGCGCTATTACCGGCGTCATTACCGATCCATCGAAAGGAGTAAATTAAAATGACTTCTATTGTAATAGCAAAATTTGGTGATGATATTTCTACCGACACAATTTATCCCGGCAGATTTATGGCAACTGTGCTTCCGACTGAAACTCCGCAATATGCTTTTATGGATGAAACAGAACTCAATGCGAAATTAAATAACAAGCGAGTTCCTCCCAACAGTGTTATTGTTGCGAATAATAATTTCGGCTGCGGTTCTTCAAGAGAGCAGGCTGCATCAACATTAAAAGGATGGGAACTGATTATCGTCGCAAGAAATTTTGCAAGGATCTTTTTGCAGAATTCAATTAACCTTGGTTTGCGCACAATTATTTGTCCGACGATCGATGCAAATGAAAATGATGAACTCGAAATAAGTGAAACAGAAATTATCAATAAAACAAGCGGAAAGAAATTTGCAATTGAACCGCTTCCGCTAGCGCGTCAGGCGATTATCGATGCCGGTGGACTGATCGCATACACAAAGAAAAAGTTGTTGGAGAAATCCGGGAAGAACTAATTCTAGTGAGCGTGGTTGAATGATATCCTCGGTCAAATTTTTGTTTTTTTAGACATGATTAACAAACAAGCCTGCCCGGCTCAGTCGGGGATTAACGAATAGCGATTTTTGATTTGTATTTAACTTCTAAAATCAAAAATCGTTAATCCTTGTTCTTAGATCAAAAAAGTTTTAGTTAGCGATTACGCCGCGCTCTGTAGGCATTACTCAATGGTTAACTTTATGAGAAGTTTCAATGATCATTATTCAACCATTCACTCATGCGATGGTTTTATCCAAAAGATATTTCCCAAATCTAAAATCAAGATTGATGAACCCTAAAAGATCTGTAGTGATTTTCCATCATCCATCATCCCTTAACCATCAACCATCTTTCCCATTTCATTCTCACACAAAATAATCTTAATTTTGCATCGAAAAACTCAAAGATAAAAGTGGTAAAAACTATAAATATATTTCTTCTCTTCGTTATTATCTCCGCTTCAGTCCTGGCGCAAACCGACCAAAAGGAAGTGAAGAAAGCCTATTATCCAGGCGGTCAAGTTAAGACTGAAGGAGAATATCTAAACGGAAAAATTGATGGGATGTTAAAGGAATTTTATCCTTCCGGAAAAGTGTGGAAAGAATGGAACTTTGCAGATGGGAAAGAAGAAGGCATTTCAAAAATATATTTTGAAGATGGATTATTGAGCATTGAATGGACTTTTCACAACGGATTGAAAGATGGACTTGCCCACTGGTATTATGAGAATGGTAAATTATGGTCTGAACAAAACTATCTTGTTGGTTTGCTCGAAGGGACTACAAAAACCTATTACAAAACAGGTGAACTTCAAGGTGAATGGGTTTATCAAAATGGATGGTTGAACGGTATTTCAAAAACATATTTTACTTCCGGTAAAGTTGAGGTTGAAAGATATTTTGTTGATGGAATGCTGAATGGGAAGACAAAAATTTTTCATGATAATAAAATAACTGCGCTTGAAGCAACGTATGTGAACGATAAAATTATTGGAGATGTTTTGATTTATGATTCTGCCGGACTGCTTCGTGTAAAAGATACATATGCCAACGACGAGCTTGTTAACCGCATTCGTTACGATTATCTTGGCAAACAAGAATCGCAAGAAAAATATGAACGAACTTATTTTGAGAACGGCGGGCTTAAATCAGAGGTCTTTATTAAAGACGGTAAAAAAACAGGATCGATGAAAATATTTTACGAGAGTGGATTCCTAAAGGAGGAATGGAATTATGCAAATGATACTCTGCAAGGAAAATCTTTTTCGTTCTATGAAAATGGAACCGTTTCCTATGAATCAGACTATTCAAATGGGCAGAAGATTGGCGCCGAAAAATTGTTTTATGAAAATGGTCTCTTAAATGAAGAAAAAATATTTGAACGCAGTCAGCCAAACGGTATTGCTCTTACATATTATCCAAACGAAAATCTGGCATCTTCTTTCCATTATGAAAATGGAATTCTTAACGGAGTTTATCAAAAATATTTTGAAAACGGAGTAATGCAATCGGAAGAATATTATCGCGATGGTGAAATCTCAGGCGATAAAAAAGTTTATAATAAAGTTGGACAGCTTGTAAGGATGGAGCTTTATTTCCATGGGGTACTTGAAGGCTGGGTAAAAGAATTTTTTAACGACGGCAAAATATATAAAGAAGAATTTTACCGGGATGGCATGCTCGAAAAAAGTAAAGAATATGACCTCAATGGTCTTTTAATTAACATTTATGGATACAACTAAGCGAAACCGTTATGAAAAAGAAAAACAAAGAAAATTATTCTGTCGGTCTTCTTCAACTTGCTTTTTCTGCTGATGTTAATAAAAATTTGAAGAAAGCAGTTGAATGGGTAAAGAAAGCCGCTAAGCAAGGCGTCAATGTCGTCTGCCTTCCGGAATTGTACAGAACTCAATATTTTTGTCAGAAAGAAGATACATCACTTTTTAATTTAGCTGAAACTATTCCGGGACCTTCTACAAAAGCATTTCAAAAATCCGCAAAGGAAAATAAAGTAAGCATTATTGTTCCGGTATTTGAAAAACGGGCGAACGGGATTTATCACAACACAGCAGTGATCATTGATTCGGATGGCGTTATACTCGGGACATATCGTAAAATGCACATTCCCGATGATCCGGCATTCTATGAGAAGTATTATTTCACTCAGGGTGATTTAGGATTTAAAGCATTTCAAACAAAGACCGGAAAGATCGGAACACTCATTTGTTGGGACCAGTGGTTTCCCGAAGGTGCGCGGTTGACCGCTTTGCAAGGCGCTACAACGCTCTTCTATCCAACAGCGATTGGTTGGCATCCGTATGAAAAAGAAAAGTATGGAAAAACTCAGCGTGATTCGTGGATAACCATTCAACGCAGTCATGCAATTGCAAACGGTGTGTATGTGGCTTCTGTTAATCGTGTCGGTTTTGAAAAAACTGTCGAGTCACAAGCGGGACTTGAATTTTGGGGCTCTTCTTTTATTTGCGATCCGCAGGGAGTTATGCTTGCGGAAGCTTCTACGGATAAAGAGGAAATTTTGATCGCAGAAATTGATCTTATTCATTTAGAGGATGTGCGCCGCAACTGGCCTTTTTTGCGGGATAGAAGAATTGACGCTTATGGTAAGATCACTAAACGTTTTATTGATTAATTATTTTTAGTTGGAGGAAAAATGAAAAAATTAGTTCTCTCTCTGTTTTTTATAATTACCGGATTGAATTATCCGCAACTTCAGTTCTCTTCAATCATACAATTAGACAATAACTATGCTGCTTCGCTAACAATCGATTCATGTGGAAATTTTTATTTTGCGACAACTCGAAACCTTTTCATTTCGACTGACGGTGGTGTTAATTGGATAAAATCATTTTCTCTACCAGACTCACTTCAATCGCAGTTTATTGAAGTTATAACCGTAGGGAAAAGGAATGAAATTTATTTGGGAACCGGTAACCGAGGGGAAATTTTTCGATCTCTTGATACAGGTAAAACTTGGAAGATTATTTTAAGCGCTGATTTGACTGGAGGTTACGTTGAGGATATTGTTGTTGATTCTGTTGGAACTATTTATGCAGCCACAGTTCGGAATATTTTGATCTTACCGGATCATGACTCGATTTGGCAAAGCAGATTTAATGGCTTTTCCTCTATTGTCAACACGACCTGGTCTCTTTTCATTAGCAAAAATGGAACTTTGTTTGCTGGAACAGAAGCAGGATTATATCGTTCAATAAATAGTGGGATGGATTGGAGTATGGTTTATGATTATCACCGAGCTGATTTCGTATGCTTTACAGAAGCAAATAATGGGACACTTTATATGGGGGGTACAGATAGAGGCTACGGTCTTTATAGCAGTTTAGATGATGGGTTAACTTGGAAACGATTTGGAATCTTTTTCGATTTCTGGAAAAGAGGAATTACTACATCTTCCGATGGAAAAGTTTTTTTAGTTAGTAAAAATTTGTATTCAACTACAATAGATAACGATTCATTATTCATTAAACATAACATTAATTTAGGGAGAGACTTCCCGGTGATTCATCCGAATGGATATCTTTATCTTACTTACTCTGGCTCACTATTAAAGAGTACAGAACGCGTAGATATAGATAGACAAATTCATCTCCCACCGCCTGGGATCAATTATACTTTTTTGTTGGAGCAGAATTATCCAAATCCATTTAATTCGAAGACAAAAATTAAGTACTCTGTACCAAGCGGAGCAGTTGTATCATTTACGACAGTTCTTAATGCCTATGATGTTCTTGGGAATAAGGTAGCAACACTTGTAAATGAAAACAAACCCGCCGGTGATTATGAAGTTGAATTCGACACCAAAAATCTCTCAAGTGGGATATATTTTTATCAACTAAGAATAGGTGAATTCTTCGAAACGAAGAAAATGATTCTATTGAAGTAAAAGATGTGACTTTGAAATCCGAAAGTCCGAATATAAAACTAAATGTCCAGAGTTATTTAAATCCTGGACGTTTTATGTTTTGAATTATTCGGTAGAGAGTAAATGTTTTTGTTTCTAACGAAGATCGAAAACTATTTTACAATATCCAACAGCTCAACTTCAAAAGTTAAAACTGTTGCCGGAGGAATCGTTTCTCCGCGTCCCATTTCACCGTAAGCGAGGTTATAAGGAATAAAAAATTGGAACTTATCACCAACTTGCATTAACTGCAATCCTTCAGTCCAACCTTTAATTACTTGATTAAGCGGGAATGTTGCCGGCTCATTTCTATCGTACGAACTGTCAAATAGTTTCCCATCGAGTAATGTTCCTTTATAATGAACTTTTACTTGATCTGTAGCTATTGGCGAAGCGCCGTTTCCTTTTGAAAGAATTTTATATTGAAGTCCGCTTGCAGTAGTTAAAACGCCTTCTTTCTTTTTATTCTCTTCAAGAAAAACTTCCCCTTCTTTTTTATTCTTCTCAATGACCGGAGCAATTTCTGTTTGCTTTTTTTCTTCTGAAACTTTTTGCACAGCAGCTTGTCGCTCTTGCATCTTTTGATTAAGGGCGGTTAAACATTGCATCGTTTTCTCTTCGGTCAAAATAGGTTTTCCGTTTGCTGCGTCTTTTAACGAAGCTATTAAGACATCAAGATTAAGTTGAATCAACGGATCTTTCAAACTGGCAAAAACATTTTGACCAATAGCATAACTAATTGAATCTCCAGCGGTTTTTAATACTACCGGTGCCGGCGTTTCTTTTTTTGCAGACTGTTTTTTATTCTGTGCAAAAGCAACTGAATAGATCATTAATATCAACGCCAATAATTTTATCACTTTCATTTCGTTCCCTTTAAATAGATTATTTTTTAATTAATACGCTGTGAAAATACTTTCATTGAATGAGAGAAACAAACATGAAAGCTTTTGCATTATCAATTTTAATTGACCTTGTTTTGTCGTTTGGTGAAAGGAAAAATTTGAAATATTATTGATGATAAAAGTGTTTGGGATACATCCCTAGTAATCCTAAATGTTTCTAAAATTTTCCGTAATTTTTACACAGGGAATTAATTTAAAAGAAAAATTCAAATGAAAACAGCAGCAGTACGGCTCCCGGCAGAATGGGAACAACATGATTCAACATTAATTGCATGGCCTGCAAATAAAGAAGATTGGCCAGGCAAATTCACTCCGATCCAATGGGTGTATGGTGAAATTGTGCGCTACCTTTCCCGGAATGAAAAAATTTGGATTGTCGTTCATGATTCTGCTCATAAAAAAAGCGCTGAAAGAGTCTTCTGGAAAAACTACATAGATCCTTCAAATATTCAATTTATAATTAAGAAGACTGATAGAGGATGGATGCGTGATTCTTCCCCCGTATTTGTAAAGCGAAATAAGAAAACTGAAGCCGTCCATTTTCTTTTTAACGGTTGGGCAAAGTATGATAACTGGAAACTTGATAAGAAAATTCCGGAACAAGTTTCCCACGCACTAAATCTTCCCCTTACACTTGCAACTTATAAAAATCGTCATGTTGTTTTGGAAGGCGGTGCAATTGACTCGAACGGGAGCGGAACACTTTTAACCACAGAAGAATGTCTGCTTGATGAAAAAACGCAGACGCGTAATCCGGGATTTACGAAAAGCGATTACGAAAAAATATTCAAACAGTATTTGGGCATTTCTAAAATCATTTGGTTGGGGAAGGGGATTGCCGGAGACGATACGCACGGACACGTTGATGATTTGTGCCGCTTTGTAAATGAAAAAACCGTGGTGCTTTGCCATGAAGACAATCCAAAAGATGAGAATTATTTCTTGTTAAATGAAAACGAAGAACGGTTGCAGAGTGAAACTACTGCAACCGGAGACAAGTTAGAAGTTATCTCGCTTCCCATGCCTTCACCTTTGATGTTTGACGGAATGAAACTTCCGGCAAGTTACGCAAATTTTTATGTTGCAAACGGATTAGTGCTTGTTCCAACTTTTAATGATGAGAAAGATAGAACGGCTTTAGGAATTCTTTCCGAACTTTTTCCGGATAGAAAAGTTATCGGCATCCATACGGTTGATTTGGTTTGGGGATTGGGAACGCTGCATTGTCTGACGCATGAAATACCGGAGTAGAATAATTACGAATTTGGAAGTTTGAATAAATCGGTGCATAATTGGGATAGGGAACACTTAATAATTATTGTTGTTAACAAAATGGTGCAGTATAAATTTGAATCAGCAAGTATCATAAAAGAAAGAGGCTTGGTGTGAAATCAGGTAAAATGGATCAAATTTTTTTAATGACTTTAGGGGGATTGTTGGGAAGTATCTTAATAGGGTTTGTTTTTTTCAACACTTCAATTTTTATCCCGACACAATCGAATTTTCAGTTTGTGGCTAACGGGTTTATTGGAGCTTTATTCTTTAGCTTATTAGAATATAAGTCTATTAAGGAACAAATTTTCGGGATAATATTAATACTATTTCTGAATCTTGTTATTTTTTCCGGAAGATCGTTATCGATAACCTACGTAATAAGAGATGTTTTTTTTATAGGGAGTGTAATTCTTTCTGTTAAGCTTTATTACCAATTCATAAAAAAGAATCCACAAATAAAACTTTATTTAAGGTGTTTTGCTTTGGCTTTGATCTACGGTTTAATAAATGCTGCATGCGGAATTATTGTCTATATGGTAAACACAAATTCAGGTTTTCCGCCGATAGAATTTATTTATATCATGGCGCGGTACGGTATATTAATTGGTTTTGGTATCGGCTTAGGAACAGATTTTTATTTTCAGAATAAGAAACAATTATCCGGTTGGCTAGGAATAAAAACAGCTTGAAGTGCAAGGATTAATGATTTAAGGGGTTAGTAAAGTGATAGTGCAAATTTTAAAATAAATTATTTTTTGTGGGTATTCAATAAGCAATAAAATATGGTTGAATGAAAAATTTATATGATGTAATCATGGTTTAGAAACAAGGAGTTACTAATGTTTAAATCAAAGTCCGCAGTAATCATTTTTCTGGTGTTGTGGAATATTTTAATAGCACAGAATAATTTTCAAACTGATATAATAAAAACATCAGCCAGTGAGCTTAAGATAACTTTTATAGAACATGCTACGTTAATGTTTGAATTTAATAGCCAGATAATTTATATCGATCCGGTCAGTAGTTACGCGGATTACTCCAAATTACCAAAAGCCGATTTGATTTTAATTACTCATCAGCATGGCGATCATCTTGATCCGAAAGCAATTGAGATGATAAAAAAAGATGACACAAAATTATTCTGCAATCAAGCGGCACTTCCAAAAGCGGCGGACGGTTCCATTCTAAAGAATGGTGATACTACTTCATTCAAAGGAATTAAAATTTCAGCAGTGCCAGCTTATAACATAATTAACAAAAGAGAAACGGGAGAAGCTTTTCATCCTAAAGGAATGGGGAACGGATATGTGCTGACTTTTGCAAATGTAAAAGTATATATAGGCGGTGATACCGAAAATGTTCCTGAGATGAAAAATCTTAAAGGAATTGATATCGCTTTTCTCCCTATGAATTTGCCTTATACTATGACTCCGGCTATGGTTGCAGATGCTGTTAAAATGTTTAACCCGAAAATTCTTTATCCTTACCATTATGGAAATACAGATGTGAATGAATTAGTTAAACTTTTGAAAGACAAGAAAGATTGTAAAGTAAGAATTAGAAAAATGAATTAAAATTATTGCGATGTGAATTTAATTTTCTGTTCTGTTACCTTGGCTGAAAAAAATTAAACCTCCAGGCTTTTAGAAACTTGGAGGTTTTTTTATGCACAAATCTTACAATATTGCAGTTTCAACAGCAAAAAGTTTTGTAAATTCTTTCCCGCTTCTCTTTTCCCAATTCTTTTTGTGATATCCATATCCGGCAATTAGTGGCATTGCAAGCGTAGCTTCAGCGAAAACCATTTGCTCGTAAGTTGTTTCAACTTTTCCCCATGAACTTGCTTCTTTCAAAGTAGAGCCGGAAAGTCCGCCGTCTCTTTCATCGGCAACGGTAATTTGAACAGCGTATTTATGCATTGGCGCATTTTCTTGAAGAAGGTCAGCAGCAACAACAATATCTTGTGTAAAGTTTTTTGGAACGCCGCCACCGATCATAAAGATACCGGTATCTTTGCTTGCTAATTTAATTTTAGTAAGTTCAAGAAAATCTTTTGCCGAATCGAGTGAAACATGTTTGGCGGGATTTTTTGTTTGGTGCATTACAAATCCAAAACCGGCGGAGCAATCAGAAAATGCAGGAACAAAAATCGGGACATTTTTTTTGTATGCTGCATAAATAACCGAATCATCAACTTTTGGTCCGCCGTTGTTTTCTAAATATCTTCCAAATTCATATAGTAATTCGCGTGATGAGTAAGGACGCGGTTCTAAGCCGTCTAAAATCTTTCCAGTCGTTTCGTCGCATATGCGGAGTTCTTCTTCATCAATGTAGGTATCATAAATTCTATCAATCATCAAATCGCGGAGTTTATTATCATCGCTGAATGGTGTGCCGAGATAATGTTTAAAACCAAGCGCTTCAAAGAAATCCTGGTCAACCATAACTGCGCCGGTAGAAACGATAGCGTCAACCATGTTGTTCATAATCATATCGTAAACAATTTTCTTCAAACCTGCGCTAAACAAGCTTCCGGCAAGTGTAAGAATTACAGTACATTCTTTATCGTTCAACATCATGTCATAAATTTTAGATGCGCGGTAAAGGTTTCTCGATTGAAAAGCCATACTTTCCATTGCATCAACTAATGGTACAACGTTGTGTTGTTTCATATCAAAATGCCGGATCGTCTTTTTTAAGTAATCGGTTTTTTTGTTCATTTTTTCCTCGTGAAATTAAATTTTTGTTTGCAAAGATACGGTATAAAAAGAAAATTTTATAAAAGGATTTTTCTTCCAATAAAATGCTGAACTTCAGTGTTCCCCATTTTAAAGGGAAGTTTTTCTTCAAAAACGAATCCTGTTTTTTCATACCATTGGAGAGCGTTGATATTATTATCCATAACGCCAATCCAAATTTCGGGAAACCCTTTTTCTTTGGCGGTTGCAAAAGCGATGTCCATTAGCTGCTTTCCGATTTTTAGTTTTTGAAATTCCGGCAGAACGTAAATGGATGAAAGATAAAATCTCTTCTCTGCTTCATCGATCGACAATTTCAACCAGCCGACGGCGATTCCATCAACTTCAGCAACAAAACAAAACACATTTTTCTTGTCGAATAGTTCTTCTAATTTTTTCGTATTGTAGGTTTGGTTGAGGTAAAAATTCAAATCTTCTTTCGGAATGAAAGATGCGTAAGCTTCATTCCACGATTCTTGCAAAATTTTATACACTTGTTCGAAATCATTTTTGTTCCATGATCTAAAAACTGTTTTTTGTTCATGCATAACTGCCTCTAAAAAAACAACTTTGCGATACGTAGGATGCCTTGTTTCCATCTTACCCGGTGTGAAATTCCGCTTGCCGCTTGAATCTTGTCCACATTCTCCAAATACCATTTGAAGTTGCGAAGCAGCGCATCTTTATTGGAAAATTTCGGTTTGTATCCGAGAATTTTTTCTGCTTTTTCAATTGATACAAATGAATCCTTTGAAGCAGTCTCATATACCCATTTATAAAGCGGAGATAATTTTAACGCTTCTAAAAATCTTAGAATTAGAATGATTGGCTTTTCCGGTAAACCAATTATCTTTTTACCAAAGCCAGCGAAATCTAAAACTGCTTGATAATCTTCCTTCATCGTGGTGAATTCTTTCGCGCCAATATTAAAAGTTTCATTAGCAATTTTTTCATCAAGAGTAGCACAAAGATGAATTGCTTCGCATAAATCCTCAACATCAAGTAGTTGATAGCGGTTGTTGCCGCTTCCTATCATTGGGAAACCTTTACCGTCTTTCGCCCAATCGTAGAGCAGATCAAAGACTCCCAGTCTTTCCGGACCAATAAATGATTTTGGACGAAGGATTGGAACGCACATTCCTTGCTTTCTGAATTTTAAACATTCTTCTTCGGCGAGGATTTTTGCTTTCCCGTATGGTCCAACGCCATCAAGTTTATCAGTTTCAAATAAGGGATGGTGATCGGGAATTCCGTAAACCGCTGTGGATGAAATATGAATAAATCGTTTTACTCCAGCTTTAATAGAAGCTTCAAGTAAATTTTTTGTTCCGTTAATATCAGTAGAAAAAATATCTTGTTCGGAGTAGAGCGGAAGGGCTGCGGCGGTATGCACAACAATATCAATGTTTTCCACAGCTTCTTCAACAATAGACTGATTTCGGATGTCCCCATTTATAATTTTTAATTTATTTTGAACGTCTTCATAATTAAAATCAACAATATCAAGCGATGTTACATTGTGATTATTATTTAATAAATAGCGGACTAAATTTACCCCGAGAAAGCCGGCTCCACCTGTAACTAAAAATCGCATTAAAACAGTTCCTTAAAAAGTGAGCGAAATTCAAGATTAAAATTACTATTTTTGGAGCGCTAAGAAAAGGAATGAATGGATTTGGGAAAAATAATTTTTAATATACACGAAGAAGACGATTTTCTTTTAGGTTTCGGAATTTCAGTCGGGGTTCACTTATTGCTGTTGTTTTTAGCAATAGCCTTAAGGAGCGGAATTTTTATTTCAAGTAATAGTGTGCAGAAATCAATGGCTACAAAAATGCGCTTTTTGTTTGAAAACAATTTTTCCAATTCCTCTAATATAAACCCGGGAATAATTGAAGGGAATAAACTGCTCCAGAAAAGTGAAACTTCTGCAGCGACTCCTGTCTCGGTCACAGGAGGACTTTCTTCTCCATTTGCAAATGCCGATACAACCTTTTTATCGCAATATTATTCAGAAACTTCGTTGAATGTAAGGCTGAAGTTCCCTGTAGGCTGGACGTACATTGACCAAAATGTAAAAAAGAAATTGGATGGTGTAACTTTTTATGGCGATCCACAAATTTTTAATCCGCCTCCTTATGTTCACCTTGAGGTAGTTGAAAAATACTTATTTAATCCATCCCGCTATAGCGAGAAAGCACAAAATTCAAATTATGAGTATTACTTTAACGCTCCGGAGGAGCTTGAAGGGATTTTCTCGCAAATTATTTACATTAAAACCGACATTGATGAAGATTTTATTATAAAACTTATAGTAAAGGGAAAAGAGCCTTTTTATCGTTTTTTGCCGTCTTTCTGGGGAATTGTTCAATCTTTTGATTTTGGAAGCTCAATTTTTTAGCAAATCCCGATTTTTATTCGTAAAATTGCTATTCAAAATAATTGACTTTTTAGTCTTGGAAGTTTATTTTTAAAGCCTTTATAAAAACGAATTTAAATATTCGGAGGAATTTTACGTGAAACAAGAAAAATTGACCAGATTTATTAAACCTGAAGATGCTAATCAAAAATGGTATATTGTTGATGCTAAGGATCAAACGTTAGGAAGATTAGCTTCACAAGTTGCCCGCGTAATTCGCGGAAAAAGCAAAGCCACTTTTACTCCAAATATGGATACCGGTGATTTTGTAGTTGTTGTTAATGCCGAAAAAGTAAAAATTGCCGTTAAACGTCAAGAGATGAAAACTTATTATCATTACAGCGGTTATCCCGGCGGATTAAAAGAAAGAGCATATAAAGAAATGACAGTTAAAAAACCTGAATGGGTTATAGAAACTGCCGTAAGAGGAATGCTTCCGAAAACAAGATTAGGAAGACAAATCTTCAAAAAATTAAAAGTGTACCGTGGAGCAGAACATCCACATTCAGCTCAAAAACCAGAAGTATTAAGTTTTTAACGGAGAAGAAATGGCAGATCAAATTTTTGTTGGAAGAAGAAAAACAGCTGTAGCTCGTGTTATTCTGAGAAGCGGAACCGGAATTATTACCGTTAACGGTAAAGCATTTGAACAAGCTTTCCCTGAAGCGGTTAGTCGCGAAGATATTCTTGGACCTTTTATTGTTACCGATACTCAAGGGAAATATGACGTTTCTACTAAAGTAGCTGGCGGCGGAATAACCGGTCAGGCGCAGGCAATTCGTTTAGGAATTGCAAGATCGCTTGAATCTATTGATGGAAATTATCGTCCAAAATTAAAAGAAGCCGGATTTATGACAAGAGACCCGAGAATGGTCGAACGCAAAAAATACGGACAACCAAAAGCACGAAAAAGATTTCAATTTTCTAAAAGATAATTTTTTTAAGTATTTAATTAATCATCCATACTTTCAGATTTACCTCCTGTGTCCCCGCCTTATGCGGGGGTGAAAGGTAAAGTAGAAGAAAGTAGAAGTAAAACAGGAGCATATTCTATGAACAAAGTAGATCTCACTACTCTTATTGAAGCAGGCGCCCATTTCGGACACTTGACCCGTCGCTGGAATCCCAAAATGAAACCATATATTTTTATGGAAAAAAACGGGATTCACATTATCGATTTAAAAAAATCTCAAGCTCTCTTACAATCAGCCGCAGAGAAAATATTCAATCTTACTTCCGAAGGGAAGAAAGTTTTGTTTGTCGGCACAAAAAAACAAGCAAAAAATATTATTGAAACTGAAGCCCGACGTAGTGACCAATATTGGGTTACTGAACGCTGGCTCGGTGGGATGCTTACTAATTTTTCTACAATAAGAAAAAGTATTAAGAGACTCCATTCAATTGAAAAGCAGGAAATTGATGGTACGTTTGAGAAAATTACTAAGAAGGAAAGATTATTCCTTTCACGTGAAAAAGATAAGCTGAAAAAAGTGTTGGAAGGTATTGAGAATATGAACAAACTTCCAAATGCACTCTTCGTTGTTGATGTGAAGAAAGAATCGATTGCCGTGCAGGAAGCCAAAAGACTTAATATTCCTGTTTATGCTGTTGTAGATACAAACTGCGATCCTGATCCAATAGATTATGTTATCCCGGCAAATGATGATGCTGTTAAGACAATCGAGTTAATAACTAAGTTGTTGGCTGATTCATGTATCGAAGGCGAAGCAAAAGGGAAAGAAGTTAAAGCTGAGGAAGGCGCTTCAACCGAACGAGTGAAAAAAGAAAAAGAATTAGAAAATAAAGAAGTATCTAAATAATTATTTTCCTGCCTTGTCGTGAGGCGGGTGCGAAGAAGGATCATTAAAATGGCAATTACTGCTAAAGATGTAAATGAACTGCGCCTTAAAACAGGTGCAGGAATGATGGATTGTAAAAAAGCTTTAACTGAAGCCGAAGGTAACATAGAAAAAGCTATTGATATTTTAAGAAAAAAGGGAGCTGCAGTTGCCGCTAAACGCGCTGATAAAGCCGCTAATGAAGGCGTTGTACTTACGTCAATTTCTGAAGATAAAAAGACAGGTTTCATTGTTGAGGTGAATTGTGAAACGGATTTTGTCGCTAAGTCGGATGACTTTATTGCTTTTACAAATTTTGTTTTAGAAAAAACTCAACTTCATAAACCTACTTCAGTTGATGAATTATTTGCTAAGGAGGTCTCTCTTCAAACTAAATTAGACGAAATTGTTGGAAAAATCGGAGAAAAAGTAGTTATATCCCGCATCGGAATTACCACTGCTGAAAATGGGTATGTTGCAGAGTATGTTCATCCCGGTGCAAAATTGGGTGTTATCATTACTTTTGGAAATATTGCCGAGGATAAATTTGATCTACTTACCGGCATTTCAAAAGATATTTCTATGCAAGTTGCTGCTATGAAACCGCTTTCAGTATATCGTGAAGAAGTTGACCAAAATGTTATAGACAAAGAAATTGAAATCTATAAAGAGCTTGCACGAAAAGAAGGCAAACCGGAACAAATTCTTGAAAAAATTGCAACTGGTAGAATTAATAAATTCTATCAGGAAAATTGTCTTAATGAACAAGCGTTCATTAAAGATAATACAAAAACGGTTGGCGATCTCTTAAAAGAAATAAACGCAAAAGCCGGTACTGAAGTGAAGATAAATTCATTTCTGCGTTATCATCTTAGTGATGAAAAAAAATAACTCTTTATAAAAGGTCTTCATTACGTAAGACCTTTTTTTATGTTTAAAGGAAATAATATGCAGACACTCAAGTATAAAAGAATTCTTCTAAAGTTAAGCGGCGAATCATTAATGGGGAAAAAGGGATACGGTATTGATCCTGAAGTTCTTGATTTTTTTGCGGATGAAATTATCGCCATAAATAAACTTGGAGTTCAAATTGGAGTAGTGATTGGTGGAGGAAATATTTTCCGTGGTCTTAACGCCAGCGATCAAGGTATCGGGAGAGTTACCGGAGATCAAATGGGAATGCTCGCAACCGTTATCAATTCATTAGCTCTTCAAAATTCAATTGAAAAAAAAGGTACTTATTCCCGATTAATGAGTTCAATTAAAATGGATGAGATTGCCGAACCTTATATCCGGAGAAGAGCAATTCGTCATTTAGAAAAAGGACGTATTGTTATTTTTGGCGCCGGCACTGGGCATCCTTATTTCAGTACTGATACCGCAGCATCATTACGTGCGGTTGAAATGGAAGCTGATGTTATTATTAAAGGAACCCGTGTTGACGGTGTGTTTGATGCTGATCCGGAAAAAGTACCCGGCGCTTTAAAGTTCAATTCGATTTCTTACATCGATATTTTAAAGAAAAATCTTCGCGTAATGGATCTAACCGCCATCAGTTTGTGCCAGGAAAACAAATTACCTCTTGTAGTTTTTAATATGGATAAACCCGGAAATTTGACTGCACTAATTAAAGGAGAAAATGTCGGCACGGTAGTGCAAGAATAAAAAGATTTTATTATTTTTTTACTACTACTTTGAAACATTTTGAGGTTTTTATGGAACAGATACTTAAAGAAACAAGATCAAAAATGGATAAATCCATTGATGCGTTGCGAAGTGAATTATCCAGGATCAGAACCGGAAAAGCAACTACAGCTTTGCTGGATAATATTAAAGTCGATTATTATGGAACACTTACTCCACTTCGGCAAGTTGCTAACGTTACGGTTTTAGACAGTCACGCTTTGTCTGTTACGCCCTGGGACAAATCACAAATTCAAGTGATTGATAAAGCCATTCTTAATGCTGATTTAGGTCTTAACCCCGTAAGTGACGGAACTAATTTGAAAATTCCTATTCCTCTTTTAACTGAGGAAAGAAGAAAAGATTTAGTAAAACTTATTAAAAAATTCGGTGAAGAGTCTAGAATTGCGATCCGTAACGTCAGGCGGGATGGGAACGAACATTTGAAAAGAGCAGAAAAAGAAAAAAAGATTACGGAAGATGAATTAAAAGATGCTGAAGATAAAACACAAAAATTAACCAACGAACATATCGCATTGATTGATGAGATCCTTAAACATAAAGAAAAAGAAATAATGGAAGTTTAAGGATTATTCTGGAGCCTTGAATTCTTTCCCGCCCCGTGCGGGAATTTTTTTAAATGTACTTCACTTTATTATTTTTTCAATCAACTAAAATCTTTCCTCAAAATTTTCTAACTTTCTATTGAAGATTTCGTAAAATGAGAAAAATCAATGGTTAAAAATGTTCTATTATTTACAGGAGGATTAATCCTCTTTTTAACCGGATGTGTATCATACGGGATTCTCCTTAATTTAAGAGAAAAACCTCTTCAACAAGAAATGGCGATGAAAGGTTTAGTAAAAGTCGAAAACGCTAGAATTGTAATTAACCGGAATACTTTTGAACTATTTCTGTATTCTGATACGCTCTTAGTAAAAAAATACCGCGCCGTATTTGGCAGAAATCCCCGGCAAAAAAGTAATGCAGAAGACAATGCTACCCCCATCGGCACATATAAAATTTGCGAGATATTTACTAAGCACAAGTATTGGAAACAATTTAAGTTAACATATCCAAACCTACAAGATGTTGAAACCGGTTTGACGAGTGGAAGCATTAGCCAAAGCGAATATGAAAAACTACGGTTCGATAATAATTATGGAAATTGTGTGAACGCCGGAACAAAACTCGGCGGAAATGTTGGAATACACGGTATAGGCGAATTAAATTTTATCTTTAAGAATTTGCCCTTTGTATTTAATTGGACTGACGGCTCAATTGCCGTTAGTAACGAAAATATTGACGAACTTTATAACGTTATAACGAAAGGAACAGAAGTTGTTATCATTAAATAAAACAGTATTAGCCGGAATTATTTTTCTATTCTTACTTATCTTAATTGGCTGTGATAGTGAATCGAAAAACCCATCTACTCCAATTGAAGATTATCTTAGCGACAATCAAATGCTTCTTGCTCATCTCAAGAAAAACTTTGATCCTCAAACGGAAGTTGCATTATACAGTCAGTTTGATACCGATTCAAGTAAAGAAATATTAGCAGTAAAAGAAACGAAACCGTCGAAGACGGATAAATGGGGTTTGAAAATTCAACTTTTATCCTCAGACTCTTTAAAAAAGAAAGATGAAGTTTTTCTCCCGGAGATGTCAACAACAGAGAGTATTTGTACAACCCAGCGACTAGATTCCATTTCTTACGATCTATTTTATTTTAACTCGGGGAGTTTTTATATAGGCTCAAGCGGAGGAGAAATATTTGCTTATCTCGTTGATTTCCCGCAGAAACAAACATATTATACGCACTTAATTATAAGCGCCAATAAACCTGCTGCTCTTTTCTTTTCAAAGAATTGCGGGGAGCAAAAGGTGAAAGATTTTTTCCTAAATCTGTTCAAAATTGATTACCCCGAACTTGTAGTTAGTCAAAAAGATATTTCATCAGAATAAATTCCGTTGCCACCTTTGACAAAAACATTTTTTTTATTTGCAATTTTTATTTCTTTTTCTTTTACGTCTGCTCAAGAGGCGAATAAGGTTGAACTTACTTCCATAGATTTTATCGGCAATTCCACATATTCTTCCTCATTGCTTCGAGATGTTATTTCATCAAAAGAAACACCCAGCTGGTTCTGGAAATTTCTCAATTCGATTAGCAGTAGTATAGGAAAAGAGGCGGTTTATTTTGATAGTCTCTCTCTTCACGAGGATATTACTGCGTTAAATAATTTTTACAATGTAAACGGATTTTTTAAGGCGAATTTTTCTTACACATTTAAGATTGATACTGTTCAAAGAAATGCTTCGGTAACTTTTCAAATTAAAGAAAGGCAAGCATCCACATTTTCAGAAATTAAATTGATCGGTTTGGAAGCTTTACCGAAAGAATTAACCGAAGCAATATTTAAGGATTTTAACATTTCAAAAAAAGAACAATTTTCCCAATTTCTTTTAAAGAGCAATATTGATGCGATCATTTACAATTTGAATACTTCCGGGTATATGCTTGCCGCTTTTGATAGTTCTATTATTGAAAAAGATACGATTGATAACCGGGCAAATGTCAATGTCTATTTCAAACTTAGACTGCGGTACAAAATCAGCGAAGTACAAATTGAAAAGAAAGGTGAAGGAAGCGACTTTGTTGAAACGGATTTGTTAAAAGACCTTGTCGGTATCAAACAAGATGAATTTTATAATTCAGAAAAAATCCGGCAAAGCCAGGTTCGTTTATATCGAACCGGACTTTTCAATTATGTGCAAGTTATTCCCATAACCGAAGACACTTCAGGACATTTTGTTCCTCTAAAAGTTGTCGGCAGTATCGGCAAAATGAATGAACTTGCCCCCGAATTGATTATGAACAATCAGCAAAGTACTTTTAATCTTGGTTTGGGTGCAACCTTTATACGTAAAAATTTTTTAGGACATGCAAGAAAATTAACGTTAACAAGTGCTTTCGGTGTTCAAGATTTATGGCAAATTAATTTCGGAAAAGTGATAAAAGCTTTTACTTTAAGAGATACTTCGTTGGCGGGTTATTTCGATTCAAAATTAAAAATTGAACAACCATATGTTTTTAATAAACCAATTTTCGGAATTCTCGAAGGATATTTTACTCTCCGGAAAGATGCGGTTTCTAACAAAAGAAATTACGGCGGTAAACTCAGTTTTGAATTTGAATTACCAGCTAAGAGTTTTATCAATTTCTTGTCTTCATATTATAATATTGAAATTGCAGATGAAATCTTCTTTCTTACCGACCGAGAATTAACAAGAAGTCAAACGTTATCAATTCTTGGGTTGGATCTTCGTTCAATTAAAACACTAAATCCTCTTTTCCCTGCTAATGGGTATAATTTGTCAGTTGCTTTAGAGGAAGCCAATTCAATTCCTTATTTCATTTCCCGCATAACGAATAAAGCGTACACTACTCCGCTCTATTACAAAACACAAATTACTTTTGCAAAATATTTGGCAACAAATAAAAAAGAAACTTCGGTACTTGGATTAAAATTAAAAACCGGTTACTTGCGCGCCTATCGTGGAAATGAACTCGATGTTCCAACAACAAAAAAGTTTTTTGCAGGCGGCAGCAACTCAATAAGGGGATGGCGCGCTCGTGAGCTTTCTCCAAAGGTTGAAGTTCCGGTTTTGAATGAAGCTACCAATACAATGGAATCAGTACTTCTTGAGGGGGGAAGTTTTTTACTGGAAGCTTCAACCGAGTACAGATATAAGCTAACCGAATCAATCGGAGTAACAACTTTTGTAGATTTTGGGAATACGTGGAGCAATGTTAAAAAAACAAGAATAAGTGAAATTGCTATTGCCTCAGGTTTTGGATTTAGATATTACACCATGATTGCACCGTTTCGGATAGATTTTGGCTTTAAATCCTACGACCCGTACTCTGATAAACGGCTTTTTAAGCGAAAATTCTTCGATTTGATGGAATTTCATTTCGGTATAGGGGAAGCGTTTTAATGGCTTGGTTACCTCTCGGTTTTTCTTTATTTTTGTACCCATTAGTAGAAAAAACAAATAATAAATCCCAAATAACAAATTCCTTTTGATTTTTTGTTCGCCTGGCGAATTGCTTTTTGTGATTTTCGGTTTATCTGAGGTAGGAATTATGATTTTAAGTATGACCGGTTACGGCAAAGCTGTTGCTGCATTCAACGGTTTTTCTTTTGAAGTAGAGTTAAAAAGCGTGAACAATAGATTCCTGGAGGTTTCGGCGAAACTACCAGGCAGTCTGTTTGCTAAAGAATTTGAGATAAAAGAACTTATCCGAACAAAAATTAAGCGGGGAAAAGTCAGTCTTTCAATTTCTGTGAAATTTGGTGCCGGACAAGATGCGCTTTTAAATGAAGCCAAATTGTTTGAAACAGCTCAGATGTTGAAACAGATAAAGAAAACTCTAAAGATCAAAGAGAAAATTCAGATTCAGCATTTTCTTAATTTTAAGGAACTTTTTTCTCCGGATTTTCTTGAATTCTCAGATGAGCATTTCGAAGTCTTAAAAAATTGTATCTCAGAAGCTGCCGATCAATTAATCGAAATGAGAAAAGTTGAAGGACAAACCCTCTTAAAAGATTTATTTGAAAGAGCAAAAGTTATTTCCGATACATTAGCAGAAATTGAAAAGATCCATCGAGACTCTGTTCAAGAGTATTTTCTAAAACTGCAAGAGCGAGTTCAACAGATAATCAAAGATATTCAAAACTATTCAGATCGTTTAGAATTTGAACTTGCACTACTTACGGAAAAATCAGACATTACCGAAGAATGTGTCCGGCTTAAAAGTCATTTAAAATATTTCTCGGAAATACTTTCTGTTGGTGATGAAGCCGGAAGAAAGCTTAATTTTATTTGCCAGGAGATGCACCGGGAGGCTAATACCATAGCTTCAAAGTCGTTATCGGCTGAAATAACGCATCATTCTGTTTCCATTAGAGAAGAAGTTGAAAAAATTCGCGAACAAATTCAGAATATTGAATAGTGAAGAAAAAAGTTGGAAACATCATTGTTCTTTCTGCGCCAAGTGGAACCGGTAAAACGACTATTATCAGATCCATTTTAAAAATTTTGCCGGATGTTGTCTATTCAATTTCTGCAACTACTCGTGAGAAAAGACCTAATGAGCGGGATGGAGCTGATTATTTTTTTATAGGCGAAGAAACTTTTCAACAAAAAATTAATGATCATGAATTTGTGGAATGGGAAAAAGTTTACGATTATTTCTACGGAACGCCAAAAACTTTTGTTGAAAAAGTAATTTCGGAAGAGAAATCGATTCTTTTAGAAGTTGATGTAAAAGGGGCGCTTTCAATTAAAAAAGTATATCCCGAAGCAATAATGATCTATCTTCTTCCACCAAGTTTGGAAGAATTGGAAAAACGGCTACGGGAAAGAAAAACGGAAAGTGAAATAGATTTTCAGAAAAGAATTGAGAGGGCAAAAATGGAATTGAGTCTTAAGGATAAATTTGACTATTTTATAACCAATAATAATTTAAATACAGCTATTTCAGAATTAAAAGAACTGATAGAAAAAATAACAAAAGAGGAGATGACCAAATGAGTGTAACCCCTATAGATTTACGAATAATTGATAAACGCGTTGCGAATGTTTATGAAGGAATAATTGTTGCCGGTAAAAAAGCCCGCGCAATTAACGATGACCGTAAAATTGAATTCAATGCCCTACTGGCAACCGTTCCCACAACCAGTATAAGCGCTGACGATGATAGCGAAGATTTTGATAATCCTGCACAGCTTAATTTATCGTTGAAATTTGAAAAAAGAAAAAAACCGCATATTGAAGCCTTGAATGAACTGCTTGACGGGAATATTGAATTCGATTTAAGGAATAAAACTATATAGTTCTAAATTGCGACGAGTCGCAAGGTAAAGTAAAAAGTGGAAAGAAAGAACTCGTTGCTTTCAACTTTTTTACTTTATATTTTTTTTGACAAAACTTCATCTGAAATGACATCGGCAAAACAAAAAATAATAGAATCATTACTTGTGCAAAAAGAATTGTATGGTGATGAACTTTTCCGTAAAACAATTTTAACTGAGCCTGACCTGAACGTGGGAAAAGACTTTCCAAACAAAGTTGAAAAGAAAATTTCTCCTTCCCTCAAAAAGATTGAATCGCTTTCCGTTTCAAACTCATCGTTTGGAACAGATTCCACTGAAAAACTCACACAGTATTATAAAGAAATTTGTGAATGCTTGGAATGTCCTTTAGGTAAAACCCGTAACAAATTTGTTTTCGGTGTCGGTGATCCAAATGCTAAAGTAATGCTCGTAGGCGAAGGTCCAGGTGCAGATGAGGATGAACAGGGAATCCCTTTTGTGGGAAGAGCAGGACAATTACTCACAAAAATTTTAGAAGCGATCTCATTTAAGCGGGAAGAAGTTTACATCGCAAATATTGTTAAATGCAGACCGCCGGGGAACAGAACTCCCAACCCGGTAGAAATTGAGACTTGCATTCCCTATCTTCACAAGCAAATTGAAATTATTCAACCAAAACTTATTCTCTGTTTGGGAACAACGGCAGCCGTTAGTCTTCTTAAACGAAAAGAATCACTCGGTGCAATGCGTAATAAAGTCCATCAAGTAGGTGAGATTAAAGTTGTAGTTACCTATCATCCGGCAGCATTGTTGCGAAATCCGAATTGGAAAAAAGACTGCTGGGCAGATGTACAATTTTTCAGGAAATTATATGATGAAATGTAAAATAAAAAGTAAAAAGTAAAAAGTTGAAAGTAGAGTATGAATAAATGCTACTTTCCACTTGTTACTTTTCACTTACTACTTGTAAAAAGTTTATGGCAAAAAAAAATACACAAAATACCGAACTGCTTCAAAGAATTCCTTCTGATGTAAAACCACCAGCAGCGCCTGAAATAGAAATGGCTGTTCTTGGCGCAATGCTTATTGAAAAAGAGGCTGTGCCTAAAGCAATAGAACTGCTTAATCCCACAAGTTTTTATTTAAAAGAACACCGTTTGATCTTTGAAGCTATGCTCGATCTGTTCAACGCTGATGAGCCGATTGATACCGTAACGCTGTATCAAGAATTAAAACGGCGGGGCACTGCGGAACAAACCGGTGGAGTGGTTTATCTTAGTAAACTTTCGCAGAATATTTCTTCGGCGGCTAATGTTGAGTATCATGCAAAAATAATTTTAGAAAAATCAATACTCAGAAAACTTATTACTACTTCGCACGATATTGCCAGGGAAGCATATGACGGAACGGAAGATGCTTTCAATATTTTAGATAATGCCGAACGAAAAATATTTGAAATTACGGAAGAGCATCTTAAAAAATCCTATCAAGATATGGATCAGGCGGTGCGCGATGCCCTTGAATATATTGATGCAATTCATTCAAAAGATTATAAAAACATTGCAGTGCCAACAGGATTTATGGACATGGACGATATGTTGGGCGGATTTCAGAAATCCGATTTAATTATTATCGCCGCCAGGCCTTCTATGGGAAAAACGGCACTCGCACTTTCACTTGCACGCAATGCGGCAATTGATCATAAAGTTCCGGTTGTTTTTTTCAGTTTGGAAATGGCGACTGTTCAGCTTATCATCCGTTTACTTTGTGCAGAAGGGAAAATTGATGCACAGCGTTTGCGAACAGGAAAATTTTCTTCAAAAGAAGAAGGAGATAAACTGCGGAGAGCTTCAGCTAAATTGATGAGCGCACCAATATATATTGATGATACACCGGCTCAAACAATTTTGGAAATTCGTGCAAAGGCAAGACGCTTAGTCTCCGAGAAGAAAGTCGGGATGGTCGTTATAGATTATTTGCAGCTCATCCAGGGACCACCGCGTGCAGAAAGCAGGGAAAGAGAAATTGCACATATCTCACGCTCACTTAAAGCATTGGCGAAGGAATTAAAAATTCCCGTTATTGCTCTTGCACAGTTAAACCGCGCGGTTGAATCGAGAACAGACAAACGTCCGCAGCTTTCTGATTTACGTGAGTCCGGTTCTATTGAACAAGATGCCGACGTAGTGATGTTTATCCACCGCCCGGAACGGTATGCACAACAGGACAGTAAAGATTATGCGGATGTTGAAGGACTTGCAGAAATAATTATTGCAAAACAAAGAAACGGTCCAACCGGCGAAGTGAAACTAACCTTCTTAAAAGAATTTACCCGCTTTGAAAGTAATTTAGCTTTTAGACCGGATCCAAATTTAACCTATAATCAACAGCCGACAGAGGAATTTCCAATATGAAAACTCTTATCATTGTGCTATTTGCTTTTGTTTTTACACATGCACAGATTGCTACTGAAGAAGATAAACAAATCTGTAAATCAAAATTTGATTTAGCAGTTAGCGACAGCCTTTCTTCAAAACCGATTGGCGATGTGATTACCGCGATCGGTAAAAGTTTTCTTGGATTAAATTATGAAGCATTCACCCTTGAGAAGGGTGAAACAGAAACGCTTGTTGTTCATTTAACAGGATTGGATTGTACAACATTTTTAGAAAATTGCGTTGTCTTCTCGCGCTGTATTAAAAAGGGGAAAACCTCTTTTGAAGATTACACTAAAGAATTAGAGTTCGTCCGTTACCGCGATGGAAAAATGGGAGAGTATCCTTCACGTCTCCATTATTTTTCCGACTGGATTTTTAACAACACAAAGAAAAATATTGTTGAAGATGTTACGAAATCTATCGGTGGCGAACCGATTAAGTTTAAAGTCGGTTACATGACAAAGCACCCGAAATCATACCGCCAATTGAAGGAAAATGAAAAATTTGTTGCGGTAGTTGCTAAACAGGAAAAAGAGATCAACAAAAGAACATATTTCTACATTCCGAAAGAAAAAGTTGATGCGGTTGAATCCAAAATTCATAATGGGGATTTGATTGCGATTACCACTAATTTGGAAGGCTTGGATATTGGTCATGTTGGCATTGCGTTAAAAATGGATGACGGAAGAATTCATTTTATGCATGCGCCGTTGGTTGGATCAAAAGTACAAATTTCAGAATTACCGCTCGGTGGATATTTAGCGAAAATTAAAAAGCATACCGGGATAATTGTTCTTCGTCCGCAAGAACCCACAAAATAATTAGGAATTACGAATTAGGAATTAGGAAATGGGGTACGAAATATTTGTTTTGCATTTATTTTTAGTTGGGTTATTTTGCAATTGCAAATAGGGAGTTATTGGTTGGGAGGTACTACGGAGCGAAAATTATTTAAACATAGAAATTATGAAACGGACAAAGGCGTTTATAGCTTTACACGGTAATGGGAAGCGAGAAAGTTTTACAGAAACTATTAAAAAGCATGAAAGAGAAGATAGGTAATATTTAAAATTTAAAATGATTTATTCAAAAGCTTTCGTTAATACTTCAATTCTTCGTTCATAATATTGTCTGAGATCGGAAGGGGACGTTAACATGACTGATTCTGATACTAAAATGTCAACCAAATATTTAATTTCATCATCAATTTTTATAGAATATTTTTTGTATAAAGAATGTTCTCGATTGACATAAATTGTATTATTATAAAAATAAGAAGGTGGACCTGTTTCGCCCTCATCAACAAAACCGAAATTAAATCCTAAATCAGTTTTTATATTTTTTAAAGCTTTGTTCTGAGTGACAGGATTGATATGAATAATATTGTATTCACCTCTTTTTGCTTTGTTACTATTAGGAGTCTTTTCAATTTTAGAAGTTTTTTCTTGCCAAACTGAGCCTTCAACATTTTCTTCTTCAACTTTGCCGGTATGACCTTTCGAAACAGTAATTTTCATTTCCTTTAAATAATCAGGCAGTTTTAAAAATGCTTTTTTGAGAATTTCTGAAGCTTTTGAAATAGCCTTGCGATTTTGTGCGATCTTCTTTTCATCCTCCTCACTTTTTAGTAGACCAACAATTTTTTTAACTTCTTCCCTCATCGCTTTAAAAAAAGCTCGATATGCTGGACTAGTTATAATAAAATTATCTCGATTTGCCGTAAACTCAAGAAAATCAGCATTTATTCTGCCGGTAATTTTTCTTGTACCATGACCATAATCTTCAAAACCAAAAAGATTACGCGTAATCATCACATCTTTTACGCAACAGATTATTCCAATTTCTTTAAATGGAAGAGGTTTATCAGATAAAATTATTTGACCATTAATATCTCCGAATTCCGTTAAAATACTAATTGGAAATTTTTTCCCGTCAATAAATAAGGGTTCAATTTTTTTCTTATTTATAAAAACTTCAAAATGTTTAGCGTCCAAAGGGACACTAATCCTTAATCTTTCAACAACTTCATTAGGGGTAAAATTATGCTCGACATCATGTAATATAATAGTTGTTCCATCACTTTCCCCTTCAATCGGTTCAATAAGGAAGTAGGGTATTTCCCAATTATTAGAAGATTGCGTCCATTCATTTTGATCAAAGACAACCTTGGCTTTAAAACCTTCTTTTTGAGTAATTAATTCAAATTTATTTGTTGCACCAAATGAACTAAATTTTCCAATTCCGATTTCGCCAATAAATTTTCTTTTATAAATCTTGCTTAATTTGTTTTGTTTCTTTAACTGTGATCCAATTTTAAAATAATTAGTAAGATCCTTTAGATCCATACCTAGACCATTATCCGAGACAATTATTTTATCTTTGGTTAGTTCAATATTTACTTTACTAGCATCTGCATCGTAAGAATTATTTACCAACTCTCTTATTAGATTGACACTCTCGCTATACATTTTTCTACCGAGTGTTAAAATATGGCTCTTATCGAAAGTTACAAGTATGGAATTGTTGTTTGTGCTCATTTTATCAGTCTTCTTGTAAATAGTAATACGTGTTTTCTAATGTTTTAATAATTCTTTCGTCTTTTTTTAGGATTTTTTGAATTATCTTTTCCTCATTGGATGTGAACTGCTTCCGATTATTATGAATAGTTAATTTAGACAACAAATAATTTAATCCAATTGGTGTTTGCTGTTGTTTTAAAATTGAAATAATATTTTCAAGATATTTTTTGCGATCCATACGTTCGATTGAGTTTGAGATATCATCTTCAAAATATCCCCATTCTTTTAATGCAAAGAGACCTTTTTTAATAGCAATAACATCAGGAGTTGTGGATATAGAATACTGAATTATACTATCACTTATTTCAGGATATAACTCCCAAATCATATATTTAATATCGTCAGCCTTTACAGGTTTCCTGTTTTTAATTAAAACGTCTTTGATTATCCGACGACATTCTGCTGATTGATTATCTAAATGGGGATAAGCCGTCACTCTTCTATAAGGCTTAACAAAATTATTCAAAACATCTAAAGCATAACCATCATCTTCAAATAAAGTATTTAAATAATATGATTTTTCTTTTGAAGAAGATATTTTGTCTTTATTCTGCGACACCATATAACATTTTAAAATATTTGAACGGGAAGGAACGCGCATACGGCGTATCGCTTGTTCACGAATCTGGCGAATTCTTTCTCTTGTAAAATTAAATCGTTCTCCAATTTCTTCTAATGTCATAGAGTTATCTTTGTTTAAACCAAAATATAATTTAATGATTTCTGCTTCTCTTTCCGTAAGAGTATAAAGTGAACGCTCTATTTCAGTTTTTAAAGAATCATCAATCAAAGTATAATCAGGATCTTTATCTTGACTAATTAGTTCATTATCCATATCTATATCAATACGATAAACAAAAGTATCAAACCGGTTGGAATAAGTATCATCAAAAAAACCGAAAACAAATCTGGAATGTTCAGTTAACTGTTCTAATTCGCGGACTAGTTTATTTATATCGGTAAGATCATCTAAAACACTCTTACTATTATTAATGTGCTCTCTAATTATATCGATTTCTGCAATCACATTTATCGGATACCTAATATTTAAAGAATATGATTTTACATAATTATCAAGGTGTCTATAAATATTATGGTGAAGATAACTTTTCAGATTATTAACGGTAGTACAATTTGTAAGTGCATTAAGACAAGCTAAATTCGCTTCTTGAATCAAATCAGTAATTTCCATCTGACAAGGATAGATGTATAGTACTTCTTCAAAAACAATATATTGAGTACTAAAAAACAATTTCTCAAACGAACAAGTATCCCCTTGAATCATATCGGTAATGAGTTTTCTTTCTTCTTCGGCAGTTAATCTTTGCTCATATTTTTTAATATCTTTAAGATAACTAGCTATAAATTTATTTAAGCCAAATGAAGGTTTTAAACAAGTTGACATTATTTCATTAGATTTATTTTATTATTTAACGCTACATATTAATAACTAACCCCATGCAAATAAAATACCTGAACAAATTAAAAATCTAAATATTATAAACCAACAAGGAATTTTATTAAAGGGAACAATACTGCGCTAACTATTTTTAACGACAATGAAAAATAACTGTTCCATTGAATAAATCAAATATTAAATTAGTTTAATTAAAGAACTGTTGGAAATCTCGGAGGTTTGTAAAAAAATATTTGTTTGAATGGGTTGTATAAACAGCCCGCTCCGATGGAGCTAAAATAATTACTCTCCCTAAAATGCTACAAGCAGTAAGCTCCTACGGTGCTACAAAGCATCAAATATCTTTTGAATGTTGTTCACTAATTAGTTATCTTGCCCCATGAAAAGAAAAGTATTATTCTATGGTAATTACTTTTTAGACTTCTATTCTAAGCAGGATCTGAAAACAAAAGAAAAAATTGATTTTGTTCTTGATCTTGTTAGAAACGTTGAGAGAGTTCCAATTAAATTCTTGAAACATTTGGAAGGAACCGACGGTTTATATGAGGTAAGAGTAATAACTAACAAAAGCAGCATTAGAATATTCAGTTTTTTTGACGAAGGTAATTTGGTAATTCTTATTAATTGCTTTAATAAAAAAACAGAAAAAACGCCAAAGAATGAATTGGAATTAGGGAGAAAATTAAAAGAAGAATATTTCTCGGAAAAGATTGAAAGGAAAAGAAAATGAAAAAAATAACCACGTTTGAAGAACACTTAGATAAGCAATACGGTAAAAAAGGAAATGAAAAAAGGGATAAGTTCGAAGCTAACTCAATTGCTTTTCGCCTGGGAGAAATGCTCAAGGAAGAAAGAACTAAATCAAAACTTACTCAAGAACAACTCGCAGAGAAATCCGGTACTAAGAAAAGTTACATTTCACGAATTGAAGCCGGTAAAAGCGATATACAAATATCTACTTTTTATAGAATTATTGAACTTGGACTTCAAAAAAGATTAACGATATCCATTTCTTAAACTAAAACCTCCGCTGTTTTGTAATAAATATTTGTTTGAATAGATAGAATAAACAGCCCGCTCCGATGGAGCCAAAATAATTGTTCCCACTAAAATGCTACAAACAGAAAGCTCCTACGGAGTAACGGCAATATTATTTGTAAATGTTTTTTATTTCGCACTTAATTAAGTACGTTTACACGTACAAATATTTAGGAGCAATTATGTACAACATACAAATAGATCAGGACATCCAACCTCTTTCGGAATTTCGTTCAAAGGTTGCTTTTTATTTTGAAAAAATAAAGAAGCACAAAAGACCCTTAATTATTACTCAAAACGGAAAAGGGGCGGCGGTGTTATTAAATGTCTCAACCTATCAAGCCATGGTTGATAAAATTGAACTGTTGGAAGATATAAAGCTGGCGGAAGAACAACTAGCCGGCGGACAAGAAATAACACATCATGCGGTAAAGCAAAAATTTGCTAAAAAGGGATAACGTGAAAATTGTTTGGTCGCCCTTAGCCGTTGAACGACTTGAATCTATCTTTGAATATATTTCAAAAGATAATGTAACCGCCGCTCATAAAATGGTAGAAAGAATTATTAATAAAGTCGAGTCATTATCAGCATTTCCGGAACGGGGAAGAAAAGTGCCGGAAATAAATAGAGAAGAAATCCGGGAAGTGTTTGAAGGGGAATATCGGTTGATATACCGTCTCTCATCTAAAAAAGTTTTTGTTTTAACTATCAGAAATTTCAAACAACTTTTACCCTCTAATGATTTAGATTTTAAGGAGTAAGAAAAATGAAGTTAAATTATTATCCGGAAACCGATTCACTTTATATTGATTTGTCGGAAAAAAAAAGTGTTACATCCAAAGAAGTTGCAGACGGAATTGTCGTAGATTTTGATGAATTAGGCGCCGTTGTGGGTTTTGATATTGATCATGCCAGCAAAGTTGTTAATTTACAAAAATTAGAATCTGATTCGATGCCTGTTAAATCATTTGCGATTGCTTCTTAGAGCCAATCTTATTTACACAACGACTTTAGCGTTTTGATATTCACCAAATCTTCAAGCTGTTCTTTTCCTTTTGGAGTTTCGAGAATTTTGGGAATGTGAAGAAGGCGTTTGTTGTTCATGTGAAAACATTTTACATATCCTGTTAATATGATTTTGTGTTTTCGATTACACTTGCAATTTGTGAAACACTCCTTACGGATTTTTCCCTTACCACTTTCGGAGAAGTGGAATACCGTCTCTTTTATTTCTTCCAAATACTTTCTTTTAGTTTTACTGCTACTATAAAATATCAATCATTTGCATTCCCTATTTAAGGGGCAAAGTCCTTTTTTTCAAATACCCTTGAATGACATTGTTTTTGACTCGATTCGACATAATAGCAATAAACAAAAATTTGGTGAAACAAGTAATAAGTTTTAAGTTATAATATAATTTTATAAAAAATAATGATTCAGAATATTTACAATGTAGATATCCTGAAGGGATGACTAATGCTTTATATAAAACTTTTCTTTATACGGAAAATCAAGGGACTATCCTTGAAAATAGGATTACATCGTATAGTAGAACCATTTTCGAATTTTTTCCTCACACTTATTTATCTATCAAAATTTTCCAAATGGCGAAAAGAGAATAGCAACTTAAAATTTAACGATTTTTATAATGATAACGTAAAATATGTAGATCGTTTCAAGCTACATGAATTTCTATTTAATTCAGAAAAATTGGATCAAGCAATTGACTTCTATGAATTTGGAGTCGCGGATGGTATTTCATTCAAGTGGTGGGTTGAGAAAAACAAAAATAGCAATTCTCGATTTTTTGGTTTTGATACATTTACCGGATTGCCAGAAGATTTTGGAGTGATGAAAAAAGAAGACTATGATACCAAAGGGAATTTCCCGGATGTTGGTGGAGATGTAAGATGTCATTTCTACGCTGGGCTTTTTCAAGACTCTCTCCGACCATTCTTACAAGAATATAAACCACTAAATAGAAAAGTGATACATCTTGACGCTGATTTATATTCAGCAACATTATACGTTTTAACGGTGATGAGTCCCTTCTTAACTCCAGGTGATATTATTCTTTTTGATGAATTTGGAGTTCCTACGCATGAGTTTAAAGCATTTGCAGATTTTGAATCTTCATACTATTTTAAATACGAGGTTTTAGGAGCAGTAAATAATTATTTACAAATAGCCATAAAGGTTCTTTAAGACAATCGAGAAGTTGCCAATATCTAATTTTGATAACATTAAACAATAGATTTCCGACTAAGAAGCGATGAATTATTTAATTATTAGTTCGCTTTTTGTGCGGATATTTTAAGGGAAAAATAATATAGGGATTCCGTCATGGAAAAGAGAAACTTGGTTTTTTTGAGATTAGCAATTCTATCATTTTTATTAATTTCATTATGTAAAGAAAGCTATTCGCAATGGGGGGCACAACAATTACTTTCAAATACCTCCCAATCATTAAATTCTATTTCATATTTTAATTCGCAAGTACTTATTGCAGTTGGTTCTAGTGGTGCACTTGTTAGAACTTCGGATGCTGGAGTAAATTGGGTAACAACATATATTAACCAAAGTGTGGAATTTACGGGCATATCTTGCTTACACAATGGACATGCTTGGGCTGTTGGGACTTCCGGCAGTATTATTAAAACAACCGATTATGGATTAACTTGGAGTAATCAAAACTCGAGCGTTACCACTAGATTAAATTCCGTTTGTGCAATTAACGATTCGATTGCTATTGCTGTAGGTGCTAATGGAATGATTGTCAAAACATCAAATGGAGGTACAACATGGAATATTTTTTCAACTAATCTAACTGGTACTATACGCACCGTACATTTTACTGACCCATCTTTCGGTTTTTTCGCAGGAGGGGATTTCGAACCAGCCGGATTCGTCTATAAAACAACGAATGGTGGAACTACTTGGAATCCAGTTTTCAATCCGATGACACTATTAACTGCCATTCAAGTAGTATCTCATAATACCATTATAGGTGTAGGGATAAGAGGAATGATGTATTCATCTTCAGATGGTGGTACTACTTGGAATTCAGTTTATACAGAAACAGGGCATTGGTTATATGCACTACACTTTTTTAATGATAATGAAGGCTTTATCGTTGGTGGAAATGTGAACGAAGCTTTTACAAGTTATACTTCAAATGGATTATCATGGTCTCCAGTAGCTTTTAATTCATCACAATGGTTATATGGATGTGCTTTTCCCGATTCAAATTCAGGTTATTTAACTGGTTATGCTGGGCAAATTTACAAGTTGAAACGAGATAAAATCACAATCACTTCTCCAACCGGTGGTGAAAATTGGGAAATCGGGTCATCTCAAAATATTCTTTGGAATAGTGCTGATGTTATAAATGTTAAACTTGAATACTCTACAAACGAGGGAGTGAATTGGGTACTCATTGTAGATTCCATTCCTTCAAATATAGGAAGTTATTCATGGACTGTTCCAAAAACTCCATCGAAAATGTGCAAAATTAGGATTTCTTCAATTGAAGACCCGAGTATCTATAAAATTAGTCGTAGCACATTTAGAATAGTAGGTCCGGAAATTAATGTAAATTATAATACTCCAACCATTTGGTATGATACGGATTTAGATGGGAAAGAATCAAAAGCGATTGAGCCAATAATATCAATATCGTCAGGCATCATTTCTTCCTATGTTTGGAGCCTAAATGGGAAAGAATTGGGTGTCACCAAAAACATCCTTCCTGAGGTTCCAACTGGAACATGGTATCTACTTTTAACTTTGACCACAGATGATGGAATTGTAGAAAAAGATTCATTAAAAATTTCTGTATATGGTTCAAAAGTAAAAACAAATGGCACAATAGAATCAGCGGTGAGCCAATTAAATGACAATATCTATTTTGTTACCTCAACAGGGGGTGGTGTTTACGAATTTGATACAACAGGGGTAATTAAATGGATGATACAAACAGGTGGCTCTATTCAATCGACTGTTTGCGTAAGTAGTCAGGATAATATTTATGTTGGGAGTAATGATACTCGACTCTATTCTTTTGACTATCAAGGACTTCCTAGATGGGATAAGGCAATTGGTGGAACAATTGTTTCGTCTCCGTCAGTTTCTGATAGTTTAATTTATTTAGGAATAACAACCGGGAGGTTTTTTGCACTGGATGAAGCCGGTAATTTTAAATGGAGTGTCCAAACTGGTGGTGCAATTAATTCATCTGCATCAATTAGTGAAAGCGGCATTATCTTTGTGGGAAGTGACGATGCAAATTTATATGCAATTTCACAATTTGGTTCTGTCCTATGGAAATATACTTCAGGGGGAGCAATTAGGACTTCTCCGGCGTTAGGATTAGATAGTAGTGTTGTGTTCGGTTCTGATGATGGATTCCTTTATAAAATTGATTTGAATGGGAATTTAAAATGGAAATTTCAGACGAATGGACAAGTAAAATCTTCTCCAATTATTGGTAAGAACGGCGATATTTATTTTGGATCAAGTGATGGAAAAGTTTATTGCCTCTCAAAAGATGGAGAAAAATTATGGGAATTTTTTACGGGTTCACAAGTTTTAGGAACTCCAGCATTTGGTGGTGATGGTTCAGTCTATTTTGGAAACTTAAATGGGACGGTATATGCAATTGATAAGGAGGGTAACCTGGAATGGATGTTGGAAACGGGAAACATGATTGTAGCTCCGATCTTAGTTACAAATTCTAAGATGATAATGATAGGTGATCTCATTGGTAATGTTTATATAATGAGAATCCCCCCTAAAATTACTACTGTAAATTCAAATTCTAAAAATGAATTAACTAATAGAATTTTTTCTGGTGAATCATTTGAATGGGGAACGTTTAAAGGGAATAATCAACGCACCGGTAACAGAAAAAGCGTTGCAACTAGTGTGAGAAATCAAAGGAATGAAATACCCGAAAAGTTTACGTTGGAACAGAATTTCCCAAATCCCTTTAATCCATCAACTATTATTAGGTATGCATTACCATTTGAGAGTAATGTAAAATTGGTTGTGTATAATTTACTTGGTGAAGTGGTAAAAGAATTGGTAAATGGATCGGTTGCAACTGGATATCAAGAAATCAGTTTTGACGCAACAAATATTTCTTCCGGAATTTACTTTTACACTTTACATGCAACTTCGCTTGACGGGAAACAAAATTATCAAAGCGTTAAAAAAATGTTGTTGTTAAAATAAATCAGAGCTATTCTGAAATATAAACCTCCACAGTTTTAGAAATTGTGGAGGTTTGTAATAAATAATTGTTTGAACATATAGAATAAACAGACCGCTCCAATGGAGCTGAAATAATTGTTCTGTTTACGATGCTATAAACAGTAAGCTCCTACGGAGCTAAAAATGTAGCAGGATGTTGGGATGATCTTATTTACATAACGATCGCAGCGTTTTAATATTTTCTAAGTCTTCAAGCTGTTCTTTTCCTTTTGGGGTTTCGAGAATTTTGGGGATATTAAGCAGGCGGTTATCGTTCATAATATTTGTAAAACCTTCCAATCCGATGAACCCTTTGCCAATGTGATCGTGCCTATCAACTCGGCTCGCAAGTGGTTTCTTACTGTCGTTCATGTGGAAACATTTTAGTAAGTTCAATCCGATAATCTCGTCGAAATCAGTAATCACTTTGTTGTAATTTTTTTTGTCTTTAATGTCGTAACCGGCGGCGAAGATATGAGCAGTATCAATGCAAACACACATCCTTTCTTTTTCATCAACCAGATCAATAATTTTTTTAAGATGCTCAAATTTATAACCGATGGCGGTTCCTTGCCCTGCGGTGGCTTCAAGCATGCTTTGAACTTTGTAGTTTTTAGTTTTTTGATGAGCGAGATTTAACGATTCGGCAATCAATTTAATCCCTTCTTCTTCGCCCATCCCTCCGTGAGCGCCGGGATGAAAATTGAGGAAAGGAATCCCGAGCATTTCGCAGCGTTCAAGTTCATCAACAAAAGCTTCGCGGGATTTCTCCAAGAGCTCCGTTTTTGATGAGCAAAGATTTATTAAATAGGAATCGTGCGAGACGACTACTTTTATGGAAGAGACGGCAAGTTTTCTTTTGAATTCGTCTGCTTCATTTTGCGTTAAGACTTTTCCTTTCCACTGATTATTGTTTTTTGTAAAAATCTGTATCGCGGTAAAATTTAGTTTTTCAGCCAAGGTAATTGCCGCCGAAACTCCACCCTGCGTTGATGTATGGGCTCCGAGTAGATGTTCTTTCATTTTACATTCCTTCTTTCAACATTGCCGAAATTGCTTCTTCAATCGTTTGTTGTTTTATTCCGTACGATTGAAGTTTGTCCGTATTCATAGAAACATCAGCAACGGCTGGATAGTTCGGCAAATCATTCAAAGATATTTTTTGAAGAAGATTTTTATCAAGTTTTGCGATGTCACATAATATTTCGCCAAGTTCAAAACGGGAAACACGTTCTAATCCGCCGAAATTAATTGTTGAAGTGGAAATATCTTTTTGAATTACTTCCCGGATGATTCTTGCTGCATCATGCAGAGCCAGCGGCGTTCGGTACTGATCGATAAATAGCGAAACAGATATTCCGCGTTTCAGTTTTTCATACAATTCATGAAAATGATTTACTGTGTGTGTTCCACTGATTCCGTAAAGTAAAGCAGTTCGAAGAATAATATAATCTTCAAAAACGTTTTTAATTTTTATTTCGCCAAGTAATTTTGTTTCGGCGTAAAGTGAAACCGGAATTAATTTAGCGTCTTCTTTCAACAAGGAACCGCGGTATCCGGCGTAAACCAAATCGGTTGAAAGGTAAATAAGTTTTGCTGAATGTTTTTCACATAACTTCGCCAAATGTTCTGTCACTTTTACGTTAATCGAATAGACGTCTTTTTGAGGTAAAATCATTGCAGCGTTTGGATTTGAAATTGCAGCGGCATGAACAACAACATTCGGATTAAACGATTCGAATAATTGTGTCAGCAAATCAAAGTTTATTAAATCAATTTTAGCGGAAGTAAAATTGCTGCAATTTCCCGCATGCGTGTTATATGTGGTTAAAATGTTAAAGTGTTCTGCTAATTCTTTATTGAGAAATTGTCCGAGCAATCCACTGCCGCCGGTGATCAAAACTTTCTTCAGCGAACTCATTTCTTCAATTCAAATCCTTCTGTTTTTGTAATATAAGCAGCGCAGGTAATATCGCCGGTAACGTTCAAAACCGTTCTGCACATATCGAGAAGCCGGTCAACACCGAGGATGATTGCAATTCCTTCAGCCGGAATGCCCACCATAGTTAAAACAATAACCAAAAGCGGAATTGAGCCGGAAGGAACTCCCGCAGAGCCAACAGCGGTTAAAACACTCATAAGTACAACAATTAATTGCACACCGATCGAAAGATGAATGCCGAAAACTTGAGCTAAAAAGAGAACGGTTACACCTTCAAAAAGCGCGGTTCCGTTCATGTTCATTGTTGCACCGAGAGGTAGAACAAATCCGGTTATGTGCGATGGAATTCCGAGATTATCTTTAGAGACTGCGATCGTTGTTGGTAGCGTTGCATTGCTTGAGCTTGTTGAAAACGCCGTCAACATTACGGTTTCGATTTTGCGGAAAAAGAGAAGCGGGCTGTAGTCTGAAAAAACTTTTATTAAAATCGGGAAAACACCGAATTGATGTAATGCGAGTCCGACAAGAACCGTAATAACATACATGCTTAAAGCGACCAAAAGTTCAAAACCAAAACGAGAAGTAACACTAAAGATTAAGGCGAATACACCGTAAGGCGCTAATTTCATAGCCATGTTGATAACGACGACGGTTACATCATTAATTCCTTCTAAAAGATTAATAATCGGTTTGGCTTTTTCTTTGTCAATTATTGTAAGCGCAATTCCTACTATTAATGAAAAGAAAATTAACGCAAGCATATCGGGATTTGGTTTGGCAATTGCCGCCGCCGGATTTCTCGGAACGATATTGACCAAAGTTTGAATTCCAAATTCCGTTTTTTCTGTTGACTGTTTTATTTCGTCGGCTTGTCCTTTGTAGGTTAACAATAATTTGGTTTTTGTTTCTTCCGGTAAATAATCTCCCGGTCTTATAAGATTTACCAAAACCAAACCGATAGTAACAGCTATAGTTGTAACAATTAAAAAATACATAATGGTTTTGAATCCGATGCGCCCAAGTTTTTTAAGATCGCCGATTTGAGCCACACCGAGAGAAAGACTTGCAAATACAAGGGGAATAACCATCATGATCAAAAGGTTTAAAAATATTTTTCCTAATGGATCAGTAATGTATTGTTGCGTGAATAATAAAAAAGGTGTAGCCGGGAAAAAGAAATTGCTGAAAACACCGGCAATTGCGCCCAAAAGAAGCCCGATAAAAATTTTGGAATGTCTGCTCATTTTGAATTTTTCCTAAATTTAATTGTGCGCATAAATTAAAGAGATTTTTTAGAATTAGAAAGCGTGTAGCATTAAAAACAGTCAGAAAAGCAACTGGGCAGATTTGGAATCTTCGAAATGAAAATTGTTCATAATCATAATCTTGTTCTTAATCTTAATCGGTTTTAGCAAGTAAAAGCAAAAAGGATTATGATTATGAGTAAGATTATGACTAAGAAGTTTTAAGGGGATTGTTCTTCCCATAACAAGGGAAAAACTGAAAAATTCCTTAGCTTTGAAAAACTTATTTCCAATTTTGTTTAATAAAAGATAAGAAACTATGAGTCTCACGAAAAAAGAAATCTCCTCAAAACTGAAAAAAATTAAAATCGTTTTATCTGATATAGACGGTGTACTTACCGACGGTGGCATGTATTACACCGAAGACGGAATGGTGATGAAGAAATTTTTTGTTAAAGATGGAATGGGAGCCATGTTGCTAAAAAAAGCCGGCTTTCTAACTGGAGTAATTTCCACCGATGTTTCTTTAATAAACAAAACTCGTGCTGAACGGTTAAAGATGGATTTTACTTTTCTCGGCGTTTGGGAAAAAGAGAAAACGCTTGAAGAAATTTGTGAGCAGACGAAACTGTCTCCAGAAAATGTTGCTTTTATAGGTGACGATGTTAATGATTTACAAATTCTTCAAAAAGTTGGATTTGCTGCTTGCCCTGCTGACGCAGTTGATGAAGTAAAGAAGATAGTTGGCTATAGGTGCAAGAATAAAGGTGGTAAGGGAGCTTACCGCGAAGTGGTGGATTTAATTTTAAAATATAATCGGTACCATTCTAATGAAAAAAATAATTAGCAAAATATTGGTTGTTATGTTTATGACGACAATGATTTATGCGCAGAGTATTCCGGATGAAATTCAAAAAGAAATTGAAGGAGGGTGGTATACAAAAGCTCAGAAAATGATTACCGAATATGTTGAGACGAACAAACTGTCTGATAGCGAAAAGGAAGCACTGTTATTTGAATCAGAAAGGCTTGAGAGGATAAGGAAAGATTTTACAAAAACGCATCAGGAAATAATATATGAATTTGACACAATGCTTCCAGGCTTTCTCCTTGAGAATGAAGTTATGCAGGAGTTATATCTAAGGGGTGGAAGAATTATTCACCCATTATTTAATGAATTAAAACAGTATGAAAAAGAAAAATCGTTGGAGATGAAAATTATTGACGATAGATGGAGATATTATAAGAATGCCATACCCAACCTTTTCCGAATTAATAAAAAGTTAAGGAAATTAAAAGAAGAAAGATTCGGCTTGCCTGTTGATCGGTTGGGTGATTTCAAAAAAGCAATTGTTCCGGTGATTGTGGCAGAAAGTAAAGCTGCACAAAAGAAACTCGTTTACGAAGAAAACTTTAAAATCATTTATACACTCAATGTAAAACCAAATGCGGTTCCGGCAGGAGAAATTGTTAAATGCTGGCTTCCGTATCCGAAGGAGATCCACCAGCGCCAACAAAGGTTGAAGTTGATTAGCACAAGTGAAGAAAAATTTATTACCGCTCCCGATACCGTTTTACAGCGAACCATTTATATGGAAAAGAAAGCGGAAAAAGACTCAGTAACAAAATTTTCTATTGAATATGAACTTACCGCTTTCGCAGAATACAATGATATTTTTTCTAAAGGAACTGTTCCTGAGGCGGATGCGAAGTTGAGTGAATACGTAAAAGAAAGACCACCGCACATTGTTTTTACTGACGAGATAAAAACTTTGTCGCAAAAAATAATCGGAGATGAAACCAAACCGCTTGAAAAAGTTAAAAAGATTTTTTCATGGATTGATGAAAATATTCCCTGGGCGAGCGCGCTTGAATATTCGACTATCCCTAATATCTCAGCGTATTGTTTGGAGAATCTTCACGGTGATTGCGGAATTAAAACACTTTTATTCATGACGCTCTGCCGCTACAACGGCATTCCCGCAAAATGGCAAAGCGGTTGGATGCTTCACCCCGTTGAAGTGAATTTGCACGACTGGTGTGAAATTTATATTTATCCATTTGGCTGGGTTCCGGTTGATCAGTCATTCGGTTTAATAAATTCCGAAAACGAAAAAGAGAAATATTTTTATATCGGGAACACTGATCCTTATCACTTAATTATTAATGACGATTATTCACAACCACTCTTTCCGGTAAAAATTTTTCCACGGAGCGAAACGGTTGATTTTCAACGCGGAGAGGTTGAATGGCGGGGCGGAAATCTGTATTTTGACAAATGGAATTATGACATGGTTGTAAGTTATTCAAGGAGAAAAAACAATGAAAAATAAAATCTTTTTTATAGTTGGTGTTTCAGTTTTATCGCTTTTTTTGTCCTACAATATTATGGCGCAGGAAAAAACTTATTTTGATTCTCCTTTTGGAGTTGGCGGCGGATTTATTGCTTCATGGACGTTCCCCAACATTCAGCCGGTTAATGATCAGTTGAAAGCATTCGGAACTCCGGAACTTGGAAAATCGGGATACTTTTCTTCCGGTGGCGCCGGATTTGTGTACATTGGTTTTGTTCCCGGTCTTCGTATCGGCGGAATTGGGTTTGGCGGTTCAACAAAAGAAACAAAATTATCCGGCGGTTTTCGTAAAGAAGCAAAACTAACTTCAGGCTTCGGTGGAGTCTCTTTAGAATATACGCTTCCGTTTATTCGCCGTGTTGGCGTTTCAGTCGGTGTAATCCTTGGTGGAGGAAACACGACCCTTGAATTTTACAGGTATAAAGATTCTTATTCATGGGATCAACTTTGGAATGAGATAAAAGATTCCGCTTCAACAACCAACTTCGGAAGAAAACTTTCTAACGATTATTTTGTTGTTGCTCCAACGTTAAACATAGATATTCCATTTTACCGGTTGTTAGCTTTTAGATTCGGTGCAACTTATGCGATTCATGTTGGCGATAACTGGAAACTGGATAACGAACAGGATGTTTATAACGTACCGACCGCAACTGCGAAGGGTCAACTTTATCTTAACGCGGGATTCTTTTTCGGATTTTTTTCTTACTAATTGTAGTTAGCAGCAAAAATAATCTTAATCATAATCGTGTTCTTAATCGTACTCAATTCGCTGGTAATTTTTAGAGATTAAGAAAAGGATTAAGATTATGATTAAGAAATTAAATTTATCATTTTTGAAATAGGAATCATTAAAAAGGGTATAAATGAAAAACATTTTAGTTACCGGCGGAGCCGGATTTATCGGAAGCAATTTTATCAATCATATTCTTAAAGAACGTGATGATTATTTTATAATCAATCTCGACAAACTTACCTATGCAGGAAATCTCGAAAATTTAGTTGAATCGGAGAATCACAAGAACTACCGCTTTGTAAAAGGAGATATTTGCAATGCTGAATTGGTAAGTTATCTTTTTGAAAAATATAAGATTAAACACGTTATCAATTTTGCAGCGGAATCTCACGTTGATAGAAGCATTCTCGGCTCATCAATTTTTTATCAAACGAATGTAATCGGCACAAATGTTCTGCTTGAAACTGCACGCAGAAACGAAGTGGAAAAATTTCTTCAAGTTTCTACTGATGAAGTTTACGGCAGTCTTGGTGCGGAAGGACTTTTTACGGAATCCACTCCGCTTTCTCCGAACAGTCCTTATTCCTCAAGCAAAGCCGGAGCCGATATGATGGCTTTAGCCTTTTATCATACGTATGGAATGCCGATCGTACTTACGCGCTGCTCAAATAATTACGGACCATTTCAATTCCCGGAAAAACTAATTCCACTGATGCTCATCAATTCGTTAAATGATAAAAAACTTCCCGTCTATGGCGATGGAATGAATGTACGTGATTGGATTTATGTTATTGACCATAACCGGGCAATAGATTTAGTTTTTGAAAAGGGAAAAACCGGAGAAGTTTATAACATCGGCGCAAGCAACGAAATGCCGAACATTAAAATTATTCAGTTAATTTTGCAGCATTTGAAAAAGTCCGATAGTTTAATTGAATATGTAAAAGACCGGCTTGGACACGACAGGCGCTACGCCATAGATTCAACAAAAATACAAACCGAACTCGGTTGGAAACCAAAACACACTTTTGAAGAAGCAATTCAGTTTACTATCGATTGGTACCTCCAAAACGAACAATGGTGGAAACGCATTATCTCAGGTGATTATTTGAAATATTATGAGCAACAGTATTTGGGAAGATGAATTGAAAGATATATTGGGGATGATAATACTTTGGAGGAAAATTGAACACAGACCCTATTAAGGGAAAGTATTTTTTCTCTTGTGTTTTGGTTGGTATCGTGCTTCTTAATCTTGGCTGCAAAAAATCCCCGACGGAACCACCAGCACCACCAACGCAGGAAATAAGAGATACGTTAACTCTTACTCTTAAAACCTATTCACATAGAAGCGTAACGCTTGCACTACATACTACCGCTTATTATAAAACTTCTTCCATTAAAATAATAAGAGCTTTAAACGGAACAGAGACCATATTGGCAAACTACTCTAACGCTATTAGCGACACTCTATTATTTGATGATGACGGAGGAAAAGGTTTATACCAAGATACTGCTTATACCTATTATGCTCTACGTTTAGATACTCTTGGTGCCGCAAAAGATACAAGCAACACATTAACCGTTAAAACCCTGGGTTTAACTACGCATGAGTATGATTGGATAAGCACCACTGTCGGTGTTTGGCAAAGTGAATTTAAAGATGTTTGGGGAATAGACGAAAATAATATTTATGCGGTTGGGGGTGTTAGATCAAATAATACTACTTACGGTATTATGAAATGGAGCAATAACGAATGGGTGCCGGAACAAGTTGGAGGTGGAATGTACGCCATCACCGGTTTTTCTGATAACGACATCTGGGTAGTTGGTGAGGCTGTACAACATTATGATGGTAATCAGTGGAAACGTATTGACGCAACGTCAAGCGGAGATCAAGAGATTCCTCTCAACCAAGTTTTTTATGATAATAAACCGTACAGAGCAATATGGGGAATTAGTAGTACGGATATTTATTTGGGAAACAGTAAGGGGACAATAGTGCATTGGGATGGTAAATATGCAACAGAGATATATAAAAAATCTGCAAATTTTAGCATACAAAACATCGACGGTTCATCAGCGACGAACATTTGGGTAATAGGAGGAGAGTACAGTAATCCCTGGCGAAATCTTGTACTTCACTTTAACGGTTCCACATGGCAAGAAATTACAAATTTGCCGGACGAGACATTTTTCCCAAGCGGGGTTTATGTTTTAAATGAAAAAGAGGTTTATATCTGTGGGCAAAGTGGGTTGGTTTATGGAAATGAAAACGGATGGCAAGAAATTTCGCTACCGGGAAATGCAGCGCTATCCAAAATAAAAGGAATAAACGGGAATGACATATTCTTAACCGGACATTTTAATTCTCTCTATCACTACAACGGCAAAGACTGGCATTGGTACAATGAACTTTATAACTCACAAGGTGGATTATTGAGAGGGATTTTCCTCATTAATAATAAAGTTTGGGCAGTAGGTTATAACGAAAAAGAAATTGCTCTAATATTAACAGGTAAAAAAAGGAGTTCAAAGTAAGAAGTTGCTTTTTAAAGAGATTCCATCCACCTTTTCTTACCCGGCACTTCAACTTTTGCAGGGAATTTTCTTCCGCATTTAAGAATAGTCATTAACAAAAAAACCTGTCCGCTTTTGGAGGACAGGTTTTAAGTTTTGGGTTAAGATCTGGTGTTATTTTAACAACAACATTTTCTTCGTTTGAACAAAGCTTCCTGCTTTTAACTGATAGAAATAAATCCCGGAGCCTAATTCTTTATCTTTTAATTTGAAGGTTACGTTTTTTACTCCGGCTGATTGCAGTTCATTAACAAGGGTCGCAACCTCGTTTCCAATAACATCATACACTTTCAAACTAACGAAACTATTTTCCGGCAATTGATAGCTGATGACCGTTGAAGGATTAAACGGATTAGGATAGTTATTAAATAAAGCATAAGAACTTGGTTTCATTTGTTCAGGTCTTACGGTGGTAATTGAATCCGGTGCAAATGCTAAGCCGAAAACACCTCTATAATTAGTTGTTCCAACACTAGTTGCAGCTCCGGTAGATTTGTCAATCTTAATCAATGTACTTACATTATTTTCTTCTCCGTAAGCGCCCCAAAGATTTCCTTGATTGTCAAACGCTAAAGCTCTTATAATATTATTTCCAATTCCTGCATTGCCGACAAAAATAGTATCCCCGGTCGTTTTATTAATTTTGTAGAGTCTGTCTTTGTTGGTTGTCGCATCAATTGAAACCCAAACATCTTCTGTAGTAGGCTGTATTGCTAATGCCGCAACCTTTATTTTCGACGTTACTAAATATGTAGTGTCACCCGATGCAAGATCAAATTTATATACCCGTTGCGTAGATGCAACTCCAATAAGATTACCGGATATGTCAAACGCCATAGCGGATAGTGTAACTGGAGCTTTAAACTGGTAAAGTCCTAGCCCGTTTTCTCCGTCAACTTTAACAACATAAGTGGGTAAACCGAGAGAATAATTATATCCAAAAAGTTCGCCGGTAATTGGATTAAGCGAGAGACCTCTCAGAGGTGAAAAACCGGATAATCCAACATCACTTCCCAAACCTGTTTGTGAATCAAGTTTAATAACCCTTCCGATGCTTCCGCTTCCTCTTCCGGTAGAGGCGTAAAGTGTTCCTTTAACCGCTTTATTAAGTAAAATATAGTTAACTGTAAAGGGAATTGTTAAATTGGAATTTTTATAGTCATTTGAAAGAATCGAAATTCCGCCGTTGTAAAATCCCGGTGAAAGTACCGCTCCGTTTACGGTAACATCAACATCTTTAGATGCATTTAAGGTAGCTAATTCACCTCCGCGAACCGAAGTATAAATTGAATTTAAACCCGGGAGAGTAGCTATTTCAAAATCATCTACAAAAAATCCCTGTTCAACAACCAACTCATCACTGTTAAATTGGAAAGCGAATTGAACGGAATCGGAATTGCCGGATAAATCCGGGAACTGAAGCAGAACAGTTTCCCAAACGGTTGATTGTTCTTTTAGAATTCCTTTATTTGAAGAGGCTAATTCTTGCCATGTCTTTCCATTATCAAGTGAGACACTGAAATAAACAAAATCAAACCCTACTTCGGATTTGTTGAAATAATTGAACGAAATGGAAACCACATCCTGCGGCAGGACTTTTGAAAAATCAAATTTTGGCGTGAAGAAAGTTCCTGTTTTCAAACTATCATAAGTCGGAATTCCGTTTACTTCTTTCCCAAAATGCACTACGGTTGGTTTAGAATGCCCGTCTAGAGTTGCGGGACCAAGAATTGTTCGCTGCCATCCATGAGGAGCATCACTAACTTGAGTGAATCCACCAAATCCTGATTCAAAATCATTTGTATAAAGAATGGTTGCATTTGCGGCAGCACTTCCATAGAACTGTTCCAGATTAGAACCTTTGGAAACTGATTTCAAAAGACCTGTAGGTTTATTACTTTTGGCTGAGAGAGCGGTAAGAATTCTATATTTAAGAGGAATATTACCGAGATTGCTCAGCGTAATAGTTTTTGTTTTTGGTCCGATTTCCTCTTTAGCGGCAAAAGAGAAATTCCCTAAAATATTAGGAGAAGAGTTAAGTTTAGGAGCTAAAGCGCCTCCGGTGTTAAGTTCAAAAGGAATATCAACGACTAATTTGTTTACATCGTTTGTGTGAATTCTTATAATTCCAAAAAACGAACCCGGTTTGATTGCATTTGCAACCGTTAAAGTTACTGCGCCAGACTGTCCGGCTGCAATGGTTCCTGCATTTCCGCTAAACGCAACAGAAGCATCTGTAGGTTGAACATCATTTAAAATAAATTCAAACTCATAGAGAAGCGGATTATCTAAACTTACATTAGCAAACTGTAATTGAAAATGTTTTTGGGTGTTGAGATCAACATTACCGAATTTTAAAGTATCGGTTCTGTTATCCAAATCCATAGTATCCAAACCGTTTAGAATTCTCATTCCGGCATACTTGAAATTATAATCTATTCCATAACCGATGACTTCAAGCATTCTTAAATCTTGATTATTGATTTGCAGTCTCACACCGGAAGCAAGTGTGGGATCCATAATCCCGATCCATCGATTTGTTCCTAAGGATGGCGGACGGAGATCGTCATCACGCCAATGTGAAGATTGTTGCCCATCACCATTTAATCTTCCACTGGTGGCTGTTGAGAGTTCAACTTCTTCAAGGCCATCAAAAAAAACATGAGTACTGTACAAATATGTTTTGCCCCCTTCAGTAGCCCAAGTTACAGAGTTCACTGGTCCGGCTGTTGTTACTCTTGGTGCAGTTGAAAATCCCACTAAACTTCCCGGCTCAACTGCCTCAGGACGAACGCGGAACAGATCCCACGGATAATAAAGGTCTTCTAATCCTGTATGGTCTGAGAAACCGGCGGCGGTAACAAAGCCCAAAGCATGCCCTATTTCATGAGTACAAACGGCATCAAAATCATATTTTCCGGCAGTAATACCATTAGAAGGATCTAAATCGAAGGGGAAACCAGAGTTAAACCCGATTGCAGGAACACTTCCAAAAGGATTTACATTTGGATCGGCGCTAATATTTGCATCTACAAATCCGAGTGCTTGTAAATTTATTAATGTGCCGATGCCCCTTCCTAGATTCGCCGGTACGGTAGAAGGTGTTGGGTTAGGGATAGCATTATAGAGGTTGTTTAACTGAATGTTCCCGGGTTTTAAATCTTTGAAACGTTGTACAAAATCGGGAACAAGAGCATTTGTATTAGCGGCTTTCATCGCATAGTATGCAGTAGTTGAAGTGGAACCGAGGACCCCGGCACTAAAAGCAACGCCAAATCTTGTTGGTCCATAATCAACATCCAGAACCGTTGTCATCGGGGTAGTTATTACGCGTTCCCAACGGGCTGCGGCTCTTCTGAAAGCTAAAATAGCATCGGGATTTTCCATCAATTGATCGGTGGCTCTTAAAATGATCTTAACTCCGCGCAAAGATGCAGCATCATTCAATGAGGGCAGAATATGTAATTTCGGCTGCTCAATTGAACTGTTTAGTGTTGTCTGATCATTTACAACCTCATCGCAATTAACTGCTCCGTTCTTATCAACTTTATTGATGAATACGGTCTCTTTTTCAAAGCGTTTATATTTGGCTAAGCTTCCATTCTGCGCAAGAATGGAAAGAGATGAAAAAGTGAAAACAGAAATAAAAGCGAAAACCCAAATTTTGACAAAAAAGATTCGTCGGGAAAAAGGACTCATGGTTTCTCCATTATTATATTAAAGTAAAAATTAATTTCAAGTGTGGAATAGAAAAATTCTTTGATTGAAATTATAAAAAGGAAGAGTGAATAGCAAGGAAAGTTTAATATAAAGAGACGCTGTATAGTTTTTGCTGTGCAGGATCACAGCTAAAATTGATGAATTACAGCCTCAGAAAATATTTAAATGAATTTTATTTTAGAAGTAACATCTTTTTTGTTTGATTGAAGTTCCCGGCTTTTAATTGATAGAAGTAAATCCCGGAACCCAATTCTTTTTCCATTAAATCTAAAGTTACATTTTTAATTCCAGCTGTTTGATACTCGTTAACGAGGGTTGAAACTTCTTTTCCGAGAACGTCGTACACTTTTAAGATCACGAAACTATTTTCAGGTATTTGATAGCTGATAACTGTTGAAGGATTGAAGGGATTCGGATAGTTATTAAATAAAGCAAAAGAAGTTGGGCTAAGTTGTTCCGTCGTAACATCCGTAACTGAATCTGATGCAAATGCTAACCCGGTGATCCCTTTGTAATCAGTTCTTCCAACTGTCGTTGATACGCCAGTAGTTTTATCAATCTTTATTAATGTACTAACGAATTTATCATCTTCGTACGTCCCCCAGAGATTTCCGTGATTATCAAATGCTAATGCTCTCATTGTATTATTTCCAATTCCGGTTCTCCCGACCAATGTCGTATCACCGGTGGCTGGATTAAACTTATAAATTTTGTCTTTATCTTTAGTGGTATCAACAGAAATCCATATATAGCCGGTTGATGGTTCAATTGCCATTGCGGCAGCTTTTACTTGTAATGTGGCTAATGATTGAGCATCTCCATTAGTTATATTAATTTTATATAATCGTTGTGCAGGAACCTCAAATTTGCTGGATGGTGGAGGTGTTGCAATCCCGAGAAGATCGCCTGATGGAGTAAATGCCATAGCGGAAAGGGGAACCGAAGTTTTGTACTGATGAATTCCCAATCCATTTTTACCGTCAACTTTTATTATCTCAGTGTTGCTGGGAGAATAAGTAAATCCAAAAAGTTCATCTGTTTTTGGATTGATAGTAATACTCTTTAGAGTTGTAAAACCAGAAGAGCCGAGATCAAAACCTTTCCCTGTATTGGGATCAATTTTTAGCACATCCCCCGAACTTCCACTTTCGGTGGAAGCGTATAAAGTTCCTTTAACGGCTTTACTTAATTTTATATTATTTACACTAAACGGAATGTTCACCGTAGGATTTTTAGTATCAGTTGATTCTATTATGAGGTTTCCGTCGTATTGTCCTGGTGCTAATAGCGCTCCATCCACGACAAACAAAACATCTTCCGATGAATTTAAAGTGGGTAAATATGCCCAGTCATTGTCCACATAAATTGGATTTAATCCTTGAAGAATTGTTATTTCAAAATCATCCAGAAAAAAACCTTGATCAACAACAGACTCATTACTACTAAATTGGAAAGCGAAGTTAGTCCAATAATTGCCAAACAGAATATTTGAAAAATCGGGGAATCGAAATAAAACGGTTTCCCATTCTGTAGAATGTGATTTAATCATGCCCCCCTTTTTTGAAGAAGTTAATTCATGCCATGTTCTTTTCGAATCTTTCGAACCAAGGAAAGTAACAACGTCTCCTCCAAGTTCAGATTTGTTGAAGTATTTGAATGAAACACATGTAACGTCCTCCATATCAATTTTGTTCCAATTATAGAATTCAGGGCTGTAAAAAAACCCGGTTGTAAAATTATCATAATTTAGTTCACCATTAACTTCGTTGCCAAAATGAATTACTGTCGGTTTTGAGTGTCCTTTGTAAATTGCTGGACCGACTATGGTTTGCTGCCATTCATCTTTGTTATTGGCAACCTGCTTAAATCCTCCAAATTTATTATTTGGGTCTTCAAAATCAGTTGAATAATAAGTATAAGATCCTGATGGACTATTAACTTTATAAAACTGTTCAATATTAGAACTTTTTTGAGTTGATTTAACGAGACTTGTCGATTGATGGCTTTTTGTAGAAAGTGAAATATATATCATGTAAGAAAGAGGTTGGTTCCCAAGATTTCTAACTGTAAATTCTTTAGTTTTTACTCGTGCATCACCATCGGATGTAAAAGAAAAATCTCCCAGCGATGAAATGGAAAAATTAATTTTGGGAGCGATAACTCCACCGGTAGTAAGTTCAAATGGAATATCGATGATAGGATTATTAAGATCGTTTGTCTTCATTCTAATTGTTCCAAAAAATGAAGCGGGAACGCTTTTAGTTAAAAATGAAATCGTCACCAATTCCGATCCCCCAACTTTAACACTTCCGGGTTTTACGTCAACGTGTAAAGGAGCGCTCAGCGGTATGACCTGAAGAAAAGTGATTTCAAATTCATATTGCAGGGGATTATCTAAACTTAAATTTATTAACTGATATTGAATTTGACGCTGGCTGTTAAGACTAACATCAACAAATTTTAAGGTATCAAGTTTTTTAGCCAGGTTTAATGTGTCTTGGCCATGCATAAGAAGCATGTTCGCATATTTATAATCATAGTTTATCGTATAGCCGATAACTTCAAGCACCCTTAAATCGTGATAGTTAATTTGCAATCTTGTTCCGGAAGCTAAAGTTGGATCCATAATCCCGATCCATCGATTTGCATCTAAGGATGGCGGCCGCAGAGCATCATCACGCCAATGAGAAGACTGCTGTCCGTCCCCGTTTAATCTTTCGCCAGTTGCAGTTGATAGCTCAACTTTTTCAAGACCATCAAAAAAAATATGATTACTGAAATAATATGTAATACTATCTTCGGTAGACCAAAGGGAAGAATATGTAGGACCAGCAGTAGTAACTCTTGGCGCAGTCGAAAATCCTAATAAACTTCCCGATTCAACTGCATCGGGACGTACACGGAAGAGATCCCATGGATAATAAAGGTCTGCTAAACCTTTATGGTCTGAGAAACCAGCAGCTGTTACAAATCCTAACGCATGACCGATTTCATGAGCACATGTTGCATCAAAATCATGTGTCCCAACCGAAATACCATCGGAAGGGTCTAAATCAAATGAGAAACTTGAATTAAAACCGATAGAAGGAACACTTCCAAAACGATTGATGGCGGGGTCGCTGCTAATATCTTCCTCTATAAATCCAAGCGCTTGTAAATTTATCAACGTCCCAATTGCTCTTTCTAAATTTGAAGGGACTGTTGATGGTGTTGGAACTGGAATTGCATTATAAAGATTTTGTAATTGCTTGTCACCTGGTTTCAAATCAATTAAACGCTGAACAATATCGGGTACGAGTGCATTAGTGGCATCTGATTTGAGAGCATAATACGTGGTTGTAGCAGTAGCCCCAAGTACTCCTTCACCGAAACCAGCGCCAAACCTTGTAGGTCCGAAATCAACATCTAAAACAGTTGTAATTGGGGTCGAAATTACTCTTTCCCACCGAGCGGCAGCTCTTATAAAGGCAGAAACAGCTTCCGGATATTGCATTAATTGGTCGGTCCCGCGTAAAATTATCTTCAATCCAGTTAGGGTTTGATGATTATTCATGGAAGGTAAAATATGCAGATCAATTGAAGAAGTTATTTCAGTTAAAAGTGAAACATCTTCTTTTACTTCTTTGCAGAAAATATTTCCGTTCTTATCTATCTTGTTAATAAAAATTGATTCTTTTTCAAATCGTTTATACTTTGTTAAGGTTCCTGTTTGTCCTATAATAGTAATTGTTGAAAACACCGGAAGACATATAAAGAGTAATACCCAAATTTTAGTCAATGCAATTTGTCTCAAAAAGGCAATCATTTTTTGCTTAAAGTCTTTATAAATTCTTAGATAGAGATGATTAGCAAATTTCTCAACGAGAATTTAGAAAAACCAGTAGCGAAAAGCAAGCTAGGAATGGAGTGTTAAAAAAGAAGCCACCTTGTCTTTGTGATGTAAGATCAAACAGATAAGAAAATTCAAGACAGCCTCCGAACAATTTTAAACAGAAATTTATTTCCCGGTTTCTTTTGTTTTGCAAGTAGAAATACCGAATGGCATATACAACGGGCAACTGCTTATTGAAGCCGTGAACAAAGGAATTATTCCCAAAACTCCCCACCAAGCTTGGTTATAAAGTCCGAGGCCAACAACTACAACCCCAACAACAATTCTAAAAACGCGATCTATCGAGCCGACATTTTTTTTCATGAACATTTCCTTTATTTTATTTGATGAGTTTGATGACTATCATTGCTATAGGATTCAGAGTTTACTTAGAAGATTATTCAAAAAAGAAGAAACTGATTAGCGAATTCATTAATTTTGTTACAAAAATAGTTGAATTTATTATAACACGGAATTAATTGTGGAAAATTTAAACAGAATAATTGTAATCGGAGACAAACTCTTAATTAAACCGGAAGCGGAATCGGGAAAAACTACATCAGGACTTTACCTCCCACCCGGTGTGAAAGAGAAAGAAAATATTCAAAGCGGGTATGTAATAAAAACCGGTCCCGGGTTTCCAATTGGATTACCTTCAGAGGATGAACCATGGAAAGAGCAGAAAGAGAAAGTTAAATACATTCCTCTTCAGGTAAAAGAAGGAGACCTGGCTATCTTCTTAAAAAAAGATGCTTACGAAATTGAATTTCAGCATGAAAAGTATTTCATCATTCCGCAAAGCGCGGTACTGATGTTGATCCGAGATGATTTTTAGTTAATTACGAATTAGGAATTACGAATTAGGATAACTTCACTTTTTTCTCAACTGCTTTGAGTAAAGTATCGTTCTTAATCAGTTCTCTAATTTTTTTAATATCTTCATAAAGCAGGCGATCATTTTTTAACGGTTTAACAATTTTTCTAATTTCATTGTAGGCAATTGTAGTTCCTCTTCCCGGTTTTAAAGGTTTCAGAAATTCTAATCCTTGTGCAGATGCCATCAACTCGATCGCCAGAACATTTTCCAAATTTTGCAAAATACGATAACATTTTTGTGCCGCAATTGAGCCCATCGAATTATGGTCTTCCTGATTTGCAGAAGTTGGAATTGAATCCACACTCGCAGGATGCGCAAGCACTTTATTTTCCGAAACTAAACTCGCCGCCGTGTATTGCGCGATCATCATCCCGGAATTTAATCCGCCATGTTTTGTAAGAAAGCGAGGCAGCCCTTGACTTAAAGCGCCGTTGACCAGTCTTTCAGTTCTTCGTTCGGAAACATTTGCAAGTTCCGAAAGAGCAATTGCTAAAAAGTCCATCGCCAATGCCATCGGCTGTCCGTGAAAATTTCCACCTTCAATATGTTCTTTTGTATCGGGAAAGATAAGCGGATTATCGTTTGCTGAATTAATTTCGATTGCTGCACGCGAGGCAACGTAATCAATTGCATCTTTTGATGCTCCATGAATTTGCGGAACACAGCGGATTGAATAAGCATCCTGCACACGTGAATCATTCTTTAAATGCGAGGTTCGTATTTCACTCCCATCAATTAGCGAAAGAATATTTTCCGCAGTTTCAAGTTGTCCTTGGTAAGGTCTTAATTGATGGATTCTTTTGTCGAAAGCTTTGTCGGTTGCGCGAAGAGCTTCATGCGATAAAGCCGCGGCAATGTCGGCAATCTTTTTTAATTTGATCGCCCGCACCGAAAGAAATGCCGCAAACGAAGTCATCATCTGCGTGCCGTTAATTAACGCCAATCCTTCTTTTGCTTGAAGTTTTACAGATTGTAATCCTAATTTTTTTAATGCAATTTTAGATGAAATTATTTTTGTTTGACCGGCATTAGCAGCAAACACATCCTTAATTATTTGAACTTTTCCTTTACCGATCATGGCAAGGACTAAGTGTGAAAGTTGAACTAAATCTCCGCTTGAACCAACCGAACCTTGCGACGGCACAACGGGAATCACATTGTTATTTATCATTTCAACTAAAAGCTGAACTGTTGAAGGACGGATACCGGAGTAACCTTTGGCAAGCGCATTAACACGTAGCAGCATCATAATTTTTACGATGAACGGAGGAAGCGATTCACCGCAGCCAACTGCGTGGCTTACAATTAAATTTTCCTGTAATTGCTCGCTGTCTTTATGAGAAATTTTAACATTGCTGAACTCGCCGAAACCCGTTGTTACTCCGTAAATAATATCATCTTTCGAGATCCATTCCTCAACAAGTTTTCTTGATCGGACCATTTTCTTTATTGCAGAATCTTTGATCTTCACTTTTATATTTAGCGTAACAAATTTTTCGATATCATTTATTGAAAGCGAATTCCCGTCAAGAGAAAGAATTTTTTCAGCCATTGATCATCTTCCTGATTTTATTTGAATTTTCCTTTGTAGCTCTATATGTAATGTTCACAAATTTCTGAGTATATTTTATAGAAAGAACTTCTGCGAGCGAATGGATCATCGAAATTACTTTTGCTTCCGATATTTTTATTTTAATTGATTCTTCAACGTGTGAATCGATAAAACTGTCCTTAATCATTTCAAGCAGCGAAGAAATATTTATTCCTCTTTCCGCCGAAATGATAACCGAATGCTCGTAAGCATTTTTCACGTCATCCAATTTTGAGCGGTCTTCGAGAAGATCAACCTTATTGAAAACTTTAATCTGCGGTTTCGTTTCGCAGTGGAGCTCTTTTAAAGTTTGTGTAACTACTTGAATGTGGTCTTTAAAATATGGATGCGAAAGATCAACAACGTGCAAAATTAAATCGGCTTGGTCAACTTCATTCAACGTGCTTTTGAACGAAGCAATTAAGTGAGCCGGAAGTTTGCGGATAAATCCAACGGTATCGCTAAGAAGAATTTTATTTGTTTTATCAAGTTCAAATGATTTTGTAGTTGAATCAAGCGTCGCAAAAAGTTTGTCTTCTGCTAAAACTTCCGCTTTTGTAATCATGTTAAAGAGAGTTGATTTACCGGCATTAGTATAACCTACAAGAGAAACCCGGAAAAAATCTTTTCTCTGTTGAGTTTGCGTTTGTTTCTGCGATTCAATCTTAAGAAGTTTTTCTTTCAACGCACTTATCCGAGTACGGATAATTCTACGGTCGGTCTCAATTTGTGTTTCGCCAGGACCTTTGGTTCCGATGCCGCCGAATTGTTTGGAGAGATGCGTCCATGCGCGCGTTAAACGTGGAAGTAAATATTGTAGTTGAGCAAGTTCAACTTGTGTTTTCGCTTCTTTTGTTTTTGCATGCGAAGCAAAAATATCGAGGATCAATCCGCTCCGGTCAACAATTTTTTTTGAAAGCATTTTTTCAAGGTTTCTCACCTGCATCGGCGAAAGATCATCGTTAAAAATTATTAAGTCGATATCATTTAACTCAGCAAGTTGAGCCAACTCTTCAACTTTCCCTTTGCCGAGATAAAGCGCTCTATCCGGCATGATACGATCCTGAGAGACTTTCATAATCGTATCAGCTCCGGCAGTAGAAGCAAGTTCTTCCAACTCCTGGAGCTGCTCAACTAAAATTTCTCTTGTTATCTCTCTTGTGCGTAAGCCTATTAAAATGGCTCGTTCGGTGGTCTGTCTTGGAATATCAAACATATTTATTTTTGCCAACTTATTTTCCTAATTCCTAATGCTCAATCCGCCACGGCGAACTAATTATTAAAAGATTCTTTGAAAAAATAGAGAATCGGTTTGCTGAATCCAAAACAAAGAAAAATTTATTCGCTTTTTGAAATTGATTATATTGCATCTGAAAAAAATCACGAAGTGAAATTAATGAAAAATACATTCCCGGTTGCGTTTGTCGGAAAAATTGGAAATAAAACGCTTAATGTTTTACAAGAAGTTGGTGAAGTAGCGAAACTCTTTTTCGGTATCATTAAAAGTTTTTCTAGACTGATCAAGAGCAGAAAACTTATCCTTTTTCAGATGGAACATATTGGGGTGAATTCGCTCCCCTTAGTATTAATCGTAGCGGTTTTTACAGGTGCCGTTGCTGCATGGCAGGCTGCATATCAATTAAAGGGTATTGCACCTCTCTCATTTCTTGGCGCCGCGACAAGCCGTGCAATTATTACGGAACTCGGTCCTGTATTAACGGGCATCATTATAGCCGGAAGAGTTGGGGCGTCGATTGCGGCAGAATTAGGAACGATGAAAGTTACCGAACAAATTGATGCGCTTGAAAGTATGGCGATAAGTCCTGTGCGGTACTTGGCAATGCCGCGGTTTCTTGCTTCGATTATTATGATGCCGCTTATCGTGATCTTTGCAAATTTTATAGCGGTCATCGGCGCTTATTTCGTTTCAAATTTTTTTATGAATGTATCATCGGCAGTTTTTTTCGGCTCGGTTAAACGATATTTTCTAATTTCGGATTTTATCTACGGATTAATAAAAACTATTTTCTTTGGGGGTGCAACCGCTTTGCTCGGATGTCACATTGGGTTACGCACGGAAGGTGGTGCGGAAGGAGTAGGTTTTTCAACTATCCGTGCATTTGTTCTTTCTGCAGCTTCAATCCTTGTCCTTGATTACGTTTTGTGGATGCTGTTCGTGTAGAAAGCAGAAAGTAGAAAGTAGAAAGTAGAAAGTAGAAAGTAGAAAGGTAAAAGCGTTAGTCCTTTCAACCTTCAAATATCCACGAACAACAACAACAACCCTCAACTTTCCTTTAATTATTTTTCCTCCTTCAAAAAGAATTTTGTAGTTTTCATATATGAAAAAAGAACTTTTAACGTTCGCAATCCTAATAAACATTTTTAAGGACTCACCATGAAAATCACAAAACAAGATGCTCTCGATTACCACAGTTCCGGTAGAAAAGGAAAGATTGAGGTTATCTCCTCAAAGCCTTGTGAAACGCAGCGCGATCTTTCTTTAGCTTATACACCGGGAGTTGCAGACCCATGTTTAGAAATTGAAAAAAACCCCGAACTTGCCTACGAGTACACAGCCAAAGGCAATTTAGTTGCCGTTGTTAGCAACGGTACTGCCGTATTAGGTTTAGGCAACATCGGCGCATTAGCCGGTAAACCTGTTATGGAAGGGAAAGGCGTTCTCTTTAAACGATTTGCAGATATTGATGTGTTTGATATCGAATTAGACACTTTAGACCCTAAGGAAGTAATTCGTACCGTTCAATTGCTTGAACCGACTTTCGGCGGAATAAATCTTGAAGACATTAAAGCGCCGGAATGTTTTTACATAGAAGAAGAATTGAAAAGAACGATGAAGATCCCGGTTTTTCATGATGACCAGCACGGTACGGCTATCATCAGCGGAGCGGCTCTTCTTAACGCCTGTGAAATGGCAAAAAAAGATTTAGCTAAGATTAAAATTACTTTTAACGGCGCCGGAGCTTCCGCAAATGCATGCGCGAACCTTTACGTTAAGTTAGGCGTTAAAAAAGAAAACATCACTATGTGCGATAGTAAAGGGGTGATTTATATTGGACGAAAAGAAGGGATGAATGAATTTAAAGAAGTTTATGCTAAAGAAACAAAAGCCAGAACTTTAGCGGAAGCAATTGTAGGGGCAGATGTCTTTGTTGGTTTATCTGTTGCCGATTGCGTTACTAAAGAAATGGTACAATCTATGGCGCCTAATCCTGTTGTTTTTGCATTAGCAAATCCCAAACCGGAAATAAGTTACGAAGACGCAAAAGCCGCCCGCAAAGATATTATTGTTGCTACCGGAAGATCGGACTATCCGAATCAAGTGAATAATGTACTCGGATTTCCGTTTATTTTCCGCGGCGCTTTGGATGTTCGTGCAACGAGTATTAATGACGAAATGAAACTTGCCGCTTCAAAAGCTTTAGCTGAGTTAGCAAGAGAAGAAGTTCCCGATGTGGTTTTACGTGCTTATGGTGGTCAACCCATTGCGTTTGGCAGAGATTATATTATTCCAAAACCGTTCGATCCGCGTGTGCTGACGTATGTTGCCCCGGCTGTAGCAAAAGCAGCGATTGAAACCGGTGTTGCAAAACTGCCGATAACCGATTGGGATGCGTATAAAGAACAACTTCGCGAACGCCAAGGATTATCGAAAGAAATTATCCGGCGGACAATCGAAAAAGCAAAATCAAATCCGAGAAGAATTGTATTCCCTGAAGGCAACCAAGTAAAAATTCTTAAAGCTGCTCAAATTTTAGTTGAAGAAAAAATTGCCGACCCGATCCTTCTTGGAAATAAAAAAGAAATCTTTTCAATGATTGAAGATTATCATATTGACAGCACAGGCTTTACAATTATTGATCCCACAGAATATGAAAAGATTGAAGTTTATGCAGAAGAATATTATAAACTGCGCCAACGCCGCGGTATTTCAAAATTAACTGCGGAAAGAATGATCCGGTTGGGAAATTACTTCGGCGCAATGATGGTGCGTATGGGTGATGCCGATGGAATGATCTCAGGCTTAACCACTTCTTACCCGCAGACCATAAAACCTGCTTTGGAAATTATTCACACAGCCGAAGGAGTGGGGAGAGTTTCCGGTATGTACATTGTGCTTGCGCAAAAGCATGTTTATTTCTTTGCAGATACAACCGTAAATGTTGATCCTACCTCTGAAGAATTAGTTGAGATTGCTTATCTTTCTGCAAAAACCGCGCAACGGTTTAACATGGTTCCGCAAATTGCAATGCTTTCATTTAGTAATTTTGGTTCGGCTCCCTATCCGCAATCAAATAAAGTAAGAGCTGCCGTAGAAATGATGAAACAAAAGTATCCGGAATTTATTGTTGACGGAGAGATGCAGGTTGATGCTGCAGTGGTTCAAGAAGAATTACATGAATATTTCCCATTCTCGAATTTAAAAGGAAGAGCAAATGTTCTCATCTTTCCGAATTTGGATTCCGGAAATATTGCGTATAAACTTTTATGGAGGATCGGCGGTGCGGAAGTTATCGGACCGATCATTATGGGATTAAGTAAGCCTGTTCATGTTCTGCAAAAAGGGGCGGAGATTGAACACATTGTTGATATGGCTGCCATTGCAGTAGTTGAAGCGAATGAAAAGTTAATGAAGTAGTCGGTAATCAGTCAGCAGTCTTCAGTAGGCAGTTTGCAGATGAAGATAAATTGAATAAAACCTCCGGCGTTTTTGAAAATGCCGGAGGTTTTGTTTTTAAATTTCAACAAATGTTTTTTTCATTTCACCGGCAGGGAAATAATAAATTTTGTTCCTTCGTTTAGCTTACTTTCAACAGAGATTGCACCGCCATGTTTATCAACAAACTCTTTGCACAGAAGCAGTCCCAGCCCGGTTCCTTTTTCTCCTTTTGTTCCCTTTGTCGAGGTAGTTTTATCAATTCTAAAAAGGTTTTGCTGCACGTTCTCCGGCATTCCGATCCCGTTATCTAAAATTTCAATGCGGATTTTATTCTCTAATATAGAGGCGGATATTTTAATGAGCCCCTCTTTTTCATTTGTAAATTTAATACTGTTTGAAAGTAAATTTCGCAGTATGGTCTTCAGCATTTCCGCATCGGCGGTTATATGAATCGTTTCGGGAACATCTGAAAGAAGTTGAATATTTTTGTTCTTTGCGGTTGGTTCAAGCAGTATGATAGTTTCATCAACAAGAGTTTTTAATTGATGATCATTCGGATTGAATTCCATTCTTCCTGTGTTTGTCCGCGCCCAGAGAAGTAAATTTTCAAGTAGTTGATAACTTTGTTTGGATGCGCTGGAAATATGCTCAATGAATTTAAGTTTTTCAGCTTCAGACAAAGATTGGAAATCTTCCAACAGGATATCGGTTAATCCAAAGATGGCGTTAAACGGAGCGCGCAAATCGTGAGCAATAATTCTAAAAAAAGTATCTTTCATCGCGTGCAGTTCTTTTAGTTCGACGTTAATTTTTCTTAATGTTTTATTCTTTATTACAAAAATAAAAGCAAAGATAAGTACCAAGAGAGTTATGATGATATTAAAGTATATCTGTTTTTTTTGTCCCTCAACCTCCTGGGTTAAAATCCTATTCTCCCGCTCTTTTTTTTCTGATTGATAGAGTGTTTCAGTACTGGCTAATTTAGAAAAATTTTCCGCTTCGGAGATTGAGTCTTTAAGGGTATGGTGTTGTTTAAAATAGACGAGCGCAGAATCATACCGGTTGAGCAGTTCATAGTATTCAGCTGTAAAACGTAGGGATTCGCTGATCATTTTTGGAGATTTTATTTCGCGAGCTAAAACAAGTGCAACTTTAATAAATGGAAATCCGGCTGCCGGGTTATTTGTTTTTGTATATGCTATACCAAGATTTTGACCGGCAATGATCACCTCTTCTTTGTAATCCAACTCCCGGAAAATTTTTAAAGCTTCGGTAAAAAACTCTATGGCTTTTGTGTTATCCTTTTTAACGGAGTAAATTTTTCCTATTCCGATCCAGCAATCTCCAAGCCCGCGTTTATCTTTTTTCTTACTATAAATTTTTTCTAAATTAAGATAAGATTGAAGCGCCTCATCGTTCTTGCCCATTAAGAAATAGACAGCAGCAATATGGTCCAATGTTCTCGCCTTCTCATTTTCTTTGTGCTGCAGTTCGCGGATATGCAGCGCATATTGATAATACGTAAGCGCTTTTGCATAATTTTTTTGAATAACAAAAATTGATCCCTGAGATAAGTTCGCATAAGCCATTCCGTCTAAGTGATTGATTGCTTCAAAAACCCTGAGGGCGTGAATAACATTTTCAGTCGCAAGATTAAGATTATTCCGCTGCCGGTAGATCACGCCGATGTTGTTGTAACTAAAACCTAATTGGATGGAGTCTTTTGCGTCTTCAGCAATTTTTAAAGCGCGAAGATGATGTACGAGCGCTTGATTATAATCTCCCAAATTTCTTTGAATAACTCCGATAAGATTTTCGGATTCAGCTTTAAAATGATTATTGGAGATCTTTTTTGCCAGATTAAGAGCATGGGTTGCCAGCTTAAGAGCAAGGGAAGGATCGTTTCCCCGTATGCTCAGGCAATACTCGTTAATAATTCTGATCCTTGTGGTATCATCAAAAGTTTTTGAAGGATTAAAGAGACTGTCGAGTTGCGGCTGCCCGAAAACCGAAAGCGAAAAAAAAAGAAGGACCAGGAAAAATTTCATACTAATGGTAATCTTTCTGTATTTTAATTAAAATAGTTCTATCGTTGAGCGTATGAAAAAATATCGAACACCTAATAATGAATGTCGATTTGAAGTAAAAAAATATTGAATCTTTATTTTCTTTTTTCATCGTTTTTTCTTGCAGACTAACATACTTTTTACAAAAATCTATATAAGTTCACTACACTCAATTATACTTTTATCCCCATCCATACTTTACACATCCCGGAGCAAATTTCATTATTCGGTGTTCCTTGTTCATTATTCGATATTAAATTCTACTTTAATAATCTTAACTTAATAGCAATTATTATTTTAAACTCACTTAATGATCCATAAAGATTTTTGCGGATTTGAAAGATACTGGCATCCGTTTTCCGTTACCACAATTTCTTCTTCCATCGTTACAATTCCATGTCCTTCAACCATCAACCGCGGTTCAATCGTGTAAACTTGATCTTTTTCTATCGGTAGAAAAGGAAGATTTCCATAGCGCTCCCAGCGCGGAAAGAAGCCGCTGCCACCGTCGTGGGCATCTCTGCCGACTTGGTGTCCAAGTCCGTGTAAATATTCCGCGTATCCGTTTTGAGTGATAAAATTTCTTGCAGTGTCATCAATTTCACAGCCTTGCATTCCCGGTTTTACGATTATTGCCGCTTGATTAATAGACTCGCACAAAACATCAAATCCGCGCTGCACTTCGGGCGGAACAGTGGGTTCATTTTCTTTGGCGATGTACCAGGTTCTCTGCATATCGGAACAGAAACCGTTTATCTTTACACCGAAATCAATGTTTAAAATATGCCCGCGTTCAATTAATCTCTCAGTTGGACCAGAATGCGCGCCGGCAGTATCAGGTCCGGTGAAGACTGCGGGACAATGGTCTTCATCCCAAGATAATTCAAAACCACGCTCAGTAACTTTGGATTTTATGAAATCTGCAACATCCTTTTCAGATTTTCCCGGTTGTAAAAATTGAGTAACTTCATCAAAAATTCTTTCAGTTTCGTGAACACAAACTTTCATCAGTTCAATTTCAGAAGCAGATTTTCTTCCGCGTAATGCGGCAATTATTTCTTCCGAAGAAACGAACCGGTTGAGATACGGAGTATCTTTTAGATATCCTGAAAGCGCGAGGAACATCCCGTGCGTTAAGCCGTCTGCAAGGTTTGCATGAAGAGAATAATTCACGGCAATTTTTTGCGGGTCGAATTTCTGTAGATATTCAAGCAGCGGTTCTTTAACAGATTGCACAAATCCGATCACATTTTTATAAGTCCCGATAGTCTTCATGTTGGGAACATCAAGCGAGCCGAGAATGGCGGTTGTATCTCCGTTTCGATTAATAATAAAAGCAGACTGCCAGGTGCAATTTGTTCCTACAACAAGTTCCATTGAAGGATCACGCATCGTTGAACTTTCACGAACAAAGATCAGCCATGCATCAATATTTTTTTCATCTAATATTTGTACCGCCTGTTTAATTTTTTCAAGTACAAGTTGATTCTTCATGGCTAATCCTTTAAATAATATTCTATAATTTAGACAAACTTAGAGATTTGAAACTGCACTCGCAAGAAAATTTTAATTTCAGACGCTACTTTTCTTAAGTTAATTTTACTTTTCACAAAGTTCTGTTAAAACTCCAAATGTAGATTTGGGATTGAGAAATGCGATGTTCATATCTTCCGCCCCTTTGCGCGGCTGTTTATCAATAAGTTGAACACCTTTGCTTTCCAATTCGGAGAGAATATTGTTTAATCCGTTCACGGCAAAAGCTATATGATGGAGTCCTTCTCCTTTTTTAGCGATGAATTTTGCAACCGGACTATCGTCGGATGTTGCTTCTAATAATTCAATTTTTGTTTCACCGACCATAAAAAATGCGGTCTTCACTTTTTGATCAGCGACTTCTTCGATTGCGTAACATTTTAATCCAAGAATATTTTCGTAATAAGAAATTGCTTCGGTAAGATTCTTAACAGCAATTCCGATATGTTCAATTTTAGTTGGTGCTTTCATTCCTAATTCCTCATTCCTAATTCGTAATTATATAATCACGGTTTCTTTATACTCTCCAAAAACTTCCCGCAACGTATTTGATATTTCTCCAACACTTGCATAAACGCGGACGGCATCTAAAATTAAGGGCATTAAGTTCACATCACTTTTAGCTGCTGTTTGCAACGCAGAAAGTGCTGCGGATACATTTTCATTATTTCTTTCAGTTCGAACTTTATTTAAAAATTTAATTTGTTCTTCTTGAACGTTCATGTTGATTTTCAAAAGTCCGGTTGGAGCTTCTTCTTCGGTTTGAAATTTATTTTGTCCCACGATAATTCTTTTTCCCGATTCAACTTCCTTTTCAAATTGATATGCTGCTTTTTGAATTTCACTTTGCTGATAACCGTTTTCAATAGCTTGTACTGCGCCGCCGAGGTCATCAATTTTTTGAATGTACTCCATCGCTTCCTTTTCAATTTGATCCGTCATCGCTTCGATAAAATATGAACCGGCAAGCGGATCGATTGTATTTGTAATGCCGCTTTCGTGCGCAACAATTTGCTGTGTGCGGAGAGCAACGCGGACAGATTTTTCTGTCGGAAGCGCGAGCGCTTCATCCCGTGAATTTGTATGAAGTGATTGAGTTCCGCCGAGAACCGCGGCTAATGTTTGAATTGTTACACGCGCAATATTATTATCAACTTGCTGCGCTGTTAATGTTGACCCGGCTGTTTGCGCATGGAATCTCATCATCATAGAACGCCCATCTTTAGCGTGAAATCTTTCTTTCATAATTTTTGCCCAAAGCCGGCGAGCAGCGCGATACTTTGCAACTTCTTCCAATAGATCATTGTGCGCGTTGAAAAAAAAGGAAAGCTGTCCGGCGAAGTTATCAATATTTAATCCTGCTTTTAAAGCGGCTTCAACGTAAGCAATTCCGTTTGCCAAAGTAAATCCAACTTCCTGCGCGGCAGTTGAGCCAGCTTCACGAATGTGATAACCTGAAATTGAAATTGTATTCCACTTGGGAATTTCTTTTGCGCAATATTCAAAAATATTGGTTATCAAACGCATGGAAGGTTTTGGCGGGAAGATATATGTTCCGCGGGCAATGTATTCTTTTAAAATATCATTTTGAATTGTTCCGCTTATCTTTTCTTTTGCAACACCCTGCTTTTCAGCCACAACAATGTAAAGCGCAAGCAGAATAGCCGCGGTGGAATTAATCGTCATTGAAGTAGAAATTTTATCAAGCGGAATTTTATCGAAAAGAATTTCCATATCGGCAAGTGTATCAATCGCAACGCCGACTTTTCCAACCTCGCCATAAGCTATTTCATCATCGCTATCATAACCGATTTGTGTCGGCAGATCAAACGCAATGGATAAACCGGATTGCCCTTGCGAGAGTAAAAATTTATATCGCTCGTTTGATTCTTTTGCCGTACCGAATCCCGCGTACTGCCGCATCGTCCAAAATCTTCCGCGATACATTGAAGGCTGTATCCCGCGAGTAAAAGGATACAAACCGGGAAAACCGATCTTTTCTAAATATTCTTCTGATTGAATATCGTTCGGAGTATATAAAGGTTTTACAGATGAAAACGATAGAGTTGTAAAATCCTTTTCACGTTCGGGATTTTTTGCCACGGATTTTTGATAGGTCTTTTCGTCCCAATCATTATACGCTTGCTGAACTTTATTTTTCAGTGAATCCAAAGACATTGTTTCTCCAATTTTACTTTGCAAAATAAGAAGAAAAATTGGGAAGCGGGAATTTGATGGAAGATGTTTGAGGGTTGATGTATGATGGGAAGAAAACCATTTGAATTATTCTGGAGTATGGTTAGTTTAAAAGTGCTCTTTAAAATAATTTTCAATAGAAAATATTGAACTTACCAATGTCTGGAGATTAAGTTATGAAAAAGTCTATTCAGTACTTAGTGTCAGTCTTCAAATCTCAAAAGGATTCCTTCTTTCCTCTCCTAATTGTTTTACTTCTCTCAACTTTTATCGCCTCATGTAAAGAAGAATCTGTACCAACCAAACCGCATCAGAACCAAATTTTAACCGATGAAACAATTGCAAAATTGCATGCAACCGCGGATAGAGTAATGATGGAGAAGTTAGCCCCGGGAATGATTGCGTATATCGCCGTTGAAGGTGAAGGGGATATATATATAACACGCGGCGTCGGGAATTTAAATACAAGTGAACCGATGAATATAAATAACTACTTCAGAATGGCGAGTGTAACAAAAACTTTTACGACAGAAGCAGTTCTAATTTTATCCGATGAAGGGAAAATTGATCTTAACAAAACAATTTCATTTTATTTGCCTGAATATGCAATTCCCGGGAAAGACACTATCACAATTAGGATGCTCGGCAATATGACAAGCGGATTAATTGATGTTCTTAGTGACCCTGCTTTGGGCGCTTCTTATTATGGTAGTCAGGGAACAATGAAATTTACCCCTGAAGAATTAATAGTCCCACTTTTCACTTCTCAATTGAAATTTACACCAGGTTCACAATTTAATTACTGTAACTCGAATACCATTTTGTTGGGATTGGTAATCACGAAAGTAACCGGTAAGGCGCTCAAAGATGTTCTAGCTGAAAAGATTTTTCAACCGCTGGGATTGACGCACACATTTTGGCCTGAAACAAATTATTTACCGCAACCCTATCATCACGGTTACACAAATCTTTTAGGAACAAGTAATCTTGATGTAACTTATTATGGAAACTCATGGGGTAATTCCGCAGGTATTCTTATCTCTAATTTTGATGATCTAAAGATTTGGGCTAAAGAATTATACGAACGAAAATTACTTTCCGCAAACTCAAAGGTTGAAAGATTTCAATTTGGAGTTGAAGGCTCCGGTTATGGATTTGGAGTTGAAAAGATTGGTGATTTTGCCGGGCATTCGGGAGGAATTCTCGGATGGAACACGATGGTATTTTATGACGGTATAAAAAAGATAACAATAATTACCCATGCAAACTCCTTGGATGAGCAACCGGCTGGTTATGCGTTTGGAGAATTTGCTAAGACTCTTGGGTATTAAAAACGGTTAATAAAACTCAATGGAGACATTTATGAAATCTGCAACTCGAGATATAAAAATCTATTTTTTTCTTTTGGGTATCTTCTCATTCCTTTTTCTCTCTTGTAAGGAAGAATCAAATCCAGTAACCCAGGTGCCGGATACATCCTACGAGATGAAAGTAACATTCGCGCCTATCGAAGTTAAATCAACTGATGGAAAAATCAATCTTTTGTATAGTGTCGAAATACCAAATTTCGAAAAAGATGGATATACCTTAAAGGACTTTCAAGTGTTGAACGCCGCCAATAATACAAGACTCTGTAGTATAAGCGACACCGGGAAATATCTGCTGATCCATCCACCAACGACGGCGAGTATACCTGAGCAACTCTATGCTTATCCGATGTTTGGACATGCTACTTATCGCTTTAGCATCGGTTTAGTATTAGATCCAGCCCAGGTTCCGCAGAAGATAAAACATAGATTGGTCCTTCTGAAGGATGCCAAAGAGACAACCATCGAAGCGGCAGAAACAGCTGTTTCCAAAGAACCGGTAACTATAGTTGGCGCCCCTTTTAAAGGGAATGGATTTGTTTCTGAATGTACAACCGCATTTCTTCCGTTTAATCATCACCCTACTTATCAACTCACCTATAAGGGGATGACAAGGGTTGCCGAACGTTATTGCGTAGACTGGCTGAAGGTTGATTCTGCGGGTAATCTCTTTCATGGTGATAAGACCATTTGCTCAAACTGGTACGTTTATGGTCAGAATATCTATGCCGCCACTGCCGGAGAAGTAGTTTTTGTTCAGGATGGTATGCCGGATCAGTCTCCGGTAGGGACTGTAAACGATGTTAATCTTTATAACGGGACAGGTAATTCGGTTACGATTATGACTGGAGTCAGTTACGCAGTTTATGGACACATGATAGCAAACAGTATAACCGTAAAACTAGGGGAGTATGTTAATAAAGGGCAATTGATTGGCAGAGTCGGCAATTCCGGAAACTCCAATGCCCCGCATCTTCACTTTGGAATACACTCCGAATTTCCGTATTACATTTCCGAGGGTCTCCCATACTATATCGATTCATTTGAAAAAGCAGGCTTATTAGTAAACCCGAATTTGGAGGGTGGTACATTGGTTTTACTTCCGAGTCCCTCAGCACGTACAAATGAGCTTATGGAAAATTGTGGTGTCTATAATTTTAAATAAATAGAGGTTGATTCACTGAAAATATTATTAAGAATTAGGAGAAATAATCAAATGAAAACTTCATGCAGAAATTTGTTTTTGTTGTTTATCATTTCTTTTGCGGTGATAATTGTTTTTCAATCTTGTAAAGAAGACTCCAATCCGGTTACCCAGGTGCCGGATACATCTTACGAGATGAAAGTGACATTCGCGCCCATCGAAGTTAAATCTACGGATGGGAAAGTAAATCTTATGTACAGTATAGAAACATCAAACTTTGAAAAGGAGGGCTATATACTGAAAGATTTTCAGGTACTAAATTCTTCAAATGGAAATATGCTCTGCACAATCAACGACACAAACAAGTACCTAGTAATTCTTAAACCTTATACCGGAGCAATTCCCCAGAATTTATTCTATTATCCGCTTTCTAATGCCCACTCAACATACTGTTTTCTTGTAGGATTGGCGCTGGATCCTGCTCAGGTCCCTCAAAAGATAAAACACAAATTGGTGCTTTTAAAAGGTAACGAAGAAAAAACTATTGAAGGAGCCGAAACCTCAGTTTCAAAAATGGAGCCTCTCGTTTTCGCTGCTCCATTAAAGGGGGAAAGATTTATGTCCGCAAATGCAACCACATTGCTTAATAACCATCACCCCAAACTTAGTGTTCTGTATAAAGGAATTACAACTATTCCTGAAAGATACTGTATAGATTGGAATAAGGTTGATGCCACCGGTAATGCTTCTCATGGTGATGAAAGTATTTGTGAAAATTGGTATGTCTTTGGTCAAGACGTTTATTCCGTTGCAACTGGAGAAGTAGTTTCTGTTACCGATGGAATGCCCGATCAATCACCTGTCGGCACTAAATCAAATGATTTGACTATGTTTAACGGGACAGGCAATTCTGTTACTCTTGCGGTTGCAGGCGGTTATTTTACATACGGGCACATGATAAAAAACAGTATAATGGTAAAAACAGGTCAGGTTGTTACTGAAGGACAATTGATCGGCAAAGTTGGTAATTCCGGAAACTCCGATGCACCACATCTGCATATTGGATTTCATACCGATTTCCCCTATTACATATCTGAAGGGCTTCCGTACTACATCGATTCTTTTGAGAAAATTGGAAGTGTTGGTGAAACGAATAATCTTATATGGCTTACCAATCCACAACAGAATACAAATAAAATGGTTGAGAATTACGGTATCTATAATTTAAAATAAGAGTGAATAAGATGAAAAATTTATTAACACTTTGCATTTTAGTAATTGCAGCCAACAATATTTTCCCTCAGACAGGAAATGGATTCACCGCCGCGTTTGATTCAGTTCATAAAAAGCTATCAGTCTATTATGCTTTTACTGATTGGAAAAACGTTAATTGGCAAAATCTTTATAATGAATTTAAACCAAGGATTGTTACAGCAGAAACTCAAAACGATTCCAGCGCGTTTATAATGGCGATGAAAGAATACACATTCAGAATTCCAGATGGACATATGGGTTTCGGAACCGGATTCTATGCCGGTGCAAAATCAGATGTGCTCAAAAAGAAAAATACCAACTGGGTGAAGTTAGAAGAAAAACTTAGAGATCAACAGATCGGGGGAAGTTTTGGATTTACTCTTATTAAACTTGATGACGGACGATTTGTTGTAAGACTTGTAACTGAAGGCTCTCCGGCTGCTTTAGCCGGCATTAAATTCGGTGCGGAAATAATTGAAGTGAATGATAAACCGATTACGGAAGTTATCAATTCTGTTTCTGTAATTTGGGCAGAACAAATCCCCGCAACAAAGGAAACAAAACAATTGCTGCAATGCCGGTTAATTGGCAGGGTTCCGGTTAATGCAACGATGAAAATCAAATTCAAAAATAGAGGAGATGTTAATCCGGCTACTCAAAATCTTTCTGCGGTTAATGATAATTATGCAACGTATGATCTTACGTCAATGCTTCCAATTAAAACTCCCGAAATTGCTTACAAAATATTAGAGCCGAGCGGGTATGGTTATCTCGAAATTACTTCATGCATTCCCCCGGTAACAGTTGTTACGGAATTTATGTCGGCTTTTGTAAATCTTCTTTCCGCAAATCTTAAGGGGATGGTGGTGGACTTAAGAATTAATACCGGTGGACAAGATTCATACGCGGCTGCGGTTGCAGGTTGTTTCTATCCCGATACAACTCATTATGAATTTCAAAGTTTTTATAATCCATCTACTTCTACATTTCAAATTTCGCAAGATATACTTGATCACTTAAGTTTTCAGACGGTGAGCTTTTTTAAGCCGACACAATATCCTGCCGGCTCAATATTTATAGAACCGCAGGGTTTAACGTTTAGCGGACCGGTTGTGGTAATGGTTAGCCCGCGCAATGTAAGTTCAGGTGAAGGGATTGCAATGGCGCTTAGCAAACTTCCTCAATGCAAAGTTGTAAGTTTTTACGGAAGTCAGGGTTCTTTTGGAATTACCGCGCCCGAATTTGAATTGCTTTCGCCTCAAGACTCTATGCATGTTTCATATCCACATGGACGCTCACTTGACATTGATAATAAAATACAAGTTGACAGCGATAGCAGTATGACCGGAGGAGTTATTCCCGACGTAAGACCGCCGTTAACCGATGAGACGATTAACAAAATGTTCGTACAGGGAATTGATTTTGAATTGGAATATGCCGTTCAAGAATTGGATAAAATGGTTGCTGTGGGTGTTGAAAACGGAAGAGATCAAAAACCATTAACTTTTACATTAGCTCAAAACTATCCAAATCCGTTTAATCCGGTTACAAAAATCACTTATCAGATTCCGAAAGCGGGAAAAGTAGAACTGAAAGTATTTGACATTTTGGGAAGAGAAATAGCTGAGTTGGTAAGCGGTGAAATTGCCGCCGGGAAATATGAAATAAAGTTTAATGGAAGTAACTTCTCAAGCGGAGTTTATTTTTATCAATTGAAATCTTCTGGCTACGTTGAGACTAAGAAACTTCTGCTAATTAAGTAGTAGAGAACATGGTTGATGGAGGAGGGGTGATGGGTTAAAAAAGGAATAAACCGATTTTATTTCAAAAACGAACCATCGCGAACTGTATGGAGAACTACATGAAAGCCCTGAAAGGGCATGATACATCAGCATAGGGTGAAGCCCTATGCTGAAAAGTGAAATTATAAAATTAAGCCCTGAAGGGGCGTAATAAGTTAGGGGACTAAAGTAAATTCCGCCCTTACGGGGCTTAAATGGTTCTTTGTTCATTTTATTCACTGGGCTTTGCCCTGTGTTAATATATCCCGCTCTTTCAGAGCTAAGTGTATTAAAAATTGGTTTCTGAAAAAACACTTTGCTTTTAACAGAGGTTGTACGAAGGAATATAATTTTGCTTTTTTTTCTTGCGTTAAAAGATAATTAGTTTTAGTTTTAACCCACCAATTAACTAAGTAAAAGGGCTCAAGGGAATATTTGCTTGGAACACCGTTTAAGAAATACCGATCGAAAAAGTAACCTCAAAAAAGATAACTCCAACAGAAGAAAGTATTACTTATTACTTTTTTTACTATTTGCGGGAGTTTCTTTCGGACAGGATTCTACCTACAGAAATAATGATATTGAATTCAAGAGTTTAAACAAAGTGATTCAAATAACTGCCGACTCTTCCACTTATGACAAAAAATTTGGAAATAGTTATCGTGTATTATTAGTTTATTATACAGGGCATTGTCGTGTGTATCTTACCAGAAGAATTGTTCTCCCGATCAACATGAGTCCGGATTATCCATATAGATTGGTAGAAAAGTTTGAAGGGGATAAAAATTTTGTTGTGATAGCCGGAAGCAGAATGTTTTTTATTTATGATGTAGCTGCCGACAGTTTATCCAATCCGGTTTTCACGAAGTTCCCTTACAAGGATGGTGTAGATGCACAAACAGGTCAAATCATTAATCTCCAACTTTCAAAAGATGGAAAGACCTTAACCGGAGAAGCCTTCGACTATGGAAGATTTAGTTTCGATATAACAGATCCGTTATCCCCAAAGCAAAATAGAATAGAAATTAAATGAAATTTGCAACGGCTAACATTGCATTGGTGCAAATTGCCGATGGAGGAAGTTTGATGGTCGATGGTTCAAAAAGATTTTACATTAGCCCTGAAAGGGCGTTATACATCAGCATATGGGCGAAGCCCTATGCTGAAAAGTAAAATTATATAATTAAGCCCTGAAGGGGCGAAATAAGTTTGGGGTCTGAAATTTATTCCGCCCTTGCAGGGCTTGAATATTTCTTAGTTCATTTTTTCACAGGGCTTTGCCCTGTGTTAATATATTCCGCTCTTTCAGAGCTAAGGGTATTAAAAATTGGTTTCTGAAAAAACACTTTGCTTTTAACAGAGGTTGTACGGAGGAATATAATTTTGCTTTTTTTTCTTGCGTTAAAAGATAAATAGTTTTAGTTTTAATCCACTTATTAACTAAGTAAAAGGGCTCAAGGGAATATTTGCTTGGAACACTGTTTAAAAAATACCGATCTAAAAAGTAACCTCAAAAACGATAACGCTTGCAGGAAGTGGGTAGCTCTATTTGCAAAGTATTTTGTAAAAGAGAGATTAGTTGTTCTGACTTTCCCTAATGAGGATCGTGAGGGGCAATTTATACATAAGAAATATCTTATCTAAAATTAATTTACAAAACTTTATGGAAGATACTTCAGACATTGTTGTAGAACATAAAATTCAAGATGAACAGAAAAAAGACAGCAGATTAGCGCGTTGTTTAGGATTACTCGGTGGTACAGCCCATCTAAAAATTAGCAACAAAAAAGTTTTCGCTGATGATGTTGTAAAAACTGATGGACCTTTTTATTGTCCGGTCTGCTTGTCGGAAGTAGTAGTAAGAAAATGTACAGAAAAAATTGACCATTTTGCTCACCACGCAAGATTAAGTCCAGTGATAACATACAAAGACAAAGAACTTCATGATAGATGCAGCAATCAAATTTTAGAATATTTGCAAAAACTTTTCCCAGATGGTAAATGGGAAAGAGAAAGAGTAATACCAGCTAATAGAGACAAGTTATTAAAAAAAATTATTCCTGATATTAGTGGAAGGATTAATAATATACCAATTGCAATTGAAGTTCAAGCTAGCTCTTATACAATCAATCGAATTTCGACGAAAGTTATAGAATATCAAAAACGAAATCCCAAAGTCGCAGTTTTATATGTAGTCCCTTTAACAAAACAGTTAGGAGATGAACCATTTAGACCACGATTATACGAAAAATATTTGCATAGTATGTTTGGGGGTAAGGTTTATTATTGGACAATAAACAATGGGAGCTCATTACAACCAGTGCATTATAGCCCAGTTAAAAGATGGATTGAAGAAACGACTTGGTTTGATACAGAATTAGAAGAAGAAAGAACCGAAGGAGGTTTTTGGCTAACATATCGAACAATAAAAACCCCTAATTATGGGCAGTGTGTGGATATCGCGAAAGACTTTATTAAAAAAGATCGAAAATATTTTGAGCCAAAGAATGTAAAGAAATCTATTCCTGAATGCACGGTTTACAAAGATAACCTGCAAGATTGGTGGGATAAAAATGAGTATAAGAACCTTAGTAAACAATTGGATATCTTTAATAACGCACCAAAACCGGATTTTATTGAACACTATAAATTTCTGGACGAATATGATGATGAGTTTTGTGAGGATCAGAATGATGCGACCCCTTTCACAAAACATTTATGACAGAGTGATTTGCATTATTCTACCACGGTATCATTAAAGAACAAATTTAGATTTGTTAAATAAACATTTGTGGTTAAAGTCGATCTATTTTCAATCTGCGAAGATTCTAGGACGAAGAATATTGGGTTAATGTAACAATAATAAATAAGTAAGGATTATCATTATGAAAGAAATAATAATAAAAGATAAACAAAAGTATCTTGCTGAACATTATCCATTTGTTGGAATACCCAAATTGACTGACAAAAGACAATGTATTCATTGTGATAATATTTTCACAGTAGGTAATTATAAAGTTTTTAAGGACAAAAATGGCGATGAATTTATTTGTTGTCCAAACGCACCAAACTGTGATGGGATGGTTATTGATTGGTTTGAATTAGAATGACATGTGGTCTCAGTGCAAAGATTTTATATGTCCCCCTAACGGGATTAATAATTCTTCATCCCGGCGGGATGAGAGATTGGTAGAAACGAAATAAGAAAGATAATAGAATGCCGTAGGCATGATACAAGAACGCGACTCAACAATCATGAATTTAATGTTACTGAATTCAGTTACATTAAAAACGAAAGCGGCAGAAAAATATTTATAGCAATATAGAGCGAGAAACAACTATGAGCGACATAAAATTATTTGAAGAAAAAAAAGTCCGCAGCCATTGGGACGATGAAAAAGAGATATGGCATTTTGCCATCGTAGATGTTATTGCCATTCTAACCGATAGTCCAAATCCGCAAGTATATTGGCGCGTAATGAAAAAAAGGCTGAAAGACGAGGGAAATGAAACCGTTACAAATTGTAACGCTTTGAAAATGGGAACAATTGAGGCAGTGGGTTTTATTCGGTTATACGAAATTATCGTACAACTGAAATTAGAATCGACAATTAAATAAAAACGGCGCCGATTACGACGCCGTTTTTATTATAATTTTTATTTGGTTCTTTTATTTTGTTAATTCCGAAACAACTGTTCCGCCCCCCATTGTTGCGGGAAGTTTCGCTTCGGTTTTAACAACAACTTTTGAATCTTTTGCAACCCAAAGCGTTGAGGAACCTGCATCACCTTCAACCGGTTTTATTTCTATTTTGTAAGTATCAAAACTTCCAGCTTCAACCGTGATGTTTTCGCTTCCGACAACTTTTAGAGACATTGTCTTTGCGCCGCCTGCTTGAATATCAAGTTGATTAAATGAAGCTTGGTATCCTTCGGTTAAAGGTAAAGTACGAAGCGGCAATTCTATTCCCGAACCATCAACTAAAAGGGGAGAATCGGCTTTTGCACTGATCGGCATATTCTGCGGACCCGCGAGAATTTTTCCGGTAACTTCATTCCCGTTGAAATTAAGTTCTATAGTTGCCGGTCCTTGTTGGATCATCCTTTTTACCGGAAGAACCGTAACGCGGTCAAGATAAAGCGAATCTTTCATCGCCATCATACCGGTTAAATTATCAACTACAAGAAAAACATCTTTTCCTTCGAGCTGAGTTTTGGTAATTGCTCTCTCCAAATTCATTGTAAAGTTTTGCCCCATCGCGTTTACTTTTACAACATATTTAAAAGCACCTTCTTGAATTTTGGAACCGTCAAAAGATTTTAACAATTCTTTTGGCGCTTCAACCGATTCATTCTTAGGCATGGTCACGGTTTTAATATCAACCGTAATATCTTTTAACTTTTGTTGAATTTCAGGACGAATATCTTCCTGCACTCTTCCTTTTAAGTGCTTTGCAAAAAACTGTTCCATCGCAACGTACATTGCAAGACGATTTTCTTTTCCGGCGAATCCGTGTCCTTCATCCGGAGCAACCATATATTCCACTTGTCTGTTTAGATCGCGGAGAGCAACAACAATTTGATCTGCTTCAGCTTTTTTAACGCGCGGATCGTTTGCGCCCTGCACTACATAAAGAGGCGCTTTAATTTGTGTGGCATAATTGAACGGTGATACTTCATCTAATAATTTTTTCTCATCAGGTTTATTCATATCACCTACGCGGACATCAAACATTTTTTTTGCCGGAGCCCAATATGGCGGAATAGATTTTAGAAGTGTTATTATGTTTGAGGGTCCGACGATATCAAACCCGGCTGCGTAAACATCTGGGGTAAATGTCAACCCTGCGAGAGTTGCATAACCGCCGTAAGAACCGCCGGAAATTGCTACACGTTTCGGATCGGCAATACCTTGTTGAACTAACCATTTAACTGCGTCTGTAAGATCATGCTGCATTGAGCCGCGTCCCCATTGTTTATTCCCGGCATTCAGGAATTTTTTCCCATATCCGGTTGATCCTCTAAAGTTAGGTTGGAGAACTGCGTAACCTCTGTTTGCAAGAAATTGAGCGGTCGCGTTATAACCAAAGAAATCGCGCGCCCAAGGTCCGCCGTGAACAAAAAGTACGGTTGGAAGATTTTTAGCTGGAATTCCTTTTGGTAAAGTTAAGTAAGCAGGAATCGTCATGCCGTCGCGAACTTTATATCTAACTGCTTTTCTTTCAGAAAGATATTCGCTCGGCAATGTTGGACGTGATTTATAAAGTAATTCCGCCGTTCCTTTTGTTCTATCGAACAAGTAAACTGAACCGGGATCAACATCGCGTGAAACGGAAACTAACCAGACCGATTCATCAGCAGAAGTTGAAACGAGTCCGATCTCACCTTTCGGTAAAAGAGATTTCAGTTTGTTGTAATCTTTTTCCCAGTCTTTATTTTTAAAATAAATTCTTGTTTCATCACCGACATAAACGGTGGCAATAAGTTCATCAGTAACATCGGAAAAAATAACATCGCCGAAATCAACATCATTTTTCGGGTCTTTTTCAATAAATTTTGTTTTCCCCGATTTCAGATCAAATAAAAGAAGTTCCGACTTATCAGTTTTTGCTCCTTTATTTGAGATCATATAGAAACTGTTGCCGTCAGGCGTAAAGCGGATAGGACCGGCAGATTCTTCATTATTAACGCTATAAATTTGATCTAATTTATCGCCGTTAACTTTTAAAATTTCAGTTCCACCATCAGCAGTTTGACGGATACCAAGTTTTAAATTTCCTTGGAAATCAAACATCCAGCCGGCAACATTATCATCATTTTTTCTGACAAGTGTTTTTTCACCGGTTGTGAGATCTAATTTATAAACATCGTGAAGCTGCGGGTTACGGTCATTCAGTCCTATAAAAATTTCATTCGGAGATTTTTTGGGAACATCGTAAATCATGGCGCGAACGTTCTCAAGTGGAGTTAAATCTCTAGCTTGAGGAACCGGATCGCCAGTTGCTTTTGGATCAACTGCATAGACGCGGTAGTTTTCATTCCCGCCCTGGTCTTGCACGAATAGAACGTATTTGCTGTCGTGTGACCAGAAATAAGACGTAACCGGACGCTTGGAATCAGCAGTAAGCGGTTTGGCTTCATCAAATTTTTGATTCCGCTCTTTTACCCAAATATTTCTAACATTGTTGAAGGGTTTAACAAAAGTGATATATTTTCCATCGGGGGAAATTTGAGCGCCGGAAATGTCCGGATCGCCGAAGAAAAGTTCTCTATCTATGATAGGCGGCTGTTGAGCCGAAAGGTGAACTGAGAAAATGAATAATAACAAGAAACCGAGTTTTTTTTTTGTAAACATCAAATAATCCTTTTTAATTTTGCGTTTCAAATTTAAGAAGTATTTCTGCAAAAAGAGCATAAAAATTGCAAAACTTGTTTTATTGTTATAACTTTTTAGAAATGTCATGCTATTCAGCACAGTAGAAATGTCATGTTTAAATATAAGAATTAAGGCGGACCTGACCGCCGGTCTTGCGGAA
>Ga0265292_1000294_pt1 | contig 82287 bp, 75 predicted proteins | sample Munlanlewell296A_FD_189080 | JGI IMG/M metagenome (GOLD analysis project Ga0265292, IMG submission 189080) | Leachate microbial communities from a municipal landfill in Southern Ontario, Canada - Leachate well 296A | ecosystem: Engineered > Solid waste > Landfill > Unclassified | place: Canada...
GAGAGATCCAGCAAAGGAGAGGAAATGGCAGCGCGGGCCGCCATCTGCGCCCTGTTTTCTCCGACTCCGGTGCCTATTCCCAGCAATGCCGTTCCTGCAGAGGCCATTATCGTTTTTACGTCCGCAAAATCAACGTTTACCAAACCGGGGTTCGTAATAATATCGGAAATTCCTCCGACCGCCTGAGCCAATACCGAATCGACAACTTTGAACGCCTCGATTAAAGTCATTTTTCTGTCAATGACATCCATCAACCTTTGGTTTGGAATAACAATTAAAGTATCCACCACCTCTCTTAACTTTTCGGTGCCTTCTTCGGCAACAACCATTCTTCGGGTTCCCTCAAAAGCAAAAGGTTTGGTTACGATTCCAACCGTTAAAGCTCCCGCCTCCTTAGCCAATTTGGCAATAATTGGGGAAGCACCCGTTCCCGTTCCTCCCCCCATCCCCGCTGTAACAAAGACCATATCCGTATCAATCAAAAGCTCTTTAATTTTTTCGGTAGACTCCTCCGCGGCTTGCTCACCAGCTTCCTGATTTCCTCCAACTCCCAATCCTTTAGTTATCTTTTCTCCTATTTGAAGTTTCGTCGGGGCTTTATTGGCAAGAAGTACTTGGGCATCGGTGTTCATGGCGACGAACTCCACTCCGGAAATATTATCCGTATCAATCATTGAAGAAACGGCATTTCCACCACCACCGCCAACGCCAATAACTTTTATTTTGGCAATTCTTGCCGAATCGGGTTTAACCAGTGCCATAATTTTGTTGTAGCAGGATTGTATCGTGGGCAGAAGCAAAAGGCAAGTAATCTAAATTCCTTAGGGCAGAAGGTCTTTAATAAAACTAACAAACTTGCCTGCAATTCCTTTTGTCGGTAGTTTTATCTTTTTTGCAAAACTTGTCAAGGGCTCGTTGCTCAGATTTTGTACGCCGCACATAATAAGTCCTATAACGGTTGCATATGCCGGTGTCATAATATCGTCAATCAATCCTCCTACTCCCTGTGGTTTTCCAATCCTTACCGGCAAAGACAATGTTCTTTTTGCCGACTCAAGACACCCTGCCGTTTCTGCACCGCCGCCGGTAATTATCGCCCCGGAAGGAATTCTACCGCTTAAGTTTTCTTTTTCAAGCTCCATTCTCACTATACTGAATATTTCATTTAATCTGGGTTTAATAATGCCTTCAACGAGCGTCTTTCTGGAAATTTTTTTAACCTCAGGCATATCAAGATCCGTCAGATCTACTTCATCTCCCTCTATTTTTTTTGACTTTGCCGCGTCCGAAAGCATAATCTTTATCTTTTCCGAGCTCTCCAACGATACCCTAAGGCCAATAGCCAAATCGTTGGTAATATTTCTGGCACCAATCGGAATAACCGACGAATAGGAAAGCGCTCCTTCGACAAATACGGCCATCGACGTTGTCCCTCCGCCAATATCAATAAGCACACAACCCAATTCTTTTTCGGTTGATGAAAGAACGGCCTCGGAAGCGGAAAGACCGGAGTAAACCAATCCTTCTATCTCTATCCCCACTTCGTTCACTGCTTTTCTGATATTTTTTATGGCAGCGCTTGAGGCAGTGACGATATGCGTATCCACTTCCAGCCTAATACCGCTCATACCCAACGGATCCTTTGCCCCCGCTTCACCGTCAACTATAAACTCACGCGGCAAGACATGAATAATTTCTCTTGATTGGGGAAGAGAAATCGCCGAAGCCGCTTCAATAACACGGGAGACATCATCGGCGGATATTTCGCCGCTCGGATCGGATACCGCCACAACACCGTGTGAATTTTGTGAATGGATATGCGCGCCGCCAATGGCTATATAGGCCCTGTCCAGATTATAACCGGCCATTCTTTCCGCTGCCTCAACGGAAGAGATGATAGCTTCGGTGGCTTCTTCAATATTTACAATTTGACCTTTCTTGATTCCCTTAGACTCGGCTGAGGCGGCGCCTACAATGTTTATCGAATTTTCAAATGTAACTTGATCGGAAGCGACTTGGGCTGCCAGAGTGGTTATTTTCGACGACCCCAGTTCTATTCCTGCAATTATTTTTGCTTTATTCATATTTTGCCAGACCTTATTTTAATACCGGGTTCTTAAAACGCAAGTCTATTGTACTTACTCCTTCAATTTTAGAAAGCACAATCTTCAAACTTCCCAAAAGAACGTCTCTGTCTCCTGCTAAAGGAAATATCACGGTCACGCCGTCGCGCAGGCGGACTTCCAACCGGTCTTCAACCATTATCCCCTTTTTAGCCTGATAGTAATAGTACATACTTGAAATAAGATTTAAAGAAAAAAGTTCCTTTGCGTTTACGCTCTCTCCTACGGCAATAGAATCTCCCGAAAATACCACTACCGGTAGAGTCGTGTTTTCACCAAAACCTAAAACCACACCGTCCCTGTCAATCAAGGCAAGGGAGTTATCTTTGCTGTTTTGAAGCGTAAATTTAGATTTTTTTACGATTACATAAACAACAATCTTGTCCGGAATTTCGTATTTATAAGAATAATCTTTTACAAAAAGGTTCTTACTCATCATCGCCGCAATCAGTTCTTTGACTTCTTTCAGGCTTTTCCCTTTGATTTTTTCAAGATCCCGCTGCATCTCTTCACCGCAGCTCCCGTATTGGTTGGTACAGGAAACATTATTGATGGATAAAAGACGCGGAATAACCAAGAATAAAATTACAAGAACTGCCAAGAACAATATAAAGATACCGGTCTTTAAGTACTTCAATTGACGAATTTAAGTATTTGATCAACCAATTTCCGGGAAGCTTCACGGTCAAGAATATCGTTATCATTGTCTTTCGCCTTGCTTATCATCTTTTGCCAACCTTCGATTAAAACATTTATTTCCGACAGCATTGTCTCTGCTGATAATTTGCTCTGTTCCAGAATTCTGGCGATACCGATTTCCTGCGCAACCAAGGCGTTTTTTTTCTGTTCATCTAAGTATGACCAGGGAATAGGAATGAGCAACGCCGGCCTTCCGGTAGCAATAATTTCGGAAACCGTATTCGCACCGGCCCTGGCCACAACGATATCGGCCTGGCGATAAAGATTGTCTATTGCCAAAGGATCAACCGTCGGATAGACCTCATAATTTTCGTTCCGAACTTTGGCAAATTTAGCAAAATCAGCCTCTCCCGTAATATGAATTACTCTGTACTTTTCAAGCAACCGTTCCAATATCTCAGAGACTATATTGTTTACATTTCGGGAGCTTCTTGAACCCAGGGTAATAAATACCGTAGGGGGGTTCCCCATCTTCTCTTTCGTTTCTATTTCTGCTATCTGAGTCATTATGGGATTTCCCACTAAAATACAATTCTTTTTGTGGCAATATTGCCTACTTTCTTCCCGTCCCAGACATATTTTGTCAGCAAAGGGCAGAGATAGCTTATTGGCCAGACCTATCGTGGTGGTTTGCTCATGAATAACAACAGGTACCCGTAAAAGCCAGGAAGAAACCACAACAGGAACTGCCGCGTAACCTCCGAAAGACACAACCACTTTCGGCCGCAACTTCAAAATCAGGAAAAATGCGTTTATAAATCCGAAAGGAACTTTAATAAGCGAAGGGATTGTCCAAAGAGTAAATTTTCTTTGCAAACGCCCCGAAATAATCGAGTAAGTTTTTAACCCCATTTTCGTAAATACCTGTGATTCCAAAGATTGTGTTCTTTTCCCCTCTATAGCTTTTTTTGATCCTATCCATATCAAGTTCCAGTCGGCGACTTTTTTTCTTCTTATCAATTCTTCAATTGTAGAAAGAGCCGTAGTTGCGGCATGTCCGCCACAAAGTACAATTGTTATTTTATTTCTTTGCATATCTTGAGATATTTAAAAGTATACCAGTTGCGGTGAGTGCCGTAACCAAACTCGACCCTCCATAGGATATAAACGGTAAAGGAATTCCGGTAAGAGGAACTATTGCCACCACCGAACCCATATTCAATATCGCCTGTCCGCCAAGCCAGACAGTCAAACCCAAGGCCAAAATATTTGAATAAACATCGGGGGCAGATTTAATGATTTTAAAACATTTGTAAATAAAAAATACAAAAAGAGAAACAATCACGACGGCACCCAAAAAACCCATCTCCTCCCCTATCACGGCAAAAATTGAATCGGTGGCCGCTTCGGGTAAAAAAAGGTATTTTTGCCTGGACTGACCCAAACCTATCCCGAAAAACCCCCCCGAGCCTAAAGCAAGAAGGATTTGTCTGATATGGTAACTTCTCCCCAAAGGATCGGACGTAGCTTCAAAAAATGTCAAAAGTCTCTGCTTCCTGTAATCTGAGGTAATAATGAGTAGAAATACGGAGAGTCCTCCTCCCAACGCAGCCACCAAAAAATGCCAAATGCCCAAATTCGACACAAATATTTGAGCCATTGAGGCCGTGGCCACAACCAAAGTTGTTCCCAAATCGGGTTCCAACATAATCAGTCCGCCTACCAAAACAGGGGGGATCAAGTAGTAGAACGATGGTTTTCTGGAAGTAATAAATTTTGCCATAAATAAGACCAAGCTTAACTTAACCAGCTCCGAAGGTTGAAAATAAAAAGAACCGACCGAGATCCAGCGTCTCGCCCCCAAAACCCTCACGCCAATACCCGGAATTAACACCAAAATAAGCAGAAGAACATTAAACAAAAACAGGGGGGTGGCAATTTTAGACCAAAACTTGTAATTAATATTACTTGAAACCAATAAACCGGCTAAGCCCAAAACGACCCAAACAAGCTGTTGTTTGGTAAAATAATATTTATCCCCAAAGACATTTAGAGCTTGAGGGGCCGATACGTTTGCCACGGCCACAAAACCGATAAAGGTCAGTGCCAATACTGCAACCAGCAGTCCTTTATCAATTTTTGCTTTTTGACTAATCAGTCTGGCTCTTCGCACAAACTAATTATACCTCAGATCGTCGCCAGCCAAAGTCCGAAGATGGCCAGCATGATACCGGCCAGCCAGGCCCGCATGACTATCTTGGGTTCCTCCCAACCGATTGCCAGAAAAGAGTGGTGAATTGGAGCTAAAGGAAAAATTGGTTTTTTGATAATCTTCCAGCCCAAAATTTGAATAGCCGAAGAGGCAATTTCTATGAAGAAAATCCCACCGATTACAAAAAGGGCGACAATGCTTCCCGTTAAAAGACCAATTACAGCCAGCATCGCCCCGAAAGACATGGCTCCGGCGTCACCCAAAAAAATTCTTGCCGGCCAGACATTGAAATAAAGAAATGCCACCAATGCCCCCACCCAAAGGGTAATAAAAATGGAAAGAGGAGTATCCAAGCTCCCTGCCGCGATTATGCCGAATGCCAATAAACAAATAAGAAGAAGGCCGCAAGCCAAACCATCCAAACCGTCCGTGATATTGAAAGCGTTAACAAAAGTAACTATCACCAAAGCGGCAAAAGGAATATACCAAAACCCTAAATTAAGTGTTTTTCCGATTAAGGGAATGTGAAGAATATCAACACCTAAATTTTTATAAATCAAATAGCCGATGAAAAAACCCAAAACCCACTGTAAAAAGAACTTTTGACGTCTCGAAAGCCCAAAAGCAAGGCCAAAAACTCCCCTGTTCGGTTTTCCGAAGGTTTTAACCAAATCATCCAAAGCTCCCAAAAGACCAAAAGAAATAAATGTAAAAAAGATAACCGTTATCTCTCCCTTTAATGCGTAGGCAGACTGGATAAAAACGCCCAGACGGGATGCCAGGGGAAATAAAACGGCAAAAAGAACACCGACTATCGCAATAATTAGAACCCCCCCGCCGACGGGCGTACCCGCTTTTTTATCATGAAGCTTATCAAACAAAGGAACTTTTCCTTTCTTTGGCGCTTCTTTTTTTCTGGTTATGTGAAGCTTATAAAGAAGATTAATAAAAGGAACGACCAGCAGTGAAGTGATAAGAAAAGAAAAAATTACCAGTCCTAAGGCAAGAGACAAAAAATTGGGCGTGTTCATATACTCTTGACTTTCATTATATCATCCAAAACCCTATCTAAACCTATTGACCGAGATCCTTTTATAAGTACATAAGCTTCCGATCTTAAAAATGATTTAAGCTGTCCGTAAACTCCATCCGCACCGGAAAGAATAATTGTTTTTGTTTTTGGAGACTTTTTGTTTACCTCGTCAAGCAAAAACTTGATTGCCTCACCGACACCTATAACCAGATCGAAATTTGACTTTGCGACCTCACGGCCAACCAGTTTGTGACCTTCCTCCTCAAGCTTTCCCAATTCCAGCATATCCCCCAAAACAGCTATCTTACTATTTTTACCGGCCAATTTATTAAAAACTTTTAAAACAGCCAGCATGGCCTGAGGATTGCTGTTATAACTGTCGTCAAGGATAACCGCTCCCGAACTATGGTGAACAACATTTAACCGGTGCTGGGGTCTTTCATAATTTCTTATCCCCTCAGATATTTCCGTTGAAAAAACATTCAAACATTTGGCAACTCCTTCGGCGGCTTGGGAATTTTGTTTTAAAGGATCATCTTTCGAACCGAACCAGACAATTTTAGCCTTTAAATTTTGGGTCAACTTTCTTAACCTCAAATCCTCTTTGTTTAAAACCGCAAAAGAATTCTTACCTAAATTAAGGACCAATTTACTTTTCTCTTTCAAAACTCCATCAATACTTCCAAGAAATTCCGTGTGGGTCGGGAAAATATTCGTGATCACCCCAATATCCGGCTTGGCCAGCCAAAGATAGAAATCCATTTCTCCCGGATATTCGACACCCATCTCTAAAACCAAATATTTTGTCCGGAGTCCGGTTCTTAATATTGTATCCGGAAGATTATATACAGGATCAATATTTTCTTTGGTCCAAACCGTGGGGGCTTTCAGTCTCAAAATCGAGCCTATCATTTCTTTAGTTGTGGTTTTTCCGGCACTCCCTGTGACGCCAATCACTTTAAGTCCAAAATATCTTCTTAAAAACTTTAGATATATGTAGGCTAACCATCTTTTTGGAGGCTGGAAAATCCATTTGGAAAAATAAACTCTTACTCCACTTCCTTTTTTAACTTTAATGTGGACGTCGGGAAACTCCGGCGTAAACCACCAATTTTTAAGTTTAATTTTTAATTGCATATTCAATAATTTTATCAAGTAATTGGCAATATGAAATACCGGCTGCTTTGACCGCCTTTGGAAATAAAGACATCGGGGTCAGTCCGGGAATGGTGTTTATTTCTAAAACAACTGGACATTTGTTATTCCGCAAAAGAAAGTCAACTCTGGCAAAACCTTGACAACCAATAGCCTGGTAAACTTTGACGGCAATTTCCTGAACCTTTTGAGTCAACGGCTTGGAAATTCTGGCCGGAATAACTTCTTGCGCACCACTCTCTGTATATTTGGATTCATAATTAAAAAATTCTCCTTTAAGGGGTACTATTTCTATAACTGGTAACGCAAAAGGATTTTCATTTCCCAAAACAGCGCATGTTACCTCTTTCCCGCCCAAGTATTCCTCCATCAAAACCTTATCTGAATACTTACGGGCCAATTTTACAGCCACATCTAATTCTTTTTTATTTCTGGCAATAGAAGCACCCACTGAAGATCCTTGGTTGTAAGGTTTTACAAAACAAGGAAACTTTGTACTAGATTTCGGGACAAGAATTCCTTCTGAGCGCATTACTTTTCTAAACATAATCTTGTCCATTCCCAAAGCACTGGCCAAAACCCCTGAACCGGTGTATTTAACCCCCATCATCTCCAGCATTCCCTGAACAGTACCATCTTCACCAAAAGGCCCATGCATGGCAATAAAAACAACGTCAGTTTTTTTAGGATCCACCTGAATCTGTCCTCCGTTCTTAGGAATATTCAATGAAGAAACTTCATATTTTTTTCTATCAAGATTTTTAACTACCTCTCGCCCGGAAATAAGAGAAATTTCATACTCCGGAGATCTCCCTCCTATAAGAACCATTACTTTTATTTTTCTCATTTATTCAATATCTACTTTCCAGATTTTCCCATTTAATTTCTTCCCCAAAAACATTTCAGCTATCCCAATAAACCTTTCATTTAAATCGGTAACATAATAAATTTTCTTCCCCTCACTTTTTTTATTGATTATTAAATTGTTTTTAATTAAATATTTCTTTAATTTCTCGGCAACAAACACACCCGGATTAATAAGTTCTGTATCTGGTAAAACATTTTGAATAACATCTTTGATAATTGGGTAATGGGTACAGCCCAAAACTAAGGTGTCTACTTTTAAATATCCAATGTATTTTTCAACTAAACTTTTTATTAAGTCTCCTCTAATTTCCCCTTCCTCAATAAACGGAACAAATAATGGACAGGCCATTTGAACAACCTTATTTAATTTAGAATAAACGCCACTACCAATAGTTGCCCTGGTACCAATAACTCCGATTTTCTTTTTGCTTTTTCCCAATCTTTCTAAAACCAGGGAGACGACATCAAACACAGGAATTTTATTAAATTTCTTTTTAAGAAAATTTCCCGCAACTGATGATGAGGTATGACAAGCGATAATTAAGCACTTCACATCTTTACTCAAAAGAAAATTGACATCTTCCAGGGAAAACCTCTTTATGGCCTCATTACTTCTCGTTCCATAAGGAACTCTGGCAGTATCACCCAAATAGATAATATTTTCATTCGGAAGAAGTTTAATTATTTCCTTAACTACACTTAAACCGCCAATACCTGAGTCAAATATTCCTATGGCTTTGTTTCTTTTGTCCGTCATTTCAATTTCTGAACAGCCTCTTTAAATTGATTGCCTCTGTCTTTATAGTTGGCAAACATGTCAAAACTGGCGGCGGCGGGGGATAAAAGGACAACACCACCCAGGGAAGTATTTCTGTAGGCGTTTTTAACTATTTTTTGCATCGAGCTCTTCTTCAAATTGACAATCGCCCCTCGATATTTTGCCTTTTTAAGAGCCGCAATTATTTTATAACCTATATCCCCGATTATAATTGCCGTTTTAATGTTTCTGGCCTTAGTTATCTCTCTGCCTAATTCTTCATAATCTAAACCTTTCTCCGAACCACCCAAGATAATTGTTTCTTGTTCGGTAAATGATTTTATGGCAGCAATTGTAGGTTGCGGACCTGTTGCAAACGAATCGTTATAAAAGGTAACTCCATTAATTTCTTTCACTAGTTCCAGTCTATGTTCTAGTCCTTTAAAATTCTTGACAGTTTTAAGAATAATGTTTTCATTAATTCTTAAGGCTTTAACGACTAATACAGCAGCTGCAATGTTTTCCAGATTATGTTCTCCTCTTAGAAGTAATTTATCTTTATATTTACTTTCTAGTTTTTCCTTACTAAAGAAAACTACTTTTCCTTTAGTTAACTTTGAAAAACTATTTGGTACTTCATATTCTGAATTAATAACTGCAAAGTCATTTTTGGTTTGATGCTTAACGATATTTTTCTTAGCGTTAACATATTCTTCTTTATCTTTATGCCAATCCATATGATCAAGGGTAATATTAAGAACAACTGCAACATGAGGACTTTTGGTCAAATCAATTAACTGAAATGAAGATAGTTCCATTACAACAAAACTGTCTTTGGTTAATTTTGGAAGAAGTTCCAAATATGGTTTCCCAATATTGCCTACTAAATAGACATCTTTCCCTGCATTTTTAAGAATTCCATAAATTAAAGTAGAAGTTGTTCCTTTTCCTTTAGTTCCGGTCACTCCGATTATCTTTGCCGGGCAATTATCAAAAAATATCTTTATGGAGGACGTTACTTCAACCCCTTCTTTTTCTGCTTTAATAATTTCCGGAAGAAATTTATAAACCCCCGGGGAACGGACAACAATGTCAAAACTATTTAAATTATTAAGATAGTTTTCATCAAACTTTCTATCTAAAATAGTTATACTTTCCCCCAAACTTTTAAAATATTTCTCCGCATCCTGTCCTTCAAGACCGTATCCCAAAATTGCAACCTTTTTCTGAAATCCAATAAATTGAACTTCCGGTTCGAGAGTAATTCCAAACTTCTTCTTTACATCTTCAGTTATTTTTTTAGAAAGTTCTAAAACATCGAACGAGCTTGCCTTACCTGATTTATTTATCAGAATAAGAGCGTTTTTAGACGATACGGCTGCCCCTTTATATGACTTTCCTTTCCAGCCGGCTTTATCAATAAGCAAACCCGCGGAAAGTTTATGATTTTCGACAATCGGGTTTTTGAAAAAGGATCCGGCATTTCCTACTTCTTTAGGATTTTCCAACTTTTCACCCCTAACTCTCAAAATTTCGTCTCTGATATTTTGCAACGATAAATCAGTGTCTTCATATTTTTTAAGCTTAAAAGAAACTGAAGTAATTAAATACTTCTGCCAGTTTTCGGGTTTTTTGAAAAAGCTTTCTCTGTACCCAAACTCACAATCTTTGTTAGAAAAACTTACAAACTTTCCCGATTTAAATTCAAAAGCCCTTAAACCTAATAAAGTGTCTTTTACTTCCTGACCGTATGCCCCGATATTTTGAATCGGGGATGCTCCCACTGTTCCGGGAATTCCGGACATGCATTCTAACCCTTGAAGATTATGTTCAACGCTAAATTTAACCAATTTGTCCCAAGAAAGACCTGATTGGGCAGTAACAACATTATCCTTTCCGATCTCTATATCATCTCCGGTGTGTTTAACAACAATTCCATCAAACCCCCTGTCGCTGACTAAAATATCGCTTCCCCCGCCAAGGATGAAAATCTTCAAGTTATTTTTTTTGGCAAATTCGCCGGCTTTAACAATCTCTTGGTCACCTTTAACTTCAAAGAAATATTTAATCGGCCCACCTATTCTAAATGTTGTTAAATCTTTAAATTGCATATTTCTTTTGCCCACAAATAACTTTTGCCTGCGCCCATTACTAATATGATATCTTCTTTTTTTACATCTCTTTTTAAAATTTTGATGATTTGTTCTAATGAATCGACTCCTAATGCATCTGGGCAACCAGACATCTTGGCAACTTTCTGAGGAGTAATTCCAAAAGTTTCACTATCTCTAGCCCTAAAAATTGGCCCAATTATTACTTTATCAGCACTTTGAAAAACTCCCTTATAATTTTTTAATAACGCATGGGTCCTGTCATATCCATGAGGTTCAACAATAGCCCAGATTCTTTTTTTAGAATATTTCTCTCTTAAGGCATCAAGGGTTGCCTTAATTGCAGTCGGATGGTGAGCGTAGTCATCATATACTTTTACCCCGTTTGCATCTGAAACTAGTTCCATTCTTCGTCCGATCCCTTCAAAACTTTCTAGTGATTTTATGATTACTTTTTCGTCAATTTTTAAATATTTCCCCAAGACGACAACCCCTAAGGCATTCGCGATATTATGCTCTCCCGGTACTTTTAATTTCAAATTAATATCTTTGTTTTTTAGTGAATATTTAATTATTCTTAATTTTGTTTTATCAATTTGACCAAGAAGTTTTTGAACACCTTCAGCGTCGCCATTACATATCAATACTCTTTTCCCAACCATCTTTCCAACGAACTTTTTAAAACTCTCGAATACCTGATTTTCGGATTTAAAATAATCAGGATGGTCAAATTCGATATTGTTTAGGATTATTATTTCCGGATGGTAATTTAGAAAATTATCGTAAAATTCATCGGCTTCGGTAACAAAATATTCTCCCTTACCAAATCTTGCTCCCCCTGACCACTCTTTGTAATTCGCCCCTAAATTAACCAACGGATCAAATCCGGCATCTTCAAGAAGCTTTCCCGCCATCGCCGTTGTTGTTGATTTGCCGTGAGTTCCGGCAATACAAATTACCTTTTTCCTTTTGTGTAGGTATTTTCCCAAAAATTCCTGCCAGGAAAGAACAATCTTTCTTTTTTCTCCCTCGACAAGCTCAGGGTGTTTTGCGCTTTGGTAAAAAACGGCAGGGGTGACTACTAATAAATCAATATTTTTTAAGTGACTTACGTCATGTCCCTCCATCTCCAAATCGCAGCCGCTAACTTTATAGCCCATCTTCTTGGCCAAATCAGCCACTCCCGAAATCCCGCTTCCTTTAATTCCCATAAAGTGTATCTGCATAAGCTTATATAGTATTTTACTTCACAGTTACGCTTTTAGCCAGGTTTCTGGGCTTGTCAGGATCCAAGCCTTTTTTGACGGTGAGATAATAAGCCAAAAGCTGGGCAACCACTACGTTGGGAATAATCGTCGCTTCTTTTGCGTCACTAACGGGAAGATAATAATCAAAAACCTCATGGGGTTTAAAAGAAATCCCAACAACAAATCCCCCTCGGGCTTTCATCTCCATTGCCCCTGCCAAATTGGCCCCGTAGGTCTCATCATTCGGAAGAAAGGCTATACAGGGGGTTCCTTTTTCAATCAAAGCCAAGGGGCCATGCTTAAGTTCGCCCGCAGCCAATCCCTCCGCATGAATATATGAAATTTCTTTTATTTTTAAAGCAGTCTCGAGACTGGTGGGATAGGAAATCCCGCGCCCAATAACATAAATATGCCTCTTGTTCATAATTTTTTGGGCAAGAGTCGTTATTTTTTTGACAATCTTTAGAGATAAAACCTCTTTCGTTGATTTGACAGCTTCCACCAATACTTTTTGCCCATCGCCGGAACGGTTCACAAGGCTATATGCAAGCAAAACCAAGTGGGCAATCATTCCCGTAAAAGCCTTGGTTGAAGCAACACCTTTTTCGGGACCTGCACCTATAAGCATTTTATAATTGGAAAGCCAGTAAAGGGAGGAACCCAATACGTTGACGAGGCTTACAATTGTTGCCCCTTTTTTCTTTGCCTTTTTGACAGATTCCAAAATGTCCATCGTTTCCCCCGATTGCGAGACGGCAATTACGAGGCTTTCTCTATTCAGAAAATCCAAGTGATATCCAAACTCGCTTCCCACGGAAAAATTTACATGTTTTTTGGCAATTTTCGAAAAAAGATACTCTCCCGCAAGGCATGCATATGAAGCCGTCCCACAGCCAACTAAATAGGTTCCCTTGGCTTTTTTGATCAGCTTTGCGATTTTTTTGTCTTGACCCAAATAATTTGCTGCAATATCTCCAATAATTTGCGGCTGCTCGTAAATCTCTTTAAGCATAAAAAACGGATATTTTCCTTTTTCTCCTTGGTTTAATTTCCAATTCAATCTCTGTTTTTTGTATTTGATTTTCTTGCCGTTTTTTACATTGAAAACAGCCACCTTTTTGTCCTCGATAACCGCCATTTCGTCATCTTCCAGAAAATAAATGTCTTTAGTGTAGGGAAGAAGCGCAGAGGCGTCACTGGCCAAGAAATTTTCATTTTCCCCAAATCCGACTACTAAGGGAGAACCGTTTCTGGCGGCCACCAACTTTTTTTCTTTCGCATTTATTGCAATGACAGCGTTAAGCCCTTCCATTTGAAGAAAAACCGACCTCATAGCTTGAGGAAAAGTTAGTTTTTGGCAAAGATCTTCAATCATATGAGGAATCACCTCGGTATCTGTTTCAGAGACAAATTTATGCCCCACTACAATTAATTTTTTCTTAAACTCTTCGTAATTTTCAAAAATACCGTTATGAATTACGGCAATATCTCCTTTACAATCAAGGTGCGGATGAGCATTTATGTCAGTTGCGCCGCCATGAGTCGCCCACCGGGTATGCCCAATTGCCAAGTTTCCCTCAAGAAGATCGTCAACATTGGCATTACCAATCTTACCCGCTTTCTTCTTTAAAATAATCTTACCTTCCGAAACTACCGCTACCCCCCAGCTGTCATAGCCTCTGTACTCAAGGGTTTTTAGTCCATCAAAAACAAGTTTTGAAGCGTCATTCCTGTATCCTGCATATCCAAAAATCCCACACATAAAAAATCTTACCTTAAATTCAAAAGGTAATGGTTTGTTTCGTGAAGCTTAAATCCGACTTTTTTGTAAAGAGAATTTGCTGCTTCCCTTTTGGGATTGGTGGTAAGCTCAATTACCTCAATTTTTTGCCTCTTTGCCCATCTAATCAGGTCCTTAAGAATTTTTTCTCCCAAACCCTTGCCTCTTTGGGATTCATCAACAATCATGTCTTCGATAATTGCCTGATGTCTTAAAATTGTTTGCCGGGGAAATATCCAACCCATTCCCAGCAATCTTCCCCTTTCCTCTATTTTACTTACATATCCATTAAACATAGCTCTGTAAAAAGATTGCTCGGTAACGGTTGATGTTGGATCAAGTTGGTCGACCAATCTGACTACATCTTTCCAGTTAACTACAAATTTTTCTTTAATAAACTTTAAGATTTTTTGGTTTGAATCAAAAGCGATGTCTGTAAATGATTCGAGCGGTTTCCAGTCAATTTGAGAATTTTCTTCCCTGTTAAGTTTTAGCTCTCCTTTTAGTTCAGTTAAATAGGCAAGGGTGGTAATCGGAAATCGATACCCTGCATATTCATCCGTTCCCGAAAACGAACCTAAATAAGTAAAGTCGCACTCTACTCCAAGCTCTTCTTTAATTTCCCTTTTTAGTCCCTCTTCAGGTGATTCATTTTTTTGCAAATAGCCGCCGAAGAAATCCCACTTACGGTAAAACGATTTTCCTTTCTGACTTCTTCTACCGACAAGAAGTTTCTGATTTTTAATTATTATTGCTGTAGCCGTAAATTTAGGATTCTCGAACTTACAAAGATCGCATTTGCATTTTTCCATACGAAAAGTCATTTTATAATTTTAAAATTGCCGATGCAAGTTTAAGAGGTTCGTGGCGAAGCAGGTGGACTTTTTTAAGATACTCCCAAAATACTCCCTTAATTATCCTTGCCTTGGGCGCTATCTTTTTACACACTGGCTCATCAAGCTTAACCGCCTTTTTACCCTCTCCTTCATAAACTTTAACTGTTTCTTTATCAAATTTCCCCGTATTTGATATCACAAAATCTAAACGCCGGGCGTCCCCCAAATAATAAATAAGGGCTTTGACAAAATCGGAGGCTTTAAAATTATCAGTTTCGCCTTTTTTTTCGATTAAGTTAAGTACAAAACCTAACCGGGCTTTTGACTTTCTGATTGCTTCCGCCACCCCTTCGACCAAAAGATGCGGTAAAACGCTTGTATAAAGATCTCCCGGTGCAAAAACAATTTTATCGGCCTTGGAAATGGCGTCCAATACCCTGGGGTTTGTCTCGGCCCGGGTATTAAAGTAAATTCTCATTATCCTGTCTTTCGGATCAAAATCGGCTCTTTTTTTACGATTATCGATACCGGCCTCCCCCTCAATTTCAACACCGTTTTTGGTCATGCAAACAAGACTCAAATCTGTCAGGGTTGCCGGAAAAACACGTCCTCTAATCCTAAAAAGCGATCTTTCCGCTTCAGTCCCTCTGTCAATCCCATGGAAAATATGATCAAGCCGAACTCCGATTAAATTCCCCAGCGAATGTCCCCTTAATGGTCCCGCCACTTCTTTCAGCCTGTCATCAAAAAGTCTTTGGGCCACTCTCTGCTGCTCTTCGTCCTCCATCAGGGCAAGCAAACAAGCCCTGATATCTCCGGGCGACAAAACACCAAGCTCACTTCTTAAAATACCGCTGCTCCCACCACTGTCCCAGGTACCAACAACGGCAGTGATCAAGGAAGGGTCATTTAATTTTTTTAAGCCCGTCAGAAGTTGAAAATGTCCTGTCTTCCCGCCGAACGAAACGATTTTTTGACGATATTTATACATCTTGCAGCTTTTTTTTCATTTCTCTTTCAGCTTCCAATAACTGTTCCGGGGTGTTAATACCGTGCCATTCATCACAATTCGGCAGCGTATAGGTTGCCATTCTGTCTTTTTGGTCAATTGCGAGTTTTACAATATCAACTAAATAAAATTCTCCCTGTGGTCCTTTTTTAACCTTAGTAATATTTTTTTCAAACCAACTTCTGTCAAACACATAAAGTCCATCATTCACTTCTTTTATTTTTCTCTCCTTTTCATTTGCATCTTTTTCCTCAACGATATTTGTAATCAGCCCGTTTTTTCCTCTTATTACTCTCCCCAAACCCGTTGGATCATCTTTCATTAATGAAACAAAAGTTAACTTTCTCCCTCTGTCTTCATGAATCTTTAATATTTTCTTAATAGTTTCTGCTTTATAAAAGGCACTATCGTCTCCATTAATAACAACAAGAGTTTTGGATTTTGGGTTAACCTGCCCTAAACCCACCTTAGCCGCATCTGCAGTTCCACCTTTGGGGTTTTTCTGATATGCAAATTTAACCGCTCCGCAAACTTCCTTTATTACCAGATTCTTTCGGAAGCTCACTACAACTGTAATATCTGCTATTTCTGCTTCTCTTAAGTTTTCCAGAGTATATGAAATCATTGGCCTCCCGCAAATCTTCATTAAAACTTTAGGCAGATACGATTTCATTCTCGAACCGCATCCGGCGGCAAGAATAATTGCGGAAACGTTAGAATCAGAATTCAAATAATCATAAACCGCCTCTTGATCACTCCACGGATGTTCAAACCCTTCATAGGCCAGACTCTTTTCGTGGCCCTTGCCTAAAATAGCAACACAGTCACCCTTTTTCGCCATGGATAAAGCCTGAACAATCGCTTCCCCCCTTTCTGGAATACAAAAATACTTACTGGAATCTTTAACATATTTTTTCATACTTTCAAGGATATCAAAAATGCTCTCGTGTCTTGGATCTTCTGCAGTTAGTATTATAATATCTGAAAGCTTAGAAGCTATTCTTCCCATTTTTGGACGTTTATATAGATCTCTTTCTCCGGCACAACCGAATACACAGATTAGTCTTCCCCGGGTTTTTTCTTTCAAACAAGTAAGTATTTCCTTCAAAGCATCGGGTGTATGGGCAAAATCGACTATGACAGCAAAGTCTTTTCCGGTTTCAATGGCTTCCATTCTTCCTGCGGGCAACTTAAAATATTGCAATGATTTGAGGCCTTTTTTGAGGGGGATTTTATAATTGTTTACTACCGCAAAAGCCGCCAGAAGGTTTGAAATGTTATATATTCCCGTAATTGGCAGCTGAATATAATCAACATCGCCGCCGATATTTAAATAAAAACTTATTCCCTCCCGCGTATCGTGAATCTCGGAAGCAAAAACATCAGCCTCTTTTTCTCTTGAATAACTAATGACTTTTTGCGATTCATCCAGTTTGCCGCGCAAATAATCGTAAGATAAATCATCTTTGTTGATGATCACGTTTTTGGCTCTTTTTAATAAAGAGAGTTTTGTGTCGCGATAGCGCGCGAATGTTTTGTGGTAATCCAAATGCTCGTTGGTAATTTTAGTCAGGACTGCCGTATCAAATACCACACCTGCAATTCTTTTCTGGTCAATGCCGTGGGAAGTAACTTCAATCACCGCATATTCACAACCTTCATCTACCATCCGGGATAAAAATCCCTGAAGGGCAACGGGGTCGGGACTGGTTACGTGCAGTCCCGTATCTATTTCTTTGTCCCCGATAACCGCCGAGACCGTCGAAACCATACCGGCCTTTTTACCCGAATTTTTCAGTAGCCAATAAATTAATGAGGCCGTTGTCGTCTTGCCGTCGGTGCCGGTAACACCGATGACCTTAAGCTTTTCGGACGGATTTCCGTAAAACTTGGAGGCCAATTCTCCCAAAGCCTCTCTGGAATCTTTAACCCTGGTATAAACAACTCCTTCCGGAACTTCTATATTTTTTTCCCCGACTATCTCGGTTGCTCCGTTTTTTATTGCCTGAAGTATAAAATCATGGCCATCATAATTTAACCCGCGGATGGCTACAAATGTATAACCGGGCTTAACCTTCCTTGAATCAAATTCAATGCCCTTCATTACAATCAACCCTTTTTAATATCCGCGCCCAGAAGTTTGAATCTTTCCTCTATTCTTTCGTACCCCCGCTCCACTACTTCAATATTTTCTATTTCACTCTCCCCGTCTGCAACCAAAGCCGCCAGAACAACCGACATACCCGCCCTGATGTCTTTACAAAAGAGTTTTTCCGCATGAAGTTTTGACGGCCCGGTGACAATTACCCGGTGCGGATCGGCGATAAATATATTGGCCCCCATACTGATAAGATCATCAACAAAAAACACCCGCCATTCATACATCCAGTCGTGGCAGAGAACCGTTCCGTCGGTTTGAGTGGCCAAAACTATAAACGGGCTCATTAAATCCGTAGGAAAACCCGGCCAGGGTCTGGTTTGAAACTTTCTTTTTACTGCCAAAAGTTTTGACGGCTTAACTTCCAATATGTCTCCGTCCTTCTGCTCGATATCAACCCCCATACCTTTAAGATAGGCGATTATTAATCTGTACTGATCAGTCGGGCAATCTTCAACTGTCACCCGGCCTCCTGTGATGGCTGCGGCAATAGCGAAAGTCCCCCCATCAATACAATCGGATATCACTTTGTGTTCAACTCCGGAAAGCGACTTTTTACCTTCTATGACCAGCCTGTTGCTGCCCACCCCGTCTATCTTTGCCCCCATTTTCTCCAAAAGCCGTGCCAAATCACCGACATGAGGCTCCGAAGCGGCATCGTCGATCTTCACCCTGCCGGAAATTGAAGAGGCCAACATTAAACCCATTTCTGTTGCCGTCACCGAAGCTTCCTCAAGAAAGATGTCCGGGGTCTTTCTCTTTTTCCAGGAAAGTAAATACTGGCCGTTTTGCCTGTCTATTTCCACTCCAAACTCCTGCATCATGGAAAAATGGGTATCCAAAAGCCTTTCGCCTATCTGGTCCCCTCCGGGCGGAGTGATGACAGCCTTGCCGAATTTCGCCAGAAGTGGTGCGGCAAACATCACCGAGGCTCTGACCTTCTGGCTTAAAACGGGGTCAAGCTCGAATTTTGAAAGACCGGCAGGATCAATCGTCAGCGCATTCGTGCCTATGCCGTCGACCTTTCCCCCCAAATCTTTAATAATTTCAGCCATGACGGAAACGTCGCGGATAACAGGAACATTGGTTAAAGTAGTGGGAGAATTACCCATTAGGGTGGCGGGAATCAAAGCTAAAGCAGCGTTTTTACTGCCTGCAACCTTAACTCTGCCTTCGAGCCTTTTGCCACCGGTTACCAACAACTTTGACATGTATCCGTTATTTTACCAAATTATCTCAAATTAGCCTAATTTACAGCTCTTCTTCAGAAATAAGAGGATATATATCCAAAGCGACTTCTTCGTAAGGATGAACTTTCTTAATTGCCTTAATTACTTTTTTAGCTCTATCTTTCTCACAAACACATTCAATTCTTTCTTCTTCAACTTCTTCAAATTTACCAACTTTCCCAATAAAAGGTCTCGCCCCTTCCACTGGTTTGTATCTTCCAACTCCACCAGCAGAATAACTACAATGACTATAATTTCCAATCTTTCCTGCTCCCGCGTCTCCCATTGTTTGCCTAACAATATCTGTGTGGCTTTTAGGAACAAAAACAACAATTTTTACTTGTTTCATTATCTCAATTCTAAATCACTCAAAATTAAGAAGCAATTAGATTAAATATGCCAGGGGTAAATTGGATGTCTAGAAGAATCTTTGTTGATTACTACCCCACCGAAGATCAGTTGAGAAAATACCAATTCTTTATTCTTGAAGATCACTTCTTTACCGTCAAAATCAGCAAGATCCCCATCTACTTTCAATTTGTATTCCCACTCTCCAACCTTGAATTTTTTCGGTCCTCTATAGGGAAGTTCTGGTGTAACTCTCATCAGGGCCTCTTTGAGAAATCCAAATGTTTCTCCTGTAATGCCATACTTATTATCTTCCATTCCACTTCCACCGTATGCCATTGTCCAAGTCGGTTGATTTTTATAATAAACTATCATCATTCCAGGAGCACGGAAGTAACCTGTGTAGCTATCCCTTAGGTGCCAATCCCCTCTTTCATAATCCAATTCTTTACATCCTGGCCTTTGAGGAGTAACTTTTCCTTTATCAGCAGCCCAAGTATTTTTGTTAGCTTCTACGATAAATTCAGCCAACTCTTTTAACCAGGCTTCTCTTTTTTCTTCGTCGGGTGCGAGCTCAGGCTTATTTTTTTCCAGTTCTGGTACTGTCTCAGGTGTTCTCACTGCCCATATTCTAACTCACGCCAGTTATAGACGCAAGAAAGTCCCACTTCGGGAGTGGATTACTATTGACACCTCGGGAGTATTTCGTACCACCTCGCGGGTGGTACTTTTATTCTAGGAAAAATAAAGCTCGGTGGCTTCTCGAAGATTTTTTAAAGCTTCTTTTCTTGTTCTACCCTGACTGGCAATCTCGAGTGAGGCAGACTTTGCAATATATAAGTTCCCTTCTCTCCAAACTATTGCGGAATTTGTTCTTTTATTCATATTTTCTACTATAACATAGTCAATTTTCAGTTGTCGACAAAATGTCGACAACTCAAACCGTTACAATTTGTAACGGTTTAGTTTTCCGGTTGGATACCGAAATACAAAAAAAGGTCTTTGGCGATTGAATACCACAGAGGGGCAGCGGTTTCGGACGCCCAGGGGGAAGAAGAGGGTTCTTTTAGCGTTACCAGCATAATAAATTTGGCGTCCCCCGCCGGCGCAAAACCTATAAAGGAAGCTATTGTTTTGTCGGCATCGTAATGACCGGCAATGGGAATCTGCGCCGTACCTGTTTTTCCGGCAACTTTAAATCCTTTGGCGTAAATCCATTTTGATTCCCCGCTTTTGGCCGCTTCAACCATCATAGCCGTTATTTTATTGACGGCATCTTCCGAAATCACTTTTTCCTTTTTGGGTTTAATGTCCTCCTCCCAATTATCAGCTTTTAATTTATCCACTACTTGCAGAGTCGGTAAATACCCTTTATTGGCCAGAGCGGATACCGCTTTAATCATTTCAATCGGGGTAACCGCAACTCCCTGACCAAAAGATGCGGTAGAAAGGTCAACAATATTCCAGGTGCCCTTTTTCCTAAGAGGCACGGCAACCTCTCCCTGCAAATCTATTCCCGTCTCTTCGCCGATGCCAAACTCTTTAAGATAGTCGTACATCTTTTCATCTCCCAGCTTTTGCCCGACAAAAACCATCCCCACATTGTCCGAATGGACTATTACGTCAGTCATGGTCGAATCCGGAAAATATTTATTGTTCCAGGTTTCAATTGAATATTTATCAACCTTAACAGGCCCCGAACAAATATCGCATTTTGTCTCGGGTTCGACAACACCGGCATCCAAAGCAGAAGCCATAATCAGTACCTTAAATATCGATCCCGGTTCGAAAGTATCGGAGACGGCAGGATTTTTAAACAATTCGTTGCCAAAATCATAATACTTTAACGGGTCATAGGAAGGAAAAGAGGCCATGGCAAAAATTGCTCCGGTTTTAGGATCGGCTACAATGACTGTACCGGCCTTTGCCCCATACTTTTTGATTGCTTCCTTAAGTTTTGTCTCTACCGACAGTTGAATGGATTTATCCAAATAAGTAATCAAGTCGACTCCGCGAACGGCAGTAACTTCCGTATAATCACCCAACAAAATCGGTATTCCTTTCGCATCGTTTTCCTGGGACAAAAAACCCGATTTTCCCGAAAGGGAAAGGTTATAATACCCTTCCAACCCAAAGTAGCCAATGTCCTCACCTTCCGGGTTTTTTCCTACAAACCCCAAGAGTTGCGCTGCCGAAGAAGCTTCGGGATAATATCTTGATTCTTCCTTTTCAAACCCAATGCCTTCTATCCCCAAACTTTCTATATTACTTTTTGTTTCCGCCGACACTTTGTGCTTAAGGGGAACCCACACAACTTCCCTGCGGTCAAGTATTGACTTTAACCTGTCAATTTCCAAAAGAAGCTCACTTTTCTCATACGGCTCCTCAAGAAAAAAAGGGGCAAGTTTTTCCGCTACGCCCGAGGCGGATTTTACCATATCCGGCAAAGAGGCGTAAACTAACCAGGAATCCGTTCTTGCCGCGAGAAAGCTGCCGTCGGAGGAAAAAATATTCCCCCTCGGAGCGGAAACAGTCCGGCCAAGTTTATGCTGACTTTTAGCCTCTCCGGCCAACTCTCCGCCTTTAATTATCTGCCAAAAAAATAGCCGGGCAACAATAACGGCAACAAAAAGACAAAAGAAGAGAAACAACAGATTAATCCTGATTGGCCTAATCATTACGGAAGTTTTGCCACACTTTCTTCTCCGTTCAAATATAAAATACCCGTTGGTTTACCAAATCCCAAGTTCAAGGCTTGTCCCTCAACTTGTTTTAATGAAACCATCTTCAAAAGACCCTCGGAAAGGGAGTTGCTTTCTTCGGATAAGATTTTTTCTTGGTTTTCCTGATACGCTATTTCGGCCCCGCTCGTAGCCGACTCAACGCACAAATAGACATTGGCAACCACGAGAACAGACAGGAAAAACCAAAGGATATATTTCCCTATAAATGTTTTTTTTTTTATTTATTTTTTGTTTTCTCATTTATTTTTTCTCAAAGACATAAAGTTTTGCGCTCCTGGCTCTCGGATTATTATTAACTTCTGTTTCACTTGGGAATATTATTCGCCCGCTTTTTCCAAAAAAACTTTTTGTCACTATTTTGTCCTCTCCCGAATGAAATGTTACAACCAAAAGTTTTCCTCCTGTCTTTAGCAGATCAAAAGCTTTTGGTAACGCTTCTTTCAGATTCTCAAGCTCGCTGTTAACGGCAATCCTCAAGGCCAGAAAAGGCAGTGTCGCCGGGTGCAAACTTCCCTTCACTCTCATGTTCAGACAAAGATCCGTAAAGTCTCCGACTTTCTCAAAAAGCTTATTTTCTCTTCTTAAAAGAATGTTTTTAACAATGTAATTGGTCTGAAAGGGCATTAAAGTAACCAGAAACATTTTCTTCAATTGGTCCTCCCTTAAGCCGTTCAATAAATCAGCCGCCGTCACTCCCTGTCTGTCTTTATCCAGCCGCATGTCAAGCGGGGCCTCGGGATCCGAAAAGGACAAGCCGTACTTTTTAGCAAGAAGTTGGACGTTGGCTACTCCCAAATCAAAGATTATTCCATCAACCCGGTTAAATCCGTTTTCGGCAGCAATTTTTTCGATGTCTCTGAAATTGCCATAAACAATTTTGGCTTTGACCCGTTCCTCGGCAATTTCAATCATTTCCTTATCCGCTTCAATCCCTAATACATTTGCTCCCTTTTTAACCATTGCCAAACTGTGTCCTCCCGTCCCAACCGTAGCGTCTATTATTCGAGCTTGAGTCTTTAAAGGTGCCATCAATCCCAAAACTTCCAAAACCTCATGAACTAAAACCGGTTCATGATATTTACCAGCTAAGCTGGCCAAGCTTTGCTTATCGCTTTTCATTTTTCATTTGCCAAATTTTCAATGTATTCTTTAGTGGTTTTGGCTAAACTTTCAGATTTTTCATCCCAAGCTGACTTCGGCCAAACCTCTACTCTATCAATAAGTCCTACAAAACAAACGTCTTTTTCTAATTTTGCAAAATTTGCAAGAATTTCAGGAATTATTATCCTACCCTGTTCGTCCGGCTCCGTTTCAAAGGCAGAACCTAAAACAAATCTTTCAATATCCCTAACCCCCAAATCTGTTGCTCTCCTTCCACCCGTCAATTTAATAGATAATTTTTCCCAAAAGTCCGAACTTACTAAAATCAGACAATCCTCATACCATTTGGCAATTACAGGATTACTCCCCAATTCCAACAAAAACTTTTTAGGTACTGCGACTCTTCGTCTGTCACTTAATATTCCCAAGTAGCTTCCAATCAGCATAATTTATCCTTGGGCAGGAACCACATTTCACCATTACTAACCATTGTTAGTGATTTTCACAACCAAGTCAAGGGGTATTTCACTGAAGACCCAGCCTCAAATAATGTCTATCATGCAGGTCATAGATCCTGAATGAAAATGAAGGAGACTAATAAACTATATAGAGAACTTCTTTTTGAGAGAGTTGGATTATTTATTACTAGATGTTCGAGGTGGAATCGTCCAAAACTTCGATTTTACTTAGTTCATTCAAATCGAAGGTTAGGAAAGAAAGATATTCTACCCTCTTTCTTTGCTTCCGAACAATCTTTTAAGAATATTTTGTCGTGGTTTCTGCTCAGAAGCAATATTTATAGAATCTGCATGAATAATCAGCTCTCCCGTTACGGGATTTTTTTCTATAACTATTCCCTTCTCATCTTCAATAACAATATGTTCACCCGGAGGTTTAATTTCAATGCGTGTTAAAGTTGGTTCGATACGCTTCATTCCACCCCTTCCATCGCCAACCCATATTCCGTCAAAATCAATTGTAATAGGCATAACTTATTCCGCATGTTACCACAAACACTCTTTTTTACAAGGGCTTGTACGGGACCAGTACAACATATTGTTGACTTTAAATATCGTGGTGTAATAATAAAACTATGGCAAATGATACAAAAATGCTTCAGGCTATTCTGGATAAAGTTTCATCCGTTGAGAAAAAAGTTGATAGTGGTTTTGAAAATGTAAGCACAAACTTTGACAAGACAAACAAAAGAATTGATAAGCTAGGCATGCAGTTAGCAAATCTGGAAGACGATGCTCCGACTATTAAAGAATTTGAAGGCCTGGAGCAGAAAGTTGTTAAGATTCAAAAGCACTTAGCTTTAAGCTGATTTAGACAGTTTCGGTCACCCTTGCGAAGGATTACTTATAGAAGATGTTTGAACCGGTAGCTTTCTGCCAACCGTCGGCTGAGCCCGGAGCCAAAACAGCATCCGAGGTGAATATTCCGTAAGGCCCCGAGGCAACCGAGGAAACCGTACTTTCAGGCAGGCCAAATGTTTCCATGGTCACAAAAAAGGCTTTGCTTGGTTTTTTGTCAAGAATAAAGCTAAAATTGGTATCGATTGAAGTCAAGTTCTTACTGCCGGACTGAAGATGAAACTTGGTTGCAAATTTTATTAAAAGCTTACCTTTGTCATTTCTAAACCTAATCGTTAAATCTCCTACTTCCACCCCTTCATCGTATCTAAACTTACCCGAAGACTCGCTGCCCATAAGAAGATCTCTTTCGATCTTCGACTGCCCCTCCAAAGCGACCGTTCCGGGGACTCCCTGGGTCCTGCCATCCGGCAGGTCATACAAAAGCTCGTAATCTAAAGATTTGGCGTCGATCTTGATTTTGTTTATGGTAAGTTTTAACCAATGTCCGTCGGCTGAAGGAGTCAAAGAAACTACCGGTCTATTCTCCAGGGTCACTTCAATCTGGCTTGAGGCTTCTTCCGCCGGGGCCCTAGCCGGTTTTTTTATTACCAAAAAATAAACTCCGACCAGAACCAAAACTCCGACCAAAAACAATATGATATGCAAATACTTCTTCATTCTTTTATTCCTTAAGTTTATTCTGAAGATACTCCACCAACTTGTCAATAAGTATCCCACATCGGGAGTGGATTGCTATTGACACCTCGGTAAATATCCCAAATAATCAGTTATGCCCGCCAGACTTACTCCTCTTGTTCAGAATTATTATTATCACGTTTTCAACCGTGGAGTAAATAAGAGGCCTATTTTCAAGAGCAAATACGAATATAACAGATTTCTACTACTTCTAAGGTTTTACAACTCTATCGAGTATCCAATTAAATTTTCAAGATTTGCAAAATTATCAAGGGATCAAAGAAAAGAAATTTGGGACAGACTTCACAAAGAAAAAACACATACCGATATTTTGTCTTACTGTCTAATGTCAAATCATTTCCATTTGTTGTTAAAGCAAAATTCAGAAAATGGTATATCGAAATTACTGGGGAACCTTCAAAACAGTTATGCGCGATATTTTAACATCAAAAACGAAAGAATCGGACCACTTTTTCAAGGACAATTTAAGGCAATTAAAATTGATGGCGAGGAGCAATTACTACACGTCTCAAGATATCTTCATTTAAATCCGTACTCTTCCGCTATCGTTAAAGATTTAAATGCTTTACAAAAATATGAATGGTCTTCTCTTCCCGAATATTTGGATAAAGTTTTATTTAATCTATGTTCCAAGGAAGATATTATCGGCAATTTTAAAAATAAAGAAAGCTACAAAAAATTTCTTTTTGACAATGCGGATTATCAAAAAGAATTAGAAAACATCAAACATCTTACTTTAGAATAAATCCCACTCCCGAGGTGGGATTATTTAGTGAAATTTTTACGAGTAGATTCAATTCTATCATTAAGAAATCTCATTAATCTACCTAGGTTCTCTAATCCTTCTGGACTTTCAGTTGCAGCCCTAACTATAGCCGGAGCTCTTCGCCGCAATTGAATAAATCTCGCTGTAGTTTCAGCATCAAATCCATAATCAATAATATCTTGATTTTCTGGAACAACACCTGGAATTTCTGGAATCATAATTTACTAATCTAATCGTTTAACTTGGTTTTAAGCCAATCATTAAGTTTTTCTACCTCCACACGTTCTTGTTTGGCGGAATCCCTGTCACGAACGGTGACGGTGTTGTCTTCCAACGACTTAAAATCAACCGTTACGCACCAGGGGGTGCCTATTTCGTCCTGGGCAAAATATCTCTTGCCGATATTGCCCCTGTCATCCCAGGCGGTATTGAATTCCTTTTTCAAAGTTTCATAAATGCCATTTGCTTTCTTCGTCAGTTCCTCTTTATTCGCCAACAGAGGAAAAACGGCCACCTTAAACGGTGCCAGTCGGGGATGCAGTTTTAAAACTACTCTTTTGTCTTCTTCGTGATAGGCATCCAAAAGAAAAAACAGAGTTGCCCTGTCTACTCCCCCCGATGTCTCAATCACCCAAGGGGTATACTCTTCACCGCTTTCATTGTCCTTGTATTTAAGAGAGTGATTTTTCAAATCAAAGTCTCCCCGGTGGTGAATCCCTTCAAGTTCATCCCAACCGAAAGGAGCTTCGTACTCGATATCTTCCGCGAAACGTGCATAATGCGCCCTTTCTCCTTCCTTGTGCTCCCTAAACCTCAACTTTTTTGGATTCAAACCCAAACTTACATACCAGTCCATTCTCTGCTTTTTCCAGTATTCAAAAGTTTTTTTAGACTCATCCTCTTTTGGAGGAATAAAATACTCCAGCTCCATTTGTTCAAACTCACGGGACCTAAAAGTAAAATTCCCCGGGGTAATTTCATTTCTGAAGGCTTTACCGATTTGAGCGATACCAAACGGGATTTTTACCCGGGTGGAATTTACCACATTCTCAAAATTAACCATCACCCCCTGGGTAATTTCCCCCCGGAGATAGGCCTTTTGTTTCGGTTCGGTTACTCCCAAAAGAACTTCGGTCATTAAGTTAAATTTTTTTGATTCAGTCCAACCTACTTTTTCACCGTGTTCCGACTCATGCTTGGCCAGAAGATCTTTTTTATCCGCCCTGAAGCGTTGGTGGCACAATTTGCATTCAATTAAAGGATCCGTAAAGGCCTTAAGATGTCCCGATTTTTCCCAAACGGCAGGATTCATGATGATGGCGGCGTCAAAACCCACCACATCTTGGCGCAAATAGACCATGCTTTTCCACCATTCTTTTTTGATATTGTTTTTTAACTCCACCCCCAAAGGCCCGTAATCCCAAAAGCCCTGAAAACCGCCATAAATTTCACTCCCTTGAAAAATGAAGCCCCGTCTTTTGGCGAGCGAAGAAACCTTTTCCATCAAATCCATATGGCTAGATTAGATTATAACAGGATTTGGTAGTAAAGTTGATACATGGTTTTTACAAAAAAGAGTTTTTTATATCTTGGAGCTTGTTTCGGACTTTTTTTGCTGGCTTTCATCTCTTCTTATTTTCTTGTTAAAAATTCTTCCCTTTTTAATAAAAAGGTTGCCAATCCGACACCCACCGAAGAACCGGCTCAGGTTGAAGAAGGGGCTCTTCCCGAATACGTCCCACTCAAAAAGGAAGATTCAATTTATACCACCCTTCTGTTAGGGTATGGTGGAACAGGGCATGACGGAGGGACATTGACAGATTCAATAATTCTTGTTGAGGCGGATCCGGTCAGCAAAAAGGCCGTCATTGTTTCAATTCCCCGTGATCTTTGGGTGGTTATCCCTACCGATTTTAACAATACATCATACAACAAAATAAATGCCGCCTACGCCATAGGCTTGGATAACACTAAATATCCCAACAAACGTCCGGAATTTAAAGGAGCAAATGGAGCGGGAAATCTAACAAAATCGGTGGTTTCCCGGATAGTCGGAACGGAGGTTGATTATTATGCGTCGGTAGATTTTGGGAAATTGGTTAAAATTATTGACACCTTGGGAAAAATCGAAGTTGACGTCCCCAAAACATTCGACGACTATTTTTTTCCCGTAAAAGGACTGGAAAACGAAACCTGCGGCAAAAGCACGGAGGAAATCGCGGACCTGCACTCCAAACACTCGGGATTTGAATTGGAAAAACAATTTACCTGCCGATATGAACATCTGCACTTTGACAAAGGCCTGACAACAATTGACGGAGAAGGTACTTTGAAGTTTGTGCGTTCACGCCACGGCGACAGCGATTTCGGCAGAAGCGAAAGACAATTCGCCGTTCTGGAGGCAATAAACAAAAAACTAATTACGCTTTCGGCTTTTTCAAAAGGGGGAAACCTGCTTAAGACCTTATTTGAAATGGTAAAGACCGATCTTTCCGTAAATAAAATTTATGAAATATATCAAATCTTGGGAGAGACTGGAGGATATAAAGTAACAAAAATTCACCTTTCGGAGAACAACGCCCTAGTTGCAAAAAAGGGGCCGCAGGGACAATATATCTTAATTCCCAAAGCAGGCATCAACAATTACACGGAAATACAAAATATTATTCAACAGGGTATGTCCTCAAATTAGAAAGGAAGATCCTGCTGAAATTCTTCACCCTCCCGGGGTTTATGAAAACAAACGCGGTACTTGCACCACGCGCATTCTTTATTAACCTCGGGCCCCGGACCGTTTAAAAGCTTCGCCACTTCTTCTATGAAAACATAAAAACGACCCATGTCCTCCTTTATTTCAAACCATTGAGGTTTGGCTTTAAATATCACATTTTCTCCCGGAAAAGAAATCTCTTCCGGGTTGATGGCAATAACCCCCATTTTGGAAACTTTTTTAACCGCACCAAAGCCGGGATTTTCTAAAGCAAATTTATACGCATGGAGTTGAGGAAAAAACTTTTGGATTTTATCTTCAGTTGGATCTGTAATTTTAAAATCAATCACGGCATAAGTTTTATCGTCTAACTCCGAAGCAATATCAAACCTGCCGGAAATAAAACAATCGCCGGAAGGCGGAATCGGCTTGGATTTCAAAAAACCTTCTTTAACCTGAATCTTGCCGGCCGGTAAATTTTTGTTGATTTCCCTTAAATCCATGCCGATAATCGCGTTTTGTAAAAGCGAATTCATCTTGGAAAAAACTCCCGGCATCCCAATGGAGGGTAAAGAAATGCCATGTTTCACTTTTTGCCAATAGCAATGCTTGCAATCCTCGTATAAATATTTAAAGTCAGAAGGTGAAAGTTTGTACATCCATTACCATCTTACTCTTGAATCAGTCCCATGGTCAAACTGAAACGTACGTTGTCCAGGACATACTATACAGATGTAACAGATGTAAAAATTAGCAAAATAGCTTAAAATACAGGAATTGGAGGAAATATCATAACTGACTACAAATAAGCTATAATTTGCGTATGGATATAAAAATACAACCAACAAAAAGTAATGACTGGCAATTGATACAAAGACTCAATAATCAAGTTTTTCTTAATGATAAAGAAAATGATGATGACTTAGACTTAAATTGGCCATTTTCTGAAAAAGGAATCAGTTACTATAAAAAGCTTGCCAGTGGTAAATACGGAAAGTGCCTAATCGCATATTTGGGCAAAATTCCTGTTGGGTATATTGCCCTTTCCGTAAAAGACTTTGGTTATCGGAAAAGTAAGTATATTGAAATTGAAAACATCGGAGTTGGCCCAAAATACCGTTCACAGGGCATTGGTCAACAACTAGTAAACGCCACTACTAAATGGGCAAAAGAGCAAAAAGCAACTAAATTATTTGTTTCCGCTTATTGGGAAAATAAAGGAGCTATAAATTTCTATAAAAAGAATGGTTTTTACGAATCAGGATTGGAACTAGATAAAAAAATATAAATCCTCAATGAGACTACCTTCAAATGTAAAACTTAAAGGCTTTATCTGGAATGTGTTCCCTTTTTTAAGATATACTGCTCAGGCTATTTATCCAAACACTTACTTCACGAAAGAGGTTTATGAAAATTTGAAATCAGATAAACCAAATCCTCGTTATATTGTAACCTTGAGACACGAACAAACTCACATTGAGCGACAAAAGAAAATGGGTTGGATTAAATGGGGACTAAGATATGTTTTCCTTCCCAAATTTCGTTTTAATGAGGAACTTGAAGCAATAAAAACCTCTATGAAGTACCTCAAAGGAGAAAAAGGTAATTTTTATACTGAAAAAAGTGCCAGATTTCTGTCAGGTTGGCTATATCTTTGGTGCGTGTCCTACAAAAAGACAAAATACGAACTTGATAAAGCTTGGAAAGAAGCAAAATCCCCAAAACAAGAAAGGTTAAAATAATGATAAGTTTGCTACTCAAACATCCTTTTCCCCACTCTTTCCGAAGAGAGACGGCGTTCGATGATTTCTTCTAATTTTCCTTCCGGATTGGGAAGAACCTTCCCCCTTGGCCAAAACCCGAGAGTAGTCAGAAGCGAGAATATAAAATCCGTTTTTAATTGTTTAAGTGTATTTTCTTTTTCCAGTCGCAGTAGATAATGATTAATTAAATCAAAAAGTTCATGATGTTCTTCCCCTTCGCGGGTTGATCTCCCTACCGCTTCCATAAAATAATATGCCAAAGAAGTTCTTTTCAAACTAAGTCTTATCTTTTTATAATTTTCCAGAGTCTCAACCTCGGTAAGCATATCAATCCCTTTTGAGCGGGAGGCTTGAAACTTAATATGGTTGAAAACTTCGATGTGACCCCTTTTTTTGCTTGACGGCTTTCTGACCCCCTTCGCCATAAAAGATTGTCTGCCGTTATTCCTGCAAAACAGTGAAAGTATTCTGTCTGCCTCGGAGTAATTTCTTCTGGCTAAAACAATTCCTTCATCCAAATAACTCCTGGGGTTCATTCTTATATCCCTATTTTTAACTCTTTGTCCGTTTTGAGGAAAAATTCTTCTTCACTCTTGCCGATATTCATTCGATAGAGCGGAGAATCCGTACCGGGCTGTTTTTGAATAAGGAGCTTCAGATCGTCGGATCTTCCGAAAGGCAGTTTATATTTTAGTGTTACCTTGGAAACTCCCTCCGGCCTAAGTTGAAAAAAACCGGCAAAGACCGTTTTATCAAATTCTTCATAGGGGTCTGCTTTATCTTCCACTCCCTCAAAACTAATCAGTTCGCTGCCTTTGGGAACATACACCCTTACCCAATTGGGCAGTACCGAATTCAGCCAGCCGTCATATTTTTCCGGATTCTTATAAGTTACGGTCACCGTTTTTTCGATACTCCCGTCTTTTGCGATCGAATAATCCTGCTCGACCTCTTGAGTTACATATAAATTAGACTTGCGTCCGCCCAGGTTTGCGTCATTGATATGAAGATAATCCCCATTGAAATCTTTTAATGTTCCCGCGATCCCAAAAGATTTAACCGCCTCCTGAGTCTTGTTGTCAAAAAGATAGAAAAGGACGTGTTTTTCGGTTAAAGACTTAAAAGCCGCTTCAAACAGTTTAGGCAGTTTATCCTTGGGCTGTCCTAAGGCATTTGCCAAAATCGAGTTCATTAAAGGACCGATTATTTTTTTCCGGTTGTCATAATTGGCCGGAGCGTAAATTATCTTACCCGTTCCCGCGGGATCCCAAACGATTGGCCCTTCGGTGTCGGCGAAACTTTCCAGTTCATAAATGACCTGAGGGCAATTACATTTCGGTTCAATTTCCGTACTGAAGTTGCCAAACCCCGGTACCCCTATACGGCCCAGCGCATCAAGGAGATAGACCAAAACCTGAGTATCGACAGAGATTACTCCATCAACTTTTTCCAATCCAACCTTGTCGGCTTCTTCTACAAAGATTTTCATGCTCTCTTCAAAATCGGGGATCCAGTTCATATCCCTTAACCTTAATTTCTTTGAAAGAACATACGGTCCTTTGAGGTATTTGACAATCGGATCAGGTGCGGGAAGGGAAGGCTTATATTTCGCATCCAGGTTATAAATATCGTTGGATGACACGGGCGTAAACTTTGCCTCATTCACTTTCATTATCGAATAGGCGGTCAGAAAGCCTCCCGTAGGCCGGAGCTCTTTGTCATTTTGGAAAAGAAGAAGATATTGTCTCTCTTCATCAATTCCTAAAAGATATGGCGCTGCTTCTAAAAGAGGTTTGCCGCTTGACACAAATGACGCGGCTTCATCGAAAAGCTCCAACCCTTTCTTTACTTTCGATCTCACTTCATTCTTTCCTATTCTTACCGGATACTGCTCCGGGTCTATCTCGTCAAGTTCCGTCTTTATTTTGTCAACCTTTTGCGTTATCTCATCAATCCTTGGGATCAAACCGGGAATTGACTTAACTATAAAATCAATCCTCTCTTTTGCCGTTTTTGTTCCATCCCCGGCCTCTTCGTTTTGTCCGTTAAAACCTAAAATATCGGCATACGGCGTAACCGCCTCCAGCACCACTTCTCCGGTTTCCAGGCCATATTCTCCGGCGTTCAAGGAATGACCAAAATCATTGGAATAGATACCCAGGAAGGGAATAAACTTAGTCCAGGAAATTAATTTATATGAGCTTTTGAGCGATTTAAGTGAAGTTTTGGTATTCCCTATCTCTTTGTTTATTTCAAGAAGGTTTTGAGACTTGGCCGCGGTGGTTAATGCCTCAACCGAGGTTTTTAACTTCATGGCTCTTTGAAACACGACAAACCCGGGTATAACCGTAATGAAGAATAAAATTACAAGCCCGATAACTATTCCCAAAACAATTTTTTTCTTTTTAGGTCCCCTAACAGCGGGTTGACTGACAGGATCAACCTTTATTTGAGGTATTGTTAAATTGTCCGGCACAACATTCTCCATAACATTCATAATATCACACTGCCCCCTTACCTGAGAGCATCGCCCATGGAGTTTTCAATAAAATAAGAATATCAAAGAATATGGATCTTTTCCTTGCATAAAAAGCATCCATTTCTATTCTTTTATCAAAATTCACCTCACTTCTTCCCGAAACTTGCCAAAAACCGGTAATCCCGGGTCTAACCGAAAGCACCTCCTTAACCAGTTTTTTGGTATGGGGATACCTCTCCTGCTGCTGATCAAGCTCGTCGGGATAATACGGCCTGGGACCGACAATACTCATTTCTCCTTTTAAGACGTTTAATAACTGGGGAATCTCGTCAACCGAATGTTTTCTTAAAAACCTGCCGATTTTGGTAACCCTGGGATCCCGGTGAAGCTTAAAACTGGATTTTTTATATTCTTCATACAATTTTTTAAACCGCAGGTCGTTCCTTAGTAACCTGTGGGCATTTAATATCATTGACCTGAATTTATAGGGATAGAACAATTTCCCCTTCATCCCCACTCTTTTGGGAGTATCGGCTAAAATCGGACCGGGAGAAGTCAGTTTTATGGCTATTGACGCAACCAGAAGTATTGGGGAGAAAAGGAGAAGAAGAAACACGGAACCAACGACATCAATACTTCTTTTAATTATGGTATATGTCATACAGGGCAGGATTATATCATATGCCTAATAATTCTATCTAAAGAAGTTCCTCTCTGTTTTCTTCCCTGAGTTTTTCCACTATCTTTTTGACATTCTGGGCACGGCTTTTAGAACAGACCAGAAGAGCGTCCTTGGTATCAACGATAACAATATTGTCGACATCAACAACGGCAATCAATCTCCCGTCTTTGTGGATTAAGGCGTCCGAAGTATCAATATTTATTATTTCCCCTCCCGGCTCATCTCCATCGATAACGACATTGCCCAAATTATCCTTAGGGGAGCTGCCCCAAACTTCTTTCCAGTCCCCGATATCGGTCCAATAAAAATCTCCGGCAACGACCACCATATTCTTTACTTTCTCCGAAACCGCATAGTCAATGGAAATTTTCGGCATTAATTTATATGAAGAAGCAATTGTATTTTCCTCTTCTTTTGTTCCTATTGATGAGGATATTTTATCCAATTGGGCTTTGATCTTGGGAGCATGTTTGCCGAAAGCTTCAAAAACCGAGTCCGCCCTCCAAACATACTGCCCGGCATTCCAAAAGTATTCTCCCGATTTCGTATATCTCTCGGCTGTGGCAAGATCCGGCTTTTCAACAAACGCCTCCACTTCAAAAAAGTTCAACTTGCCGATTGTTTTAATCTTTTTCCCTCTTTTAATATGCCCCAATCCTGTATGCGGATAACGGGGCTCAACCCCCAAAGCCACAAGGACCTTGTCTTTATACGCCACCTCGGCAGCTTTCTCTATAGTTGACAGATAATCCCTAACCGGCTTAACCAACCTGTCGGCCGATTCGGTAATTATCACGGCGTCAGGATCTTTTTTATAGATATAGACTGCTCCGATACCATGAGCCGGCCCGGTTTCGCGTCTGACGGGCTCGACAATAATATTTTCCGGCAAAAAATTGGGCACTTCTTTTAAGATTTCCTTTTTGTAGGCGGCAGATACCGTTACACAGTATATTTTTCCCCAAGGAAGTATTTCTCTAAATCTATCCACCGTTATCTGAGTCAGTGTTTTATTGCTGAAAAGTTTTAAGAATTGTTTTGGGGTTTTATTTCTCGAACGGGGCCATAAACGGGTACCACCGCCGCCTGCCAGTATCAGAGCATAGAGGTGATCTTTGTAATTACCTTTTTTCTTCAACCAACCTTTGAAATTCATTTTTAAACTTTTCCTGAGAAAACTTCTCAGCGTTATTTACTAATTCTCTCCGATTAAATACCATTTTGTCAAATCGTTCAACTGCCGCAATTAAACTTTCGGGTGTCTGTTGGTCAAAAAACAATCCCGTTTTTCCTTCAATAACCGTTTCCTTGGCTCCTCCCTTTTTAAATGCAATAACCGGTACTCCAAAAGCTTGCGCCTCAACCGATACTATGCCAAAGTCTTCTTCTTGAGGCATGATGAGAGCCCTTGCCCCTTTGTAATAATCGGCTAACTCACCATCTGTTACCTCCCCAACGAATTTAATATTTTTCCCTGCCATCAGTCTAAGTTTCAGCCTTTCCGATCCCGTCCCGACAATAACCAATGGCAACTTCAATCGGTTAAAGACTTTAACGGCCAAATCAACTCTTTTATAGGGTACCAGTCTGGAAACAACTAAAAAGTAATCGGAATTCGCATCCAACAAAAACGAATGACTGGTCTTCGCCTTTGGCGAAACCCGAAGGAGAGAGTTTTTGTGATGCGAATCAGTCGGTGGAAAAACAATTTCTGATTGTCGGTTATAGTATTTTTTTATTCGATCTTTTACCACTGTTGAGATCGCCACCAAAATGTCAGGTCTTTGAGCCGCAACTTTGTCCCAAATTCTTAAATATGAAACAACCGGTTTTGACAAAAACCTCAAAATCGGATTTTTAAAGTACATATCATATCCGCTCCAAAGATAACGGGTTGGGGTCAAACAATAGCAAATATGTAAAGTGCCCGGTTTGGTAATAATTCCTTTTGCCGCCTCACTGGTAACCGAAATTACCAAATCATAGCCGCTAAAGTCGAAGCTTTCAAAAGCGATTGGTGTCAGCGCTCCTAAAAATTCATGCTTGCTTTTGGCAAAAGGAATTTTCTGTAAAAAAGAGGGGACTACCTTGGAAAAAACTTTGGCCCAAGGAGCCGAATTTAAATCACTTACGGAAGTATAAAGGGGAGCCTCGGGAAAGATTTCATGCAAAGCCAACAGCACCCTCTCCGCCCCACCCCATTTATTTACCCGGTCGTATACCAAAGCTGTCTTCATATATTTTTAAAGTTTCTCTCGCCATTTTAGCCCAGGAGTAGCGCCTTGCAAACTCTTGACCCTCTTTTACTGCCTCCTCTCTTTTACTTTTCTCCAAGTCAGCAACATTTTTCATCGCTTTTTCGATTGAGGAAAAATCATAAGGGTTGAAATAAAATGCCGATTCTTTGTATACCTCCCTAAATACCGGTATGTCCGAAGCAATCAATAAAGTACCCGAAGCCAATGCTTCAAGTCCGGGAAGGCCAAAGCCTTCGGACAGCGAGGGAAAAACGAAAGCAATAGAATTCTCAAAAAGCGCTCCCAAATCACTCTCCGGCACATATCCAAGAAGCTTAACATATTCCGTTGCGCCGGCTTTTTTGATGTCATTCTTCAACCTTTTCTCAAAAACACCCCTTGAGGTTGCAATCACCAATAACACTTTCGCACCCGACTCCCTGTTCAATAAAATTATGGCCTCAATCAAACGTTTAAGGTTTTTGTGCGGATAGGCGTTCCCGGCATAAATAAAATAACCGGAATTAATACCGTACTTTCTTAAAACCGTTTTTCTGTCTCCTTTACAAAGAATCCTTTCGTCATATCCTTCATAAGTAACGTCAATCTTACCGGGATCTATCCGATAATAATTAACAACTTCTTTTTTTACTGACCTGGAAGGAACGATAATCCTTTCTGCTCCCACAACGGCTTTTCTAAAAACAGTTTTATAGCCCAATCTTTTAGCAAAGTATGAAAAAAAGGGAAGAGTCGTTGCCGCCAAACCTTTTTGTTTATGCATCAGGATATCGTGAATCGTCACGATATAAGGCATCTTAAGAAAAAGTGGAATATTAAAATGAAGAAAGTGAATAATATCAGGTTTATAAGAGGAAATAAGTCCGGGGAGTTTAATTTGTTCCTGTAGGCCATAATGCTTAAAATCGGCCGGAACGGCTATCCAATTGCCGGGAAGCGTTAATTTGTTAAAATATTTTTTTCTTAGAAGAAGTAAGTACTCGTTTTTGTTGTCTATTTTTTGCAGTTCCTCCACCAGGTTTATCGTGTATCTCCCCAAACCCGCGTTTTCCATTCCCCAAAAGCGTCCGTCGATAAGTATTTTCATTGAAGAACAAGTTTTACAATCCTCACCAATTTCACGCATTTAATAGCTAAAATAACCAGGCAGTTCAAAAGCAAAGGATACTGTTTCCACATCCTTTTCCTATAAAAAATTTCCATAGAATTAACTCCGGACATCCGGAACTTCATTTTCTCCTTTAGAGAAGCAGTACTTTTTTGAGTTTTCTTATTTTTCCCCTTAGTCGCACCTTTAAAGTGCAAAATATAAACGTCGGGGTAGTAAATCAGCTGATATCCTTTTTTGTTTATCTTCCAACAAAGATCGATATCTTCACCATCAAGAAAATAGTCCTCGGAAAACCAATCCACCTCATCTAAAAGTTTCTTGTAGGTCAAAAAAAATGCTCCTTGAATAACATCAACCTCCTGAACAACATCGGGGGAAATGTAACCATACCAATATCTGGCGAGCAGTTCGGATTTTGGAAACAGTTTGTCCAAATGAAGAACCAAGTGGGTCAGCGATACCCAGGGAGTCGGAAAAGAGCGCCTCGCATCTTTATCCAAACTACCGTCAGCCAGAACAAGCTTACAAGTCACCGCCCCTGCGTCCGGGTGATCCTTAAGATATTGAATTGTTTTTGAAAGGACGCCTTGATTCACAATTGTGTCGGTATTCAAAAAAAGGACATACTTACCCCTGACTACCTTCCTGGCGGCATTATTACCCTTGGCAAACCCTAAATTGGCCTTGTTTTCGACAACAACCACCTCGGGATATTTCTTAGCGATTGCCTCAACTGAACCGTCGGAGGAACCATTGTCGCAAAGAATAACTTCAAAATTTGTTTCATTTTTGACTTTCATCAAAGAAGCCAGACAATCCAATGTCAAGTCACGGGTATTGTAATTTAAAATAACAATGGATAGTTCAATTTTTTTTGACATTGGCCGTCCTTTCGTACATTTTATCCAGATATTCGCTCATTTTAAACCAACTGTACTTTTCTTCAACCAGCTTCCTGGCGTTGTCGGCCAGACTTTCGGCTTTTGCGGGGTTCGTCAAAATTTCCACCGCCGCCTCCGCCAACGCCCCCGGATCATCCCGAACCAAAATATGTTCATCGTCGACAACCCCCAAGCCCTCTGCCCCGACTTTCGTTGTCACCAAAGGCAGTTTTGCCGCCATGGCAGCAAAATGTTTAAGTCTTGTTCCACCCGGTCCTTTCAGAGGAGAAACAAAAACCGACGCCTCGTAGTATGCCTTTCTTATTCCCTCTTCATCATCCTCCCTTAAATTATCTATTAAAACACGCTCTCCTCTTCTTGCCCGAATTTCCTCGGGGACATATTGTCCCACTATCCAAACCTTGGCGGCTGGATTTTTCTTCAGAATTGCCGGAAACACCTCATCCAACAAAAGCTTGGCCGCCTCGACATTCTGCAGCCATTTGAAATTTGCAACAAACAAAATACGCGGATTTTTGTCATTCCACGATTTCTTTATCCGGAAAAACTCAAGATTAACGCCGTTTGGAACCAATCCAACCTCAAGTCTGGGAGCAAGCCGCAACATTTCCTTCTTGTCTGTTCCGGATACGGCAACCACACCATCCGCTTTCTTCCAGAACATTGTTTCCCAAAATTTAAGTTTGGCTACGTCAATCGACAAAAGAGGCCTGACAAAGATATTTTTAATACTTTCAACATAATGCAAATAAACCAAGTATTCTATTGTTTGCTCAACCAAAAGAATCGGAACTTTTGTATCCGGTATATGGGGCATGACATAAAAAGTTTCCGCGTGAATTAAGTCGTACTTATTTTTCAGTATTTCGTCTTTTAATGCCGACCTTTCTTTAGGAGAGAGATTTCTGATTACCAAAAAAGGGTATGGGCCGAAACCGGTAAGAAGAATATTCCGTAGTGTCCAGGGAGATTTTGATCTTTTAAAAACATGAACATTTTCACAGTACTTTTTAAGTTCCGGGATGAATTTTCTTTCTTCGTCTGTTTTAATTAAAGAATATAAGGTAATTTCGTGTTTTTTGCTTAAATGTTTGATTAAATTATATGAACGGATTTGACCTCCCGACGAAGGAGGAAAAGGAAGATATGGCGTGAGCATTAATACTTTCATGGTTTTATGGGTTGATGAAGATCGGCTATCACATAACTGTCTGTTCTCTCTAAAGTCTCAAATCTTTTTATCACCATCCGGGTATCGGCATCACCGGTGTTAACGGATACATAATAATCGGCTCCTTTTTCAATAATTCGATCAATTGAATCGTCGATTGCCGGCCAACCCCAACGCCCCGTTTGGTATAAAAAGGCCGTATCTCCGTTGTAGGGTGCGATGACGATAGAATCCTTTGGAGTAAGTCTGTCGACGGCTTTTCCCGCTTCGATTATCTCCGGATGGTTTATTTTATAATATTCCCTCACCTGGTACGCTCCCAGCATCAGCATCATCAGTATCGAAAATACGGCCAAAGGCCTTGAAATCCAGTGGGAAAATGTTTCACTCTCCCAAAGATAAATTGTTCCTTTCGCCAGGAGTAAAACCAGCATGGGTATAATAAATATTTGATAATAATCATGCCTGACATTCGCGGTGGCAACAATGGTCATATATAAAACTCCTCCCAAGAAAAACAGCAGATTAAATAAATCTTTTTTCTTGGTACTGAGTATCCCCAAGGAAAAAGGAATCAATCCCCAAACACCCAAAAACAGATTGCCGATTCTTTCGGCAAATAACCACCGCCAAAATGCGGGTCTAAAGCGGATTCTGTCGCCGTTGAAAGCCCAGGTGAAAAAGGGAATTCCTTCCGGAAACCTGGATATCCATCCCCGCCAAAGAAGAAGCGGTACAAGCGCAATATTGACAAAAATCATAAACGGTACCAGTCTTTTGGCATTTGTCAGTATCCCCTTCCAGCCATACTTTTCCAAAGCAAGATAAATCAGGGACAGAGTATAAAATATTGTAAAAGGCTTCATCAATAAAGATAGAGAGAGCAGTAATCCCGATAAATACAATACTCCACGTTTCCCGCTGTCGATAAAATTAATAAAAAACCAAACAGACCCTAAAGCAAACGCTGTTGCCATGGGTTCGGGGAGAATCACCCGGGTAAAATAAATATTGTATGGCAAAAACATGAAGAAAAAGGAGGCGAGAACCCCTCCCCAAATCCCCATATACCGCCTGCCTATTAAGAAGAGGAAAATGGCGGATATCACCGCCGACATTATCGACATTAGTCTTCCCCACACTTCAAGTGTGACTAAGGGAAAACTTCCTGCTAAAACGGCATGTATGGCATTATAGATTGGGAATTCGACCATACGGTAACCTTGCGGATTAAAGATGCCCGTCTGTATTGAAGAAATATCGTGGTACCGTGGGTGCAAAAGGTCTATTCCCTTCTCTACAAAAACCTTTGAAACCGAGGCCGTATCCGCTTGCCTCCATGAGTGCCAATCCGCAATCGGATTACCAATCTTATACAACCTCACCAATACGCCCAATATAAGTATTAGCGATAACACTATATACTCTTTATATTTCATTTGTTTCATCCGATCAATTATTTTTCTCATATATTACATTTCTAGCCGATGAGACGAACAAACCGGTAATTAGCCAGAATATTATGGCGAATTTGGATGCTTCAAAGATGTCTATGAAAAATGCGTTTAACATTACCGCGGGAATGGCAGCTATATAGGCAATCAGAAATCCCTTTTCTGTCCCGCTTGTCTTGGTAATATTTTTAAGTACGCCTACCGCCAATTTGGCAATATTGAAAAATATCAAAATAAAGACCGCGAAACCGATAATCCCGACTTCTCCCAACAGTCTTAAGAAATCGTTGTCCGTTGCCAGGGTGATAGACGAATAACCGGTTCCCAATAGAGGATTTTTGGAAAATGCTCTCAGCGCCCTGGGCCATTCCACATTGAGCCTAATGGATGTCGATCTGTCCTCAAATATGGATAGCGGTTTGAAAACTAATTTATTTATATCTCTTCTCTTGGGTAATTCTGCGCCGTCTTGAGCATAAGCATTAAAACCGTGTAAGTCATAATTTATCCTGAGATTTTGTTTTGTCTTCTGATACGCAACCTCAATAATCTGGGTGTACCGGGCCACAAGATTTGACGAAAAGGAAAATATCAGGAGACTGGCTATCAGTATCAGAAAAATCTGTTTATATTTTTTTAAGAGAAATAAAGCCAAGGATGAAGCAAAAAGATAGGAAACCACGGAAATTCTGGAAACCGCGTTGGCAAGAAGCCACAACCCGAAAAAGACCGCTCCCGATAAAGCTATTTTTGTCCACCAGCCTTCCAAGAGGAAAAACAAAACCACAAAAAGGGGAAGAATTAAAACCAGGAAACTCGACAGATCATAATGTCCGGCAAAAGTGGAATTAATATGGCTTCCCGAAACCCACCTTAGGGCTACCCCTTTTGAATATTCGCTGTTTTGGGTAATGATCACCGGCCAGTTTAAGTATTTCTGGCCCAACCCGTAAAGAAAGATTATTGTCACCCCCACAACTAAGACTTTGACAAAAAATTCCAAACTTTTAGGCTTACTGCCTTTAAAATAGAAAAGCCCCAGGAAAAAGGGGACAAAATATTCGATCCTTCTTAGCCAATGAAGTAATCCCAAATGAGGCTGCACCGTCTGCGTTAGCCATATCCCGGAAATAAGGGAAACCAAACCTACCCCAAGATATAAAATTATTGATCTCTCCACTTCACCCTTAAAAACACTGGCTATTTGAGGAAAATATTTCACAAAGAAAAGGATGGCAACCAGTAAAAGCAAAAAGTCTTCCAAACGAATGGAAACATATGTCCCCGGAATTCCGGCAAAGGGGAATTTCGGATAAAGAGGAATCGCCAACAAAAGAAAGGCAATTGAATATTTAACCAGCCTGTCAGGCAATTTGAAAAGCTTTAGCATAAGTTTTTGCGGTTTTTGAACCTTTTATTATCCCGAATAAAATTATTCTTAAAAAGGCTCCTGTCTTCAGCATTAATCTTAACACCGGCATTTTCCAGGCGGGCTCGTGTTTTTGAAAGTAAATCTTAAGACCCTTGTATTCGCTCGTCATGGCATACTCACTGCTTGAAGACGCCTGGCCATGGTGGAGTATTTTCCATTTTGGCAGGTACCAAATCTCCCAACCCGCGTCTTTTATTCTCTTTGAATATTCAACCTCCTCAACATAAGCAAAATAATCCTCATCAAAGTACCCAACCTCTTTTAAAACCCTGCCCCTGATGAGATAAAAAGCCCCCGTTAACCAATCCTGTTGATGAGATTTTAAGAACAGCGCTTCTCCGGAATACAAAAATGACCATGGGTGCATTGGGTGATATGGTTTAATTAACCTATCCAAAAAAGGAATATCATCCAAAAACAACATCCAGGCGGTTACCCGCAAAAGTGTGGGGAAATACCCTCCGGTTCCCTGAATACTCCTGTCCGTATTTAACAATGCGCAGGAAGAGACTCCCACCTTGGGATGTTTATCCATCCAGTCTGTCATCCCGCAAAATAAATCTTTTTCTATCACTTCCGTATCGGGATTCAGTAAAAGTACATATCTCCCCCCGGCTTTTCTCATTGCCAGATTATTCCCCAGTCCAAATCCGATATTGGGACCGGCGATTAATTTCACTTCGGGGAACTTTTCTTTTACCATTTCATACGACCCGTCCCTTGAATCGTTTTCGACAACAAAAACCTCGTATTTAATTCCTTTTGAAGAATTTAATACGGATCTTAAGCACTTCTCTAAATAATCTTTGGCTTTATAATTTACGATTACTATTGACAAATCAATTTCCTGTTTCGTCATTTTCTCTTTAGTGTTAATAGCCATTCCCTAATGACCACCGGCCATGAAACAATAATTAATAGACTCACAACAATTCTAATTATCAGACTGCTTGGAACATATTTTACAATTACTTTTTGTCTCCAAGGCAATCCTCCCACAGTCAATACTTCACCCGTATCCTTTGGTTCATAACCACTTATATACAACGATTCTCTTAAGGGGTGAACAATTTCCTCCAAAAAAGTGCTGTGTGTCTGATCCCTGATTATTGTGCCCGATTCTTCAGGGGGATAGTTTAGCCTATATCCCCTAAATTGGTTAAAGTAATGCTCCATCACTTCTTCCCTCGTGGCGTTGGTAAAGTATCCCCTTCTTAATGGCGTTTCTATATCGGCTCCTTCCGTTGACTTTAACGCGTCAGGCAAAGGCTCGGGAAAATTGGGACCGGGAAGAACTATATAAATCAAAAAAGATAAAGAAAGAATAAGATATATAACTTTCATTGAAAAAGCCTTGCCCTGCCGAGTTTGTAATTGGGGTTTCTACTCTTCCTCTCGCCAATGACTTTCGCGGGGACTCCTCCGACCATGGCAAACGGTTCCACATCTTTGGTTACCACCGCCCCGGCCGCAACCACAGCCCCTTTCCCTATTTTTACTCCCGGCAAAATAATTGCCCTGGGGCCGATAAAACAGTAGTCTCCTATCTCAACCGGCTCCTCAATTACCCCAAAATCTTCTTTTTCCAACTCATGTTCGGAATTGTAAATTAAAACCTGCGAGGCAATATCAACATGCTTGCCGATAGTAACTTTCGCTCTACCGTCGATAAAAGCATGGTCACCGATTACGGTTCCCTCTCCAACCATAATGTTTTTAGGTTGAAAAAAATTAGCCCACATGTGGAAAGTTGCACCCCTACCCAGTTTTATTCCGGCAAGCCGATAAATCAAGTTTCTGAAAGCATGAGACGGGACATTCCCTGTCCACCTCAAAAGCATCAGTTCAAAATCCAAAAACCAGTTGGCAATTCTTGCCAACACCTTGAAGAAAACCTCTCCCGTATCTAGATTTTTCCCCATCCTGTCTTTGATAAATGTCATATTATTTTTCTACCCCTTCAATGACCTTCAGCGTTTCCTTGGCGGTTTTTTCCCAAGAAAACTTCTTAACTCGCTCAAGTCCCGCTTCTATAAGTCTATTATACCCGACAGAGTCCGCCGAGAGTACTTTTATTATTCCGCCGCAGATACTTTCGGGACTCTTTGGGTCAACCGGTATCCCGGCACTGCCGGCGACTTCCGGCAAACTCCCCGCATCGGAAACGACAACCGGTACTCCGCAAGCCATGGCGCTTAAGACGTCCAAGCCAAAGCCTTCCCAATACGAAGGAAGTACAAATACTTTCGCTCCCTTAACCAGCGCCGGTTTGTCTTCTTCAGAAACGTAGCCGGTGAAGACAACATCCTTCTCCAGTCCCAACTTTTTTGTTTTTTCAAAGATCGGATCGAACAACCACCCCTTTTTCCCGGCAATAACCAGCTTAATGCCGGGAAACATGTCTCTAACGCTGCCAAAAGCCTTGAGAAGCCCCTCCACATTCTTGCTGGGCTTCAAGGTACCTAGAAACAAAATATATTCTCCGACTATAGTGTATCTGCGCTTGACACTCTCCACGTCCTCCAAGGGAACACGTGTGTTGTATTTTTGCTTGTCGTAAGCAAGGGGGGTAACAAATATTTTACCGGAGAGAGAAGGGTAATGTCGTACAATATCCCTCTTTGTACTTTGGGATATGGAAATGACCGCTTTTGACAGTAAAATTGAGATAGCACTCCACAACCTTAACTGCCAATAGTCTCTTTTTTTAAATTGTCCCGAGAATTCGAGGTATCCAATGTCCATAATCGAGCAGACCTTAGGCATGGGAGCAAAAGGGGGAATATAGTGGCTTGGACTAAAGAATACCTTGGGTCTCTCCTCTCTACCAAACATGAGCCTAGGCACGAGTTTGGTCAGTATCCAGAGGCCACCGCCGGGAATAACCCGGTATTGATAACCCTCAACCCCGGGAGGCATGTCAGCCAAAGGCTTATTTTTCAGGTAAACTATGAGTCTATGCTTTTTTACCCATTCCTTTCGTAGTTTCCAAATAGACCAAAGTAGTTCAAAAGCATACACATTGACCCCAACCCTTTTTTCAATGTTCGCCTCATTGCCGTCAACGCCGATTATCATTTTTACTTATTAATCGATTCTTTATATACTTTTAGAGTTTCTTGAGCTGTTTTTTCCCACGAAAAATCTTTAATTCTTGCCAAACCTTTTTCTATAAACCCTTTTGGACCTCTTAATACTTTTTCAATTCCCTCGGCAATGGAATTGACATCATAAGGATCTACCAACACGGCCGCATCTCCGGCAACTTCCGGCATCGAGGAAATATTCGAGGTTACAACCGGTATCCCACAATTAAAGGCATCCAATATCGGCAGTCCGAACCCTTCATACAGGGAAGGAAAGACCAAAGCCTCTGCCCCCGTAAACAACGTCGACAATTCCGTATCGGGTATAGATCCGACAAACATTACGCCCCTTCTTTCTTTGATATCCACAAAATTGGGCCGGCCCACTACCACCAATTTTAAATCCTTGCCCCCACCGACCAAATCAAAGGCTTTTATTATCCGCTCGGTATTTTTATAGGGGCTTAAACCCACTGCCAGCAAATACTTGGTTCTGATATTATATTTCCTTTTTACCCCATCAACGTCTTTTCGGCTTGAAAGAGAATACCCGGGCGCTTCGGAAATCACCCTTATTTTCTCCTCTGCAATTCCATAAATAACTGAATCTTTTTTTGTAGCTTCCGTGGGAACAACCACCCTGTCCGCTTCCTTTTTGACCCACTCCAGCCTTCTTCTGTGAACCGAAACAATTTGGGGGTGAATACACTTGGGAAACTTTAGAGGGATCAAATCGTGTATCGTCGTCACCTTAAAAGCGTCTGTAGGCGGCTGCGTCCAGTCGGAGGAATGAAAAACGTCTATCTTGCCTATGAGTTTTTCGACCTTAAACTTATGCATCCTGTTCCAGACAATATCGGCCAACGTGGGCGGATAATAAAAAAATTTACTTACAAAAATACCTGATAGTGTTGAGGCAAACCTCACTAAACCTTTTCTTCTCCTTAAACTTCCGCCAAAAAGCACATAATCATCACCGCTATTTAATTTAAGCAGGTTCTTTACCAGATTTTCGGTATACCGGGACACTCCCGTCCCGTATAACACCGGTGATATGTCAATTCCGATTTTCATTTTTTTATTACACCAACATTGGTTCAACTTTTTTGAGAACCTTGTCAAATATTTTCTTATGTCCGCTTGAATTTGGATGTAAACCATCCTCCAAATCTTGATTATTTAAAACGTCAAATAAACTTACAAAAGGAACCCCTTGTTTTTGACAAACTTCCTCAACAACAGCGTCATATTTTTGAATAATCCCATTCTCGTAGTATTTCGTCTCATCCCAGGGTGTGGGCCTAACTTTGGATTCATCGACACTCGTTAAGCCAACAAAAATCACCCTCTCGGTTATTTCCCTGGCCTTACCCAACAAAGCGGCTATGTTTTCCCCAAACTCCTTTAGATTAACTCGCGGATTTTCTCTCGTTTTCACATACTGCGCGTCGTTAATGCCAACGGCAATGACAATCATCTCGGTGGTCTCAGATTTACGTGCAATAATTTCGGTATCAAATCTGTTTAATAAATCTTGGGTACTATTTCCTGAAACACCAAGGTTGTACACATCAACATCTTCCTTGTTTTGCATCAAATAGGATTTTAGACGTTCAACCCAACCGCCTTTTTCATAATCGCATGCTCCCCAGACTATACTGTCTCCAAAAATACAAATATTCATAGACTATTTTTTATATTTCCAAACAACTACGCCGTTGAAATCATACTCGCCTTCCTTATTGTACCCTGCATCTTGGATTTTGGCACGGAGAGAGTCGGAAGGATCAAAAACCGGCTGAAGATAACGCATGAGCCAGATTTGATCATTATTTCCACTCATCGCTCCCGGCCCTGAAATTTTGGCGTTTGAATCGTAATAACGATAAGCCTCCATATTAGAATCGGCCACAAATAAAGTAATCGACTTCGCAGTTTTTTGGCTTTCGACAAAACTAACCAAACCTCTCCAGTTTTCTCTCTGAAAACGGGGATTAAAAAGATAAATGGCAGTAGAAAATAAATTAATAATTAAAATTACCATGATAAAAACTTTGTTTTTTGATGCACCTTTAGCCAAAAGTAAATAAAAAACAGGAAGAATAAAAAGGAGCCTAAAGTAACTTAACACAGGCAGCCACAAGCCAAGAATAATTGCCGAAATTGCCGGAATCAAAAACCAGAGCCAGAGAAGAGATGATTTTTTAGCTTTTGAGAGTATGTAGATATAAAAACCTAAAACTGCACCAGCCGCCAAAATGTACAGCCTTTTATTATCCAAACTTATTCTCCCCAAACTAAACTTTACGGGAATTAAAAGGATTTCTTTAAGACTGCTTTTACCTAAAATTCCCCACCAGTTGCTCCCCCTTACCCCCAATCCGGAAGTTAATTGCTGAATGAAAATCGGTGACCAAATAATAAAAAAAATTATTAACGGCAAATGACTGATGGCTAACTTACGCCAATCCTTTCGGCCGACAATCCAAAAGACAGGAATAACAAGCAGTGCAACATAATCCGTCAGCCCAACGAACAAAAGAACCATCGAAAACAAAAGCCATTTCTTTTTCAAAAACAAATAAACTAAGTAACTAATTAACAAAGTAACCAGACTGTACATCCTCGCCTCCTGAGAATAATAAATATGAAGCCCCGACGTAGCCAAAAGCACACTTGCTATCATTCCCACCTTTTTATTGAAAAGTTCCTTGCCGATTAAAAACACTATGTAGATAGTCAACAGACCAAAAATCACAGACGGCATCCTCAAGGCTATCTCGCTTGACCCAAAAACCATACCCCAAGCCCTAAGCAACAAATAATAAAACGGTGGATGAAAATCTCCCGGAGAGAATTTGGTTACTATTTCCCCAAAATTAAAATTTCTGACGACCAAGGCCGAGGTTGCCTCATCAAGCCACAATGACTGGTTTAAAGAAATCAGTCTCAAAATAAATCCAAGCAGCAATATCCAAAATAACAGCTTTTTCATTTGGCCACGCTTCCGAACAACAAACTCTCAAGTACTCCGATAAAAGTCCCGAAGTCGTACACTATTTTAAATAATAAAAAGAGAGGTTCCTTCTTAATCAGTGCCTTAACAATACCCAACCAAATCGATTCCGGCAGGGAAGACCTCAGGAGGGCAAAGAGGGCTCCGATTTTCCCCAGTTTATAAGGCCTTTTTGCCGCCCATTTTGCCTGCAGAAAAACTTCTCTTAGATTGTCCGGATTTTCATGGTAAAAGACGGCACCGTCAACGGCTTGAGCTTTATAACCCAACTTCTCACTTAATGACCAATCATCGGTATATCCCCGTTTCGGATCAAATCCGCCTACCTTCTCAAATTCACTCTTCAAAATGGCTCTAAAAACCTTTTGCCTGTCGGGATAGTGTCTGCGGTGTCTTCTTTTTTCCATCCAGCCTTCGTTAATATTCCAACACCTTGCCCAAACATTATCCCAATTTGCAACATATTCTTCCCGGCTGAAAGTCCCCCTCGCACCGCGAAGCCCCGCGTAGCCTTGGCGAAGTGGGGGCGAAGTGGGGTCAATAATGGGTTTGACCAGTTTTTCAATAAAATCTTCGGCAAAAGTCATGTCTGCATCGACAAAAACTAAAATCTCACCTTTCGCTTCTTTCGCCCCTAAATTTCTCGCCGTCCCCGCTCCCTTATGCCTCTGCTTGAAGATTTGTAAATTGTAAATTGTAAATTGTAAATTCTGCAAAATTTGCAGAGTGGTGTCAGTAGATCCATCATCAACCACAATTGTCTCAATATCTATATAGGTTTGCCTGGAAAGCGACTCAAGGCACTCCTCGATTGTCCTTTCTTCATTATATGTAGGAATAATTACCGAAACTTTCATAGATTTACAAAAAGTTCTTCATATTTCTTAGTAATCTTATCCCAGGAGAATTTTTCCGCCTGATTTCTTGGTTTGTTGCCCCACTTCATATTAAGTGCCTTCTCTAAAGTTTTAGCATACAAATCAATATTCGTCGGGTCAACGAACAGTCCCGCCTCGCCCACAATTTCCCTGCGAATCGGGTCGTTATTAGCAACAACCGGCAACCCGCTTGCCATTGCTTCGGCAAGAACTATTTCAAAGGAGTAATAAGGCTCTGAGGTGAGTGTAAAGACATCGGCCACCCGATATACCTGCGGCATATCTTCAAACGGCAATTTAGTTAATTTAAATCTATCCCCCAGCATCTTAGATCCTAAATCATAAATCTTAGATCTTAAATCCCCGTCTCCCACTACCAACAAACTTACGTCTCTTAATTTCGCTACGGCTTTAATAACTAAATCGATTCTTTTTGTTTTGGTCAAAGCCGCAACGCAGAGAATAATGGGCTTTTTTAAATTAATTTGTAATTTGGAATTTGTAATTTGGAATTTCTTTAAGTCTACCCCATTCGGAATGTATTTCACTTTGATCAGGGGATTTGCCCTTTTTGCCCACAACTTCGCTCTCGTCGATATAGCAATAAACACGTCAGGGAAACACCAAAGGTTATTTCTATCATCCCAACCTATACCCGATTGACCCGAAATTATCATTTTCCCTCCATACAGCCAAGTGACAACTCTTATTATCGCCGGCATCCAACCCCCGTTGACCGGTATTACCACGTCATATTTTCCCCTCCAAATGGCGGGTAAGTTTTTAAGTGTAAAAAGAGCAATTGCCAACCCTTGGGGATCAACAAATAATCTCCACAAAATTGCCCACCTAGTGGGTGGGACTTTTTTACCGAAGAAAATTTTAACTTCGTATATTTTTGACAATCTTTCCGAAACCTCTTTAACAAAAGTTTCTGCGCCCCTATCAATTAAATTCTGATAAATGTTTAAAAATATTATTTTCATTTTTCCTCCCAGAGCCAGACTCCGGATTGAATTTCATCCTTCTTGAAATAGTTTCTGTTTATCCAATCTACAATTTTCTTGGGTCTGTATGTTCCCAAATCGTGCCAATTACCCGGTAGAATGTCCTGAATAATAATATATTCGGGTTTATTGGTATCCCAACGATTGATTATCTGCTCCTGGATACCCGGGATTTCAAGATACCAACCAAAATTATCCGACCAGATTTTGGGCGGAAGCCTATCGGCCAAAACATATAGGCCGGAATGTGGTCCCAATAAAAAGATCCTATCGTTTGAATTCGTCTCCTTTTTGATAACCCCTGCCAACCCGATATCTTCTTTTCCCCAAAAACGGGTCTCTTTTTGCCAATCGGTTTTAAAAATCGGCCGGGAAACGAACAAAAAGAGTAATGCGCAGTAGACGGCAAACGGTAAAATTTTACAATTACTCCGGCTAATTAAAAACCCGTATAAGATGGCGAGAAATGCCAAACTAAGCTGAAGATGAAAAAAAGAGAAGCGGGGATAAACTAAAATAACCGATATCAAGATACTCGATACCAGGATAATTAAATTTTTGTCCTTGAAAATATTATTTCTTAATTTAAAAAGAAAAAAGACCAAAGGCGTTAAAAGTAAAACAAGGGTAAAAAGCTGGTGCCTGGACAGCGCCATTTGAACGTACCCGGGAAATTTTCCCCAATAGGCAAAGGGGTAAACCATAGTCCAATTAATAAAACCCCCTAAAGCCCCTTCCGTAATCAGTCTAAGTACAAGTATAAGGAATAAAAAAAATGGACCTATTAAAAAAGTAAATAACTTTCTAAAGTCTTTGTATTTAACCATTAACCATAAACCATTAACCATTAAGAAAATTCCGGTAGTTTGCTTGATCAGTGCGGCTATCCCGAAAAACAGGCCCGCAATAAACAGGTTTTTATTTAAAGGTTTCTTAAGTATAAATAGAGTCGCCAAAAGAATAGGCGGAACAATCGCCAGATCAAACCAAAGCATGTTGCCATCTAAGAAAGGTTGCACGGTTATGTAAAAAATCAAAGCAAATATCGAATATTTAATATTGTTGGTCAAGACCCTGGCAATAAAAAATATCAAAACATCAACGCTAAGAATTATTATCCATGTAAAGAGCTTTAGAACAATCAGTTTGTAACCGAATATCTTAAAAATAACGCTTAAAGCCATCGTTAATAGAGGCGGATAGGGATGAATCATGTCCTTATAAAGTAAATATCCGTTATTTCTAAGATAAGGATACGAGAGCATCTCCGGCCAGGCGGTAAACTTTAGATTAACCAACAGCAACAAATGAACGGCAAGTAGGACTATCAATACAAAATAGTATTTTTTCATAATGTAATCATTTCAAGCTTCGCTTTTGTCAAAGACTTAAGCTTCGCTTATTTCTTTATTGCGACAAAACTCATACTGTCACCCATATTTAACAAAGTAGCTATAAGTGAATAGGGGAAAGTTAATAAATCCGTTATAAAGCGCTTCTTTAGACCAGTTAAGGCCTGCCAGAGTTCTAAAAAAGGATTAGCATATTCGAAAAGGCCGGAACGGGATTCAAAACAGATAACTTTAAATCCGGCTTTTTGTAATAGATTTGACAAAGAATCTTTCGTAAATTGATGGTTGTGTTCTTTAGGAAGTAAATACGGCCAACGCTTTCCAAGAATCTTAGAACCCAGACCACCAAAGTTTGGTACATCGATAAAAACTACTCCATCTTTCCTCAAGATTTTTTTTACCTTTGCCAAAACATCTTTAGGACTATCCATATGTTCCAGTGTATGGTTCAAAACCACTAAATCGAAATAATATTCCGGTAATTTTGCCTTTTCAAAAACATTTCTGATTATTCTATGTCCTTTACTTTTTGCACTGTCCGCTGACCCTGAGGGTTCCACTCCCCAGGTTTCCCAACCTTTTTCTTTAAAAATATCCAACATTGTCCCTGTCGAACACCCAATTTCTAAACATTTACCACTTCGCGGGTAGTATGATGAGATTAAATCTACTCTTTTTAAGAAAATGTTTCTGAATTGTTCGTCAAACACAAGATAGTCTTTATCCCGATGATAATTCATATTAATATTTAATACCCGATTTTGACCGGCATAATTCTCCTGTTTAGCTTTCTTAACGGGGTTTCGAAAAAAGCCCGAAAGGTATAGCCCCAACCCATTGTTTGCCATACCGGGGAAACAATTTGCGGCCTGGGACGGAAAAATGCTTCCGGGTAATAATAATCCAAAGGGAAGTTATTCCCCAACTCATATTTGAGTTTTTTTACTCTTTTAAATACGGTTTTATCGCCGTCCTTCTTACCAGACCTTTCCAGGTGTGTCGCGTGTAGGTAGGGAGCATCTACAAAAAGAGTTTTTGCTATATCTCTGTTTTGAATCATTACCCCTTTCTTATCGACCCAACCCCACAGTCCGTGTTCTCCGGATGAAGACAGACCGGGAATATTCCTATTTACCGCTCTTAAATTATAGTGGCCTTTTTTTCCGGCTAAATGATACCTGCCTGCTTCTTTTTCCTGATAATGAAAGATGTCGCCGACCAAATTTACTGTCGGCACAACAATCGACTCGATATTATTATTTTGTTTTCTGATTGTTTCCGTAACGAGTTTTATGGAATCGTCCCACCAAATTTCATCCGCATCAAGAACCAGAAACCAATCGGCGTCCTCCGAATCCAGCGTTTGTTGCCTGACTTCTCCTTCATGAAAATTAGATAAATTTAATTTATTAACAACAATTTCTTTTTCCCCAACATAATTTTTACGGATTTCTTCAATTACCGAAAGTGTATTGTCTGTACTGCCGGTGTCCCAAATCCTAACTACATCCACATAATCGATCACCGACATAATTGAGTACCATATAAACCTATCTTCATTTTTAACCAAACAGTGCGCCGATATTTTCATTTAAATTTCCTGACAACCCAGACAAACGGAGCGGCAAAATTCCAGACGTTGCCTATTAAATATATCCAGGCGGCTCCGACATAACCAAAAGCAGAAATTAAATACCAACCGCCAAAAAGAAGTATGGCCAGATGGACCAGGCTTATATAAACAAACAGTTTGGGTTTGGAAAAATAATAAAATATTGAGGTATGTGACGGAAGCGAAATTAGAAATATTGCCTGCGCTACAATAAGAATTGATAAAGGAACAATACTGGCTAAGTATCGGGTGCCGTATAAAAGGGGAATAAGAATATAAGACAATGGTATCCCCACCAGGACTCCAACTAAAGACAAACCTAAAACAAACAACTGTAATTTTTTGAGATAGCCAAAAGCGTCTTTGTCATTTGTCATGCTGGCCAACTTGGGAGCGACAACCGTGGCGATAGCAAAAACTATCCCGGGGACGATACCGGAAAGAGTTACCGCCACGGAATAAATGCCAACTTCGTCCAGGGTTAATAATCTGGCCGACAGAAAAGTGTCGAGTCTTGAAGAAATTGCGACAATCAGGGTAAAGGCGGCTATCCACTTATTGTAATTAAAAAATTCCTTCAGTACACTTGCCTCTTTATTAACTTTAATAAACTTCGGCAGAAAAAAAAGTCCAATGACAAAACCAAAAAAAGGAAAAAGAATATACAACCATAAAGAACTTTCAACCAATAATAAACCAAGGTTAAATAAAATAACCACCGCAACCGACCTGAATAGGTTGGCGGCAATATTCAAACCGCTCCAGACCCAAAATCTTTGTAACGCCTGAATGGAACTGGTAACAAAAGAAAATAACAACGAAGTGGTGACACCAAAGAGAGAAAGCCTTAAGGGGTATAACAATTCGGGTTTACCCAAGAGCTTTATCGTTACAAAAGGCATTATTAACCAACCAATTCCCAAAACCGCCAGTGAAGAAAGTATCTTTATCTCCAATCCCAATTTGAGAAACTTTAAAGCTTTGTTCTTTTCCGACAATACATATCTTCCCACAAACCTGACGATCCCCGTGTCAATGCCGATGTTGGCGATGCTGGCAATGAGCGCTATGGAGGCAATTGCAATAGAAAAGATGCCGAAATCCGATGGACCCAAAAACCTAGCAACCAATATATAAAAAACCATTCCCAAAAGGCCGTTTACGATAGTTCCCGAGGAAGTAATAAAAGTTTGCCTAAAAGTACTTGTTGATGCTATTTCTTTAATTCTCTCAATCATTTTTATCCGCCTTAATATACAAATATACAATCGTCAAGGACAGCATTGTCACAACGCTAAACCATAAACCCCACCTGAAAGCTTCCTGTCCCTTAAAAACTATATCCGTTTTCGTCCAATCCGGTTCAATATAAAAAGCGTTTAGCATCGAGAAAACGGGTAAGGAAGCATGAAATATTTCTCCCTGTTTTAACATCCACTTAGGATGATACGAATCGGAGAAGATAATCCAATAGGAATCTTTGGGGGCTGTAACTTTATAACTTACGGGTGATTTTTCTTCAACTTCCACGCTTTTCCAGTCGTCATTTAATATATTTTCTGTTGTGGTTCCAAAGTGGGTAAGGTAGGTTTTAGTTAGCGCTTGCGCATTAGTCCACTCGGCAATCGGGATCAGTGCGGCCACATTTACGATTTGGGTTCCCTCTTGGTTTTCCAGAATTAATTTGTGACTTCCTTTTTTGAGACTTACCTGTTTTATGTACCAAGAAAAATTATCTTTTTGACTCGAATTTATATCAAGCCGATTTCCTTCAAAATCAAGTTTTATGGCCTCTCCCCAACTGCGGACTGCCAAAATATATTCGCCCGCCTTTTCGGCTTTTAAATCAAACTCTATTCTCTCCCCTTTCTCGGTCGAAAAAGAGATTCCTTTTCCGTAGTCAAAATCACGAAACGCGACACCCCTTATAAGAAGCTGATATTTATACTTTAAATATTCATCGCTGTCATAATTGGCCCAACCGGATTTGGAATATCCAACAAAATACTTTTGCAAAAAGCTCATTGTCAAATCCGATTCTTCCTTGCCGTTAAACAATATCTTTACCGAATCTTCCTTTAATCCTTCAAAGAGCATCGGATCAAACTTACCGTCTTCGAAATAAACAGCGGCAAACGGCAATGAACTTGAAATCAAAGGCTCCGGACCCACCACAGCCGTCAGCTTGTCTACGGCAAACATTTTTGGTCTTATATTATCCACTTCATAGACAGGAGTAGAAGTACCCCAATCTTTTTTCTCCAAACCGGGGGATTTTCCGACAAGATCTTTGATAATTTCCCAATTCTCCTTGTCTTTTAAAGTCGGGGTAATATTTCGGGGATTGCCTGAAAGAATTACGTATTTTATCCCCAAAACTCTAAACCACTCGACAAAACCCGGGTTATTCAAGAAATTAAATACATCTTCGGAAGCATTCAATACGGCAAATGGGCGGCCATTAACCAAAGTGTTGGCCTCAATCACGGGATTGTCGGAAGTCTCAAAAGCCAGGGGGTATCTTTCGGGAAACCAGGCGGTTCTGAAAAAGCCAACATCATTTTTTAAGTTTTGATATATTGTCTGATAATCCTGACTGTGTTTTTTATTAGATAAAACAAAGTTGAGTTTTCCATATAGGGCGGGGGTAACCAATAGTAAAAGGTAAAGATAACCGGAAATTACTATCAGCAGGGACAGTTTCTTGCCGGTAATGAGAGACGAAATCTTGTCAAGAGAATATCCAATCAATATCCCCGCAAAAAGAACCAAAGGAATAAAAAACTTACTGGCGTCGCGGAACGCAAACCCGAATAGAGTTCTATCCGCCAATAATTGATACCAACTTCCCAAGGGCGCATTTGATCCTTTGGCAATAAAAGCAAAAAGTAAATACAAAGCGATTAGTTGTAAATGAATTTTCGTTTTTACTCCAATTAATAATCCGCAAACAATCAAAATGGGTATTCCCACAAAGTAGAAGGGTGGGGAAAAAAGCTTGCCAAACTCATTCCCGGGAAAGTGGGGTTGAAATAAGACCAAAGAATTAAGAAGGGAAATAAAATTCAAGTTGGAAACTCCAATACCGAAATTTTGATATCCGTTTTTGAGAAGCGGAAAAATCCAGTATGTACACAATGCCAGCCAAGCTGCAAAAAGGGCAATCAGATAAAGCACATTTTTCCTCTCGATTAACAACCACAAAAATGCGGTAAACAAGCAAATCAAAGCCACCCTTGGGTCTGCAACCCCTTGGATAAACAATGACAAAAGTCCTAAGAGAAAACTGTTTAGATTTGGCTTATCTGCCAGTTTTATTAAAAACAAAAGCACTAGGGGAAATAATCCATATGCAAGAACTACTCCAACCTGTCCCCCATCGATTAATAGGATAAAGTAAGTATTTATGGAGTAAAACAAAGAAGAGAAGAATTGTACTTTTTTGGAAAACTTCAGATAACGGGTCAGTAAAATAGGAGTTATTACAGAAAGAACGATAGCGGGAAAATAAAAGATCAGTTTTACCACAATATCGTTTCCCAGATTTAAAATCGACCCCAAAGCCCCGTATAAAAGCATCAACGGAGAAATCCATAGAAGAAGATTAACCCCACCAAAATTAACCCCTCTTTCAACCCAACTAAGGGGTTCTCTTAATAACTCCTTTATAGCTTCCGGATAAAAATATGGAGCGTCTCCCCACGCAAAAGGGCCGGGAAGAAATAAGTTTTTATACACTAAGGCAATCGGGATAAATAACAGTAAAAGTATAAAGACCCTCTTAAAAGTAAGCTTCATCTCTAAGATTTTATCACTAAACCGCGATTTATAGTAAAATTCTTATTAATGGGAAATTTGAAAAAGCCGTTTGTAATTATCTTTTTGGCAACACTAATTTTATTTATACCCATTTTTATTAATCCTTCCTTAATTTTAAATAGGGGAAATGACTTGGAAGAATTTTTTTGGCCAATTTACTATTTTGTAAAAAATCAAATTCTAATAAACCACCAGTTTCCACTTTGGAACAATCTGATTCTCTCCGGTACACCCCTTCTTCCCGATCCTCAATCTCCTTTGTTTTATCTTCCTAACATTATTTTTCTTCTTCTTCCTTTAAACACTGCTTTTATCGCTTCTATCTTTATCCACATCCTTTTTGCCGGTACGTTTTTCTACCTTTGCGCCCGTAAGGGTTTTAAATTCTCTGGTTTTGCCAGTCTAGTCGGATCCCTCCTGTATATTTTCTCGCCAAAACTTGCGGGTTATCTTGAGGCCGGCCATGTAGGACTTATTTTCTCTTGGACTTGGATTCCTCTCGTGATTTTGTCTGTCAAAATGATTACCGAAAAGCCGAAAATAAACTGGTCCATTGTTTTAGGTGTTTCTTTAGCCTTAATCTTTTTCTTGCACACAATCACTTTTCTTATCGCGGTTGCCGCCTCTTTGGTATTTTTTACTGTTCTTTCTTTCAAAAACTGGAAATATATACTTTTGGCTTTACTGATATCTTTCGGTCTTACCGCCGTTACTCTTCTGCCGCAATTTGAGTGGCAGGGACAAACAAATAGATATCTTCTTCTTACTGTTCGTGATGTTTATCCCAAATGGTCATCGATAGGCAGTTTTCTTAAGGCAATAATTGCACCCTGGCTCGGGGGAATAAATAATGTCTGGAAATATAATTCCGAAAACTGGCTGACCTTTGGAATCGTTCCTTTATTACTGGCAACCCTTGGATTTTTAAAAACAAACAAAAAGATAAAAATAATATTGCTTTGCGCTGCTATTCTTATTTGCCTTATTGGTCTGAATAACGCCTCTCCTGTTTATTCTATACTTATCAAAAATAACTTCTATGCACTTATGCGGGTAGCCACCAGGTTTTGGTTTTTAGCAGTAATCATTGTTATTTTATTGGCAACCCATTATCTAAATATCGTTTCCAAAAACAAAAAGCAAAAGGTTGTTACTCTTTTAATCGTTTTTCTTGCTTTAATCGAATCGCTGCTTTTTTCCTGGAAGTATATGCAAAAACCTTATTTCAAAGCAGATTATGCCCCGAAAGAAGTCTATGAATTTCTTCAGAAAGACACCGACCGTTTCAGAGTATTTTGTACCACCCGGTGTCTATCACAAAAACAGGCTGCTATATATAATTTGGAATTAATTGATGGGTACAGCACCCTCACGCAAAAAAACTACTACAGCTATTCTTTTCAGTTAACGGGAGCTTATTGGGATTATTATTCGCTTTCAACCCCTCCCATCGGAGCCTACACCTTAGAACAACTCCAGCCTGAAGCAAAACCACTGGGTGAAAATAATACCAAATATGTGATTTCTCCTCACACCCTCACGGACAAAAGTTATGAACTAACAACAAAAATTGACCGATACTTTATTTATTTGAATAAACTATACAAGCCCAGATCACCGGTGCCGATTATTATCTACTCCTCAAATCTTATCAGGATAGACACCAGTAATTACAACAATAAAAGCGTCATAATTTCAGAAGTATATAGTCCCGGTTGGAAAGCATATCTTAATGGGAAAGGGGAAGTTTTAGTTCAGGAAACACCCATAAGCCAAAGGTTAATTGATATACCTGCAAATACCCGGTTTGTTGATTTTAAATACCAACCCAATAGCTACAAGATTGGAATAATAATTACGACGACAACTGTAATGTCTCTACTATTCTATTGGTACATACACAATGTTCGCCGCAAAACCTCCTTTAGTTAAGAGCAAAGAATTTTTTATATCTGATTTAAAAGGTAGGGGTACCCTTGTTTCCTGCATAATCACCTGATAAGTACCAGCCTTACCTGTAATTTCGTCAGGGTATAACCAACCGAACATTTTGTCGGTGTCGCTTACTTCCGGCTTCCGTCCATAGACGGAAAAAAGGTAACGCCAACCCTCGGCAATATGACACATTCCTTCCGATTTAAGTTCAAACGGTTCTTTGCCAACAACTTTATTCACTTCACTTATTAACTGCCTTTTAACTTCCAGTCCGTAATCGTTGGTGGAAGTAACAACCGTACGGACACCCAAAAAAGACAGGGTAATTAAAGTTCCTGCGATAATCGTCTTTCCTGACAAACCTGCCTTGTCCATTAAGATTCCGGGTATAAACAAAAGCAGGGGAAAAAGTCCGATTAAATAATAATCGAAAGCATCCCCGGGAAACAAAAGAAAACAAACCAATAAAGTAGATATCGCAATAATCAGAAGTTTGGTATTATCTTTCAACCACAGGACTTTTCTCGTTAAAAACCAAATCAAAATAAGAAGAACGGATAAAATCAATAGCTGTGAAGGAGTTGTTCTGGATGTAATACTATCGATTGTCTGCCAATACTTATCCGACTTATCTTGAAAATATTTTCCATTAGACATTGATGTGCAACCCCAATTTATTTCATCGGCACTATCTGTGTGGGGATTTAAATAAACCAATCTGCCCAAAGTCTGTCCAAAAGCGTTAATTTTATATAAAGGGCTGACCCTGCCGGATCCTTTGTCTGAGTTATTTATCAGTCTTACAGGAAAAGTTAGATTACTCCATTTATGAAAATAGTCAAAAGCAATCAATGGAGAGATGACAATAATAAACACCAATACAGACAAAAGATATGTTTTTAGATGTATTTTTTTTCTTTGGCTAATTATAAAAATAAAGGCAACTATTCCAATCGGCGCCAGAGAAAGATGGGTATGAAAAACCAGACCGTAAGCCAGAGCAAAAACAATCCACCATTTTTCATTTTTGCGGGAGGAATAAATGGACAGAAGCAAAACCAAACTCAACATGGGCACCAAACTGACATTCCAATATTTCTGGTCAAAATAGACGACTAGGGGTAGGGATGAATATAACAGCGCCGCCAGGATTCCGGTTTTATAACCATAAAGCTTATTTCCGAAAACAAAAACAGCCAGCGTAGTCGCCACACCCAAAAAAGCAGCAAAATAGCCGGTTATTAGAGGGTCCCCATTTGAAAGATATAATAAACCGGAAGTAAGATATGTCCAAAATGGACCCAGATAAAAATCAGCGGTTGAGCTGACGCCAACCCAGATAATATGAAAGTTCTTAATAATCGCCTGGGCCAAGTAAGCCTGATATTCTTCATCCACTCCAAAGACAAAATTATCCGCCAGTTTATAAACCCTTAAAAACAAGGCTAAAAATAAAATCGCGATCAATAAAAACTTTTTTTTAGTAAACATAAGCCTTAAACCCCCCTTCCGAAATTACAGTTTTATAACCTCCGGGTATTTTATCCGCAATTCTGGTTTCGCTAATTAAAACTTTGTAACCAGCCTTATCTTTACTTATCTCATCCAAATATAGCCAGCCCAAGGTGCTATCGGTAAAACTGCGCTCCGGCTTTTTAGCATAAGCCTTAAACAAAAATCTCCAACCTTCATATTTATGACACAAACCACTCGCTTCCAATTCATATTTCTTATCATCGGTAAAGGCTGCGACTTTAGTAATCAATTTATGCTTTACCGACAAACCATACTGGTCTGATGCGGTTAAAACCGTAAAAGCACCCAAAAAGGCAATTACCATAACAAACAACACAAAACCCTTTTTTGCCAAACCACCAAATGATTGAAAAGCAATTCCCGGAAGAAATAAAAAAAGAGGAAAAATACCAAGTAAATAATATTCCAAAGGTGTGTTAGGCAAAAAAATATAAGAAACCAGAATTGTCAAAAGAAAAAGACTTAATAGTCTGGTCTTTTCCTCTTTCCGGGTTAGGGGTCTCAAGAAAAACCAGGCCAAAAGCACAGACGAAAAAACCGACAAAAGAAAAATATTGTCCGACGTCGTAGTTGTAGTTCCTATTTGATGAAGGTTTTTATTTGTAAAATTGGGACTGCAACTATGAAGTACTTCATCGGAATTCGAACGATAGGGATACAAATACCATATTCTTCCTAAGGACTTAAATAATTGTCCTATGTGGCCAACGGGATCTATTCTTGAAGGAGTACTTTTAACCATATTTGCTACTCTCATAGGGGTTTTTAAGTTGCTGAAATTGTGGAAATATTCAAAACCAATCAGCGGGGACACTGTAATTAAAAAAACAGCAGCACAAACAAGAATTATTTTTAGGGAAACTTTATTCTTCTTTTTCCAAAACCAATACAATATCACCAAACCCAGCGGAACCAGGGATAAATGAACGTGAAACACTAAACCAAATAAAAATGCTGTTAATATCCACCACTTGGGAGAATCTTTGGTTTTATATAAAGACACAAACAAAGCCAGCGAGGTCAAAGAAGTCAACGCCGGATTCCAAAACTTTCTGTCATAGTAGATTATTAGCGGCAAAGTTGCGTAAAGTAGACTCGCTATCGCGGCCGTGACACCACCGAATAAGATTCTTCCCGTAACGTAAACAAGAAGGGTTGTTGTAACACCTATCAGGGAAGCAATATAAGCTACGATTGCAGGATCACCCTTGGATATGTACAACCACAATGCTCCGAAGTACTCCCAAAACGGACCTAAATAAAACTCAGTGTCTGCCGAACTGACGCCCACCCACTCTATATGGAAATTTTTTACTATCGTTTGGGCAATCGACAATTGATGCTCTTCATCACCCGTAAAAACGAACAAATCCTGCACTTTATAAAATCGCAAAAATATCGATATTAACAATATCGGCACAATAATCCCAATCTTGTAGCGAAGAATAAAAGCCCTGATTGCCTTCATTTAACTAATTCATTATGGCACTTATTTCTCTTAAGGGGAAAATATAGTATAACTTAAACTACAAAAACAAACGGAATGAAAATGTTTCTTAAGAAAAATCGGGCAATATTAATTATATTTTTTGTCATATTTATCCTTAGACTTGTCTTTCTTTCACCGTGGCTTGAAGATTGGGACTCAGTACAATTTTCTCTTGCTCTTCATGAATTTGATATCTTAAAACACCAACCACACCCACCGGGATATCCCTTATACATTTTATTGGGGAAGTTTTTATATTACTTCTTTAAAAGTGATGTTAGGGCTCTTACCTTCTTAAGTGCCTTGTTCGGATCTTTATCAGTATTTATTACCTATTTGTTTACAAAAAGAATGTTCAACAAAAAGGTGGCGTTATTTTCTGCAATAATACTTAGCATTCTACCCGTGCACTGGGTTCTATCCGAAATCGCAATAAGTAATATTCCGGGTTTGTTTTTCTTAACACTATTGGTGTACATATCGTACCGGGATTTAACCGGCAGCAACGATGAAGCCCCCTCGACCTTACGGTCGGGGTATCTTCTCCCCACGCTTCGTCGGGAGCGGAATCCCTCCGAAGCGATAAACTCTTCGCTTTCATCCGCGAGCTCACGCTCTCGGTATTTCGCGAAGGGGGATAAAACATTATTGGGATTTATTTCCGGTCTCTCCCTTGGTATACGGGCAACAGACGCCCCAATTATAATTGGAGTATTATTATTTTCGGCATTAAAGAAACGGCGGATTAAGTACCTCATATATTTATCCATCGGGTTATTTCTTGGAATTTCCATCTGGTTTATTCCCTTAATATTTAAAACGGGTTTCGATGCCTTCCGTGATGCCAACGCCGAAATTAGCCGTTATATAATTTGGCATGATATGCTATCCGGCAAACCTTTTTCACTATTTATCTATACAAAAACCCGAATATTTAATTTCATAAAACTAATGAATATTGGCTACACCTTCCCTCTCGTACTTTTTTTTGTTATTTCTTTGATAAAAATCGTGTTGCGTAAAAATGTGTTTAAAGACACGGCTTTTCAAATCCTATTCGTATTTTTCATTTCTTACACAATACCTTTAATATTTTTCTATAATCAGGAACTTGCACAATATACCCTTCCTGTCGCACCTGTTGTTGCAATTATCGTTTCACTTTACATTACGTCGTTTAAAAAACCATGGGTAACAAATACTATATTTATAAGTTTGGCTTTATATTTGTTTATAACAAGTTTATCTCTGGTTCATTATCAATCGGCATCGATCCCTCCGACGATAGAACCAATCAACTATATAAAAGAAAGGCTGAAGGCAGAAGAAACACTCTTAATTACGACATACACTTACCGGCAATTCCAATATTACCTACCCGGTTTCAAAAACTATTATGGTGTTTCTAATGCTCCTCAAGAGATAACCAGCAATTATGTAGTAACAGATTATAACGGACTAATAAAACAAATCTCTTCCCTGGCTCAAAATTATCAATTAATCGACCAGGTTCAGTTTGGCCCATCTAAAAATCCTTTTGTACGCGTTAACAAGACAAATATATTTATTCTCAAAAGAAAATAAATCTACTGTGGAGTTGGCGAGGCAACCACCACCATTGTCCCGGACTTATGAAGGATTGACTCAATTAACCAAAAGACAAATACAATAGGCAACCCCAAGGTCATCCAAAAACAAATAATAGTCAAATCTTTTATAGAAATCTTTTCCATCTCGGTTCCCCTTTTTATAAGTTTATGCAGTACATTTTCGGAGTTGCCTGTAGAGTTGATAAAAGATTGTAAAATACCCGCCGGCTGGTGTTCTAAAGACCAATAGTCGATTTTATCTATTTTGTAACTTGTACTATTAAGTAGCATCTCAATTGATCTTACGGAAAAATGCCAATAGTGATATTTGGGAACCAGATGAAACCAATTGCTTTTAAAGACTTTGTATTCAAGACTTTCAATGTTCGGAACTCCAATAACAATTTTGCCTTTTCTGTTTATATTTCTTCTTGCCGCTCGAAGATAATGCCAAGGTTTTTCGATATGCTCCAAAACATGCCAAAAACTGATAACATCAGCGTTTAAGTTTTTACTTGTCAAAAACTCCTTGGGGGTCATTGTTTCTATTCCGGCTTCCTGCATTAATTTTCGTCCGGCTTCCGATACTTCCACTCCAATTTTTCTTTTTGCCCTAATAATTTTTAAATAATCACCCTCTCCTGCCCCCACATCTATCCAAAGATTGAAATCCGAAGTATTAGTATAATGTTCTCTAATTTTGTAAAAAAATGTTGCTATCGGTTTAAAAAGAACGCTTGCCAGGGAAGAATTTCCTTTATAATATTTTTTTTGATAAACGGTTTCGGGAAATTTCACTAACCTCATTGTTTTGCATTGTTTACAACAGTAATAGTTTACACCCGATATTTTAATTTCTGTTATAGCAGGGCTTTTACAAATCTGGCATTCCATCTAGATGATAAATCAAAGTTTTATACTTTTTAATAGATCGCTCTTTGATTTCACCCCCTCTTCTACAACACATCTACAAAATTTATCATATTCAATATTTATAATATTATTGCTGTGAGGAATTGCTTTAATGAGATCTACTGTATCATCTGAAATAAAAGTAACCCTCCCCTTTCCAATTTGATCATTTAAAAATTCCGCTTCGTAGGGTCCTGTTTCAAAATAGGGAATTATAATTAGGGTGCCCGTTGGTGATTTCTCACCCACCTCTACTGCTTTTGCCCAAACAGCATTGGTTGGAATGTGCCTCTCCATTATCCACTGAAAATTCTGATAAATAAGCCAGTAATTTAGACCAAAATATACTCCCAATAACAACACCCCCACTAAATTAAGCCAGCTTTTTTTCATCCAGCAAAAGGCCCACAAAAACAGTGCCCAGAAAATAGATAAATAAAAAGCCGGTATATATAAATAGCGATTGGACCCTGATTGGGTTGCTACGTGATATTGCCCAACGTAGACATTCATAAAAAAATTACTTAAGATGGCTACAATCAATGTAAACAACAACGCTCTAAATTTGGGTAATTTTATGAAAATAACAATCGAAGCAATTATATAACCCAGGACAACTTTAGAAGTAATCTCGATGGCATTTTGGGGGCTGATTATATAATGAAGTGGAGTATTAATATAGCGGAAGGGCTCAGCAAAACCTTTAAAAATCGGGGCGTATTCTGATACATATACCAGTTGGCGTATGGTCATCGCCCAATAGTGAAATACTTCCGGATGCATTAAAAAATAGCGAAAGGTCCATCTTGGATTCAAACCCGCTTGAGTAACATTTTGGAGATAAGTAACAAAAACGCTAACTGCCAAATAGTAAATACTTACCGGGATATATTTTATAAGATTTTTTCTTGTAATCTTTGTAAACAATAACCAAAATATCGGATAGCAAAAGAAAAACCCGGTAAAAAAAAGGCTCCAATGCCAAATAAACACACCCAAAAAGTAAAATATAGCAGAAAGAATAAAATATTTACGTTTCTTCTTGTCCAAGTATAAATGAAGGAATAATAAACCGGGGATCATAAAAAGCATATTGGGAACCCTATCTGTAAAATATGCATATATTCCTCCTGCATACATATCCCAGTTGCCAAAAAAACTCACCGCCTGAATCAGTGCAGCCGCAAAAGCAACAACAAGCTTCCTACTGATAATATAGACTGCAGTAAAAGTTAAAACATTGATTGCAAAAATAACCACAAGTTCGGCAGTCCAATAAAGACTAATATTGGTTTTAAAAATCGGTGTAATTGTTCTTGTTAGAAGAAGACTTCCGAGTTCCACATGGCCAAATACTTCGGGAATTCTCCAATATCCGTTACGCACTCTCTCTATAAGGTAGACAAAACCATCACCCCTGATTGCCAAATTAGGAATTTGCCACCAAACCGAATAAGATAAACAAAGAAGCAACAATAACATAAGGAACACTTTACTTTTTAGAAGGGGAATAATTTTCTTCATATCTTATATAAAGACTCAAAAAACATTCTTTGTATCTGATGTTTACGATTATAAACTACTTTCCATTTATCAGGAACGGGATATTCATGCCATCTAATATAATTATTATCTTTTGTACGCGATTTCTGCCATTGTTTGGAATAAAAATAACCACGACAGAATCTGTCAATCTTTAACAAATAATATTTAATTTGTCTTGTTGTCATCTCATGTAAAGAACTGATATTTATCACCAGGTCAAAACATTTTGCCGGAAGTAGGCGCAATTGATTAGGTGTTAAAAACTGAATTCTGCTTGTTTCAAAATCTCTTTTAACCTTGTCATATCTATCAAAGTGTCTAAATGTAAATATTTTTTCACCCGGAAATACTTCTTTAAGATATTCCTGGGCGATATATAAGGCGGGTGGAATATCCACAATACAATATGATGTTTTCGGTAATGTTTTATGAATTACATACGCCGACCTCCCATAACCGGCTCCAATTTCCATAATTTTCATCTCGTCCTTTATGGGAACGTTATCGAAAATACTGTAAAATTCAAACACAGAATTACATATATCCTGCGAAATACGGCGCTTTTTATAGTTAATCAAAGGCGGACTACCAATAAGCGGCTCTTCCAATTTTTTTAATATTTCCAGCTTGTCAATTTTTAACACGTAGTCATAAAGGTAAGCAGTAAATATGCAATTTACCCAAGAGGTTAATAAGCATCGAAATTTTTCATATGAACTGTTTGTAAAAGGCCTAAAATTTCCCGAAAGCAATCCACCAATAACGAGGTGAAACTGATGCCTTATTATCCCTAAAATTCCCCAATTAAAATAGAAAAAATTAATAGTTCGTTTGAAATTGTTTAAACCCTTTCTGTTAAGTTCTTTCAGATGAAGCACATTCAATCTCTTCCAGAAATTTGAAGAACGATAAACAGATGGTGACCTGGCAAGCTCATCCTCCATATTTTCCAAAATTTTGAGGTTTAACTTCATGCAACCAATTAATATAACTTCTTTCCCAGTTTGGAGTAAATCCACACTTTAATTACATAAAGAAAAATTAAAACTCCCCATTTTGCCTGATCTCTAAAAGAAGATGTCAGTGAAGATGTTCCCACCCTTTTTCTAAAGTTTATCGGAACTTCAATAAATCTTACTTTATTTTTAGCTGCCACCAATAACCACTCTGTTGCAAACATTGCCCCGTCAGATTTACATTCCGATGCCACTTGTTTCCACCCTTTTCTATTGGTTAATCGCAAGGTGCATCCAACGTCGGTCAACCTGGAGCAAGCAAAAATAAGGTTTATAAACTTACCGACCAAAAAATCCATTACCCTTCTTATCAAAGTCATTTCTGAATCCTTGTCGATTAGATGGACATGGGTTCGTGAACCGAAGACTGTATCAAAATTGTCGCTATAGGCAAGAAGTTTCAAAACATCATTTCCCACAAAAGTTCCATCCGGCTCCGAAATAATAATTAAATCCGCCCTGGTATTTTTAATTCCGGTTCTTATTGCGTTACCGTACCCCTGTTTGGTTTCGTAAATAAGTTTTGCCCTTGTTTTTTTAACTTCTTCATCCGTACCTTCTTCAGCGTTATTGTTTACCACGATAATTTCATCAACGTAACCAGTTGAATCAAATTCTCTAATCGATTCAAAAATCGATTTCTTCTCTCTATAAGTAGGAAATATTACTGCGACTGTTTTTCTTCCCCACATAAACTAAAATATTATCAGACGATTTTAATCTTGGGAATAGGTATAATAAATTTTCCGCCCTTTTTCCTGAAAGTTTTTTGTTTCTCAATTATTTCATCACTAAAGTTCCAGGCAAGAATGAGTGCATAATCAGGCATATCAATTAAAAGCCTACTTTCCGGATAAACCGGTATGTGTTTACCTGGTGTATACAGACCTTGTTTATAAGAAGTAGAATCAACAATATAGTCAAGCAGTTTTGGACCAATACCAAAAAAATTCGTTAAAACATTTCCTTTTGCCGCGGCTCCATATCCCACTATTTTCTTCCTCTTGATTTTTAAACTTGCCAGCAATCCATTGAGCCCAACTTTCAAATTAGATATACGTTTAGCAAATTTATCATAAGACTTTTTATTATAAAGACCGCGTTCCTCTTCAAGTGAAATCAAATAATCTACAACCTTGGTAGACCGTTTCCCCTTCGCCCTTTTTCTTTGATGAATCAAACGTATCGACCCTCCGTGAATTTGCCTTCTTTCAGCGCCAACAATTTCAAAACCATAGCTTTCAACCAAAGTCTTCCACGGTTTTAATGAAAAATAGGATAAATGCTCATGGTAAATTGTGTCAAACTGATTTTTGGTCATTAAATCAAGAAGATATGGAAACTCCGTAATAAATAACCCGTCTTTTGAAAGAAGATGTATTATTCCCTGAAACACCTGGTGCAAATTGTCAATGTGTGCTATCACATTGGTTGCGGTAATAACATCTGCCTTCCCATATTTACGAGCGATTGTCTTTGCAGTTCTTGTTCCGAACAGTTTAATCTCAGTAGGAACCCCGTTTAATTCAGCAACCTTAGCCAAATTTTCTGCCGGATCAATTCCTAAAACTCTGCAGCCAAAACCCTTAAAAAAAGTAAGCAGACTTCCGTCATTGGAACCAATATCAATAACTAGAGATTTATCGTTTAGTCGAATTCTTTGATATATTTGATAGGCCAAATTACTAAAATTATTCATCATCACTTTTGCGGTTGAGGGAATATAAACATAATTTTTAAACATTAATTCCGGATTTACCACATTAGACAACTGTACCAATCCGCATTTCTCACAAAAGCAGCAAGCCAAATCGTATTTCTTCTCACGTTTGTTTAATTGTTCTTTTTTAAGAAAACCATTAGGTATCGGCATGGAACCTAAATCAAGAAATTTATACAATCTTTTTGAGTGGCAGATACGACAATTGTTTTGAAGTTTGCAGTCTTTGATCATGACATCCTCCCCGCCTGTAAGGCGGGGTTTCCTTCTCTAAAGAAAGATGACATATCAGCGTTCAATTCATCCACGGGCAATGCCCGTGGTTTTCTTGAATGCTGTTATAACTTTCGCCCAATTATACTTCATATTAACGATTTTCGAAGTATTATTTAGATAACATAGAAGAATATTCTTTTAAATAATCAATATCGTGCTCAACAAACCTCCATTCAGCTGTATTGAAACTATAATTTTTTTGATAACTTTCAAGTAATGGTAACTGTTCGGCCATCTTTGCTAATATTTTGGTCTTCATTTCAACAAGATTGTTTTGTTTAATGAAATTTACCAACTCCCCCAAAGTTGATGAATATCTCTGAGAAGTAGTTTCAATATTTCCAATATCTTTTTCCTCCACCACCTGCTTTAATTCAGCCAACCTTTTATCTAATAATTTGGAGTAATAGTCGGCTTTACGAAGTGGATTTTTGCTCAAGACAAAAAGCGTAATTTTCTCACGTAATCTTTTAAAAAGATATTTATAACCATACTTAGGACTAATAGTTTCGTATTTTATTGTATCTTCATTTTCGGCAACAACAACAGGAAGATTAAAAAGATAAAATATTGTAAAGGTTATACAGATAATACCAATGATTCTTTTAATCATCTTTTTTATCTTAACATTAACCACAAAACACTACAACAATCTTTCATATTAATGATGTAAAAGAAGTCAGGGCGGGATTCCAAAACTTTCTGTCGTAGTAAATTATTAAAGGCAGGGTTGCATAAAGGAAACTTGACATTGTAGCCGTGACGCTACCAAATATGATTCTTCCCGTAATATAAACAAGAAGGGTTGTTGCGACACCTACCCACTCTATATGGAAATTTTTTACTATCGTTTGGGCAATCGACAACTGATGCTCTTCATCACCTGTAAAAACAAACAAATCCTGCACTTTATAAAATCGCAAAAATATCGATATTAACAATATCGGCACAATAATCCCAATCTTGTAGCGAAGAATAAAAACCTTAAATGCTTTCATTTTTATTTTACTTTTCTCTTTGATATTAACAGTAGTGCTAAACCTACAAAAAATGATTGATAAAAATAAATGCTGGCCCTATCTGCCCAAACATCGATTTTAACTACTTTGAGAAACGCTGCAAACAATAGAAAAATAATAGAAATTATAAACATTGCCCTGGCTCTTGCCCCTAATAACATAACGGCCAATATAAGACTCAAGAAAAATATTGAGTTTATTCCTAAATAAAAAAATGGTTTAAAATATTGAGCGGTATTAAGAAGAACCATTATAACCACAGCCAGGTTAAAAATAAAAATACCGACTAAATTTTTTTCCACCCAAACTTTGGCGGATCTTCCTACTTTTTCCATTTGAATAAATTTACAATTACTATCGAAAAAAGGGTAATCACACTTACAGCCATTCCTAGCAAGTACAATTTCTGCGGTTGATAATAGATTATGTAATTTGAATCTTGTAGGTTTCCGGGAATATACCACCCGTTGGCATAACCATTGACAGTAAAGTGCAATGGTTTAAAACCAGATTTCTTGTCAACGGATTTAAGAACCCAACCCTGGTTATAACTTTCCAAGAATACCAGCCTTGTCCCTTCACTAACATCCTTGGAACCTTTAATTTCAACTTCATACTTAACAGGACTTACTTTACGAAATTCGACGCCTTCTGATAACGTTTTACCAAAATTCTGATTCCTTTCGATAACAAAAACATTATTATCATAAATCCTTCTTATAAATAAGTTCTCAAAATAAGTTTTACTTCTGTCTCCGGGTTTATTCGGGCTTAATCTGATAAAAAGTTCAAGTTTTGAATCTGTTTCCACGGGTTTATAAATTTCGTACTTAAATTCCCAATCAAAAGAAGCGCCCGGATAGATCGGATGGGTTTTAACGGGAGCACTAGGCGCGGACTGAATTACATCCAAAATCGGAACGCTCCCATAAATATATTTATAATCGAAGCCAACGGCATACCTTAAAAATGGATTGAAGCCTTTGATGGGAAGCTTGATCACTTTATCCTCATTCGCAAAATTAACGGCTGTCAAAGTTTTTCGAACATCGCTTGGAAGTTCATCTTTTCGCAATTTAGTATTCTCAGCGTAGGAACTATAATCGTTAATATCCAGCAAATTCCTAGCTTCGGGATAAAAAATCTCCAATATATGCACACCCCTTGTCAAACTTACTGGTCCAATTTTTATAAAGGCTTCATCTTCGCTAATTAAGCTGCTTCCAATCTCACGAGAGTCGATTTTAGCAACAATATCATTTTTATTCACGTACAACTTTTCAATCGCGAAATCAAATAACCCGTCTTTCGCAAGGGTAAATCTATATTCCTGAAGGTTACTAATTTCTTCTTTCTGTTCCCCCAGGGAATCTGCCCTCAACAACGCCAAAAAGCTACTTGATGAAGGAATCTTTGCGATTTCCGTGTCAATGGTCCCATTAACTACCACTGCACCTTTTCCAAGGAAAGAAGCTTGAAAAATAGAGGCGTCGGGATAAGACAAATTATTGTATATCATATCAGCGCCGTAAATCTTTTTGTTGGTTTCTTCGTTTGCTTTCATAAAAGACCAATCACCAAATGTGACCGTATTAACAAACTTGTCAATTTCCGCAGTTACCGGGGGAGAAAGTGTCGGACTATCTTTTTTATAAAAGATCGTGTCGGCACCAAAGAAATTTAACACAGAAATGGCCGACTTGTACTCTTCCCTTTTCATATGGGAATAAAAATCTTTCAGCAATAATGCAAAGGCTTTAGAGGGAATGTTGAATGAGGGAGTAATTACTTCCCTGTCCGAAAAAAGTCCTAAAATCGACTCGGTTCCCTTATATCCCCAACTAAAAGATTCCAAGTCATCATCCGGATAGGAAATAATCCGCTGGTATGATAAATTTTTATCTCCTGATAACCACGACTTTGTATTCCAAACATGATGTGGAAACTTTACATAAAAGCCATCTCTGTCTGGTCTAAATATTTTCCCTGTAATTAAAGGGTAATTATAAAGACCATAGGTGATTAAAAAGATAAATCCCAAAAAATTGATGGAATAACGTAAACTTACATTTTTCGTCCTCAGGAAAATTTGTTCAAAAAAAAGTGCCGTTAGCCCCGCATAAGCAAGAATGAGTAGTGGAGTAAAGATATACCAGGGACTTCTAAAAAAAGACAGAAAGGGAATATGATTATATAGGTAAATAAAAATGCTGCCAGTGGGCGAGTGAGAACCAACACCCAAGAAAATTCCCAAAAAAGCTAAGATTCCGAAAAACACATACCAAAACCGCTTTCTGACGTTTATAAAAAGAAACGACAGGAAAGAAAGTACCGGTACACAAAAACTGAAAAGTATAAATGGAAATTTATACAAGTAATTCAAGGCGTAGGGTAAATATTGCGGCGTTCCGTATTTATCCACAACATACCAATCCCAAGCACCCTGCAATCTCACTACATTAATAAGGGATGTATTCTCCGAAAGACTATAAAGCCAGTTGGTTAATCCTATATCGGCCAAGCTTTTTGTTTGGTTTGATATTAAATAATTTAAAAGGGGAAAAATCCAAAATAAATTCACCGCAACAAGCACTAAAATTGCAATGGCGACTTTTTTAATATCCTTCAAAAAAATGGCCTCAATAATCAATACAATAATTATTACCGCAAAATAGGCAGGATTAATCCCTGCTCCCAAGGCGAGGATCGAAGCAAGACAAAGAAGAAGGACTGAACGTTTAACAGTAATTATCTTCGTGGTCCATAAATAAACAGTCGAAACAAAAAGGGGAAGGGAAGAAACAAGAGCTAAATTTGAAACCTTGACATTTTCCCAAGTATTAAATAAATAAATATTAAATGAGTAAATGGCGACAAAAATTATTTGTGCAATCCTATTTTTGGGAACCACCGTTTTTGCCAAAACGAAAGAGGAAATTACAACAGCGGAGTACCAAAAAACCAAACTAAAAATCTCAACGGATCTTAAGGAAAAGCCCAGGAAATATGGAATAAGTTGGATCAGATGGAAAAACAAACCCGACGTCGAAGATGAAAAATCAACTCCGGAATTAACAGTACCATTCCAGACAAAAAGCCTCCTTTTAAACCAAATCAAGGGATCAAGTGGAAAATTTGTATCTAAACCGTTAATTAAAACGCCAAGATCTTTATTAATAAACCAAAAAACGGGAGTTAAACAAAATGCCGTAAGCACAAACCAAAACCAATATTTCCTGATAAATTTAAATATCTTCATTGTGCTAATTTGTTCCTTACTTCAACAGTGATATCTACAAGTTGATTAGTTAAACCAGACCAAGAAAAAGCAATTACCGACTCTTTTGGAATATTATATTCATTTAAGGTCTTTTTTAACAATTCTATATCTCTAAAATAACCAAAACCTTGCCCCCCAATCTCTTTATAACCTTGATCACCTATTTCCCAAAGAAACTTATCCTGATAAAAACTTTCAGGAAATTTTTCGGACTGGCTGTACCATATTAGCAGAGTTTGGCCAAAACCGGATTGAAAGGGAAGAATGTGCTCTTCCGGAGGCAAACCATAATAAGAGCGATCGCTTTCCGTGTAAACAATAGCCTTACGAGGAAGTTCGGGCACTATTTCCGAAACTTTTTGAAGAATGCTTTTTCTAATCATTCCGACTTGAGATATGTCGCTCACTTTATTAAACAAAAGGTACATATTAACCAATAAAAGTGGTAACAATATAAGCCCTGTTTTTCTTATATTTTGTTTCAGAATTAAAAATAAGCCCACTACAATAAATATTGAAGACCCGAGAACCGGAATATATAAATTCCTAGAGTCCAAAACATAAACTATCCCCGATCTCTCCGGAGATAATGCAAAAATTGGAGTGTTAACTAAAATTAATAAAATTCCTAAGAAAACATTTTTTGCTAAAGCTTTTTTTTTATTTTTTAAATAAACTACCAGTCCGGTTAAAATTAATATCAAACTCACTGATATACAAACAATAAATAACACTTGTCCCTCAAGAAAAGAGTTAAAAAGTGTCGAATTAAGCGTCTCTATTGAATAATTTTTAGAAAATATCGCTAGTTTTTTCAAAAATACAATTAGTAAATCAGAAGGTACAATACTTTGAGTAAAAACTAAGAAAGGAAGAAATAACAAGTTGTAAATCATGTATTTTGCGGGTTGAGATTGAAAAGCCGAAGATGTCTTTGAATATGCAACGGGCATATAAATCATTGCAAATCTAAGGAAAAGGTAAAACCCTCCAACAATCAAAATATAAAAAATCGCTCTTTTTTTAGCTTTCAAGTCTAAGTTTCCAAAAAATAATATTATTATCGGCAAAAGACCAAAAAGACCTAATCCAATTTCCTTAAACAAAAGAGATATCACTAAAAAAATAATTGATAAATATAAATATTTGGTACTTTTTTTATAAACAAAATCAAAAATATTTATAAGACACAAAATAATAAATATTGTCGAAAAATGAATTCCCAGATCTGCCAAAATCCAGGTCGTCGTCTGGTATGACGAAGCACTTATTCCAAAAAGCACAGAAATCAAAAATGCCAAATAAATATTTAGTGTTATTTTTTTAGCAAAAATATAAATCAGAAATACATTCACTATCTGTAAAAAAATGCTTACGATAGCATAGCCGACATAATTGAGCCTAAAAACAAAAAACAATAATTGAATAGTCAATTCATTAAGCGGTTGAAAATGTCCAACCGATGGAGTAAAAGCATTCTTAATTATTGTCAGCATATCCGACTTGTCAGATAGAAAGCGGTAGGCAAAGGATAACCATTCATCTTGTTGGAAAAATCCATAAAATATTTTCCAAAAACAAAGCAACATTAATAAAGTGATAAAAATAAAAGGAATAAAATAACTTTTTATTAATTTCATCTTTTTAATACCTGCGAAAAATTTCTAATCTCTTATCAAGCCTGCCAATATAATATCCCAACTTAAAACTCAGCCCTTTTAATATCAAAAGAAGTATCGACCCCATACTTTCTTTAACCAAACCCTTTGTAAAAAGACCTGTTCTGAACCTTTCTTTCTGAATCATAAGCCTTTTATATTTTCCAAAGTGAGCATCGACACTTGTATATCCCCATCTATAAAATTTAGGCCACATTTGAATAAGAGTTCTCGGCTCAATGTGTTTAACGGCTTTAGGTAATACCCCGATTTTTTTACTTATTTTCCGGGCTTCGTAATAAACAATAGCATGATCCGGTCCACCTGTGTTTGGGAACATACTTTTTGGTATATTTTCATAAGCTTTCCTTAATAACTCCGTTCTAAAAAATCTAGGCATAATAACTCCGGTAAGGGGACTTAAATCATTAATTCTATTTATTAACCTTCTGTCGAGATTAAATAGCTTTTCTATAAAGGTATCTTTTTTATAAACGCTCTCCCCAAAAGCTAACATATCAAGGTTCTTTCCCTCTATTAAGTTTAAGGCTCTTTCTATCGAATCGGGTTGCAAAATCTGATCACTATCAAAAATTAAAATATATTTTCCCTTCGCAAGCTTTACTCCCTCATGTCTTGCCTCAAGTAGCGACCCTTTCAAAATTTTTATATTGGAAACCCCAAATTTTTTAGCAATTTCTATACTATTGTCCTTCGAGCCACCGTCTATTACATTTACCTCTATATTTCTGTATGTTTGATTAAAAATAGATTTTAAACATATTACAAGAGTTGCCGTACTGTTGTAGGTAGGTAAAGTTATTGTTACTAGCGGGGAGTTCATATTTTTTTTCTTCTTAAAACAACAGTCCAGGAGTAATAACCTGGGACCGGAATTTTAAAAAACTTTAAATATTTCAGAAAACTAAAATATATTTTATTATCCTTTACCCCAAGTTTCCTGATAAAAAAATCGATCAATGAAAATAGAATCGGCTTTTTTATATTTTCTAAAACTTCAAATTCATCTTTAGAAAATAGATTTAGTAATTGCTCATCGCTTGTGTATTCTCTTAGATGAGTTGGATCTATAACCCACATTCCATTATTCCTATGAAAATACCAACCCCATTTCTTCTTAAAAAGTGTAGATATGTATATTATCGACCCGGTTTTCGTTACTCTTTTAACAGCTTTGATCATCTCTTTATCGTTAACGTGTTCGATAACCTTTGTTGAAATAAAAAAGTCAATAGACTGATCTGCTATGGTGGCCATTTTTTCAGCATTATCAACATAAGCGGAAACATTCTTAATATTTTTAATAACCCGTGCTACTCTATTTTTTGATAAATCAATGGCATATACTTTTTTATCTTTCAAAAAATTGTTTTTTTGCAAGGCATACAACAAAGATCCATCCCCGCAACCGCAATCCAACAAGGATGACCACTTTGTACAAATTAAATATTTTATTAGTACATCATCCTCAATATCTTCATCATAAAAATGAATGTATTTTTGTGCGTATTTTTCTATTTCCATTATTAATTTAATTAGCCCCTAATTACCTCCGCACACGCCAATTATATGTCTCGGTCTATTCTGATACCATTCCTATTTCCTCTCGGACCTGACCAGTGATATCAATTAAATTTTTCGAAGAAGAATCGTAACGATAGGCTATTATTGACTCTTCTTGTAATTTATTTTCTTGAACAGCCTTTATCATTAAATCAAAATTCCTAAAATAACCAAAACCGCGTTCTTCGTCTTCTTTATATCCTTCGTCGGTTAATTGATATAAAAAACCTGGTTGATTCACAAGAACACGAGAAAAATGTTCAGTGGGTAAATACCAAACCATAAGTGTATACCCAAAATTAGTTTCAAAAGGAAACATTTTTTCTGACTCAGGAAGTCCATAAAACGATGTATCACTTACCATGTAAAAAACCGTCTTTTCGGGTAAAGTTGGATAAAGGCTTTTTATCTGATAAAGTATTTGTTTTCTCTCGGTACCCCTATTGGCCATAAAAGCAAGTTCTTTCTCTAGCCAAAATATATTTAAAAATAAAAGAGGTAACAAAATCAAAAGTGTTTTGATAATTTTATTTTTTGATAATATAAAAATTATCGAAACCAAAAATAAAAATGCTCCCAAGGATGGTAAATAGATATTTCGTGAATCAATAACGGAAATATTACCTGATCTTCCGGGTGATAAAACATAAATATAGCTATTTAAAACAGCGAAGATAAACCCAAATGCCGCAGTTTTTTTAACGATTCCATTTTTGGCTTTTCTGCCAAAATAAATAAGCACAAGCAAACCTACCAAAAAAATTGTCCAATTTAATATTTGGAGAGTAACTTGCTCCGTATAAACATCAAACGCTGTTGTACCATATAAACCTGATATGCCTGTAGGAAGGATTTTGGTAATACTTTTTGCGAGACTTAGTAGTTGTCCTGAAGGAATAATCGACTGAGAAAATATTTTTGCTGGAAAGGTTACAATATTTACTATAATGTCAAATAAAGATTGTGTTTCAGTTACAATTTGATCTTCAACGTTCGCCCTTTGAAAAAAAAACATAGAAAAGCGAAAGAGTAAATATGAAAACCCGACTAGGGGAATTTTTAAATAACTCACCCAATTCTTTAAAAATCTTCTCTTGTCAAAGATATAAATCATTAATGGCAGGATTATAAAAAATGCAACTGTTGCTTCCTTAAAAAGAAGTGATGTTATCAGGAATATTATGGAAAGCCATATCTTATTGAAATTATATAAAACTATAAGAGCCAAGAGACCAAAAATTACCGAGCCGTGGGTATTAATGTCGGCAGCTATCCAAGACGTGGCTTGATGGCCTGAAGCCGCAAGAGCAAAAAATAAACTTGCAATTATACTTATTAATATTCGATTTTTTAGAAGACTAGAAAAGAATATAAAAGAAAGACAAACAACAATAAGGTGTGCCAGAACGCTGAATAATGCATACCAGAAGAAATTTAATTTAAAAACTGAAACATAAAGATAAAAGAGTAATTGCTGCAGTGGAACATAATGAGCAACAGCTGGTCTAAAAAAAGAAAGCAAATTTTTTCCTGCAGGAAGGTATTGCCCAAAAGCTATCCATTCGTCGTGTTGGAAAAAACCCCTAAAAATAGGAAGGTAGGCCAGAAATGTTAAAATTATAATAACAAAAAGTATCCAACAGATATTTTTCATTGGGTCATTTAATCTCTAAGCGGCATTTTCGATATTAAATAATCTCCCATAACCAAATAATCTAAGCCCGATCGAAAAAAAGTCGAAATTGCCTCAGTTGGTTTACAAACGATAGGTTCGCCGGCAATATTGAAACTTGTATTCAGTAGTACCGGAATCCCAGTAGTTTTCTTGAATTCGTTTATTAAGTTCCAATACCTTGAGTTCATCTTACGGGAAACCGTTTGGGGTCGCACCGTTCCGTCTACATGCACCGTTGCAACGATATCTTTTATCTTATTTGTCCTGACTTTACTTTCTAAAATCATAAAGGGAGATTCTTTAACATCAATCAAGTAGCCTGACACGTCTTCTTCTAGCAAAGAAGGCGCAAATGGCCGCCATGGTTCCCTGTTTTTAACTCTACTATTAATAATATCTTTCATTTTGAAAACAGAGGGATTTGCCAAAATGCTTCTATTTCCTAAAGCTCGGGGACCTGCCTCCATTCTACCCTGAAACCAACCGATAATATGTCCCTTAGCTAAGAGGTGAGCCGTCACTCTTTCAATATTTTTATATTTTTTATAATAAGGGATCTCCGCCTTTTTTATCGCCTTCTCGATTTCTCCACCAGAAAACTCCGGACCTAAATATACATGGTCCATAACAAAACCCGGCCTTTTTCCGTACAAATCAACATAAACCTGAAGCGCCGCGCCCAAACTGGTTCCGGCGTCGCTGCTTAAGGGTTGAACAAAAACATCGTCCACAAATTCTGATTTTAAAACTTGAGTATTTGCCAAACAATTTAAGGAAACGCCTCCAGTAAGGCAAAAGTTCTTTATGCCGGTTTTCTTGTAAAGATACTCAGCCATATAAACGTATGCTTCCTCGATTGTTTTTTGCAGTGAGGAGGCAAGGTTCACATTCGCTTTATCTAAAGGGTGGGGAGAAAGTTTAAGTTTAATCTTTCCAAGGTAGGAGTTCATCTTGTGGTGATTAATTACTGCGATTCCGTCTTTAAATCCAACAAACGGCAAGACCCGGTTGTTATTCCCGTATGCAGAAAGTCCCATCACTTTACCTTCTCCGTCATTTATCTCAAAACCAAGTAATTTTGTAATGATTGAGTAAAGATAGCCCAGGCTGTGAACGGAAGGAATAGTTCGGAATACCGTTATTTTATCCTGCTCTCCGACGGCAAGCATTCCCGCTTCCTGACCACCCCCGCCATCTGCAGAGATAATGCAAGCATGATCAAAAGGGGAGACAAAATATGCACTTGCACAATGAGATGTATGATGGCGAACAAATTTGACTCGTTTATCCCTATAATCAAAAGGCAATCTAAACAACCCTTGATAATAATCAATTAAATACTTAAAAAACATAATCATTGGAGATCCGGAAACTTTTACGCCATCAAGGTCGCCAACAAACAGACCGCCGATTCTTGCGCGACTAAATAACGTAGTAGCTTTCCCAAGAAGATCTGAAGCCAGTACATTCCGAAAAGAATCAAAACCCACCGCGATATAATCTAAATCGTTAAAGCCTACCCCACCCTGTTTCAGACAGTAATCTATAGATTTATTGGGCGGCAAATAAGGAGAATGTTTTATCCTATTAAACCTCTCCTCCTCTGCCAAAGCGAGTATTTTACCGTCTTTCAACAAACAAGCAGCGGAATTTCTGGATACCGGGTGAGTAATTCCTAAAATATACATAGAGATATTATACCAAACTATGCCTTGCGGGCGATTAGAATTAAGTCTGATGCTAATGAGGGAAAATTGGCAAAGAAGACATCAAAAGGCTTCATGACCAAGGGTAGATAGCTTATTGCTCCACCAATTTTTTTTACTACCCTAAATTCATACATTGTCAAAATATCTTCTAACGCCCTCAAAGTAAAAACCCTTAAATGACCTAACGCTTCTCTATTTGAGGTTAACTTCCTGGTAAAATCCAAACCCAATGTTTTATCTGCCGTGCTTACCTCTGTAAAAAAAGGCTGATATCCCAAAAGAAAAATAATCCTGTTATACCAAGCTGCCAAGTTTGGGGTACTGATTATTAATTTACCCCCCTTTTTAAGCACTCTGTTAGACTCGATGAAGAAATTATCAGTATTAAAAACGTGTTCAATTATCTGTATTCCCAAAACAATATCAAAATATGAATTTTCATAAGGCCACTTTGAATCAATATCCGCCAACCTGGCATTTATTCCATTTTGATTAGCCAAGACAACCGCGCTTTTACTAATGTCAAAACCATAAACAGACGCTTTAAACCGACTCCTAAATTCCGCGCCAAATAAACCTACCCCGCAACCAGCATCCAAAACTTTAGCTCCTCTCGGTGTAGAGAAATCCTTAATTTTTTCTAGTAAATAGTCTACCTGTTGTTTTTTTTTGACTTTGGCCTCCGAATCTCGATTGTGCTTCTCGTAATATTCTATGTTAACTTTCTTGTTTAGTATTGGCACCATTCTAAAACTTAGTATACCATCCAAGTTTTCCAGCTAGTAGTGTACAATTGATTCAAAAGAAATGATGAGACGTAAACTTAATCCAAAATTTGACAGTAAACCATCAATTCATCACGAGTTTAACTATAAAATCGCCAGGCCATATATCAGAAACAAAAAGGTACTAGACATAGGTTGTTGGACAGGACAATTTGAAAAATTGGCCATCAAAACAGTTGAACAAATTCTTGGAATCGACTTAGAAAAAGAAGTCATAGATTGTGCTAAAAAACTGGTCCCTGAAGCCGCCTTTAGGGTCGGAAGTGCATTGAATCTTCCATTCTCCAATAAGTCATTTGACTGTATCGTCTTATTAGATGTAATAGAACATCTACCGCTAAACACGGAAAATAAAGCCTTAGGAGAAATTAAAAGGGTGCTTAAACCAAAGGGTTATTTAATATTATCAACCCCCAGTAATCATATTTTCTCAATCTTGCTTGATCCGGCCTTTTTCTTAATTGGACACAGGCACTACTCTATAAAAAAGATCAAAAAGTTATTACAAAATCAGGGTTTTAAAATTGTAAAAATATACAAAACTGGCGGCATTTACTGTTTGTTTAGCAATCTTACTCAAATACTAGTCAAACATCTTATTAATAAAAAGATAAATTTCTCGGCCAAATTTAAAGAAAAAATTAAAAACGAATATCTAAAAGGCGGCTTTGTCCAAATACATATAATTGCCAAAAATCAAAAACAATAAAGTATGAGTTCTATGGGCGTTTTAACCCAATAATTTTCTAAACTGACTAAATATTATTCTTCGGCCGGTACTGTTTATAAGGAAATGAAACAAAACGGCGTCAGTTATTGTTATGGCCATAATTGGCTGCATAAGAAGCACCCAATCGCGATACTTCAAAAACCTGACAATACCGCGTATTAGCTCGGGGAAAAAAAGGTTTACGTAAACCACCCAAAACATTAATTTTATTAAACCTAACTTGTTTTTTTCATCCAGCCATTTAAATTTTAGTGAATCTTGAAAAGGAAAATAGTGATTGTCTAAATTTCTTATTCTTTTAGCGATTAATTGTTTTAGATCTTTAGCGTGATTATGGTAATCCCCCGCATTCGGTACATAGGCAAAAAGATTGTATCCAGAATTTATAAGTTTAATTATTGTGTCATGATCCATATCTTTTTTTTGTTTCCAAACTGAAGTTTTTTTAAGATATTCTCTTCTAAAAAGCATGTGGGTCGTTGGCGGCACCTTACCCATAATATACCGGCACAGGTTATAACCTACGCGTTTTTCAATAATAGTTTCCTCAATTGACGGAGACAAGAACTCAAACAACGGATCACATTGAATCGGATGGTAGGAAATAAATCTGGTTACCCATGGTTGGTCACTCCTGGGATACTCTCTGGTAAAACTGGCAACAATATTTGGATTGTCTAATAGTGGTTTAACCATTTTTTGGATAAAATATTCACTACGAAGCTCCATATCTTGTTCCAGAGTCATGTAAATATACTCTCCTGTTGCTTTCCTCATACCATCGGCTCTATTTTCATAAACATTTTTCAAACTTACATAAACGTGTCTTGTATATTGTTTTGCTATTTCCACACTGTTATCTTTAGATCCGTTATCCACAACAATTATCTCTAACCTATTTTTCGGA
>Ga0265292_1000295_pt1 | contig 82112 bp, 59 predicted proteins | sample Munlanlewell296A_FD_189080 | JGI IMG/M metagenome (GOLD analysis project Ga0265292, IMG submission 189080) | Leachate microbial communities from a municipal landfill in Southern Ontario, Canada - Leachate well 296A | ecosystem: Engineered > Solid waste > Landfill > Unclassified | place: Canada...
CGTTAATCGGATTGGTGACTGTTAACCCGGTTAAAGTGCCCACACTCGTAAGTGAGGAGTTAACTACGTTTGGTGCAAGTGTTGTGCCCGTTAAACTATTGGCATTAACTAATAAGGTGATATCCGTAGTACCATTAAAAGATACACCGTTTATATTACGTGCTGTTTGAAGCGCTGTGGCTGTGCCCGCATTACCTGTAATCGTTCCGGTGATAGGATTCGTTACAGCAAGGTTAGTTAATGTGCCTACACTCGTAAGTGAGGAGTTAAGAACATTTGGCGCAAGTGTTGTGCCCGTTAAAGTATTTGCATCGGCAACTGATGTAATAATTATATTCGCACTACCATCAAAGGTTACTCCATTGATAGTTCGTGGATTTTGTAAAGCAGTTGCTGTTGCTGCATTTCCTGTTACACTTCCATTTATCGAACTCGTAACTGTTAACCCACTTAACGTTCCAACTAATGTTATATTCGGCTGTGAGGCAGTGGTTATTGTACCTGCTAAAGTAGTACCTGATATGGCACCGGAGGCAGACACAGATGTTGGTGTAATATTACCAAGCGTTAGTGTTATCCCGGGCGTACTGGTTGGATTGGTAACCGTACCCGAAATACCATTGGCACTTACTACAGATACCGTAGTTACACCCGTTGCCGGTACATTACCCGCACGAACATAGCCACTCAACATCTTGGTAGTATCACTGATCTTTAACCGGTTACTTAACATAGCAGCCGTATCACTTACCCGCAATAAATTGCTGAGCATGCTGGCTGTATCGGTAATATAAATAATATTGGAAGAAGAAATTTTTCGCAGAACCCCATTCAAGGTAGTTACAATCGAATCACTCTGCAAACCATTAGGAAGTATTAAATTATTTAATGTTGAAATAGAAGCGGGCTCCCATGCTTTCTTAACATTGTTGTATTGCAATACCTGGCCGGAAGTTGGTAAGGTTCCCAATACCGACTGACTCGCTAATTTACCCGCATTCCAGATAGCCGCAGAAGTGTTGGCTTTCACCGTCCAGGTATTACCTGCATTAGACATAGTAATACCCGCATTATCTCCTTTTATAATTATACTCCCTACCGAATCGTTTAGTGTAGTAACCCCGCTACTGCCGTTGAATGCGCCGAATGTTACCCATTCCCCGGCCTGTCTTGCATAAAATTTGTCATTAAAGTCGCTATACACCAGCATACCGTTAACCGGTTCCGTAATGGCACTGGTATCAAAAACTCTAGATATTAAAAGAGCCTTATCTGCCGCGTCTATCTGCAGGGCGATACTGGTATTATTTAAAAAGAAACTGCTACCCACAATCATACCCTGGGCATTGAGCACTTTTTTGTTAGACATGTCAATGTCCTGGGAAGCCTTATGTGAACCTAAGTTATCTCCAAACAACTGCGCATCGGCAGTGTATACCAATAAGAATAACATACCCGGAACCAGCAGGGTATGCTTCCATAAAATTTTTCTCACATTAGTTGGTATCACTATATATATCCCGTTAATTCAAAAATTGATAAATAAAAAATCCAGGTTTTACCCTATAACGTTCATTTTATCATTCTATTTTATCAGTACTATTTTATACAAACTTCCCGAAACAGGTATTTCTCTATCCTGAAAATTGGAAAACCGTATCGACACTTCATTCTTTTTACTAACCCAGGCACTATAAATATTAAAATTTACATAATCACCCAATGCTGTAATCAAAACCGGATCACCCACTTCCGCACCAGGTACATCCATTTTTACCAGCGTAGTGGTATTAGCTGCAATGACCGCGTTTTGTCCGCGTGCTACAATATTTGAATCTACCTTCAGGACTTTATTGTATATCTGGGTAATATTTACATTGGCCGACTGTGGAAACTGCCAGTTTACATTACCCAAAGTATCTGTAATAAGGAAGGTACCAGGCGGGCCGGGTTTTATACTGGCATTAACGTTGGTTACACTGGCATTACCGGCAAAAAGCGCATAGGGTACACTCTGCATTTGCTGGGTACCCATATCCAAATAGTTATCGGTGGCTACCCACCAGGATGCCGGTATGGAAGGGGCAACCGCTACTTTTATATTTAGGAAAAAAGGGCCATTTGCCCAGTCAATCTCATTAATCCCGTTTATAGGAATACCTTGAGACCTGGTACCCTGCCCGATCAAAATGGTATAGATCCCGTCATTATCCGCCTGGGCCACATGCGTTTCTTCCCAAACCTTTGTTCCACCTACCGGAGCAGTCTGATAAATAATGTTCTTAATATAAACCGTCCTGTTTTTAGCAGGATTCCCCAATGGATCTTTGGCCAGTGCCTGGAAATTTATACCGGGAGGTGGTTGCGCGATGATACTTCCGGCGATAAACACCAGTGGAAGTACCAAACACCTCTTAATAAATTTCAATCTCATAGGTTTACAAATTATTATATCTATGGAACGCTCAATAATACAGTTCTATTATTGAAAAGTAGTTTTTCATAGGATAAGACTTTACAAAAACCGGTTTTTCATAGGACATATGGCAAAAAAATAGTTTTTCATAGGATATTCCAACCATTTGATTCGCCACAAATTGACATAAAAAGCATTGATAATCAATAGAAGGTGTCTGCGAAGAATGGTAGAACTCATTCTACGCAAGATACCAATTGTTTACAGTTTGCTTTCCTGGTCCATTTTATAATTTTATCAGCTTCAAATTATAATGCTGATTCATAAAATCGATACTAACTACATAAATTCCAGCCGCGTAGTTTCCGGCATTGATGGTATAACCTGCCAGCACATCTTTCATGGAAACCATCTGGCTCATCATCGTTTTACCTTCTAAACTAATCACCCTAACCTGGCAAGATAAATTCGCGTCAAAATTTCCTTCACATTTTAAAATACTGATATCATGAGTAGGGTTAGGATATACCTTAAGAGACGTTAATTCCATCAAAATGGTTGCTACAGGAGGCGTTTCAATGCAGGAAGCGCCAAAAACACCCTTGCTGTTGGATGCAACTGCTATCACACGCAGTCCTGATGAAACGCTTAAACATTTGCCTTTCCCATCCATCACTATTGGATTACCTCCATTTGACGTAAACCCGTTTGAACTGGCGATGGGCGACATGTTGCTAGGCATAGAAAACTGAGACATACCCGTAGTGCAGGCAAGTAACAATGCGATGAAAAGGTATGTTCCTTTATTAAAACGCATAATATACTTCCCTCACTGTTTTAAGGTTAGAAGTGTATTCCATATCCAGCAGTGTAGTGGAAATTTCATTGATATAATAATCAATGATAATACCCCCTGGAGGGTTATTGGTGAGTACCTCATTCAACTGAAGATCAGTGAGCATTCTCCATTTTCCGGTATAACCATCTGAATTTACAAAAGTGCCGGTATAAGCCTGGGCGGGATTGATTGTGTAGGTTTTGGAAAACCTCATCTGGGCATCTGACAGTACTACCTGAAGATTGTTCACGTAAATAGCTTTTAAACGCCAATACCTGTTACCATCACCCGTAAGGAATTTTACATTCTGATCGCGGGGTGTCATGATCTCAGGACCTGGTTTGCTACATCCCGAAAGCAGGATAGCGGCAAAGCACATGATCATTATATGATTGAGAACATTTTTCATTTTGCAAAAGCTACTTTAGTCCTGAAACTTCTTTGATGTTCTCGGTTACCGTCAGCGATTCTTTTTAGCTGCCGTCCGCAGCTTTTTGATGCATCCTGAAGTAAACGGGCCAGGCAGAGGATAAACGATTCTTTGGAAAATGAGAAAAACACGATCCGGATATTTATTTCGAGTACTTTTTCGAAAAATCCTGCTGGATACGATGTTGAATTTCCATTCGACTCAAAGAATTGTGAATAATTTGGATTTAGAACCAGCTTTTGCATGGATATTGGATTGGATAGAGTTACTCTTGAGTATTAAATCTACTACGAGTAGTAATTATACTACAAATGTACTTCGAATAAACGACATGTAATGTAATATGGTGAGGTATTTTGGGGGACTAAAGGGCATAAAAAAAATAAAGCCATGATAATCAGGGCTTTATAAAAATAATTTAAGGGTATTTTAAACTTTAAAATGCGAGAAAGCCTTGTTGGCTTCAGCCATGCGGTGTGTATCTTCCTTCTTTTTGAAAGCGGCGCCCTCTCCTTTTGCCGCTGCAATGATCTCATTAGCCAGTTTATCGGCCATAGTACGACCATTTCTTTCACGGCTGTAGCGGATTAACCACTTCATACTCAATGAAATTTTACGGTCGGCACGTACTTCAGCGGGAATCTGAAAGGTTGCACCACCAATACGGCGGCTACGAACCTCAACAGATGGCGTAACATTAGCTATAGCCTTCTTCCACAACTCATATCCATCCTCACTGGTAGTTTTGCTAACCTTATCTACCGCATCATAGAAAATATTGATGGCGGTACTCTTTTTGCCCTGCCACATCAGGTTATTGATAAAACGGGTAACCAGTTTATCGTTAAAACGTCCATCAGGAGCGAGGGGTAATTTCTTGGCTTGTGCTTTACGCATCTTATTTGCGAATTAAATGATTAATAGCTGATTATTTCTTGGCCTTTTCTTTCTTGGTTCCGTACTTAGAACGGCTCTTCTTACGATCTTTCACACCGGCAGTATCCAAACTTCCCCGTACAATGTGATAACGTACACCCGGCAAGTCCTTTACACGACCACCACGTATCAGTACGATGGAGTGCTCCTGTAAATTGTGGCCCTCACCCGGAATATAGGCGATAACCTCAATTTTATTGGTCAGACGCACTTTCGCTACTTTACGAAGAGCCGAGTTTGGCTTTTTAGGTGTGGTAGTGTACACACGTGTACATACACCACGACGCTGAGGACAGGAATCCAAAGCCCTGGACTTACTCTTGGCCCTGATAATTTCGCGACCTTTTCTTACTAATTGTTGTATTGTAGGCATTCTAAGACCGTTTAAAATTTCGGACGGCAAAGGTAATGGCTGAAACCGAAAAACCAAAATGTTTTCCAAAGTTTTCCTGCTATTGCCTCAAAACCCTTTGCATATATACAAAATCACTTCAACCGTAAGCCGCATATAAAAAATCTTCAGGCTGGCAGGAAAAGACCGAGAAAATAGCCAAAAAAGGGGCATTTTCTTAGTTCCGGCAAGTAGAAACACTAATCCATCCGCTGTTTTATCACCCATTTATCTTCCCTCCCATTATTTTTTCCAAAAGGCTTTCTATTTTGAACCCGTAACCTCCTCCATAGCTATTCATCGTTGATCCTTTTAAAATGGTTTTATGAGAGGTATTATCCTGTACATGCTTTTATTCGCGGCCCTGTTTTCGCGGGATAGCCGGGCCCAGGCCCTGGCAACGCCGTTTTCTTACCAAACAAGCGGCTCTGTTTATACACAGCATTTTGATGGGCTTCCTGCTACCGGAAGTTTTGCCTTAACCGGAAAAGGTCCTTTTAATGTCAGCACCGCCCCCATTAATGGAACAGATATGGTTGGATGGCAGTTTTTAATGACGGCAGGTACAGGCACAAATGCCTCTTTTGCAGTTAGCACAGGTTCATCAACCGGTAATGGGGTATATAGTTTTGGGAGTTCAGTATCTGCGGACAGGGCATTAGGTACGCTCGCTTCCGGTAGTGGCCTCTATGCTATCGGAGTAGTAATTACAAATAACACAGGTGGCTTGCTGAATCGTTTTACGATAAATTTTACAGCAGAACAATGGAGAAAAGGCGGATCAACCAATAAAAACAATTGGAATTTTCGATATAAAACAGGGAACATACTGTCTATCGATCAAACAGACTTATCTAATAATGCCCACCTCAATTTTAGTTCAGTTATCAATACCAGCCAGGCATCCAGCCTGAATGGCAATCTCCCTGAAAATCAATTATCCATTTCGTATTCCGTTGATTCAGTTTACTGGCAACCGGGAGAACAATTATTACTTCGATGGGATGACATAGATGAAAGTGGTAATGACGATGCAAGTGGTATTGATAACTTTCAGTTCTCTGCAACGCTTGCCAGCGCTAAACCATCAATAGTTATGAGTGCGGTCAACAATATAACAGCCAGCGCTGCCTTACTTACCGGGATAGTCAACGACAACTATGCTACCACATCCCTTTCATTTGAATATGACAGCCTCAACACATGGATAAACCCATATAGCGTTCCCGCGATTCCTGGTACCATCCAGGCCGGTGCTGGAAACACAAACGTATCCGCACTGCTTACTAAACTCTCTCCAGGCAAAACCTATTATTACCGAATCAAAGCAAGCAATCAACAGGGAAGTATCACAGGTACCGCGCAAAGTTTTACAACATTAATCAACACGGCAACTGTTATCACAAGCAATGTACTATCAGTAACAACTAATACTGCAATGATGGGTGGCAAAGTAATTGAACCAGGCGGTGCGCCGGTTACTGAAAGAGGCATTGTTTGGTCAACTAATCCGGATCCGCTTTTATCTAACAATAAAATAATGATGGGCATAGATACCGGAAGTTTCGCGGCATTAGTTAGTGATTTACCGGAAGGGTCCACCCTTTTCGCAAGAGCCTATGCCATCAATACCAGTGGTATTTCTTATGGGAATGAGGTCACATTTACTACAAAGACAACTATTCGTTTCTTTAGTACAACAACTCCTATCAGGACCAACCTGCAAACCGTTAATTTTCGTTTGCAAACCCTACAAAACATAACCGGTTTGAGTAGCGCTAATTTTAAGATTGAAACCGATAAGATCAATAGCGCCTTAATAACTGCCGTTACAGGTTCAGGAAACACATTTACAGTAACGGTAGATACAGGAACAGAAGATGGCCTATTGGGGCTGACTATCACCAATAGCCTTGGCCTGTCAGCGCCCATCAACAACCTGCCATTTGCAGCAACCGGTTCCTACCTGGTTGATAAAACCGCCCCTGTCATTAAGCATATTGATATCCCTGATCAAACAATGAAGGCGGGGGATACCATAACGGTTGCTGTTGCGGTATTGCCCGATCAGGATACTTATCAAATGGTATCCGGTTCTGTAAATGACTTTCCCCTGTATGGATGGATGAAAAAAAACGATAGCAATTATACAGCCGGCATAATTGTTTCCGCAGGTGGCAGTGATGTGATGGCATCCGCGAATATTCCGGTTTCAATGCAACTGGCCGATGCTACCGGAAACATGAGCGCCATTTATCAAATTCCAGTTAGCCAGTCTTCAGATCTGATTGATGTAACAAACCCAATTATCCTAAGTGCCCATTACCCAATCAACAAACTTTACAAATCTGCCGACACACTATATTTTATTTTACATTTCAATGAAAAAATAAATGTTGCCACAAATGAGAATTTACCTTTCATACCCTTAACCATTGGCAGCAAATCAAGATCAGCCTTATATACAGCAGGTAGTGGGTCTGACAGCCTGGTATTCACTTATATCATTCAACCGGGTGAATTTGATAATGATGGCATTAAAACAGGCAATAGCATTCAACTAAATAATGCAAAGATTACAGATATGGCCGGCAACATCGCCTTACCCGGTTTCAGTAATCCCCCGTCAGCAAAAAGTATTACAGTAGATGCCGTTCAACCCAAAGTAAACAGTGTTACTGTTCCTGCGGCAGCGAGTTATATAACGGGTAACCTACTCGGATTTTTAGTGAACTATTCTGAAAAAGTGATAGTAACTATTACAGACAGCGTACCTGCTATTCAGATTTTGATTGGCGGAAAAACAAGAAATGTTTTATATCAAAGCGGCAGCGACAGCAGTACCCTGCTCTTCAGCTATCGTATTCAAAAAGATGATTTTGATGAAGATGGCATAAAATTAAAAGACACCCTCCTGCTTTTTAACAATTTCATCAGGGATGAGGCGGGTAATCCTGCCAAACTGAAGTTAACCAATATCGGCGCATTGTCTAAAATAAAAATAAATCCGGTAACAGCAGCAGTTGATAGTGTTACTGTTTCCGCGAATGGTTTATATAAATCAGGCGATACACTGAAGTTAGGGGTAAACTACAATCAAACTATTCTGGCAGACACTTCAAAGGGTATACCATCCATTAGAATTACATTAGGTAATTCAGCTAAACAGGCTTTGTATAAAAAAGGTGCTGGCAGTAATCGTTTATCATTCGCTTATATTATCCAACCAGGAGATGAAGACACCAATGGTATTAAAATCAGTTCCGGCATCACTTTACATAACAGTAGCATTACCGATACATCCAATCATCCGGTACCATTGAATTTCAACAATATCGGCAATACCGACAGTATTTTTATCGATGCTGTTTCACCTACTGCCAAAAACATTCTCCTGCCAGAAAATAAAATATACAAAACTGCGGATACCCTGATTTTTATTGTTCGATTCAACGAAAAAGTAATGGTAACCGCGAATGAGAATACCCCTTCCGTTTTTTTAACCATTGGCAGTACTGAAAAATCAGCATGGTGTACCGAAGGCAGTAAGTCTGACAGCCTGGTCTTCAGGTATATTATTCAACCCGGCGACCTGGATAATAATGGCATTACTATCAGCAAAACCATTCAACTGAATAATGCCAGGATCACTGATATCGCGGGAAACGATGCCGCACTTACATTCAGTATTTCACAATCAACAAAAGCCATTACCGTAGATGCTGTTTTACCGGAAGTAAACAGTGTTACCCTACCGGTAGCAGCCAGTTATAAAACAGGTAACCTGCTCGACTTCCTCGTAAACTATTCCGAAAAAGTAATCGTAAACAGTACAGACAGCTTGCCCTATTTTGAAATAGCTATTGGTTCCGCAACAAGAAATGCATGGTACCAAAGCGGTAGCGGTAGCCATTCCCTTTTATTCAGGTACCGCATTCAACAGGATGATTTTGATGAAGACGGAATAAAATTTAGCGACTCACTCCGCCTGTCTAACGCATCCATAAAAGATGAAGCAGGTAATAATGCTTTAGTAAAGCTGTCAACAATTGGCGAATTGCCAGACATCAAAATAAATCCGGTAACAGCCGTCATTAGCAGGGTAATTGTTCCTGCAAAAGGAATATACAAAACAGGTGATACACTTGAATGTATTGTAAACTATACCGAAAAAATTCTGGTGAACACCAATAAAGGAATACCAACGATTAAGCTGACCATTGGGAATACTATTAAACAGGCCTTGTATAGAAATGGAACAGGAACCAATGCTTTGGTATTTTCCTATATTATTCAATCGGGAGATGAAGACACCAATGGTATCACTCTCTATTCCGGCATATCACTTAACAATGGTACGATTGCTGATATAATGAATAACCCGGCGCCCCTCCTTTTGAATACAGTTGATAATACCAACGGGGTTCTGATTGACGCGGTTTCTCCGGAGATTAATCACTTTTCCTCTCCGGTAAATCGTGTTTATAAAGCCGGTGATACGCTTAATTTTATTTTTCATTTTTCAGAAAAAATTACAGTTCATACGCAACCTGATACTCCCTATATTTCACTTACTATTGGATCAGTTACAAAATACCTGCACTATCGTTCCGGAACCGGAACCCATCAATTACGCTTCAGCTATATTGTACAAAAAGGGGATCAGGATAAAAATGGAATCCGATTAGGATCATCAGTAATACTAAACAATTGCATCATCAAAGATATCGCGGGTAATAAAACAGTAACAGACATAAAAAAATCAGGCGTATTGGCAGGCATACAAATAGACGGGATAGCGCCCCATTTTTTAGTAAGTACCCATATCAATATACCTGTTTGTGAAAATAGCCCGGCTATCCATTTCGATTCTTTATTAGCTGTTACCAATGAAGAACCCGGAGAATTAATCAACTGGATCATAACCTTTACCGGCAACCATGGCAGCCTGCCTAACAAAACCTATTCGTTTTCTTCCAATGAAAAAACGATGCTTCCCAGTGGATTTACGTACATTCCACACAGCAGTCAACATGGCTCAGACACAATGCTGGCAATAGTTTCAGACGGTACTAACTCTATAGAAAAGAAAATAATCCTAACACTTCAGCCAGGTTTAACACATAGTATCATTGGCCCTTCACAAATCATCTGTACCAATCAAACGCCTGCTCCCATAACAGACCAGGTAACAACGGTTACCGAAACCCGTTTTTCCTATCAATGGGAAACAGCCGGTATTGACGATACCCTGAATTTTAAAAAAGCGCCAGGAACAAATAATGCCCGGGCATATTCTGCCCTGCCGCTAAACAACCATACCTGGTTTAGAAGAATCACCAAATCGGGCGTTTGCAGTGATACCTCCTCTACGATAAAGATTACTGTATTACAAAATGGTTTATGGCTTGGCAAAACAGATAACAATTGGAGCAATGCTCAAAACTGGTGTAATCGTAGGGTGCCTGATATTGCAACGGACGTAAAATTGTTTGCAAATACGATGTATTATCCGGCAATAGATGATACGGCAAGCTGTCATCATCTGATGATTGCCAATAACGCATTTCTAAACATTACAGGTGAATTAAAAATAAGCGGAGATATCTATACAGCGCCCGGTTCGATACAGGCAGCTAAGGGGTCTATGGTATTTGCCGGCGATGCAAAACAACGCATATCGGGCAATACTTTCCATAATCATCTTTTACATAACCTGCTGATTGAAAACAGGGAGGGAGTAACTATCTACGATTCCTTAATTCTTTCCGGAACTGTATTACTTTACAACGGATCAGTAACCACCAATAATCAACTGCACCTGCAAAACAATGCCTCAATTGGTCCTTCAGCTTCCGGTACCTCTGTTAAAGGCAATATATCACTGGAACACAAAATAAATGGTGGCAGAAGATGTTTTTGGTTATTGGGCCATCCTTTTAATTTGGATACCGGCTTGCAGCTAATCACCAGGTATATTGATATTACGGGTGAGGGGGGACAGCTAAACGGATTTACCGGTACGGCCACCAATCAGCCTTCTGCATTCTGGCACAACCCCTTTTTGGGTAATGATACACTTGGCGTAGACGCGGGATGGATACCATTTACGCACACGAATGGCACACAGGCAAATACCTGGAAAAAACATAGTGGCATACGGCTTTTGGTGAGGGGGAAACCAGGACAGGGTTTAGACGGAACCCCTGCCGGCAATGGACTTTACGGATCCTATTTACCCGAACCGGTGATGCTAAAAATTTCGGGACCGGTAAACACAGGTGATCAGGAAATTACGGTACGAAAAGATAAGTATGCAGGGTATAATATAATGGCCAACCCCTATCCCTCCCCCATAAATCTTTCATTCATTACCCGTGCTGGCAGTATTGGAATGCATTACTGGATATGGAATCCACAACAGGGAAGGATGGGCGGCTACAGTAGTATCCCATTCAGCACAACCTATATTCTGCCTGCTTTTGGAGCAATTATTGTGAAGGCAAATGATCAAATAAATAATACCATCCTGGTAACTGAAAACTGTAAAACACCTGATACACTGCAAGAGATTATACCGGTGATTGAAATGGATGATACACATCATGCGGAGCTAAGGCTGGAAACGGATAGTATTTTTTGGGACAGGATACTACTACTTTCCATGGATAGCGCGAAAGCCTTTTTCGATAAAAACGATGCAGAGAAATTTCAGAATGATGAAGTAAATTTTTACAGTATCAGCAGGGATAAAAAGCGGCTTTCAACAGATGCCAGGCCTCTCAGTAATGAATCGATGATAGCGCTGGGGCTACAAACAAAAGAACCAGGAAGATTTCGCATAAGAGTTATGAAAGCCTATTTGGCTACTTCCAATAAACTAATGCTCCACGACAGGTTACTGAATAACTGGATGCATCTTGAAAATGATAGTAGCTATTCATTTAATACAACCACTGATACTTCAAGTAAAGGCAATAACCGCTTTGAAATAATCAGTCAGAAAAAATTTGCAGAAAGCCTGGTAACTACCTCTGTGGTCCGGGTAAAAATTACACCTGTACCTGCAAAGGATAATATCCTGGTAAGTTTTCATTCCACCGAAGCAGGCAATACCACTATCCGGCTATTAACCCTTTCCGGTACAACGGTAAAAAATATACCACTTGGCATACAAAAAGAGGGGCAGGTAAACATTCCTGTGGGTGAACTGCCAAGAGGTATCTATTTAATAGAATTGACAACCGGTAACCAGCTCAATACACAAAAAATGATTAAATACTGAAACATTAAATCATATACATCCATCCATGTGTATCCGCGGCATGACCATCGCGGATGGCATTCAACCGACTCTTTAGTTCCCGCGCAATCTCAGACTTGTCTGTATCAAAATACATGGTATCTTCTTTATAACGTAATTCTTTGATCATAGAAATCGTTGCTGCAGTTCCGGTACCAAATACTTCCCGTAAAAGCCCGGATTGGTACGCTTCCAGGAGTTCATCAATGCTGATTTTCCTTTCTATAACATCCAGCCCCATTTCTTTGAGCACTACCATGGCACTATCGCGAGTTACACCGGCCAGAATGGTTCCATCTTCCAGAGAAGGGGTAATGGCCCGGTTACCGATGATAAAAAACACATTCATGGTACCCACTTCCTGCAGGTATTTATGTTCAAAAGCATCTGTCCAGAGAACCTGGTCATAGCCTTGTTTCTTTGCCAATTCTGTTGCCAGCATACTGCCTGCATAATTACCTGCATTTTTAGCAAACCCCACCCCACCCGGAGCCGCACGCGTATACGTCTCCTCTACATAAATTTTCATAGGTGCCGCGTAATAGGGTCCTGTTGGACTAAGCAGTATCATAAATTTATATTTTGCAGATGGTTTTACACCTATTACGGTGTCTGTTGCAAACATAAAAGGCCTGATATACAGGGAGTGTTCCGGCAAAGAAGGTATCCAATTTTTATCCAGTTCAATAAGGGTACGCATACCCTCAATAAAAATTTCCTCAGGAACTACAGGCATGCACATACGCTCTGCGGAAATATTAAACCGGCTAAGATTATCATATGGACGGAATATAGAAGCCTTTCCGTTAGCGTATGCATAGGCTTTAATCCCTTCAAAAATAGCCTGGCCATAATGTAAAGCGGCAGTTGAGGGGTCTAAGAGAAGAGGCTGGTAAGGCTTGATCTCAATATTTGTCCATGCACCATTTTCATAATCCGCTTCCAGCATATGGTCCGTAAAATAACGGCCAAAAGGAAGGTTTTCCAGAACCAAACCCTGTAACTTACTTGTTTCAACTTTCGTGATCTTTATGCCCGCTGCTGCTATCATAGTTTTATATTTGACGCAAATAAACAAAAAAAACAAAAGCTAACAATCGTTAATATTTACCAAAGGAATGAATTCAGCCAAAAATCAACTACCCGGATTTCTGCTAGCAGACCTGTTCAAGAATAGTCTTGTAATGGTGGAAGAGGCGCAGAAAGCTGAAAAAATAGTACCCAAACAGCTTACAATGCCTGAACACCAGTGGTATTTAGGCAGCAATTTACGAAAAATCACCCTTTTGGTAAAGGAAAAAGAAGCTGGATACCTGCCAGATGATTCCTTACAGTTCTTATCCTCCATTCTGGGAGCCTGTAAATTGAACCTGGGGGATGTGGCCATAGTTAATTATTACAATGACCCTGTTGGCTATGCTTTTTTGAAAGAAACCCTTTCTCCCGGGTATTTGTTGCTTTTTGACGTTACAGCAAAAGAGATACAATTACCTTTTACCATTCCGTATTACCAGGTTCAGCCATACGACAACTGTTCATTTTTACGCTGCCCGCCATTAGATACCATGCTGGGAAATAGCCAATCCGCCAAGCTGGAGAAAAGTAAACTATGGTTATGTTTAAAAAATATGTTTAGCCTATAACCAATGAAAACAAAACTGATTTTTGCAACCAATAACCAACATAAGGTAGATGAAATACGCCCGGTAATTGGTGAAGCGTTTGAAATTATTACGTTACAGGAAGCAGGTATTGATATAGATATCCCTGAACCGCATGAAACCCTCGATGCCAATGCTACTGAAAAATCGCGAACAATTCATGCACTTACCCGGCAGAATTGTTTTAGCGAGGATACCGGCCTGGAAGTAGTGGCACTCAACGGGGAACCCGGTGTAAAAAGTGCCCGCTATGCCGGAGGCGAGGTAAGGGATTTTCAAGAAAATATCAACAAACTTTTGCAAAATCTGAAAGGAAAGACCAGTCGGCAGGCACGTTTCAGAACCGTCATTTCATTGATACTGGATGAGAAAGAATATTTTTTTGAAGGCATCTGTGATGGACAAATTAGTGAGGTGCAGATGGGTACCGGTGGTTTTGGGTATGACCCGGTATTCAGACCAACAGGCGCTTCCGGGAGTTTTGCAGAAATGAGTATCGAAGAAAAAAATAGATATAGCCACCGCCAAAAAGCGGTTACCCAACTCATACAATTTTTAGCAGCATACAAAATATGAACAGGATAAAAATAATTTTGCCGGACATATTCCATTTTTCCACTACCCTGCTTATCCGGGTTACTGACCTTAACTATGGCGGACATGTAGGCAATGATACTTTCCTTTCTTTGATTCAGGAAGCCAGGCAACAGTTTCTCAAATCACATGGGTATGAAGAGCTTTCTATAGCGGGAGTGGGACTGATTATGGCAGATGTAGCCATTGAGTTCAAAAAAGAACTGAGTTATGGAGAAGCGGTGAAAATTTCTGTAGCTGCCGCTGATTTTAATAAATTAGGATTTGATCTTTTTTATAAGCTGGAAGTACTCAATGGAACGGAAACACATTTAGCCGGAAAAGCTAAAACGGGTATGTTGTGTTTTAATTATGTACAGAAAAAGAAAGTATCCGTTCCGGAAGAAGTAATAAAAAAATTATCAGGTGTTCCATATCCGCCAGCTCTCTTCAGCCTGTAGTACTAACATATCCATACCATTCTGGGTAGTAGCACCCTGTAATTTTCCTTTTTCTAAAAACCTGGTCTCTGCGGGGTTATAGATCATATCATACAAATGATGGCCCTGAGTCAGGTATTGATAAGGAATATCAGGAAAAAAATCCGCATTAGGGTACATCCCTAAGGGTGTTGTATTGATAATCAGTTGATGAGAAGCCAGTAACTCCTTATTTACCTGGTTATACGCGATAGATTTATCTGATGATTTTCTTGAAACAAATTGAATGCCAATGCCCAGTTTTTCCAATACAAATTCTACCGCGGCGGATGCGCCACCCGTTCCCAGCACCAATGCACTGGTATGATGTGATTGTAAGTGAGGCAATAAAGATTGCTCAAACCCAAACACATCTGTATTATACCCTGTAAGTTTTCCAGCATGAATGTGGATACAATTACAGGCCCCGATCTTTGTTACTAACTCTGTAGTATCAGTTAGAAAGTCCAACACTTTTTTCTTATAGGGTATGGTGATATTGAGCCCATAGAGATCTATCTGATTTTCGAGCAAGGGTGAGAGTTCACTGATTTCCTTGAGCGAAAAGTTCGAGTACACACAATCATACAAACCCAGAAGCTCAAATTTTTCATTGAAAAATTTTTGTGAGAAAGAGTGGGTTAACGGGTATCCTATCAGGCCATAGCGTCGCATAGACTATTTTTTATCCAGGTAAAGATCGAAGGTATCTCCTCGCAAACCGATCCGCATAGTTTCCAATGGTATCACTTCATTGGGCGCGATATTGCCAAGATTCACATTACAACCAATCAATTCAAGAAAATAGAGTTGTTGCGCTTTTTGAGGAGCCTCCCATATAATTTTTTCTTCAGGAATTTGTGTAAGAATTTCCTGAACCAACCCTTCCCTCACTTCACCAGAACCTCTGTAAATACCTACATTGCCTGCTTCGCGGGCTTCGGCAATTACGTATGAAGAACCTGCTTCCAGTTCGGCACGCATCAATTCAATCCATTTGTAGGGCGGAATAATATGTGCCGCATCCTTACTACCCACTTCACTTAAAACTGTGGCGTGCCTGGTAAGCTTTTCAATATAACCGCATTTTTCCGCATGTGGAATACTCACTGATCCATCACTTACTTCCACATAATTAATACCGTAGTCTTTACATACCGCTATATAATCATCAAACTGATTACGAATCAGAAATGCTTCAAACAAAGTGCCTCCAAAATAAATGGGCATATTATAGGATTGGTACACTTCTATTTTCTCGCGCAGGTTAGGCGTTACAAACGAAGTACCAAAACCCAATTTCACTATATCAGTATGCGGGCCGTTGACACTGATAAAATTATGAACCTCATTAATACTTAGTCCTTTATCCATTACCATAGTTAAACCCGATGTTCTTGGCCTGGTTGTACGGTTTGGAATCTGCGTTAGATTAAAATTCATCTTACTTGTTTTCGCAGGCAAAAATAAGTTAATATGGCGACTTGTAACAGCCTGATTTTCAAAGAGGCGGGATTGTTTGTCAGATCTTCTTCCCTTTCTTATACCTGGCCACAATATCAACTACCTGGTTATTCTGAAGAATAGAAGGATTCAATTCAATGAATTTCTTCAGTAGTTTAGGCGCTTTCTCCATAGCAAGTTCTAATTTTTGCAGGGCGTCTTTTGATTTACCAAGGGCGAATAAAATGGTACTATAATAAAAGAGAAACACCGGTTTCCCTTCAGTTGCTTTCATCGAGGCTTTACACTGCTCAATGGCTTCATCATAAAATTCAGCTTTAATCAGGCAACTGATCAGGGCTTCCCAGCCTGCCACATTCTTCGGTTTATTTCTAACCACCGTACCAAAATACTGAATGGCCTCTTTATACTGCAAGAGGTTCATCCTGCATTCACCCATGGCCAGGTTATATTCAGGAATGGCTCTATGGATACGCATAGCATTTTCTAATTGCTTTACAGCACTTTGCCATTGCTCTTCAAGCATATAAGTTACCGCGATCTTATAATGCAGCTTACTATCGTCTGGGTTTAGGTGCACTGCCTTTTTATAATGGAACCTGGCCTGGGCATAATTTCCCATCCTGTGAAAGCAGTGGCCAATGGCTTCATATATTACGTCTTCCGGCCTGGTAAGTTCCAGCACTTTTTCCAGTACTTCAATGGCTTCCTTGTATTTTCTTAACCGCAGATAAGCATCTCCCATATTCCGGTATGCATAGTCAAATTTTTCATCTATTGCTACGGCATATTGATAAGCATCAATTGATTTTTCGTAAAGTTTCAATCCCTGGTAAGCCGCGGCCAGATTAAACCAGGCCAGCTCACTAAATGGAAACTCTTCAATAATCTGTTGATGAAGGGTGATACTTTCTTCATTTCTGCCTGTAAAATCTGTCCAGAAACATATTTTATACAGTGCCTCTTCATTATTGGGTTCTTCTTCCAGAATTAGTTTTAAACAGTCAAATACTTTATCAAACTCCTCATAATCATCATACACATCTGCCAGTTCAAATAAAAGGTCCAGCCTTTCTTCCCCCTCAAATAACCCTAAAGCCGCTTCCAGTAACTCAACTGCTTTAGCCTGCTGATCAAGGGCCAGGTAGGCATCTGTCTTCAAAATATAGAGGTTTACATCACTCCCATCATATAATTCTGCCAATTCCAATACCTGAAGGGCATCTTTATATTTTCGGCTGGCCAACAAAAGATCAGCTTTCTTGATCATTAACTGAGAAGAGTAGGGAAATTGTGATAAACCGATCTCAGAAGCCTCTAAAGCCTCTGGCAGATCATCTTTTTCATCAAAATGGTCAATAATTCGCTCAAAGGCGTCTTCTTCCAGAAATGAGTGGGAACGACCAGTTTTGAGATTCTGGTACTGTTTTAATAGTTCTTTTAGCTCTTCGCGGTCTTCGCGGTACGGATTTTCTCGCATGGGCTATTAGGTTTATACAATGTATGACGAAAAAATTTATTTTTTTCAATTTTTGGCATTTTTTTTGCCATATTAACGAATAGTTAATAAAATGAGTGTTATGATTTTACCTAATAAAATGGTATCTTCGGGCCAAGTGAAAGTTAAGCATTTCATAAAAAAGGCCTTTTTTGTAGCCATACTAGCAATGGGTATTCAGGTAGTGTATGCCGCATTTTCATTTACCGGAATCGCTGACGAAAGGGCAAAAAACAGCAAATATTCATTAAAGAATATAGGTTCTTTGTCGCATAAAGGCTTATCCTTTACTTCTCTAAAATCAAGCCTTCTTTACAAAGGTTCCCAGTCGCCAAAGGAAACGTTTACCGGTGCAGCGGTTAGTTCCATGTTGCGTTTTGAGAACGGGAATACGACTTATATTTATCCTTATCGTTTTAAGATAAAAGCGCCTAAATTTAAAACACCGGCACCTCCCCAGCGCTAATCAATTCAATAATCTGTACCCACTTTTCGGAATATCAAATTTTGATGCCTGTACGGGAGTCAGGTTTATTTTTGTGGCTGTATATCTTATCTTCCTGTTCTGTGCTTCCTGTGATTCAAACTCTAACACAAACCCGGGAATGTCTTTAAACTCATATTCAAACTCTCTTACTGAAGGAATGATAGTAGTTGCATAAAAAAGAGTAAACATACGACCATCCTTCAGTTGAATGACCGCTTTTTTACATTCATAGCCCAGGATGGTTTTATTTTCATTGTTTACAAATGAAATTTTCATTCCTTCGTATTGGTTATTCTCTGCCGCCCATGATTTAGCATCCAACCTGGTAATAAATTTATTATTGCCAAATTCGCGCAAAATCACAGCAATACCGGTACGCTTATCATATAGTAATGATTGTGTAAAGGATGGCGTAACCAGATCTGTACGGCTGTCGTTCCCTCTGATATAAACTGTTTTAGAACTGGCTTTCAATGACTCTATAACATCCTTTTCCGCATTGCCTTCATCCGCACTAATAGCATAAGTAATAGTGCAATCCGCTACAACCCTTTGCTGTGCGGTTGCCGGTTGCAGTATGCAGCAAAAAGTAATGATAAAAAAAAGGAAAGTCTTCATACATTTTTCGTTTAACTACAACTAATATAACATCAATATACTCAAAAGCCCTGTAATCTTGGTTACAGGGCTTTTAATATAACAGACCATTTGCGATAAGGCTTATTTCTTATTTGGCGTTTTGCTTTTCAGACCCTGTATTTTTTTCTGGCTATCCATCATCTGGTCATATCGCTCCTGCCATTTACTTTTCTTTTTCGGGGTTTTCCGTTTTTCATCGATCTTGGCCAAAATCCTATCATGGTTAATGATATAATTCTGTATCACAAATTGCAGACCCAGGGTGATGATATTGGAAACTGTATAATACCAGGTTAATGCTGATGGCAACTTATTAAAGATGAACAGCAACATGAATGGAAAAATATACGGCATATACTTCAGCGCGGGGTTATCCTGCGTAGGTGTCATGCTCATATTATAAATGGAAATCAGGAAACTGGTAATAACCGCGGTAATCGTAAACAAACTAATATGATCCCCAAAGGCAGGTATGTTAAACGGTAAATGCGCAATTGAATCATAGGAGGACAGATCGTTGGTCCATAAGAAAGCCTGACCCCTTAGCGCTATATTAGAATTAAAGAAACTATACAAAGCGAAGAAGATGGGTATCTGTAATAAAGCAGGTATACAACCTCCTAAAGGATTTACACCCGCCTCCCTGAATAATTTCATCTGTTCCATGGCAAAACCCTGCTGATCTGTTCCGAACTTCTTTTTCAGGGTATCAAGTTCCGGGCGCAATACTTTCATTTTAGCGCCACTCAGATAACTGCTGTACGTTAAAGGAGCGGTAACCAACCGGATAAATAAGGTTAAAAGCAATACTACCCAACCATAATTCTTTACAAACCCCGCGAAAAAGTCAAATACACTCATAATAATGTATTTGTTGATTGGCCGTACAAATGAATACATATCCCTTCCCAGGTTTACGATTTTGTCCATTTCCGGCGCCTGCTTTTTTAAGATGGCATAATCACTTGGTCCGAAATATAACTGGAACGGCACATTTACCGAACTTGCCGCTGCCATTTTAATTTGTAACGTAACATCAGTAGTAGCCAGGGCATTACTCGAATCGGTTTTACGAATCCACTGTACCTGACCACTGTTAAAACTATTTTTCGCGATCAATGTAGTATTAAAAAATTGCTGAACCACACTTACCCATTGGATGGGTTTCTCAAATATTCGCTCACTTTTTGCAGAGATATAATCAAATTCATTGCCTTCAGAAAAACAAATATTAGACATCTGACGCTCATACTCAGCTGTTTTTTCAAGCTGAAAAGTTTCAGCCTTCCATTGTACATTAAGTACTCCCTGGCTCAATAATTTATCCGCGCCTGTCATACCCAGGTTCCAATCAATCATATACGCATCCGGCTTAATAATGTATTGGTGTGTTATTTGCTGCCCACCGGAGGCAGTTAAAGTAAAACCAATAACCTGTGTGCCATCAGCCTGTAATACAGGTGGCAAGGCTGTAAAGAATAAATTAGTTGTTTGTGAAGACTGATTGGCTGATGTATTGATACTATAGCCTAACTGGTCTTTTTCAGACAATATAACCGGCTTGCCATCAACTGCTGACTTATAATTTTTAAGTTCAACACTTTTAACGCGGGCGCCTTTGCTGGTGAAAGTTATTTTCATAACCTTATTCTCCACTGTAAGCAGTTGTTCTGTACCAATGGCGGCTGTAGTAAAATCTCCGGCGGTTGAAACCCTCACGGCCGAATCTCTTTTTAAGGAGTCTATTCTTGCCGTAACTGTATCCTGTGGTTTTATATTGGCAGCGCTTACCCTGCGCAAAGAATCTTCCTGTCTTTGTTTAACAACGAGTAACTCATTTTGCTGTTTATTACTGTACCAGAAATAAAGGAAAAACAGAAGTCCCAATAACACAAAACCTATGACCGTATTCTTATCCGTCTTCATAAAAGATTTTATTGAGCGGCAAAGGTAGTATTTGGAACGAAGATTGAGGCCTGAAAAGGGATATTTCCAACTTCTGCCTGTTTACAGGCCCTTAAATTAGGTATATGCAGGAAAAGACCCGTTCTATTTCCCCCGGGATGGGTATGTTTTTACCGGCCAGACCCGGTTTTAGGAACCTGGGCTTTGCCACCCTGGCCTGGATGTATTTTTTCAGAACGATAGCGGGAAGCCTGTTTATGGCAGTTTTGCCGGGTGTTTACCGGTATTCATATATAAAGTATTCCATAATATTCTTCTGTTTCGAATTACTTTATACGTTATATACTTTTTCAGAAAAATATTCCTTAGAACAGCGGATACCTGAATAAATGGAACCTGATAGGTTTCAAGCATTTCCTTTTCAATTTTTTCAGCGGTTTTATGAAAAATATTTGTCATTGAAAAGAAATCATTCTTCAGGCTGTCCATCCTATTTTTATCCTGGTAATGTGCCCCAATGACAGCTACCAAACAAACAGGAAGATCTTTTTGAATGTGTACATCCAAACAATTTACCAGGTTTTTCCAGGCATATAAAAATTGGTATAATAAAAACTTATCCCCGGATGAATTAAACCCGGCAAATACGGTTTTCCAATAAAAGGAAGGTATCGGCTGCCCTTGCAGATAAGCCTGCAGGTTCTCTTCAAATATGGCATCAAATTCTTCCACTACCCTTGCCACGAATACCGGGTAAGCAAACTTTCTTTGTTTGATATAATCCAACTGCTGTTCTGTAACCAAAGTATATGCTTTACAGAACCAGTATAAACAATTTTTTTGTTTGGCATTACTAAATAGCAGCAACCTTTTCTGCTGGTATACTAAAACATTCTCCGTTAATACGATAGCCTCGTTAATATCCATAAACCAATCTATAATTAATAAGTGTACCAAATAATTTCTGAAGCGCCTTCTAAATCTAATCTGCTTCACTATTGACTATTCTCTACCTGCCTCCCGGAGGGCAATACATCCGCAGATAATCTGTGTACAATTGCTGTAAATGCGGCGTTGTTCCCTTGCCTTCAGAAATTCCATGTGTACGGTTTGGATAGGTCATTAGCTGAAACTGTTTACCATTTGCAATCAATTCATTGATGAGTTGTTCGGCATTATTAAAGTGCACATTATCATCTCCGGTGCCATGGATGTATAATAAATGACCTTTCATATTTTTAGCATGGGTTATTGGTGATCCTTTTACAAAATCTTCCCTGTTCTCCTGCGGCAATCCCATATAACGTTCCTGGTAAATATTATCATAGGTAAGCTGGTTGCCCACCGCGGCAATGGCAATGCCTGTCTTATATATTTCAGGATATTGGAATAGCAGGCCCAGCGTAGCGGATCCACCCCCACTCCAGCCCCAAACCGCTACGCGGGATGTATCAACAAATGACCATTTAAAAATTTCTTTAGTAGCTAGCGCCTGATCGCGGATATTTACCTGGCCAATTTTCCGGTAAATAGATTTACGCCATTCCCTTCCCTTTGGCACAGGTGTACCACGATTATCCATGGTAATATAGATATACCCATCATTAGCCATATTGCCTTTATATAAAAAATTCCTTTCCGTTCCGAACCTGTCTACTGCATTTTGTCCCCACGGTTCCGTATACACTAAAAACACAACGGGGTATTTTTTGGAAGCATCAAAATTAGTAGGCTTAACCATCCAGCCATCCATTTCAACACCTTCAGCCGTGGTTACTTTAAAAAATGAAATAGTTGATTTTGAAGGATCACTATTGGCTACTGCTTTATTTACATCGTTGCCGTTAACCGAATGATGTTCCGGCAACGATACCCATTCTTTGGAAGGCGCTGTATAATAATTAGAGAAGGAATGTTGCGCATACCTGCCGGTTGGAGATACGGAATAACTATGGGTACCATTCTGATGCGAAGGCGACAAGCGTTGAGCATCTGCCATGCCATCCAGTTTGGTACGGTATAGATATTTCTGAGTGGCATTTTCCGGAGAGGCATAAAAATATACATAGCCGCTTTTCTCATCGATTGCGCAAATTTCCATTACATCATATTTGCCCTTGGTGATAAGTGTTTCCTGTTTACCCTCACGGCTTATGCGGTACAGGTGCCGCCAACCGTCTTTTTCACTTGCCCAAACAAATTCTTTTCCATCATTCAGCCAATCCCATCCACCATACTGATAATCGGTATCCCACAAAGGCAGGATATCTATCCAGGCAGGGTCGGTTTCATGATAGATACCATTTGATTTACCGGTAGCCACATCGCAAAGAAACAAATTAGTTTCATTTTGTTTACGGTTGAGCTGTTGTACAATTAGTTGAGTGTTATTGGAGGCCCATTCCATTCTTGGTAAATAAGATTGTAATACCGGATCTGTGGGAATAGACATCCAGTTAGTTTTGGCTGTTGTAATATCCACCACACCAATTTTAAATGATGAGGGTGCTTCACCAGCAACGGGGTATTCAACAGGTACCGTAAACGGATATAAAGAATCTGTATTATTCAGCATCAGATAAGTCTTTACCTCACCCACTTTTATTTGCCAGTAAGCGATTTTTTTACTGTCAGGGCTCCACCGAAAGCCATCCCGGCAAAAGAATTCTTCTTCATATGCCCAATCAAAGGTTCCGTTGATCAGTTTTCGACTACCTCCGTTTGTTAACGTAACTGTTTTGCCACTGGCAATATCCTCTACATACATATTGTACTCACTAACATAGGCTACTTTTTTACCATCAGGCGACAACTTTGCAAACATCAACGAAGAGGTGGGACGTAATTTACCAATCTGTTTAAGGTGCCTGGTATGCAGGTTAAATAACCAGTAATCACCACGCGTATCATACCGCCAAACGGTTTGTGTATTGGTGTAGATCAGTATTTCAGAATCGTTATCCGAAAAGAAAAAATTGCGTATAGAAAGCGGCGCCACCGCGGCTTTAGGCGTAAGTTCCGCTTTAGAAACTACTACCGATTGGATTAAAGAAGGCAATGCATACTTTACTATTTCACCACCTTCGGCAGCAAAATAGACATTCCCGTCACGGGCCCATTTTATCCCCTGTGGAGGCTGGGCATTTACAGTCAGGAAAAAGAGGAGCAACCCATGCAACGAAAGGAGTTTGTATTTTCTCATACCTAAATATATTTAGCGCATTGAAAATACCTCTTTATTTGAAATTCCCCTGTTGCTATTTTTTTACTCAGGTCAATGCATCTTTCAGTGAAGAGGTCTTCATCGATCCTTTTGTATCATTATATTTTTTAGCGGCATCAATAAAACCAACAAACAAGGGGGCAGGTCTTTCAACAGTACTTTTCAGTTCAGGGTGATATTGAACGCCAATAAAAAATGGATGCCCGGGGATCTCTATTATTTCAACAAGCCCTGTTTCGGGGTTTCTGCCACTGGCTACCATACCATTCAATTCAAACTGAGTAAGATACTCATCATTAAATTCATAACGGTGGCGGTGCCTTTCTGTGATCAGTGTTTCTCCATAAATATGCTGAGCAAGACTTCCTTCTTTAATTTCGCATGGATAGGCGCCGAGACGCATGGTTCCTCCTTTCATCGTAATTTTCTTTTGCTCCTCCATCATGTTTATTACTGCATGGGTAGTTGTCTGATCCATTTCGGTAGAGTGAGCATCTTTTAATCCCAAAACATTTCGGGCAAATTCAATCACGGCCATCTGCATACCCAAACAAATGCCGAAGAATGGCAATCCCTTTTCCCGGGCATACTGAACAGCAACGATTTTTCCTTCTATGCCCCGATGCCCAAAACCTGGCGCCACGAGTAAGCCATCCAGTCCATCCAATTTTTCAGCTACATTTTCCTTGGTAATGAATTCACTATGCACATTAACCACCTGCACTTTCACTTCATTAATGGCGCCTGCATGTATAAAACTTTCGAGTATAGATTTATAGGCATCCTGCAGTTCAATGTATTTACCAATAAGGCCAACCGTAACTTTACTGCGTGGATATTTGAGCTTATCTAAAAATACTTTCCATTTATCCAGGTTGGGTTCACCATACCCAGTAATTTTCATTTTACGCAGGCAGATCAGGTCAAGTTTTTCACGAAGCATCAATAATGGCACCTCATATATAGTGGCAGCATCCATCGCTTCAATAACCGCTTCCTGTTTTACATTACAGAACAAGGCAATCTTCCTTTTGATATCATTGTTCAAAGGCTCTTCTGTTCTGCACACAATAATATCCGGATGTACCCCATTTTCGCTCAGCATCTTAACACTGTGTTGGGTGGGCTTGGTCTTTAACTCTTTGGCTGCCTTTAAATAGGGTATCAAAGTTAAATGCACCACCATCACATCTTCTTCCGGCAGCTCCCATTGTAACTGGCGTACGGCTTCAATAAAAGGCAAACTTTCTATATCACCAACTGTTCCTCCTATCTCTGTTAGAATAATATCATATGTATCATCTGCGCCCAGCAACAGCATTCTTCTTTTGATCTCATCGGTAATATGCGGCACTACCTGAACAGTCTTCCCTAAAAAATCGCCCGCTCTTTCTTTATTGATCACCGTTTGATAAATGCGGCCCGTGGTTACATTATTAGCCTGGGAAGTATGAATATTTAAAAATCTTTCATAATGGCCGAGGTCAAGGTCAGTTTCAGCGCCATCTTCGGTTACATAACATTCGCCATGTTCGTAGGGGTTGAGTGTGCCCGGATCCACATTGATATAGGGATCAAATTTCTGGATGGTTACGCGTAACCCCCTTGCCTGTAATAATTTGGCAAGAGAAGCGGCAATAATCCCTTTTCCGAGACTGCTTGTTACACCTCCGGTAACAAAAATAAATTTGGCCATAATATATAGTTGATCGTTTAATGGTTGCTGGCTTGTTACCGGGCCTTCCCGGAATTGTACGCCCTTACTTTTTTTCACTAAATAATGAGAGGCCAAAAAGCAGTAAACCGCTCCTGTGCCTGAACTATTTACAATAAATGACCCTGGAAAAACAGTGAAGAAAATCTTCTGAGGTCGTACAAACCTACTGCAAAAAAATCGACAAAAAAAACATGCTGTCAAACAAATCTTCAGATGCCCCAAAGTGTTAATTTGTAGTGCAAATCTTTATCCTCAAAAACCAATTACATGTCATCCACTATTTTCTTATAACTGGTAATGATCCCTTTAATCAGGGAGGAACTGAAGCCCTGGTGCTCCATCTCATTTAAACCCGCGATGGTGCAACCTTTGGGTGTAGTTACTTTATCTATTTCCTGTTCCGGATGTGTATTTTTTTGTAATAATAATTCAGCGGCGCCTTTTACTGTTTGAGCGGCTATCAGAGATGCTGTTGCAACATTAAAACCTATTTCAATTCCACCCTGAATATTGGCACGGATATAACGCATGGCATAAGCCGTGCCACAGGCACCCAGTACGGTTGCGGCATCCATTAATTTTTCTTCGATAAAAACAGACCTTCCGAGTTGATTAAACAGATCAGTAACATAGGCAAGCTGTGCTTCAGTTGCCTGGTGAGAGCAAACACAGGTCATACTTTCCCGTATGGCAATAGCGGTATTGGGCATGGCTCTGAAAATGGCAAACCTGTTACCGACTACTTCCTGTATATCCTTTATCCAAATACCCGTTACCACACTAATCAAAATATGTTTCGAAGGATCCAGGCAGGGCTGTATAGCAGAGAGTACCTCTTTTAGCTGAAATGGTTTTACGGCCAGTACAATCCAATCGGCCTCCTTTACCGCTATCTCATTATCGCTGGTAACCAATACCCCTTTTTCTGAAAGTTCGGAAAGGGAACTTATATTTCGTTTAGTAACCGTAAGGTGCTCAGGTAAAATAAATCCGCTGCTTACCAACCCTTCTGCCATGGATGCCCCCAGGTTACCTCCACCAATGATGGCTAATTTTTTGCTCATAATTTTTGATTTGCCGGTAATGATATTCGCGGACCCATGTGTATGGTCCATGAGCTTAAAGATAATTTAATGTTCTCAGATAGTTTCGAACATAATCCTCCACCCCTTCTTCCAGAGAATAAAATGCTTTTGGATAACCCGCATCCACCAGCTTTTTCATATTAGCTTCGGTAAAATACTGGTACTTATCGCGTATATCTTCAGGCATATCAATAAAAACAATATTGCAGGGAAGGTCCATTCCCGCAAAAGTGGCTTTCACCAGATCATTAAAAGCACGGGCAGTACCCGTTCCTAAATTGTATAAACCATTTTTATCAATGCGCCATAAGCCTTGTACCATTGACTCCATCAGCCATCCGATAACGCTAACCACATCCTTCACATATATAAAATCGCGTAATTGTTCGCCGTCTTTAACGCCTTGTTTATGGCTTTTAAAAAGTTTTACCACACCCTCCGTTTTAATCTGGTTAAAAGCATGCCAGATCACACTTGCCATACGACCTTTATGGTATTCGTTCGGGCCATATACATTAAAGAATTTCAAACCGGCCCAGTAAGGGGGCCGGTGATTTGCGTTCGACTGCAGTATTGCCCACTTATCAAATTCATTTTTACTGATACCATAGGGATTAAGGGGATGCAATTTTTGGGGTAAATCATGATTGTCATCATACCCAAATTCACCGGCTCCATAAGTAGCCGCAGAAGAAGCATAAATGAGGGGAATGGATTGATGGGTACAGTATTCCCAGATATCTTTCGAATACTGCACATTCAATACTTCATGAATAGAGTAGTCAAATTCAGTGGTATCCGTTCTGGCTCCTAAATGGATAACCAGGCTCAGCGCTGGCTGATGCGTTTCCAGCCAGTCAAATAAAGCATGCCGCTCAACTACCTGGGCAAACGCTTTGGATTCCCAGTTCTTTCTTTTTTCTTCCACCCCAAAATCATCCACTAATATCAGGTTACGATAACCCATATCATTCAGGTAACGGGCCATGCAGGAGCCGATAAAACCAGCAGCGCCCGTTAGAATAATGGCTTTATGGTTCAAGGGATTACTATGGGTGTCCTGATCGGTCATCGTTATTGGTTATTCAGCAGTTTCTCAATGGCCGTATCATATTTTTCTTTCCATTCAATACTATTTCCCCAGTCCTCGCCATTTACCATGATCTTTCCTTCTGTTACCCTACCCAATTCAGTAACCGGAATACCTGCCGCTTTGGCTTTCAGTTGTAATCCTTCTGCCTGTAGCTTTGAACAGGAAACAACTACCCTGCCCTGGGCCTCACCAAACCAATAGGCATCTTTCCTGGTTTCAGCTGTTGCGGTAACATTGAATCCAAGATCATTGGTAAATGCGCTCTCCAGTAAGGTTATCGTCAATCCGCCTTCGCTGATATCATGTGCGCTATTGACGCGCTTTTCTTTAATGATGGCTGATACAAATTCCTGTATGCCCAGTTCTTCATCCAGGTTAAAATAAGGAGCAGGTGAGTATGTCACTTTTTTAAGTTTATGTAAATACTCGGATGAACCGATATCGTTTTGTTGTTTACCAATCAGGAGAATCACATCGCCTGCATTTTTAAAATGCAACGTCATGCGATTATCAAAATCATCAATGATACCTACCATTCCAATAGTAGGGGTAGGGTATACAGGACCATCCGGATTCTGGTTGTAAAAGCTCACATTACCACCTGTTACCGGTGTTTTAAATTTACGGCAGGCATCACCCATTCCGGTAACTGCTTTTACAAATTGATAGTATACTTCCGGGTCATACGGATTACCAAAGTTGAGGCAGTTGGTAACACCAATGGGTTCGCCGCCACTGCAAACAATATTTCTTGCGGCTTCTGCCACAGCGATCATGCTACCCTGGTAAGGATCTGCAAAAACATATTTACTATTACAGTCCACTGTTATGGCCAATGCCTTACCGGTACCTTTTGCCAAAATCACACAGGCATCACTTGGTGCATTGGTAGAAGCATTGTTTGTACCTACCATGCTATCATATTGTGTATACACCCAGCGTTTGGATGCTATATTAGGTATCTGTACCAGTTCTGTGGCTACTGATTTCAGATCACTAACATCCTCTACACTATTTATATCGAATGATTTGATTTTTGTAAAATAAGCAGGCTCCTTATATTCCCTGGTATACTGCGGTGCACCACCACCTAATACCAATTCATAAGCAGGAATTTCAGCTTCCAGTACACCATGCCTATAAAATGTAAGCAGCCCATCGTCAGTAACCACACCAATTTCACTGCAACTCAGGTCCCATTTTTCGAAAACGGCTAAAACCGCCGCTTCTTTACCTCTTTCAACTACTACCAGCATACGTTCCTGGCTCTCACTCAATAAAAGTTCCCATGCCTTCATGTTTTTTTGGCGCGTAGGAACCTTATCAAGGTCAATACGCATGCCCACTCCCCCTTTTGCACTCATTTCCGCGGTAGAACAAATGATGCCTGCGGCACCCATATCCTGCATACCAATTACAGCACCGGTTTCAATTACTTCCAAACAGGCTTCCAGTAATTTTTTTTCCTGAAAAGGGTCACCTACCTGAACAGCCGGAAGTTCTTCCGTACTGTCTGCCGTAATATCCGCGGAAGCAAAAGAAGCGCCACCAATACCATCTTTGCCGGTGGCACTACCAACAAATAAAACAGGGTTGCCGGTTCCCGTGGCTGTGGCACTTACCATTTTGCTGGACTGCATAATACCTACGCTCATGGCATTCACCAATGGATTGGTATGGTAACAATCTTCAAAATATACTTCACCACCAACAGTGGGTACACCAAAGCAATTTCCGTAATGACCAATACCATGAACGATACCGCTTAAAAGACGTTGTGTTTTTTTATCCTGAAGATTTCCAAACCGGAGACTGTTTAATGAAGCAATCGGCCTTGCACCCATGGTAAAGATATCCCGCTGAATACCACCCACACCTGTTGCCGCGCCCTGAAAAGGCTCGATGGCGCTTGGGTGATTATGGCTTTCTATTTTAAATACTACGCCAAACCCATTCCCCATATCCATCAATCCTGCATTTTCCTCACCGGCAGCTACTAACATACGGCCGCCATCCCTTGGTAATGTTTTTAACCATTTGATCGAGTTTTTATAACTGCAATGTTCACTCCACATGCCACTAAAAGCGCATAATTCAGTGAAGTTGGGAACACGACCTAATTTTTGTTTAATAGATTCAAACTCTTCGGCAGTTAAGCGGAGTTTTTCGGCAGTGGTAACGGTAATTTCCATGATGCCGCGAAGGTAAGAAAGTAGGCGTAAGAGGCAAGATGAAGTTTTACAGAAGCTATCTGCAAACTTAAAAACCATCTCTTCCAGGGAAATGGCTTCTAAGCAAAATTTCCTGCCTCTCTGCTTTCTGTCTTCCTGTTACCGTTTCCTTCCAATTTGTCCCATGGCCATTGGGCCATTGTTTGAATACTGATAAATAAAGCTGCGGCAAGCCCTAATTTTTGCATAACAATTTGTTTTTCATTTTAAACGATGCATCTATGGAATGAGTTACAAACGCAATAATTTAATATAGTTGCTCCCTAATAAATTATATAAAATTTATATTAATATATATTCTATGTTTATATTTTTCCACATTTTCTACCATTTTTTTAGATAATAGCTTCCTGTAGCACGTTTTTGTTATAATTATTTGTAGATTTGACTGTCTTTGTATTTTTGACTGTCAAAAAAATTAAAATTATGTCTTTACGATTTACAGCGATTGGTAATATTACCAAAGATCCAACCGGTATACCGGAATCCTCCAGCCAAAAAATCACTGCCATTTTCAATGAGGATGTTTTTACAGTAAAAACCGCCCGTGAATTTTTGAGTGATGAAGCGTATAAAAGCCTAACTACCAGCATTAGGGGTGGTAAAAAAATTGACCGTATTGTTGCTAACCAAATTGCCAATGGCATTAGAGCCTGGGCTGAAGCCAAAGGAGTTACACACTATACACACTGGTTTCAACCACTAACCGGAAGTACCGCAGAAAAGCACGACTCATTTTTTACACTGAAAAGCGATGGTACCGCTATCGAAGAATTCGATGGCGCCGCCTTAATACAACAGGAACCTGATGCTTCTTCCTTCCCGAGCGGTGGCTTACGGGCAACTTTTGAAGCCCGTGGATATACTGCATGGGATCCTTCCTCCCCTGCTTTTATCATTGAGATCGGGAAAGGAAAAACTTTGTGTATTCCAACTATTTTCGTCTCTTATACAGGTGAATCATTAGACTACAAAGCTCCTTTATTAAAAGCCCTGGAAGCATTGAATAAATCTGCTGTAGACGTTTGCAATTATTTTGATAAAAATGTAACCAAAGTAACCGCCACATTAGGCTGGGAACAGGAATATTTTGTTATTGATGAGTCGCTTGCCAATGTTCGTCCGGATTTGGTTCAGTGTGGACGCACCGTTTTCGGCGCCGCACCTGCTAAAGGACAACAACTGGAGGACCATTATTTTGGATCTATCCCTGAAAGAGTGTATGCATTCATGAGAGATTATGAAACAGAAGCCTATAAACTGGGTATTCCTTTACGTACCCGCCACAATGAGGTTGCCCCTTCACAATTTGAGTGTGCCCCTATTTTTGAAGAAGTAAATATCGCGGTTGACCACAATACTTTATTAATGGACGTGATGACCCGTGTGGCTAAACGTCATAAATTGGTTGTTTTGCTACACGAAAAACCATTTGCCGGTATCAACGGAAGTGGTAAGCACAATAACTGGAGCATGGCTACTGATACCGGTGTAAACCTTTTGGCCCCTGGCAAAACGCCAAAGACCAACCTAATGTTCCTTACCTTCTTCGTGAATATCATTAAAGCAGTTCATGATCATGCGGATATCATGAGAGCAGCTATTGCATCTGAACCCAATGATCACCGTTTAGGCGCTAACGAAGCGCCTCCTGCTATCATCTCTGTTTTTGTGGGTCAATACCTTTCCAAGGTTTTATCTGATGTAGAAACCAGGGTAAATACCAAATTTGATGAACAGGATGAAGCTATCCTGAAACTGGATCTGCACCGCAGTATTCCGGAACTGATGCTGGATAACACTGACAGAAACAGAACTTCTCCTTTTGCTTTCACCGGTAATAAATTTGAATTCCGCGCGGTAGGTTCTTCTGCCAACTGTGCCATCTCCATGACAGTACTTAACACCATCATGGCCGATACGCTTAAGAAATTCAAAATTGATGTGGATACCCTGATTGAAAAAGGTGATAAGAAAGAGATTGCTATCATGCAGGTGATACAGAAATATATTGTTGAAAGCAAAAAAGTATTGTTCGAAGGGGATGGATACAGCGATGAATGGCATCATGAAGCGGAACGCCGTGGCTTACCTAACCTGAAAACCACGCCTATTGCTTTAGACGCATTGATTTCAGATAAAGCTAAAAAATTGTTTGAATCAAATGGTGTATACAGCCATACTGAACTGGAAGCGAGACATGAGATAGAACTGGAAAAATACATTAAGAAAGTGCAGATCGAAGGCCGCGTTATGGGTGATCTGGCCATCAACCATATTTTACCTGCCGCTATCAAATATCAGAATGATTTATTAACCAACGTAAACGGACTGAAAGCTGCCGGCTTACCTGAAACAGCCTATGCAAGTCAGATGGGTATCCTGAAAGCAGTGAGCGAACATATCCAGGTAATCAACACGAAAGTGCATGAGATGGTGGAAGCCAGGAAAATCGTTAATAATATCGATAACACACGCACCAAAGCTATCGCTTATGAAAGCCAGGTTAAAGCCGCATTCTTTGATACTATCCGCTACCATGTTGACAAACTGGAGCATTTAGTAGATGACGATTTGTGGACCCTTCCCAAATACCGCGAAATGTTGTTTTTAAGATAAATTACTTTTTACCCGAGCAATACGGCCCCGTTCCTAAACTAAGTAACGGAGCTTTTTTTTCTTTCCTAAAAACGTTAATGGCTAACAAGCCGAATAACAACAGTAATGGTACAGCCGCCGGGAGGTGGTGGCAAATAAATCCTGCCCTTTTAAATTATTTCATTTTGAATGATTCTAAAAATTTTGTGGTAAAATTTCCTTTTCTGAAATCTTCGTTCTGCATCAATTGCAAATGAAATGGAATGGTTGTTTTAACGCCTTCAATCACATATTCACTGAGCGCCCTGTACATGGTATCAATGGCTTCCTCCCTGGTTTGTGCAACGGTAATCAGTTTTCCAATCATGGAATCATAATACGGAGGAATTACATAGCCCGCATAAACATGACTGTCTACCCGAACCCCATGACCGCCGGGTGTATGTAAAACAGTAATTTTTCCGGGCGATGGGCGGAAATCATTATAGGGGTCCTCTGCATTGATACGGCACTCAATAGCATGCATCTGCGGCTCATAATTCCTGCCGGAGATTCTTTCACCCATGGCAATCTTGATCTGTTCCTTAATCAGGTCAAAGCTTACCACTTCTTCCGTTACACAATGCTCTACCTGGATACGGGTATTCATTTCCATGAAGTAGAAATTTCGATGCTTATCAACCAGGAACTCAATCGTTCCCACACTTTCATAATTAATAGCAGATGCGGCTTTAATAGCGGCTTCCCCCATTTTCTGACGTAATTCTTTGGTCATAAAAGGTGAAGGAGATTCTTCAACCAATTTCTGATGACGGCGCTGAATGGAACAATCCCTTTCACTCAAATGACAAACATTTCCATACTGATCACCCGCAATCTGAATCTCAATATGTCGTGGTTCTTCCACGAATTTTTCCATATAAATCCCATCATTTTTAAAAGACGCAGCGGCTTCCATTTTAGCATTGGTATATGCTTTTTCTATTTCAGACTCTTCCCAAACCACACGCATTCCCTTCCCACCACCACCGGCTGTCGCTTTCAAAATAACCGGATAACCAACAACCCTGGCCAATGTTTTAGCTTCTTCAATACTAACCAGTAATCCTTCTCCCCCCGGTACTACCGGAACACCCGCTTTGATCATGGTTTCCTTTGCAGTGATCTTATCACCCATTTTATTGATCATCTCAGGAGTTGGTCCGATAAATTTGATGCCGTGATCGGCACATATCTGAGAGAACTTGGCATTCTCAGCCAGAAATCCATAACCCGGATGCACCGCATCCGCATTGGTGATCTCAGCCGCTGCCATGATATGTGGAATATTGAGATAAGAATCTGCGCTGGCGGGTTTGCCAATACAAACCGCCTCATCAGCAAATTTTACGTGAAGGCTGTCTTTATCCGCGGTGGAATATACTGCCACTGTTTTAATACCCATTTCCCTACAAGTACGAATTACACGTAACGCAATCTCTCCCCTATTGGCAATTAATATCTTTTTGAACATCCTGTTAATTTGAAAGTTTGAAAATTTGAAAATTTGAAAATGGCAGATGTAACAATCTTGTAATCTGATGATGAGAGGAATTGCTCATTTTCAAATTTTCAAATTGCCTCATTTTCAAATTACCATTAAGCCGGCTCTACCAAAAATAAAGGCTGATCATACTCTACCGGGCTTGCATCTTCCACCAGTACCTTTACAATAGTGCCTTTTATTTCACTTTCGATTTCATTGAATAGCTTCATTGCTTCAATGATGCATACCACTTTTCCAGGAGTAATTTCAGTACCTACCTCAGCTAAAATGGGTTTATCCGGCGACTGGCGTCTATAAAAAGTGCCAATCATGGGACTTTTAACGGTAATCAGGTTATCCGCTTTAAGCGGTGCCACAGGGGCCGGTATGGCAGGGGGCGGAGCGGGGGCCGCTGAAGTGGTGTATACCTGTGGTGCAGGGGCAGCAACCGTAACTACTGCTTCCTCTTTCTGCTTGATGGTTACTTTACCATCCTTATCTTCTATACTGATTTCACCAATATTACTTTTATTGATGATTTTGATCAATTCGTGAATTTGCTTTAAGTCCATAAATGGCAAATTTTAGGGGTAAAAACAGTGATTTTGGGTCAAATAGTGGGGCAAAATAGCCTTTTTTTGATAAAACCATGGAATTTCTTTATTTCCCCATTTTCTCATTTTCAGTACGCCGGCTCAGGAAATATACTCATCATTAATGCCTTTAAAGAGCCCCAAAAAGGCAACCACCGGTTACCTTTCAATAGTTAGGCAGCTAGCTACCTATGTAAATTTCAGTTCATCAATAAAATGCCTATTTCTCTTCTTTCACCCTTTCTACATAGGATCCATCTTTTGTATTCACACGTATTAACTCGCCGTCTTCAACAAAAAGTGGCACCATCACTGTGGCGCCTGTTTCTACAGTAGCGGCTTTAAGGGCCCGGGTAGCGGTATCGCCCCTAAGACCTGGCTCACAATAAGTAATTTTTAATACTATTTTTTCAGGTAATTCGGCACCTATGGGTAGTTCGGTTTCGGTATTGATAAAAACAAAAATTTCAGAACCATCCATCAGAAACTGGGGAGAATCAATCATTTCTTCGGCCAATGCAATCTGCTCAAAAGTCTCATTATTCATCAGGTTATACCCCGAATCATCTTTATACAGAAACTGGAAAGCTTTCTTCTCAACACGCACCGGGAAAATATTTTCACCACTGTTCCAGGTTTTTTCAATGGACCGTTTATTATCTACCCCCTTTAATTTGGCCCATACTTTGGCGGCTGCACGGGCAGTTTTGTTTTCGCCGAATTCTACTACAGAATATAAGCTGCCGTCTAATTTTAGAATAAGGCCGCGGCTGATGTCGGATGTGGTTGCCATGTTTTTGATTTTTAATGAATTACCCTTTCAGGCAGCCGCAAAAGTAGGGATTGGGAGTCAAATTCAAGAAAGCTAATTACTTACTGTTGCCTGGTGGCCGGTAAAAGACAGTTGATTCAAAACCAATTGCTTGTACAAAAACAGGCGTAAAAAAATAATTATCCGTTAAAAAAAGAAGGATTCACAGGCTGCAATGCAAAATGGCCCGGTATCTAACAGGTATAATAAACCAATATCCCATGCAAAAAATTATACGCATTGCCTGCCTGCTTTCTGTATTACTGATACAATCCGAATTAATGGCTAATACGATTATTGTAAAAGGATACGTAAGAGATTCAGCCAATAACCCAATCGCCAACAGAACAGTTAAAATATATAGTACAGACAGCACCAATCATGGCTGTATACTGTCTCATACAAAAGTAACCAACCCGAATGGTTATTATATAGATACACTTACCTGCGATGGTGATATCCGCAAACTTTCGATCATTGTTGAAAACTGCGATGGCAAAAAAATAATACACGAACATACCATTACCCCAAACAATTTTGTGGAAAGTAATTTTACCATTTGTAAACCATTATCCTTCCACCCGGATATCGTTTATTGTAAATCGGCCTTCTCTTATGCTTCATTGGCAACAGGGGTAAAATTTAATAGTGCGGGTTGCTTTGCACCAGGTGGCGACAGTATCATCAGTCGTAAATGGAGTTTTGGCGATACCTCGGCTGCCTTAACAGGTAACAGGTTTGATCCTACACATGCCTATTCCAAAGCAGGTATATACCAGGTTTGCCTGACTATTAAAACAAAAAGTGGCTGTGAGAGCAAATACTGCAGCACTATTGTTTTTACCCCAGAGTCAACCAATTGCAGGGTAGATTTACAGGTAGATTTTGAAAAGATGAGTCCGAAAAAAATCCAATTCAAAAGTCATAGTTCCATTTTAACCGGCGACAGTATTGTACAAAGAATCTGGAAGTTTGGAGATGGCAACTCATTAGATGGTAACCTGGCTAACCCTTTGAAAGAATACAAAAACAAGGGAGACTATAAAGTATGCCTCCGCGTAAGAACAGCGAAGGGTTGTGAAAAAGAATTTTGCATCACCCTCATCATACATGACACTGTACCAGGCACCATTCCCATTCCTGCCGGTTGCAAAGCAAAGTTCACTTATACCATAAAAGACACATTGATCGTATTCAACAGTTCAGGATCCGTGGGCAGTAATCCATCAGACAGTATCATCAGCCGTACCTGGTATTATACTGACAGTACCACTTCCGTTTCTTTACCCGGGAATATTATAACGCCATCTTATCCTTATACCAAACCAGGTAACTATCTTGTACTGCTGGTTATCAAAACCAAAAATGGTTGTGAAAGCAGGTATGAAGGTAAAGTAGTGATTGAACCAAAACCCATACCAACCGGTTGCAAAGCATTTTTTACTTACTCAATCAAAGATTCACTGGTTGTATTTAATAGTTCAGGATCCGTGGGCAGTACACCATCAGACAGTATCATCAGCCGTACCTGGTATTATGCTGATAATGCGGTTTCTCTTTCTTTACCTGGTAATATCATTACACCATCCTATCCTTATACCAAACCCGGCAAATACAAAGTTTACCTTGTAATCAAAACAAAGAATGGTTGTGAAAGTAAATATTATACATCAGTTGAAATCAGGCCAGCCAACTGTAACACATTGGTGCAATTCAATGCCGAAAGAATCAGCCCGAAAAAAATACAATTCAACAGTACAGTAAGTAATTTATTACAGGGAGATAGTGTGATAGAAAGAAAATGGAAATTTGGCGACAATACTCAGTTAGGCGGTAACCGGAAAGATCCTGTGAAAGAATTTTCGAGAATGGGTATTTACAATAGTTGTTTATCCATTAAAACATTGTATGGTTGTGAAGCACAAATCTGTAAAAATATTGTGGTGCAGGATTCCATGAATACATCACAATATTTAGTGGACTATATCAAGATCATTACCATTAATCCTAACCCGGTTGTAACCAGAATGGTTACCACTGTGTATAGCAGGAATAATAATGTTGAAGCTGATATCTCTGTTTATGATATTTACGGACAGGGGAAAATAAATGTAAAGAAAATGTTGGGGCAGGGAAATAATATCATTGAGATAGGCACTGAATCTTTATACCGTGGGCCCTATTTCCTGAAAGTAAGTACAAGGAATGGTAAAGACAGTAAAGCATTTTATAAATTATAATCCGTTATGACCCATTTCCCCAAAAAATCAGGAAGGTAACCCGGTTTTCACCTATTTTTGCCGCGAATTTCAAATAACCTGAAACTTTTGCCATGGCAGTATTAGTGAATAAAAATTCGAAAATTATTGTACAGGGTTTTACCGGTACAGAAGGTACGTTTCATGCAACACAGATGATTGAATATGGCACCAATGTAGTAGGTGGTGTAACGCCGAATAAAGGTGGCAGTTCTCACCTTGACAGGCCCGTGTTCAATACAGTAGCCGATGCTGTTGCAAAAACCGGCGCCAACGTTAGTATCATTTTTGTACCGCCGGCTTTTGCGGCCGATGCCATCATGGAGGCCACCGATGCGGGTATTGCATTGGTAGTATGTATTACAGAAGGTATTCCTGTGCAGGATATGGTAAAAGTAAAAAACTATTTACTGGGTAAAAATACGCGTTTGGTTGGACCTAATTGTCCGGGCGTAATTACCGCCGGTGAAGCCAAAGTAGGTATCATGCCTGGCTTTATTTTTAAGCCGGGTCGCATTGGTATTGTATCAAAAAGCGGAACCTTAACCTATGAAGCGGCCGACCAGGTAGTAAAAGCCGGGCTGGGTATCAGCACAGCTATTGGAATAGGCGGGGACCCAATCATTGGTACGCCTACTAAAGATGCAGTAGAACTTTTAATGAATGATCCTGAAACTGATGGTATTATTATGATTGGTGAGATTGGCGGAAGCATGGAAGCAGATGCTGCCCGATGGATTAAAGACCATAAAACAAAACCAGTGGTAGGCTTTATTGCCGGGCAAACCGCCCCTCCCGGCCGACGCATGGGACATGCAGGAGCCATCATTGGAGGAGCAGACGATACCGCTGCCGCTAAAATGAAGATCATGGCAGACTGTGGAATTGAAGTAGTAGCCAGTCCTGCAGATATTGGCAAAAAAATGGCAGAGATACTCAAGAAATAATATGACCCAGGTAAAAAATCCCGATCTGTTGCAGATCGGGATTTTTTTTGTGCAAAAAAAATCAAAGCGCCCTCAGCGATGACAATGCTACAATATTTTGCTAATCGGTCATACCTTGTGTGAAATTACCGGCAAGTTTGCATCCTAAGCAATAGCCATTATTTTAACCGAAAACCCGTTACATGGCGTTACGTAACTTATACATATCTATTCTTTTATTAGTTTCTTTGGGTTCACAGGCAGGAACAAACGATACCCTGTTTAAAAAAGAATGGATTGGGATTAATACCATACTCATTAAACAGGACCTGACCCGAACAGCACTTGATAAAGTAAATACCCTGTATCAAAAAGCAAAACAAAAAAAATTACCTGACCAGGTAATCAAATGCCTGATATACCAATACAGTTTACAGGGGAGAATCACATCTGTTGACCCAAACCCTATAATACAAAAGATACAATCAGAAATTACCCTATCTACAGATGAAACGCAAAAAGCGATACTTCATTCACTGCTTGCCAAATTATACCTGCAATATTTTAGCCATAACCGCTGGCGTATATATGGCAGAAAAAAGACGGCCGATATTTCAAAAGAAGATATCACTACATGGGGTATTGATGATTTCTATTTAACAATCAGCAAACATTTTATCCTTTCATTAAAAAATACTGACCTGCTGAAACAACAAGGCACGGCAACTTATCATTCGGTTATCATACAGGGCAATATGCCTGATGCAAACCCAACCCTGTTTAACCTATTAGCGTATGAGGCGCTTAAATATTTCAAATCAGGTGAAAACTATCTAAATAAACCCGCTTATGCTTTTACCATAAATGATGAAAAAGCATTGGCGCCATTGGATGAATTTATACAAGCCCGCTTTATCACCGCCGACAGTACTGAACAGCAATGGATAAGTTTGCAATTATTTCAACAGCTACTTTCGTTTCACCGGAACGACAAGGATAAAAACACTTTACTGCAAATAAACCTGGACCGCATAGAATGGGTGTACATAAATGCGGCCTTTCTCTCAAAAGAAACCGCTTACATAAATGCACTGGAAGAAATTACCACAAAATATAAAGAAACAGCAACCGCCTCTCAGGCATGGTATAATTTAGCTAAGATAGAAGCTGACAAGGCAGCAGGCTACAAGCCATTTGAGGATACTGCTAACCGTTATAGTTATATTAAAGTAAAGAAAATAGCAGAAAAAGCTTTGTTACTTTACAAAGACACAACCCGCGGAGCTGTACAACTACAAAATCTATTATCAGAGATAGCACACAAAGAACTACGCACACAAACTGAAAAAGTATCTATCCCCGGAAAACCAATCAGGGCCCTGGTTACTTACCGAAATGTAAATACTTTATATGGAAGAATCCTGAGAATCAAGAGTAAAGAAGAACTAAGCGGCAACCAATGGGCCACTGACTATTGGGAGAAAGCGCTCCGGTTAAAAGTGTACCAGGCATTCACGCAGGCGCTACCACAAACCAGTGACTACCAACAGCACAGTGTTGAAATTAAATTAGAAAGCCTTCCTGTTGGAGAATATGCTTTACTGAGCGCCAGCTCATCAAAATTCGACATTACCAGTGATAAGATGAGCTTACAGATTTTTCATGTATCCAATATCAGCTATGTCAAAAACAATCATGATTTTTTTATTCTGAATAGAAATGACGGCCAGGCAATTGAAAATGCAAAAACAGTTATCTATCAAAAAATATACAGCCAAATAAAACAGAACTATGTATTGGAAAAAATAGCCGAAAAAATTACCAACAGTAATGGCTATTTCAGGTTTGTTGAAAAAGCAAATGCCTATAATATCAGTTACAGGATCAGTAAAGGCGATGATGTATTGGATATCAACGAAAATGATTTTTTTTCTGATGAACCCATTGAGCCCACGACTAAAGATGATGGACTTATTGAAAAATATGAAAGAACGAATCAAAGGGTTTTCTTTTTTACCGACAGGGGTATTTACCGACCGGGCCAACCCGTTTTTTTTAAAGGCATTGCCATCACCAAAGATTACAGAACAAAACTAAGTAAACTGTTTACCAGCAAGGATTCCGGCTTATTGTACCTGAAAGATGCCAACCGGAAAAAAATCGATTCCGCCAGGTTTGCTTTAAATGAGTATGGTTCCTTTCATGGAAAATTTTTATTGCCGGTCAATGGATTAACCGGGCAGTTCAGTATAGAAGTTGCCGGAAAAAATATGGCAGGTACTTATTTTTCAGTGGAGGAATACAAGCGTCCGGGTTTCCATATTGTCTTCGAAAAAATAAGTGGCGCTTACCGGTTAAATGATTCTGTTACCATCGCAGGTAACGTGAAAGCATTTGCCGGTAATAGTATTGATGGAGCCACTGTTGTATACAGTGTAAAACGAAATATCCGTTTTAATGATCCATGGCTTTGGAGAAGGCCCTACCCTTTCAATAATGGCCGGGAAACCAGTCATGGTGTAATCAAAACCAATACAGAAGGAAAATTCACTATTACGTTTAAAGCAGGTGCGGAAGATATTACGGACCGTACAGGCAATCCCTTGTTTGATTTTTCCATCTCAGCCGATGTGACCGATATCAATGGGGAAACCCATAGTAACCAAACGATCATTACCACCGGCTTCAGCTCTCTATTACTGAACATTAGTGCGCCCTCATTAACAGAGATCGATAGTTTCAAAAATATAGCTGTCAGCAGTACCAATCTCAGCTATGAAAAAGAACCTGCCCAGGTACATCTGAAAATATATGCATTACAGGCGCCTGAACGAATAGTAAGAAAAAGATACTGGACCCGACCCGACCAGTTTGTAATAAGCAGGGATGCGTTTATACATGATTTCCCAACAGATGAATATGAAGAAGAAAGCAATTACCAGACCTGGCTCACAGGTGATCTGGTAAATGAAGGAACGGTCAACACAAAAGACGCCAATGTATTTCCTGTTAAGCCGGGAACTATGCAGGCTGGCTATTACCGCATAGAAGCGATTGCCAAAGACAAAGACGGCGGGGAAATAAAAAACATCCGCTACATACAGTTATTCAATTTTGCCCATCAGCAGTTAGCCGCGCCAACTTATCAATTCAATCATACAATCAGTGGTTCAGCAGTACCCGGACAAACAGCCTCATTTATCAGTGGCAGCATAGCTGATCAGATATACCTGGTCAGAAATACAGGAAAACTGCTGAACAAAACCAGCGACTATCAATACATACAACGAAAAAAAGGACTTGAAACCATACAATATACGCCGGATGAAAACGACAGGGGTGGCGTAACTATTGATGAGGTTTTTGTATATGATAACAGGGTGTATGCGTACCAATATTATTTAGAGGTACCCTGGAATAATAAGCGATTACAGGTACAATATGCAACCTACCGGAATAAAACAGAGCCTGGCAGTAAGGAGAACTGGACGGTAACTGTTCAGAATAATCAACATGAAAATGCCGCGGCAGAATTGCTCACAGGCATGTATGATGCATCACTGGATCAGTTTAAATCGAACAACTGGGCCATTCCATACATTTGGGAAACGAACAATCAGCAAAATATTTTTTCAGCAGGCTCCAATTTCAGTGTTGGGATTGCAAGTGAAAATACTGTTCCCGAAAAATACCTGGAAGAAATTGCCAATGAGCATGATCATTTGGCCATCGATATATTTGAATTTTTGGATAGCGCATTGACGTCCCTGTATGAGGGAGGATTTACCGGCTATGGGCCAAAGAGGTATAAAGCAGGAATGATTGAGGCAGGCAGTATGGCAAACTTAAAAGGCACCGGAATGCCTGATCAAAATAAATCAGTTACCGCAAAAAATATCAGTAATGCCGGTATCCGCACCAGGAACTCAGCGCCTGTGGTAGAAGAAGATTATGACAAAGTATATACCAATGTGAATTTGATAGATTCTGCAACAGGGGATCATATTATCAACGGAAAAACAGTGGGCAATACCAAATTGACTGAAATGACTCAGGTACAGACCAGAAAAAAATTTAATGAAACAGCCTTTTTCTTTCCGCAACTCTATGCCGATTCCACTGGTAAATACAGTTTCAGTTTTACCATGCCCGAAGCAATGACACAATGGAAATGGATGAGCCTGGCACATACAAAAGACCTGGCCTTTGGCAGTAACCAAACCCATATTCTTACGCAGAAAAAATTGATGATACAACCCAACGCGCCCAGGTTTATGCGTGAGGGCGACAATATAGAATTCAGCGCCAAAATTGTAAACCTGGGTGATACAGAAATAACAGGACAGGTAAGTTTCGAACTGATAGACGCCACCAGTAATACTTCTGTTGACGGCTGGTTTCAGAATATATTTCCATCGCAATACTTTACGGTTGAAGCCGGGCAAAGTTTTCCGGTGCAATTTCCGATGCAGGTTCCTTACAGTTTTAACCGGCCGTTAACCTGGCGCATCATAGCTAAAGCCGGCGAGTTCAGTGATGGCGAAGAAAACACATTACCTGTTCTTTCCAACCGGATGCTAGTTACCGAAAGCCTTCCCCTGCTTCTTCAAACAGATACCACACAGGTATTCAAATTTGAAAAATTACTACATAATAACAGTGAGACACTCTCGCATGAAAGTTTTACTATTGAATACACTTCTAATCCTGTATGGTATGCGATTCAGGCACTACCCTATTTAATAGAATACCCATACGAATGCTCCGAACAAAGTTTTAATCGTTTGTATGCAAACACACTGGCGTCTTTTATCGTGAATAAATATCCCGCCATCAAAGAGGTTTTTGAAAAATGGAAGTCGGACAGCTCTTCTCTAAAATCTAAACTACAAACGAATGAAGCGCTTAAACAAATCCTTCTTCAGGAAACGCCCTGGGTATTGCAGGCTGAAAGCGAGGAGCAACAGCAGAAAAATATCAGCCTGTTATTCGACCTGGTAAAACTCAGCAACCAGACAGAATCCCTCATCGAAAAATTAGCACAACTTCAATTACCAGATGGCAGTTTCAGTTGGTTTAAAGGCGGGTATTCAGACAGGTATATTACCAACTATATACTCACTGGTATTGGCAAGCTGAAAAGACTGGGCGCTTTATCACCTGGTATTGCTTTGCGCATCAGACCCATGTTAGTGAATGCATTGAAGTATGCAGACAGCAAACTGTCAGCAGATCACCAACGGTTAGTTCAAAACAAAACTTATCTGGCCAAACAACAAATTTCATCGGTTCAAATTGAGTATCTCTATATGCGGAGTTTTTTCAGGGATATTGCGCAGCAATCAACCGGTGCATACCAGTATTTTTATCAACAAGGCAAGCAGTTTTGGATCAAACAAAACAGTTATTACAGGGCACAGCTTGGTTTGGTTTATTATAGGAATGGGGATGAAAAATTCGCAAAACTAACCATCCTGCCCGCCCTATTGGAGAATGCCATTCAGGATACGAAACAGGGCATGTATTGGAAAACTACCTATACTGGCTCCTGGTATCAATCCCCCATCGAACACCAAACTATGCTGGTTGCCTTTATGAGTGAACTTAACCAGGAAAAATCAGGCAAAACGCTTATCGGTCATATCAATGCCATGAAAACATGGCTGCTTCTGAATAAGCAAACGAACAACTGGAAGACAACCATAGCCACTGCAGATGCATGCTATGCATTACTACTGAACGGAACTGATTGGTTAAGTTCAAACAGGAAAACAACTATCCAGGCAGGCAACTACCGTTTCAATAACAGTAATGAAAAAGCAGCGGTGGGGACAGGCTATTTCAAAAAAAGAATAGAAGGGAAAATGGTGGTACCAGAAATGGGGAATATTACCGTTAGTTCACATTCAACAATCAATCAATCACCTTCCTGGGGAACCGCTTATTGGCAATATTTTGAAGAGCTTGATAAAATAACTACTGCTTTATCTCCCTTAACACTCAGGAAACAATTATTTATTGAACGAAATACGGATAAAGGAAAAGTATTATTTCCGGTTCAGGAAGGTGACGAATTAAAGAAAGGTGATAAAATAATAATCAGGATAGCATTAAAATCCGACCGTGATATGGATTACCTGCACCTGAAAGATATGAGAGCCGCTTCGATGGAGCCGGTGAATGTATTGAGCAGCTACAAATGGCAGGATGGGTTGGGTTATTATGAAAGTACCAAAGAGGCAAGCACTAACTTTTTTATCGGCCATTTACCGAAGGGAAACTATATTTTTGACTACCCGGTTTTCATTACGCATACCGGCGTTTTTTCTGTAGGAATCGCTTCAATTCAGTGCATGTATGCACCGGTATTTACAAGCCATTCAGAAGGAATAAAGATCAGGGTATCGAATTAGTTTCTCAAATATTGAAACCCTTTTTAAACGATCTTTACCATCATGGAAGTTGATTATATGATAGTAGGGCAAGGCATCTGTGGCACGTTTCTGAGTAATGAGCTGATACAGGCGGGTCAAACAGTTTTGGTGATTGATGAAAACAGACCACAAAGTTCCACCAAAATAGCCAGCGGTGTAATCAACCCCATTACCGGAAGGCGACTGGTAAGAACATGGGAGATAGAAAAAATGATGCCTTATGCAGTGAATGCATACAAAACATTTGGAGAAAAAATAGCAACACCTCTTATCCGACAATGTAATATACTGGATTTTCATCCTACCCCGCAGATGGTATTGGCTTTTGCAGAAAGACAACCAATTGAAAAAGAATATTTGCGCATACCCGATTATGCGGATCAATGGAAAACTTATTTCAATTATGATTTCACCATTGGAGAAATAAATCCTTGTTGGCTAATTGAGCTGAATCAATTATTGGCAGGATGGAGAGTTGAATTACAAAAAAAGGAATCACTGTTAGAGGATCTGTTTATTTGGGAGGATTGTATAGTTGCAAAAGACCATATTCAATATCGAAACATTATTGCCCAAAAGATCATTTTCTGCGATGGTGTATTTGGTTTTGATAATCCCTATTTTAAACTGTTACCCTATTCACCTAACAAAGGAGAGGCACTCATTGTGCATATTCCCGGTCTGCCCCGAACAAATATTTTCAAGCACGGCATTAATATTGTTCCCTGGGAAGAGGATCTTTTCTGGATTGGGTCGACCTTTGAATGGACATTCAATCACACTAATCCCACACCTGATTTCCGAATTAAAACAGAAAAACAACTTAGAAACTGGCTGAAACTACCTTTTAAAGTGGTTGATCATTTTGCAGCTGAAAGGCCCACCAACATGGAACGTAGGCCCTTTGTAGGTTTACATCCAGTTACCACATCTGTTGGCATCTTCAATGGTATGGGTACCAAGGGCTGCTCTCTTAGTCCATACTTTGCCCATGAATTTGTTGAATACCTTTTACAGAATACCCCTCTTACCCCTGAAGTAGATGTAAGGAGATTCGCGAAAATTTTAAGTCGGTAATTGTTGACAAAAAATTAATATTGTAGCAACCCTTAACCCCAAAAAAAATTTAAATGGATAGAATACCTGTCGCTACCACCGTCAAGCCACCAGTAGACAATAGTTATGTTATTCCGCTTACTTACCGTAAGATGGAAAATCTGCACATCGTTTTCTGGCTCTTTAAAGATGTTGCCTGGTGCATGGTATGGCGTCCGCTGGGTATCGCCATGATCTTTCCAACACTGATTATCTCCATTATTATTGCCTGGAGAACCAGGCAGTATATGTCTGAACTCTGTCATAACCTCGCCATCACCATCTGGATTACCGCTAACTCATACTGGATGGCCAGTGAATTCCTTCATTTTGATACGAAACACCTGGTGGGAGAATTTACCTATAAACACCTGGCATTGATTCCCTTTGGATTAGGCATCCTGGTTCTTACATTTTATTATGTGTTCTGGAAGCCCCGTCACAGGAGCGAACTTGAAACATTGTAGCAAAAAAACCTGGAATCATTCCATTTTACCAGGACTTTATTTTGGTGGCCAATACAGTAGTGCCAAATCCTACAATAGCTATTAAAGCAAATGACCAACGTAAACTGAATGCCTGGGAAATAAACCCGATTAAAGGCGGCCCCATTAAAAATCCAAAGAAGCCAATGGTTGATACGGCAGTGAGTGCCATCCCTGGCGATAAAGATTTTGATCTTCCTGCTGCACTGTATACTAAAGGAATAACGGAAGATACCCCAATGCCTACCAGTAAAAACCCAATAGTAGCCGTTACAATACCTGGAAATAATACGGCAGTGAATAAACCCGCAGTGATGATGATACCACTTGCCTGTAATACTTTTTGTGTACCCAGTTTAGTAACTAAACGATCCCCGATAAAACGTCCGCCGGCCATCGTACTCATAAACGCGGCATAGCCAAGCGTAGTCAATTCTTTGGGTGCAGCCACCACTTTCTGAAAATACACGCCGCTCCAGTCAAACATAGTGCCCTCACAAACCATACAACTAAAGGCAATCAATCCAAATTGAAATAAAATACGATCAGGCATTACAAAGAATGACTGGCCGGTATGTACCGTATCTTTGGGAAGGGTGAATTGATGAATGTATAGAATCAAAAGAATGCTAATACCGGCAATTAAACAAAAATGAAATAAGGGAGAAAAATTTTTTGAAACAGCTATTGTTCCGATGGCTGCTCCTGTAAAACCTGCAAGACTCCATATGCCATGAAAGGATGCCATGATAGATCTGCCATATAAATTTTCAACACCTACTGCCTGTGTATTCATGGAAATATTACAGATATTACCCAGTAAGCCATATAAAAAAACAAAGGGTACCAGTTGCCATATCGTAGGGGCATTTCCGATGAATATCAAAATGAGTGGATAACAAATGGCTGCTGCAGTAATAACCTTTTTGCTTCCATACCTGGTAAGTAGCCAGCCAGACAATAACAGGCTGACCATGGAACCGGCAGGCAAGGCAAATAACACACCGCCCAAAACAGCATCACTCATATGCAAAGCAGCCTTGATATCTGGTATACGGCTGGCCCAGCTGGAAAAGCTTAATCCGGCTAAAAAGAAAAAAGTAGCTACGGCCCATCTATGGGCCCTTTGGGAGACTGGGGCAGATGTCATGGTTACAAAGATGACGTAAAATCAAAAACGGCTGTATTTTTCATGCTTAAATTGCTGAATTGGGCGGGCTTGGGGCATTTCGGTTATATTTGCCGCCGGAAAACGTGAGACGTGAAATGTCTTACGATAACAATCATTTAGCAACAGAAATAATCAATCGTATGTATCGTTCGCACACATGTGGAGAGTTAAGAATCAGTGATGTTACCAAGGAAGTAACCCTGGCCGGTTGGGTTCAGACAGTTCGAAAATTTGGCGCTATCACTTTTATCGATCTGCGTGACCGCTATGGCATTACCCAATTATTGTTTGGAGAAGAATTGAATGGTTTACTGGATGCCAATCCATTGGGCAGAGAATTTGTTTTGCAGGCAACCGGCAAAGTTTCTGAACGCAGCAACAAGAACGCAAATATGGTAACAGGTGATATTGAGCTTTCTGTAAAATCTTTTAAGATCCTCAACAAATCTGCCATCCCCCCATTCACCATTCAGGATGATACAGATGGAGGTGATGATATCCGTATGAAATATCGTTACCTCGATCTTCGTCGCAATGCAGTAAAGAAAAACCTGGAACTACGTTATGCTGTAAACCGATCTGCCAGAAATTACCTGCATGAGAACCATTTCATGGATATTGAAACACCATTCCTCATCAAATCCACACCGGAAGGCGCCAGGGATTTTGTAGTGCCTTCAAGAATGAATCCCGGACAGTTTTACGCGTTACCCCAATCGCCCCAAACCTTCAAGCAATTATTGATGGTGAGCGGGTATGACAGGTACTACCAGATTGTAAAATGTTTCAGGGATGAAGATCTGCGTGCAGACAGGCAGCCGGAATTTACACAAATCGATTGTGAGATGGCTTTTGTTGAACAGGAAGATATCCTGACCATGTTTGAAAGCCTGATCAAACGCATTTTCAAAGACGTTAAGAATATTGACTATACAGAGACCGTGGAACGCATGAGCTGGGAAGAAGCGATGTGGCAGTTTGGTAACGACAAACCGGATATCCGTTTCGGAATGAAGATTGCCAATCTAAAATCGGCTTTTCTGAAAGGCGGTTCTATACAGGCTACGGGAGAATTAATTAATGGCGCCGGCTTTGCTGTGTTCGACAATGCAGAAACCGTATTGGCCATTGCCGCGCCTGGCTGCAATGAATACACCCGTAAACAAACCGATGAATTAACAGAATGGGTAAAACGCCCGCAGATTGGTATGCAGGGTATGGTGTATATCAAATGCAATGCAGATGGCACTTATAAAAGCAGTGTAGATAAGTTTTATACAGAAGATACATTAAAAGACATTGCAGACGCAGCCGGTGCCAAAGCAGGTGATCTTGTTTTAATATTAGCGGGCCGTGAAGAAAGAACACGTAAAGCTACCAGCGAATTACGTTTGGAAATGGGCAAGCGCCTGGGCTTCAGAAAAGAGGCTGAATTTAAATTAGTATGGGTGATGGATTTCCCATTATTTGAATATGCAGAAGAAGACAACCGCTGGGTTGCCCGTCACCACCCATTCACATCACCAAAACCCGATCAGATAGAAGTGATGATTAACAATAACCCATTGATCGAAAATGCTGAAAAATACCTCGATCATCCCTATTCCAATATCAAAGCCAATGCTTACGATATGGTTTTAAATGGTAACGAAATTGGCGGTGGCTCTATCCGTATCTACCAAAGAGAACTGCAGGAAAAAATGTTTGCCGCATTGGGCATGAGTGAAGAAGAGGCCTTACACAAATTTGGTTTCTTACTCGGCGCCTTTGAATATGGCGCACCGCCACATGGAGGTATCGCCTTTGGCTTTGACCGCTTATGTTCCATACTTGGTGGCAGCGAAAGTATCCGCGACTTTATCGCCTTCCCCAAAAATAATAGCGGCCGTGATGTGATGCTGGATGCACCCAGCAGTATTGATGATAAACAGTTTGATGAATTGCAGATAAAGCTGAATTTGAAATAATGGAGGCCTCAAAACATCTATGAAATAAAAAAGGCTGATTCCGATTATTTTGAGGAATACTACTTTTTAACCTGCTTTCAGAATAAATCTATTCTATCTGTGGCAATTATGACATCCATTGAACCTGCTGAAATGTAAAGTAATATATTTGCCGGGCAACAGCAACAATAACCTGTTGTACACATTCATGAAAATATTGACCATTTATCGAATTCTCACTTATGTGCTGTTACCAATTGCTGTATTGTTTGGCATGATAGATTTCTTCATGTTATTCTCTGCACTGGCAAACCCGGCATTACTGTTTATCGTGTTTATCATAGCGGGCTTTGTAATCTATACTTTTGCGAGCCTACGCTTTCTAACCAATGGTATCGATAGCAATAAGCCCTGCAAAACCTCGCTGAGAGACTGGATAAAAGTGAATGGATATGTATCTGTTTTTCTGGGCGTTAGTTTTCTAATGAATGCATTGAGTATATTTTTTTCAAGTGAAACGGGCCTAAGACAAGTACTTAGTAATTTCCTGGAATCACAACCCAATGTACCACCGATGTTAACTCCTGACCTGTTTATCTATATGATGAAAATAGCGGCATATTTTTTATTTTTTGTGAGTGTTGTTTTACTGGCGCACATTCTCCTGAACTTCCGCCTCCTGAAACAGTATGGATATCTCTTTGATGAAAAAGCAGCTTCCTGATCGCTTTTTGGCCATTCTGCAAAGACACAGTCTCACCCTTCCAAATTTTTGTTACTTTTCAGGAGTGAATAGCCATACTCCATTAGCCGAAAGAATGCGTCCGGAAACCCTCGATGACCTGGTTGGACAGGAACACCTGACCGGCAGGGGAAGTATTTTACGAACCTCCATAGAACAGGGTAAAGTACCCTCTATGATACTTTGGGGCCCTCCGGGAGTGGGTAAAACCACCATCGCTAATATTATCGCTCACAGTTTACAGGTTCCCTATTTTCAACTCAGCGCCATTAACAGCGGAGTGAAAGAAGTAAGAGAAGTGATTGAAGAAGCAAAACAGCAAAAAGGAACCATTTTATTTATTGATGAGATACACCGCTTCAACAAAGGCCAGCAGGATGCCTTGCTGGGTGCTGTTGAAAAAGGAATTATTACACTGATTGGCGCCACAACAGAAAATCCCTCCTTTGAGGTAAACAGCGCCTTACTAAGCCGATGCCAGGTGTACGTTTTAAAAGCCTTACAGGATAAAGATTTGATCAGGTTATTACACCAGGTAATTGAAAAGGATACGGAAATAAATAAACTGGATATCCGGTTACAGGAAACAGAGGCGCTGATCAATATCAGCGGAGGTGATGCCCGTAAACTCCTCAACCTTTTTGAACTGGCAGTTACAAACCTGCCCAATTTCCCCCTCCTTCCCGGGGAGGGAACTGATGATGTGCCTGCATCACCGGGAGTGGTTATAACAGATGCGGTAGTAATGCAGATTGCCCAAAAAAAAATAGCCCTCTATGATAAACAGGGCGAACAGCATTATGATATCATTTCCGCATTTATCAAAAGCATGCGGGGCAGCGACCCGAATGGAGCCGTTTATTGGCTTGCAAGAATGATTGAAGGAGGAGAAGATGTAAAATTCATAGCCCGGCGTATGCTCATTTTTGCGAGTGAAGATATTGGTAATGCGAATCCGAATGCTTTACTGTTGGCGAATGCGACTTTTGATGCAGTGTCTAAAATAGGTTACCCTGAAAGCAATATTATTTTATCACAATGTGTTACCTACCTCGCATCATCTGCGAAGAGTAATGCCGCTGTGGTAGCCATTGGCGCCGCACAAAATGCCGTAAAACAATATGGCGACCTACCCGTTCCCTTGCATATACGCAATGCGCCTACCAAAATGATGAAGGATATGAATTATGGAAAAGGATACCAATATTCACACCTTGGAGAAGGAAATTTTATAGAGCAGGAATATCTACCCGAAAAATTATCCGGCACTTCATTTTATGATCCGGGTAATAATGCCAGAGAGAATGAATTACGAAAATTTTTGAAGGAGCGATGGAAGAAGAAATATGGATATTAAACGAATGTACATTTTGAAGACGTAATTTTTTTGTGTGATTTTTCAATATATCAGGCACCCAATGGGTAGCCCCTACGGGGCATCTATATTTAAATCCAAATGTTTGCTACAGAGCGGTTATCCCTACGGGATATTTTGATTTTTTGAATCGCTGATTTAAAACGGGTTATGCCTTGTTACAAAGCGGTTATCCCTACGGGATATTTTGATTTTTTGAATCGCCGATTTAAAACGGGTTCCGCCTTGTTACAAAGCGGTTATCCCTACGGGATACACATTTGCCTATCCCGTAGGGATAACCGCTCTGTAGCACAAATACGTGGTATAAATACATTGCCCCGTTAGGGGCTACCCTTCGCATTTTAGAATAATTTCAGGCTAAAAGAATATGGCAAACACCTATACGCAATTATATATACAATGTGTTTTTGCGGTAAAATACCGTAAGGCAATGATTAGCCAAGTTTGGGATGAACGCCTTCGTCATTATATAACGGCTATTGTTCAAAACAATGGGCATAAAATGCTTTCTATTAATAATATGCCTGATCACCTTCATTTATTTATTGGGTTGAATCCGGCACAATCCCTTTCAACCCTAATGAAACTGGTGAAAGGGGATTCGTCAGAATGGATTAATACAGAAAAATTAACTGTCCAAAAATTTAACTGGCAAGAAGGCTATGGTGCATTCAGCTATTCAAAATCACAGATACGGGATGTATCAAAATATATTGAGCATCAACAGGAACATCACCAGAAAAAGAATTTTCTGGAAGAATATAAAACTATGCTGGAATGCTTTGCAATTGAATACAATGAACAATACATCTTCAAAGAGATGGAAGGCTGATCTGGCTGCAAGGTCTGACCATGCTAATACAGATTTATTACTATTATTATTTATTCAATGATTGAGGCACCAATCTTTCTGAAATTTTTTGTGTGTTGCCAACGCCTCTCTCCCCCCCTTCATGATACTCTGCATCTTCATTCACATCCCATAAATCATAGAGCTCATTTCCCGCAATGATATTTTTCGCGGCCAGCATGGCGGTCATCATACTATGATCCTGGTTATTGTATTTGTGCATACCGTTACGGCCCACCAAATACAGACCGGGATAGGCTTTCAGTGCCTCACGTACTGATTCCACATTTTCTTTGTAAGAATGATCATACACCGGATAGGCCTTGGGTTGCCGCACAACATATCCATCTACAACAGCGCTGTCTTTGGTTAAACCGATCTGTTCAATTTCTTTTTTTGCCAGGCTGATCAGGGTTTCATCTGAGCTGGTCCACAAGCCATCACCTTCAAAACAAAAATATTCCAGTCCGTAGCAGGCCATATTGGGATCTGGTACCATAAACGGACTCCATGATTTAAAATTTTGTATCCGGCCTACTTTCACACTGGGATCGTGAATATAAATCCAGTTATCAGAAAAAGCATCTTCATCTTTACAGATCAGTACTACCGTTAAAAAATCCCGATAACCCAATTGATGCGCCGAGTTAAAAGCTTTCTGAGGAAAACGGGGTGTAACAGCGTTAATTAATTCGCGCATAGGCGCTGAAGACAGTACATAATCAAATCCTTCTAAAGTTCTCTCATCAGTTGTATGAACTGTCCACAAATTATGCGTAAAATGTATGTTTGTAACACCACTATTCATATCTATCTGAACACCCATCTGCCTGCATTTAACAGCGCAGGTTTCCCACATCATGCCGGGGCCATATTTCGGATAACGGAATGAATCAATTAGGGTCTTGATTACTTTATCCTTATCCCCACTACCTGCTTTGGGTTTGAACAAAGCATTCCAGATAGCACTGCTTAATGATAGCCCTTTAATACGTTGCGCGGCCCAGTCGGCTGAAATTTCATTACAGGGAATACCCCATACCTTCTCCGTATAGGTTTTGAAAAAGATATTGAACAGTCGTTGTCCGAACTGGTTAATTACCCAGTCTTCAAAATTGGTTGGATTCTTAACCGGAAATGCTTTTGCTTTCAGGTAACTCAATACACATAACCCACTTTCTATGATACCCAATTTATTCAGTGCATCAAACGCGACCAATGGGTAAGAAAAGAATTTTTTATTGTAATAGATGCGCGAACTGCGCGGTCTTTCCAGCATTTCATCACCCAATATCTCCGTCCAAAAATCTTCTACTTCTTTTGATTTGGAAAAAAACCGATGCCCGCCAATATCAAAATGATACCCTTTGTAGCTTTCTGTTCTTGAGATACCCCCTACATAGGTTGGATCTTTTTCAAATACAGTTACCTGCTGGCCAGCCCTACCCAATAAATAAGCAGCGGTTAAGCCTGCCGGGCCGGCTCCTATGATGGCTATTCTTTTTGACATATGCAGCAATCGTAAATAATGGGGGGTTAGCTGAATAAAGTGCCAAAGGTGTGAAATTATTGTGGTTCTACCGCTATTTTTGCCCCACTAACTTAACAGGCAGCTCATAAAAACAGGTTCTAATGACAGAAAGTAAATTTACCATCTATAGTAAGCCCTTTGCAGAACTAACCCCTTTCGAGTTATACGATATTATTCGTTTGCGTAATGAAGTTTTTATTGTAGAACAAAGCTGTGTGTTTCAGGACGCTGATAATAAAGACCTTTCTTCGCATCATTTAATGATATGGGACGATAAAACCCTTGTTGCTTATGCCAGATTATTACCGAAAGGTTTGGCATACGAACAAATGTCGATTGGAAGGGTAATCAGCTCACCGGCCTACCGCGGAAAGGGAGCAGGCAAAATTTTAATGTTACATGCCATAGCGGCGTGCAAAGCATTATTTGGTGATGGCCCTATCAGAATTGGCGCACAGTTATACCTGAAAAAATTTTACGAATCTTTCGGTTTTGTGCAAACCAGTGATATGTATCTGGAGGATAATATTGAGCATATAGAAATGAGAAAGGCAATGAGTAAATGAGAGAATGGGAAACAACTCACACTCCTTCTCTCATTTACTCATTGCCTTAATTCTTCTTTCAGGAATCTCGCCGTGTGGCTTTTGGTAAGGTTGACCATCATTTCCGGAACACCTTCAAATAAAATGATTCCCCCCCCATCACCACCCTCTGGGCCGAGATCTATGATGTGATCGGCTACTTTAATCACGTCTAAATTGTGTTCAATTACTAATACGCTATTACCACGGTCAACCAGTTTATTCAATACATCCAGCAGGTGTTGTATATCCTGAAAATGCAGTCCTGTGGTGGGTTCATCGAGAATATAAAATGTTTTTCCGGTATCTTTCTTACTTAGCTCTGTTGCCAGTTTAACACGCTGTGCTTCACCACCACTAAGGGTTACAGCCGACTGACCGAGTGTGATATACCCCAATCCAACATCCTGCAATACTTTTATTTTTCTGAATAAGTAGGCGATGGGTTGAAAGAATTCGCAGGCTTCATCCACAGTCATATTCAACACATCACTAATGGATTTCCCTTTGTAACGGATTTCCAGTGTTTCGCGATTATATCTTTTGCCATTACATTTTTCGCAATGGACATATACATCCGGAAGAAAATTCATTTCAATGGTGCGCATGCCCCCCCCTTCACAAACATCACAACGACCACCTTTAACATTGAAAGAAAACCGGCCTGCGGCATATCCCCGAATTTTAGCTTCAGGTATTGAAGCGAACAGGGTTCGGATCTCCGTAAAAAATCCACAATAGGTGGCAGGGTTACTGCGGGGAGTGCGGCCAATAGGAGATTGATCAATCTCTATTACTTTATCAATATGCTCTAACCCTTTAATGCTTTTGAAGGGCATAGGTGTTACACGGCTGTTATAACAGTGTTTTGACAGAACAGGATACAATGTTTCATTGATGAGGGTTGATTTACCACTTCCGCTTACACCGCTAACTACTATTAATTTTCCTAAAGGGAATGTTACGTTTACATTCTTTAAGTTATTTCCCTGTGCGCCTTTTAGCTCCAGGAATTTACCGTTACCGGGTCTCCTTTCTTTTGGAACGGCAATACTTTTTTTACCATTCAGGTATAAAGCTGTTTCAGAACCACTAAGTAATACTTCAGCCGGTGTGCCTTCGGCTACAATATGCCCACCATATAAACCTGCTTTCGGACCAATATCAACCAGGTAATCGGCGGCCATCATAATATCTTTATCATGCTCTACCACCAATACACTATTACCAATATTTCGCAAATTTTGCAGGGCCAGGATTAACTGGTGGTTATCCCGCTGGTGTAAACCAATGGAAGGTTCATCCAGAATATAGGTGATACCCTGTAACTGAGAACCTATCTGTGTAGCCAGCCGAATACGCTGAGATTCGCCGCCACTAAGGCTTCGCGAAGGACGATTGAGCGAAAGGTAGGTTAATCCTACATCCAATAAAAACTGAACGCGTTCACGAATTTCTTTGAGAATATCTTTCGCAATCTGGTTTTGTTTATTGCTTAGTCTTTTTTCAATAGTAAAAAACCAGGCTAATAATTTATCCAGGTTCATATCACTCAGTGCTGAAATATTTTTCTCATCTATCTTAAACCAAAGGCTTTCCTTTTTCAACCTTGCCCCATTACAGGAATGGCAAACTTTTAGCTCCATAAATTTTTCTACCCATTCGCGCAGGGATTCGCTTTGACTATTACCGGCAAACCATCTTTTTAACATAGGAACAATGCCCTCAAATTCACCTTCGTAGGGTTGGCCGCCGGTTATATCATCCATATCAGGCATTTCCAGTGAACTACCTTCAGGATTACCATATAATAAAATATTCAGAGAAGCTGGCGGCAGGTCCCTGATCGGTTTATCGAGACTTATCTTATGTTTCTTAGCCAAAATTTCTACATTCCGAAACAGGAACGCATCGCGTTGTTCTCCCAGAGGCGCTATCCCGCCTTCTTTCACCGTAAGTTTTGAATCCGGAATAATCGCTTCCATACTGATGCTGTATACATTTCCCAATCCCTTACAGGCAGGGCAGGCACCATAAGGCGAGTTGAATGAGAATGCGTTGGGAGAAGGTTCTTCGTAACTGATGCCGGTATCTTCACACATGAGCTGTTTGGAATATTGAATGGTTTTATTGGTATCATTCAATAGCAGGAACAGTAACTCTTTACCCATTTTCAAAGTCTGCTGTACACTCTGGCTTAATCTAACCTTCATATCATCCGTTACCTGCAGGCGGTCAATCACCACTTCAATATCGTGTATCTTATACCGGTCAACCTGTAGTTTGGGCGTCAGGTCCATCACTTCCCCATCCACCCTTACTTTTAAAAACCCTTTTTTACGAATCTCTTCAAACAGTTCACGATAGTGGCCTTTTCTTCCACGGATGAGTGGCGCCAATAAACTAACTTTTTTATTTTTGTACCGGGCAAAAATGTCTTCCACAATTTCTTCTTCACTAAACTTCACCATTTTCTTACCCGTGTTATAACTATAGGCCTCTCCTATTCTCGCGAATAACAATCGTAAAAAATCATAGACTTCTGTTACCGTTCCAACTGTTGAGCGTGGATTTTTGTTGGTTGTTTTTTGCTCGATGGAAATAACGGGCGAAAGGCCCGTGATCTTATCTACATCAGGCCGCTCCATATCACCCATAAACTGTCTGGCATAGGCGCTGAAACTTTCCATGTACCTTCTTTGCCCTTCATTATAAATGGTATCAAAAGCCAGTGAAGATTTTCCACTGCCGCTTACGCCTGTAAATACAACGAGTTTATTTTTAGGGATGGCAATATCAATATTCTTAAGATTGTGTTCCCTGGCGCCAAATACTTCTATAAAGTCTTCAGGCACCATCGTTTCCTTAACTACTATTTTTTTTCCCGCTTGTTTTGCCATGCCAGTTTTCAATAGGGATCAAATGTACTAACATTAAAAAATGGATCCTGTTTAAATACTGTGCTGTTAATAAAGAAACTAATAATAAGATGGCATCATATTTGATATTTTTATATAACAAATACTTTCAGGAAGAAACCACTGCCTGGTCTGCTAAAACTTAACAGCATTAATGCCCGGGCTCAATTGGAAAAAGGGTCTAAAATAGCCGGAATCCAACCCGGTAAAAAATAATTTTTCTTCTGCAATGCTTACCAGTATTGAGTTTTAAAAAATTGTCTACTAATTCTATATACTTTTATTTGGAAATCTGAAATCAGTACCCTTACATTTGCACCAGTTCTTTAGATCACTTATCAAGAAAGGCAGAGGGAAATTGGCCCGATGAAGCCTTGGCAACCCATACAGTTCACTCAATTGTATGAAGGTGCCAACTCCGACCGCGCAATATGCGCGGGAAGATAAGTCAGAGTAAAGTTTGTTATTAAATCACAATTCCTGTGAGATACTATATTCAAGCTCATCTGACTTACCGGATGAGCTTTTTTTATACCCCAACCTAACTAAAAGGTTGCCAGGTCTTAAAAGAAAAGCGCACCCGGTAAGTCTACCACTCTCTTCTCTCGTTAAGTTCAAAAAGAATTTTTATACTATTTTAAATATTTCTGTTCCTCGCAACCGGGTTCAGAAAATAAAACACTTACCATGAGCACAGCCACAGAACTGATCCACGGCATTCCCATTGACCCTTTACCCGGAGCCATACCGGTTCTCATTTGTCAAACTTCCACTTTTGTACAGGCAGCCACCGGCGTAAACAAAGGATATAATTATGCCCGTAAGCCGGGTTTTTCAAAAAACCGGCTCAGGCAAGAATTAATCTGCCCAAAAAATATATTTTGGGAAATTAACTTAAAGTCTATTAATTTTGTAGGATAATACGCATGATAACCTGTTCAAATACAAATTTTCTCCGGAAGCCCTCAAATAAAGGCTGTATTTGTTGCATGTGTTGTTGTTGCCAAATGGCATAACTACTTCTCTCAACAGGCTTATTAACAGGCGCTGTTTACTTAGCAAATTTCTTATTATTAAACATTAATACAAAACCGATTTTTATGAGTCAACCACTCCATTTCGAAACCTTACAACTGCATGCAGGACAACAGATAGACCCAACTACGAATGCAAGAGCGGTTCCCATTTATCAAACCACTTCATACGGTTTTAATAATTCGGAACATGCCGCCAATTTATTTGGCCTGAAAGAATTTGGTAATATTTATACCCGTCTGATGAACCCAACTACAGATGTGTTTGAACAGCGCATTGCTGCATTGGAAGGCGGTGTAGCTGCCCTGGCTACAGCCTCTGGGCAGGCTGCTCAGTTTTTGGCGCTTAACAATATTCTGCAGGCAGGAGATAATTTTATCAGCACCGCTTATGTTTATGGTGGAACCTATAATCAATTCAAAGTGGCATTTAAACGCCTGGGGATTGAGGTACGTTTCGCGGATGGTGATGATCCTGAAAGTTTTGTTCAATACATCGACCATAAAACAAAAGCCATATACCTGGAAACCATCGGTAATCCCAGGTTAAATATTCCTGATTTTGAAAAATTTGCAGTGATTGCCAAAAGCTATGACCTGCCATTAATAGTTGACAATACGTTTGGCACAGCCGGATACCTGTTCCGACCGCTTGACCATGGCGCAAACATTGTAGTAGAATCGGCAACCAAATGGATTGGGGGCCATGGCACTTCTATTGGCGGGGTAATTGTAGACGGAGGAAATTACAACTGGGGAAATGGAAAATTTCCTCAATTTACTGAACCCAGTGAAGGCTATCATGGACTGAAATTCTGGGATATTTTTGGAGAAGGCAATCCACTGGGCCTACCTAATATCGCATTTGCCATCAGGGCAAGAGTAGAAGGTTTGCGTGATTTTGGCGCTTCACAAAGTCCTTTCAATGCATTCCTGCTATTACAGGGTTTGGAAACATTGAGTCTTCGTGTACAAAGACATGTTGATAATGCATTGGCTTTGGCACAATGGCTCGAGAAACATCCAAAAGTAGATTTTGTTCAATACCCGGGGCTCAGTAATAGCCCCTATCATGGATTGGCCAAAAAATACCTGCAAAACGGATTTGGAGGGGTGTTGAATTTTGGTATAAAAGGACCCAAAGAAAATGCCAGTAAATTTATTGACTCATTAAAACTGGTTAGTCATTTGGCCAATGTAGGAGATGCTAAAACCCTGGCAATTCACCCGGCTTCTACCACACATGAACAATTAAGCGCGGAAGAACAGATTAAATCGGGTGTGCAACCAAACCAGGTTCGAATCAGCGTAGGTATTGAACATATCGAAGATATCAAAGCAGATTTTGAACAATCATTTTTACAGGTTTTTTAGCATGATGAATATATTTCGCTCACAAAAATCATTCAAACTGGAATCCGGTATTGAAATACCGGATTTCCATTTGGCGTATACCACTTATGGCCAATTGAATGAAGAGAAAAATAATGTTGTCTGGATTTTTCATGCACTTACTGCTAATAGTGATGCGGCTGAATGGTGGCCCGGACTGGTAGGAAAGAATAAATTATTCGATCCTGATCAATACTTTATTATATGTGTAAATATGCCGGGCAGTTGCTATGGCAGCATTGGTCCGCTGGATACCGATCCCCTAACAGGTACTATTTATTATCATCGTTTTCCCTTATTTACCACAAGGGATATGATACGTAGCTATCAGCAACTGAAAAATTATTTAGGCATCCAAAAGGTATTTATTGGCATCGGCGGTTCAATGGGAGGCCAGCAATTACTCGAATGGGCCGTTGAAGAACCTGCTCTTTTCACATATATCATACCTTTGGCAACCAATAGCTTTCATTCACCCTGGGGGATCGCTTTCAATGCCACGCAGAGGCATAGTATTGAAAACGATCCTTCCTGGAAAAATAAAGATCCGAAAGCTGGTTTACAGGGTATGGCAATTGCCAGAGAAATAGCTATTTTATCGTACCGGAATTATCATACGTACCAACTCAATCAACGGGAAGAGGATACCGGTAAAACCGGTCAGTTCAAAAGCGAATCCTACCAGCAATACCAGGGAAAGAAATTGGTAAAACGGTTTAATGCTTTTAGTTATTTTTTCCTAAGTAAAGCAATGGATGCACACCATATTGGAAGGGGAAGAAACACAGTTGAGGAGGCATTGCAAACTATTAAAGCCGGCACACTGGTCATAAGTATCAGCTCTGACCTCCTGTTTCCGCCGGGAGAACAGCAATGGCTGGCAGAACATGTTCGGAACGGGGTTCATATTATCATTGACTCAGACTATGGCCATGATGGCTTTTTACTGGAATATGATAAAATTGGAAATGCCATCAGTGAATTTATTACACAATAAAAAACGGTACACAATACCCAAAAAACTATGGATGCACATAAACAGTTAACCATTGGATTATTCGGATTTGGCGTGGTAGGTGAAGGTTTGTACAAAGTATTACAACAAACGCCTTCCCTGAAAGCAAGTATTAAAAAAGTATGCATCAAGCACTCCGGCAAAATAAGAAATGCCCCGGCATCTTTATTTACAACAGAAAAAGAGGACCTCTTATTTGATGAAAACATCAATGTAATTGTAGAAGTAATTGACGATGCCAATGCCGCTTTTGAAATAGTATCTATTGCCTTACGGAACGGAAAAGCAGTTGTGAGTGCCAGCAAAAAAATGATTGCGGAACACTTGCCGGAAATTCTGCAAATGCAGCAGGAAACCGGGCTTCCTTTTCTGTATGAAGCCTCAGCCTGTGCGTCTATACCGGTCATACGAAACCTGGAAGAATATTACGACAATGACCTGTTACATGCTATCAAAGCCATTGTAAATGGCTCAACCAATTTTATTCTCACAAAAATGTTTGAAGAAAAACTCGATTTCCAGTCGGCCTTGCTTCTGGCCCAGCAATCAGGCTTTGCCGAAAGCAATCCCAAACTGGATGTGGAAGGATATGATGCCGTAAACAAATGGGCCATCCTGCTGAACCATGCCTATGGAATTGTGGAACACCCGGATAATATACTTTTTACAGGCATTCAGCATATTCAGTTAAGCGATGCAGCCGTTGCCAAAGAAAAGAATTATGATATTAAGCTGATTGCCCAGGCAAAAAAATTAAAGAACGGACAAGTAGCAGCCTTTGTATTGCCACAATTTGTAAAACTGAATGAGCCACTTGCTTTTGTAAAAAATGAATACAATGGTGTGGTGATAGAAAGTGGGTTTGCCGATAAACAATTCTTTTATGGAAAAGGCGCCGGCAGTTTCCCTACTGCCTCGGCAGTGTTGAGTGATATAGCGGCGCTTAGGTATGATTACCGCTACGAATATAAAAAACTTTACCACCACCATCCGCATGAACTAACGCATGATTATTACCTGAAAGTGTACCTGAGCTTTGATGACTGGAAATATATTCGGCGTGAAAAATTTGAATGGATAGAAGAATGGCATGCAGATGCTGATAGAAAATACCTGATTGGTGTACTGCATGTAAACCAGCTAACCGGCGGAAACTGGTGGAGGGAAAATGGCAGTTCACTGATCTTATCCATTGATCCCATTATCGACAATCTTGATATTATCAATTTAAAGAAACGGAGTCTTGAACTGGCGGGTATTGTGTAACGAATCATTACAACCCTTAGATTTGTAAAAAGAATACAGATTACATGACGCTAAAACCCGGTTCTGAGAACAGAAATTTTTCCATCGCGTTCATCATCACCATTGTTTCCGCTTTATGCCTGATGATAGATTCATGGATTGTTGGCAAAAACAATTTCTTTTTATTGGTAAATGCTGACCTGGGCATTGAAGCTGATTATATTTTCAGCTATATCACTTACCTGGGTGATGGGGCCGTTTGGGTAGTAGTGGCCATTCTTTTTTTTATCTATAGAAGAAACAAGTTCCCAATGCTGATAGCGGCCATCCTGGTATCAACATTAATTACCCAGGTAACAAAAAAATATCTATTACCGGCAGTACCCAGGCCAATAGCCGCTATAGCGGACCTTGGGTCCATTCATACAGTAGCAGGCGTTGAGGTGCATGCCGCTCATAGTTTTCCATCCGGACATACGGCAACGGCTTTTACTATCTATCTGTTGGCCTGCTTGCTGATCAGGAACAAATGGATTATCCCCATCGGATTTATGTATGCCCTGTTAGTAGGCTATTCAAGGGTATACCTGGCCCAACATTTTCCATTAGATATAGGCGGGGGCATGCTAACGGCAGTAATTACTATCCTGGTTTCTTTATTTATTCAGAAACAATGGGAGCTGAAAAAGGCAGTACATTAATCCTTCCAGTAACATAATCTGCTTCCAACCCATTTCCCATATCGACTAAATACAGGCCATTCAGCTTCAATTTAGCCGCTAAATATTGTTTTTTCATAATAATATTCTGTACATTCGATTAGTTGCATCATAACAGTTAAGTGTTTATAGAGACCATTTTGTTAGTCCCCCTTTCAACTGGTTTTTATTGTACCCAGTACCATTTCGCTGATACTTTTTCCAGCAAACTATTTGCCAGGTAATGAATAGTTTGTAAAGGTAATCCTACATCATTTAATAAGCCCATAAGCTAACTTTATGAGAAAAAATACCCCGAAATCTGAATCAATTTCTGAAGAAACTGATCCTGGAAGGCTTATACAGGAATTAGAAAAGGATGTAACAGAGAAAAAGTTGATTGAAGAAAAATTAAATAAAGCAAACCGGCTATATCTTTTCACCAGTCAGATTAACCAGATGATGCTGAGGGGAACGGATGAAACAACTCTTTTTAAAGAAGCCTGTTCCATAGCCATTGATATTGGAAAATTCAGGATGGCATGGATTGGATTAGTTGACGAGAAAACGAAAATAGTGAACCCGGTCATATTTGATGGTATGGACCTTAATTATGTTTCAACCATACAAATTAATACAAGTATAGACAGCCCGGAAGGGAAGGGGCCAACCGGAATGGCTATCAGAGAAGAAAAATATGTTATTTGCAATGACATAGAAACCAATCCGATAATGGCTCCCTGGAGAAAGCTGGCCTTACAAAGAAAATTTCTTTCTTCAATAGCATTACCAATTAAAAGATTCGGGAAAGTAATTGGCGCTTATACTTTGTATGCAGACAGTAAAAACTTTTTTGATACCGAAGAAATAGCTATGCTATGCAAAGCGGCAGATAATATTTCATTTTCATTAGAGGCTTTTGATAAAGAGGATATGCGTACCAAAGCAGCAGAGGCCTTACTGAAAAGCGAACGTCGTTACCTGACACTGACAGAAATTTCGCCAGTGGGAATTTTTCAATCAAACAAAAACGGATATGTTACCTATGTAAATCCAAGCTGGACAAAAATTACAGACCTGCCACGTGATGAGGCCCTGAGACATGGCTGGAAAAAAATTATCCACAAAGAAGACAGAAATTCTTTTCTCAAAAACTGGCAGGAAAAATCATCAGGCCAAAATCATTCCCCTATTGAATTTCGGGTAGTACGAAAAGATGGAAGTATTTCATGGGTGATTGGACATAGTGCAGCAGAAAGAAATTCAGAAAATAAAATAATAGGTTATGTGGGTACCCTTATAGATATAACCGAAAGAAAAAAAGCGGAAGCGGATACCCTAAAAACTACTGAACAATTACAAAAGTTAACCGCTCACCTCCAAACCATACGCGAAGAGGAAAGAAAAAGAATCGGCCGCGAATTGCATGATGAGCTGGGGCAACAGCTAACTGCCATAAAAATGGATATTGCCTGGATCAATAAACAACCACTTGTAGATCCAAAACCCATTAAATCCAAATTAAAAAACGTGACCCAACTGTTAGATGAAAGTAATACTTCCTTACGACGGATTTTAAATGAGCTAAGGCCCACCATATTTGACGAACACGGTTTACTGGATGCCTTAATTGATCATGGAAAACAGTTTACGGATATTACAGGTACCCCTGTTGAACTGATAACTGATGAAAAGGAAATCAAGGTACCGGAAAAGATAGCTACCTGTATTTTCAGGGCATTTCAGGAAGCGCTAACCAATATTACCCGCTATGCAGAAGCAAATAAAGTAGTAACTTCCGTAAAATTGGATAAGGGTAGTATTCTGATAAACATACAGGATAATGGCAAAGGATTTGATACATTAGCGGTACATTCCGAAACAAGGCAATCGTTTGGTTTACTTGGTATGAGAGAAAGAGTAAGGGCCTTAGATGGAGAATTTCACCTTATTTCAAGTATCGGGATGGGAACAAACATAACCATTCGTTTGCCTTTATATTAACCATTAACCTGTTACTTAAAATGAATTAAGCCATAATCAAATGATCAACCTCCGGGATTATTATTAGGCGAATTCAACCAAACATTCAGGATATACAAAAAACAATAAAATTTTCACATGAAAAGAATAATCTTGGCTGATGACCATAGTTTTATACGCAGGGGGCTTATACAGATACTAAAAGATGAATACCCTTCCGCTGAAATCAAAGAAGTAGGCGATGGCGAATCACTGGTTAAGGAAGTGACTTTACATGATTGGGACCTGGTGATTTCTGATCTGGATATGCCTGGAAGGAGTGGCCTGGAAGCATTGGAACAAATTAAACTAATGAAACCGCATCTACCTGTTTTAATTCTCAGTATTTATCCTGAAGAACTATACGCAGTAAGGGTTTTGAAAGCCGGCGCCTCCGGGTACCTGAATAAGAATTCCGCACCCGAAGAATTAATTACTGCCATACAACGTATTTCTCTTGGCAGAAAATACATTACTTCAGAAATTGCGGAAAAATTATTAATCAATATTGATTCCGAAAAAAAACCACACGAGCTACTTACCAATAAAGAGTTTGAAATCTTTAAACTACTGGCACTCGGCAAAACCATTACACAGATTGCCGATTCACTTTCCCTTGCTTTAACTACTGTAAGTACCCATCGTAGCAGGATACTTGGGAAGTTTAACTTATCCACCAATTCAGATTTAACCCGTTATGCCATTTCCCATCATATCATTTCAGATATTGATGGTTAGCACGCTTATTACAGCATTCCCCTATACTCAGTAGTATTTTTTCTACCAAACATTGGCGGTTAACACTATTGTGGCCTACCCTGCCTTATTGTTCCTTTACGCCACAAATCCAATGACACGTATCCTATTAGCAGACGATCATAGCTTTATCCGTAAGGGTCTTACGCAGATACTGAGAGATGAGTACCCTTTTGCCGAAATAATGGAAGTAGCCGATGGCAATGCCTTATTAAATGAAGTGAGCCTGCACGACTGGGATCTGGTGATATCTGATTTGGCGATGCCGGGAAAAAATGGCTTTGATACTTTGATACAAATCAAGTTAAGCAAGCCAGGATTACCTGTTTTAATTTTAAGTATGTATCCCGAAGAACGGTACGCAGTGAAGGCTCTCAAGTCAGGTGCTTCCGGCTATTTAAATAAAAGCGCTGCGCCGGAAGAATTAATCAACGCGGTACATCGCGTCATTGCGGGAAAAAAATACATCAATGCCGAGATTGCAGAAGCTTTATTGATGCATATTGAGCCTGAAAAAGAACCCAAAGACTTACTCACCGCCAAAGAATTTGAGATATTCAAATTACTTGCTACAGGCAAAACCATCACCCAGATAACCTGCATCCTTTCATTGGCATTTAGTACCGTAAGTACCTATCGCGGTAAAATATTGCATAAGCTATTTATAGATAACAATGCAGAACTTACCAGGTATGCCATTTCCCATCATATTGTTTCTACCCTGCCTGATTAATCAGCATTTAACCACAAAATTTTCCGGGAATCACTTACCAGGTTTGAGCAATCGAAGTACATTTTCAGACCGACAAATGAGTACAGAACTTAGGCGAGGCTTTCGCTAATACTGATTATTTTTTTGCCCCTCTTGTAATGGGTTTACCGTACTTTTTTTTCATGGCATCTTTACGTCTTACCTTAATATTGGTTTTACTGTTCTTGGCAGATTTTTCATGAAAGGCAGGGCCTTTTGCTTCTTTTTTGGGAAGTTTAACCTGGGTGGTTTTCATAAACACTTTAGGTTTTTCATCTTCCGTTAAAACTGCTGAAATAATAAGGGCCCGTGGAAGGGGCAGCACGGGTATCTGGTACTTCATTAATTCTTCGATAGCAACTTTAAAGGGAAGTTCTTTACTGGTAGTGAAAGTGATGGCAATCCCCCGTTTATCGGCCCGGCCTGTTCGGCCAATACGGTGAATATAATTTTCAGGAACTTCCGGCGTGTCAAAATTAATGACATGCGTTACTTCAGCAATGTCAATACCTCTGGCTACAATATCCGTAGCAATCAACAACCGGTAATTGCCTTCCTTAAACTGTTTTACGGTATTAAAGCGGTGGTTCTGTTCTTTGTTAGAATGTATGACACCCACCGTACCGGGAAATTTCAATTCTAATTGTTCAAATAATTGATCTGCCAGTTTTTTAGTCGCTGCAAAGACTAACACTTTTTTCATGTTTTGATCTTCGGTTACCAATAACTCCAGCAGGTTAACTTTTGTATAAAAATTAGGAACAGCAAAACCGGTTTGTTCAATATTTTCGAGCGGAGTACCCGTAGGGGCCGCTTCAACACGAACAGGATTATTAAAATAAGTCTCCATCAGTGTTTCCACTTCTTCCGTTATGGTAGCAGAAAACATCAGATTTTGTCGCTTTTTAGGCAACAGGTCCAGAATATTTTTCAGTTGTGTACGAAACCCCAGGTTCAGCATTTCATCTACTTCATCAACTACCAGTTTTTTAATCATTTTCGTTTTAATGGCGCCGTTCATAATCAGGTCAAATAACCTGCCCGGCGTAGCCACTAATACATCTACCCCTTTTTCTACCGCTGTTTGCTGGGTATTAATATTAACGCCACCATAAACGCCTGTAACAATCAGGCTCATATAGGGTGTTAATTTTTTTACCGTATCTACCACCTGTACAACCAGTTCTCTGGTAGGAACCACGATGAGTATCTGCGGATCCTTATTTTTTGAGAATACCCATTGACGCAAACAAGGCAGCAGGTACGCAATGGTTTTACCGGTTCCGGTTTGTGCAATACCACAAACATCTTTCCCGGACATAGCAACCGGAAAAACCCTGTGTTGTATGGTGGTAGGATGGGTATACCCTAACTCATCCAGTGCAGAGAGTAAAGCAGGGTTTAAATTTAAATCATCAAATATCATGGGGCCAAATATGGCCCGAAGGTAGTTTTAATTATTTAGTGCAGAGAGAATCCTACCAGGCATTTACAGTACCTCCACCTGGTAAATCCAGTTGCAACCAGTATTGCATGCCTGTAGGTAAGTAAAGTAGTAATGGCAGTGGCGCCTTCAATCTTTTTTATTGGCCATTAAACGATCGTATGCAGGAAAAATACGTGTATGGTTAAAATTTATTTTAGAATTATCTAAATTTAAATTTTGACTAACCAAATTAAATTTTATATTTGTAGAAAGTCCTTTACGATATGGGTAAGAACCAGTTAGTGCTGATCACATTCCTCTTAGCAACGGGTGCGGGTATCGTTTCCTGCGGTAAGTTATTGCCAGGGTCACCCGCGGCCGATCATACCCTGGATGGCCCGGTAGAAGGATTGACCCCTGGGCAAAAAATAATTTTTTTGCGCGGTGACATGGCTTTCAACGATGAAATCTTTACCACAAACAACGGCCTGGGCCCCTTATTTGTAGCCACTTCCTGTGGTTCCTGTCATGCCGGTGACGGTAAGGGACACCCTTTCACAACCCTAACGAGGTTTGGCCAGAGTGATACCTTTGCCAATCAATTTCTTCAGTCAGGCGGCCCGCAATTGCAATCACTGGCTCTTCCGGGATTTCAGCCGGAACAGATTCCGGCAGGCGCCAGTTTTTCAAAATTTACTCCACCAGCCAATACAGGGTTAGGTTTACTGGAAGCAGTTGCTGATGCGGCAATTTTGGCTTTGTCAGATGAAATTGATGCAAATGGTGACGGAATATCAGGAAGGCCAAATTGGATAACTATCCCTGCCTACTGCCAGCTTCGCCCAGGTACTGTTGAACGAAATACAAAATATATAGGACGGTTTGGTAAAAAAGCCGCAGTGTATGATCTGCAGCAACAGACTGCCAATGCCTATAACCAGGATATGGGGGTTACTTCTTCTTATGAAGTTTATAACACATACAACGGATTGGAGATAGACCCGGAAATTTCCAATCAAACCTTACTGGATGTACTCTTTTACCTGAAAACGCTCAAGGCCCCTATTCAAAGGGATCAATATGACGCGAATATTATTGCGGGTAAGCAGTCTTTTGTAAATATTTCCTGCAGTAAATGTCATACCCCACAACTTCAGACAGGTCCATCTTCCATTACAGCCCTATCCCATAAAACGATTTTTCCTTATACCGATTTGCTATTACATGATATGGGGCCGGGTTTAAATGACGGGTATACGGAAGGCACTGCCTTACCATCCGAATGGAGAACGCCTCCATTGTGGGGACTTGGCTTATCAAAAAATTCGCAAGGGGGCCAGGTATTCTTATTGCATGATGGAAGGGCCAGGAGTATAGAGGAAGCTATTGCATTACATGGCGGAGAAGCTACACAAAGCAAGATAAATTTTCAGCAGCTTTCCGCAGCAGACAGAACCAACCTAATTAAATTCCTTGAGTCTTTATAAAGCATAGCCAACCCAATGACAAGAAAAGATTTTATTATCAATGCCTGTACTACCTGCCTATCAGCCACAGCGGTTACTTCATTACTGACCTCCTGTACGGTTACCCGGTACATTCCGGGTAACCTGGTAACAAACGGTTTAACGGTAAGCAAGGATGCATTTGCTATCTCTCAAAAAGGAAATACGGCTTACCGGTCCTTTATTATTATAAGGAACGATACCCTGCAATATCCCATCTGTGTTTACAGGTTTGATGATCATTCGTATTCCGCAGTATGGATGAGATGTACGCACCAGGGAAGTGAATTACTGGCATCCGGTGATTTCCTGCAATGCCCTGCCCATGGCAGCGAGTTTACCAATAAAGGACAAGTTACCAATGGCCCTGCAGATAATAATTTACGGACATTTCCTGTAATCGCTACCCTTACTGAATTATTCATAGACCTCAGAAAGCCCTCATGAAAAAAACAATCATACTGCTTCAGTTAGTTTTAGCGTTTACTTTCGCTTTCGGACAGATCGATCCTGTCTTACTCAGAAACCCTTCAAAAGACATATCCGGCTTGCCTTTAAATATGGATGCAGTATATAACCGGCCATTTAGCCGGGTGGGGAAAACACCGGTTGCTTTAGGTGGTTATGTTGAGGCAAACTACCAGTATGTAAATAAGGATGGGGTAAGCGAGGGCCACCAGTTTCAAATGCGCAGGTTAACGCTGTTTGTTTCCTCTTCTATTTCAAAAAGAATAAAATTCTTATCGGAAATTGAATTTGAGGATGGCACAAAAGAGATCAGTATTGAATTTGCTTCGATGGATGTTGCGTTTGCCCCCCTGCTAAATATGAGAGGTGGTATCGTTATGAACCCAATTGGGGCTTTCAACCAAAACCATGATGGCCCGAAATGGGAATTTATTGACCGACCCTTTTCTGCCACACAAATGCTACCTGCCACCTGGAGCAATGTGGGTTTTGGCGTATTCGGAAAAAAATATAACAAAGATTGGGTATATGGCTATGAGGCATACTTAACCAATGGCTTTGATGAAACGATCATTTCCAATCAAGAGAATAAAACATTTTTACCGGCTGCTAAAACTAATCCGGCCAGGTTCGAAGAAAGCTTCAATGGAAGTCCCTTATTTACCGGCAAAATCGCGTTAAGAAACAGCAAAGTTGGTGAAATCGGCGTATCCTATATGGGTGGCGCGTACAATAAATACCAGGAAGGGGGTTTGGTATTAGATAAAAAAAGGCGGGTAACTGTTTTTGCACTTGACTTTACTACTACACTACCTAAAACCCGCACAGCTATTAATGCAGAATGGGCATGGATAACCGTTGATATTGCAGATACGTACACAGAGCAGTTTGGACGGAAACAATGGGGTGGCTTCATTGATATTGTTCAGCCAATTATTAAAAAAAATATATTCAGCTTTGACAAGGCTGTTTTAAATGCCGCGGTAAGATTTGAATATGTGGATTGGAATAAAGGCAATTTTATAGCTACCGGTGGCAATATATCTGAGCATATGTATTCTTTTATACCTGCCATAAGCTGGCGGCCCACTGCCCAAACTGTTCTCCGGTTTAATTACCGGTACAACTGGCAAACAGATATATTGGGAAATCCACCCTCTAAATCAGCCGGCTTTCAATTTGGGTTCTCTACTTATTTTTAAGGGGTATTTTTACTGACCCATTTTTTTAGTGCATCAGATGGTGACTATCTCTCCTACATTATTTGGCGAAGCCGTTAATATATAATTGTGTTCGCTGAACGGGCGCCATTCCTTTTAAAACAGAAGAAGGGAAAGTGATTATCGTGTTACCATTATCCAATCTGATCTATTTATTTAAAAATATCGCCTGCTTTTTTCGCCAGATTTTTCAGTATTGGTCTTTGTAATTTCCCGGTAAAAAAGAGGACATGATCAGGTCATAAGCCGGGCTGAACATGATTTCATTTTCCATGTGTAACACGGAAAAGTTTTTCAGATGCATATCGTTATTACCAGATAGATATGAGAAGAGCAACAGTTCAAAATATTAAAGCACATCAAGGCCCGAGTTCGTGCAGTATTTGATAATCAACTGCCCCACTTTTTCATAAGAACCTTTGTATTTATTCTCGGTTAAAAATTCCGATAGCTGACAAAAGTCCTCCTAAGTTAACAAGACGGTCATGAGTACATTTATAAAATATACCTATATTTTACAGTATAATATATCAATTTTACAGTAATTTTATATAAAACTATTTTACAGTAGACAATATAGTATTTATTCATTTTACAGTATCAAATAATCGTTTTACAGTAAAAATTAAACCACATGGCAGATAAACCTGCAGGAAATGAATGGCTAAAAGCGCATTTTGGCCTAATCAATTATTCCTTTACGCACAGTTCATACATAGGAAATAATGAGTCAATCAAACTGACATCCCGTGGTAATATAGAGCAGGTATATGGGCCAAGATATGCCGTGGCCAGGGATACCCCTCTTGATCATATAGAGTTTGCCCTAAAGTATGATGACCTGAGTCTTGATTTTTTTAAAGAGGTATTTAAACGGATTGGTACAGAAGAGATCAATGCCTTTATTGCAGATACCCCAAGTGGGCGGTACGCCAGGAAAATCGGATTTCTATATGAATTTTTAAGTGGTACGCAATTAAAGATGGGAAAAGAAGTAAAAGGTAACTATATAGACCTGCTGGAACCTGAAAAATACATTACAGGACAAGTCGTGAAAAATGTGCGCTGGCGGATCAATGACAACCTCTTAGGTACCATTGATTTTTGCCCGATGATTCGCAGAACCAAATCACTTTCCGAACTACTGGAAAAAGATGTAAAGCAAAGTATTGAAGGATTAAAGAATGAATTTCCGGAAGAGGTTTTCAGGCGTGCCGCGGCTTACCTGTATACAAAGGAAAGCAAGTCATCGTATGAAATAGAAAAAGAAAAGCCATCAACAGACAGGATGGAGCGGTTCATTTTATTACTTACACGAGCTGGTGCCAGACCCATGGCAGAAGTGCTTTCAAAGGAGAATTTGATTCAGTTCCAGAATATCATTGTAGATCCCAGGTATGCGGCGGCGGAGTTCAGGGGATTCCAAAATTATGTAGGTGAAACACTTCCAAACTATCATACACTGTTACATTATATATGCCCGCCGCCCACAATGGTGAATACGTTGATGGATGGATTGAAACAAGCAGCTGAAAAGACCAGTGGCGTTGATTCGATTATAAAAGCTGCCCTGTTTGCTTTCGGGTTTGTATTTATACATCCTTTTGAAGATGGTAATGGGCGGTTACACAGGTTTATGATCCATGATATATTGGTACATGATGGATTGGTGCCGCAAGGGCTGATCATCCCTGTTTCTGCCCATATGCTTAATAATATAAACGAGTACGATCAGATTCTTGAAACCTATTCAAAGCCGCTGATGCAAAGAATAAACTATTCCTTAAGCGAAACCGGAGAGGTTACCATCAATAATGCAGATGAAGTCGCAGGATACTATCGTTACCCGGATCTTACCCCACAGGCAATATACCTGGCTGAGACTATACATGCCACACTTAAAGAAGACATGCCGGCAGAGCTATTGTTTTTATTACGTTATGACGAAGCAAAAAGGGAAATACAAAAGATTGTTGATATGCCTGATAAGGATATAAACTGGATGCTGATTTTTTTACATCAAAACAAGGGCATATTTCCGAAGAGGAGGCGTGCAGAGTTTGCAAAACTAACTGACGGGGAAATCTCGGTTATGCAGGAGGCTTACAGGAAAGTCTATGAAATTATGTGATGATGAATTACAATTAAAAAATAGGCGGGGGTGATTTATCAAGGCAAATAACATTCTATTGTCACCTTCCAGTTCACACGCTGGTTTGTTTCAAATGGGGTAAATTGATATAGAAAACAATAAAAAAACCCGAAAACATCACTGTTTTCGGGCCTTTGTGGGCGTTTGCCTAACTTTATGTCGGGAAGACAGAACGAACCATAAAGGCTCAAATGTGTTATATATCAACCGGTTAGGTTTTAAGAAGTTCACAGGTCACCTTCCAGTTCACCAATCAAAAAAAGAGCTTGTTTGACACTGTAAATATAGCATTTTTTTGGACGAACCAAAAATAAAAATCCGCTGAAAGGCTTATCAACAAAGCATTTCAGCGAATTATAATCAGAAAGATATTTTACATGAATCCTTCATCAGCCATAGAACAATATCCTTCCGGAGAAATGATCAAATGATCCATCAATTGGATGTCAAGAAATGTTCCGGCTTCCTTCACTTTTGCCGTCAACGTTCTGTCGTTATTGCTTGGCGTAAGATTAGAAGAGGGGTGATTATGCGCTAACATGATACTTGTGGCTCCTGCCTGCAATGCTGCTATAAATACGAACCTGGGATCGACAACCGTACCACAAAGTCCGCCTGAACTAAGTTGCATAATCCCCAATACCCTGTTAGCCCTGTTTAGTAACATCAGTTGTGATTGTTCCACCAGGTAGATCATATCCATGTTCCACCCTTCCTTAAACAATCTGTAAGCGTCCTCTGATCGCTGGATAACTTGCCTTTCGGATGCTCTTACTTTCGGATGATAACTGATCCTTACATCAGATACCATTGCTCTTTGAACCTGTTCGAGTAATTCTTTGTTCGTTGCCATAGCTTCAATTTTTTAATTGTTTGGAAATGAATTATGGCGCAGGCTCCCGCGCTGGGTGCCCGGAAGGACAAGGGTGTTGCCCGTATAAATGCTGTGGGGTACAAAAGCCGAATGCGGGCAAAAAGCCCGCGCAGGAACAAAAGATGAGGACACGAACCGCACCGTTTTATGCCGGGCATCCCTTGGACTTCGGGGCTGCGCGGTAACTTTGCGGGAATACATTCATAGCCAAACACATTGTTACCAAAGCTTTTTAGTAGCCTTCCTGATAACATTGATCTTGATATTATAATTTATCATCAATTAATCATACTTTGTATTAATCAATCTACTTGGCTATGAGTTTTCCCGGTACTTTCCCAAAAGGATCTGAATGGAGGAAATGGGATTTGCACGTACATACTCCTTATTCTTTAGTCCAACATTTTGAAGGTGCAGATGAAGGCACACGCTGGGAAAACTTCATTAAAGACCTTGAAGCACTACCTGAAGAATTTAAGGTCATTGGAATTAATGATTACTTATTCATTGATGGCTACAAAAAAGTCTTGGAATTTCGTAAACAGGGAAGGTTACAAAATATAACTTCCATTTTACCTGTGGTTGAATTCAGGATAAAAAAGTTTGCCGGACATAAGGATTTTAAAAGAGTCAATTTCCACGTTATCTTTTCTGATGAATTGGAGCCTCATCTTATTGAAACCCAATTTCTCAATGGTCTTAATGGAAAATATAAGCTCTCACCGGGGCTTAGTGGGATAAACTGGAATGGGTTGATTACAAGAGAAAGCTTAGTTGACTTAGGGGCTGCTATTAAAAAAAGTGTAACCCCTGAACAACTTCTGAACTATGGAACGGATTTAGAAGAAGGTTTTAATAATTTGAATCTTGACGAAGAAGACATTTTAAAATTATTAAATGAAAGCACCTATTTAAAAGGAAAATCTTTAACAGCAGTAGGCAAAACAGAATGGGAAAGTTTATCATGGAATGATCAAAGTATTGCCGAAAAAAAAGATATAATAAACAAGGTTGATCTTGTATTTATTTCATCAGAAACGGCTGAAGCCTGTATAAATGCAAGAAAAAAACTAAAAGAACAGGCGGTCAATGATCTGCTTCTGGATTGTAGTGATGCGCATTTCAATACATCTAAGACAACCCAAAAAGATAGAATAGGAAAATGCTTTACATGGATTAAAGCCGATCCCACGTTTCAGGGATTAAAACAAATTGTGTATGAACCACTTACCCGTGTATATATAGAGGATACGCCACCTGAATCAAAAATTGACTACCATGTAATCGATAAAGTGAAATTTTACGGAGACACCGATGCCAAATATTTTCCTGATACAGCCATTGAATTGAACCCCAACCTAAATGTTATCATTGGTGGCAAATCTTCAGGAAAATCTTTATTATTATTTCATATTGCCAAGGCCATTGATCCTGTCCAGGTAAAAGAGAAGCTGGGAATTGTCAATGAAAAAGAATATGATCTATCCGGTAAATTAAACAATTTCGATTTTGGTGTCAAATGGAAAGATGGCGCAGTCAACAAGTTAAGTGAAAGTGCTGAAACACGAAATAGACAGATTACCTATATCCCACAGATGTATATTAATCATCTTGCAGAACAAAAAGGTGAAAAGAACCTTGCCGAACTCATAGAAAGTATATTAAATCAAAACAAAGAATTCAAACAATTCAAAGATGCTCTAGGTAAAATAATTCAGGATATAAACCTGGAATTATCCAATAACATTAATGAGATTTTTATTGTAAGGGAGAATTATCAGCAAGGATTAAGGGAATTCAAAGCAATAGGAGAAAAAGCTGCGATTCAAACCAATATTACAAGGATACAAAAAGAGATTACTGAATTAAATGAAAAAGCAGGTTTCAGTGCTGAAGAAACGAATACATTTTCAATGTTGCAGAAGAAAAAAGAAATAATTGCTTCTGCTAAAGTTAGGATTGAATCCTACCAGGAACGATTGATAGAATACATCGCAGTAATACAATCCACCAAAGAAGATGTTAATAAAGGATTAGAGTCTGCTCCTTTGTCATGGTTTGAATTTTCCGAGGATATTTACGCACAGGATTTTATAAATAAACATAATGACATTGACCGCAGAGCATCTGATGCAATGTTTGACAATTTTCTTTTAAAATATTCGACTCTTCAAAAGGACATGGGAAAAGTTTTATCGACTAAAATTGTTAAGCTTTCCGCATTAGAAATGGAACTCCTTCCGTTTACTGCAAAAATCTCAAACCAGGAACTCTTGACTAAATTAAAAAGTACATTAGAACAGGAACAAGGGAAATTAAAACAGCTTGACGATAAATTCAAACAAATCAACAAAATAAGAGAAACAGGTCAAAATCTAAAAAAATCCATTCAGGAAGGAATGGCCAAACTTTTCGAAAGCTATAAACTTATTTTGGATAAAATTTTGACACCTTCCCTTTCTCAAATCGGCAATGGTTTGGAATTAAAAACCACACTGGAAATTGATAGCGCATCTTTTCAGAATGGGTTTTGTGGTTTGCTGGATGGCCGTTCAAATTTTAATACATTGTTTGGTGAATGCTTTGATGCAAGCAACAATTATATTTATTCAGCAGATACCCATATTAAAAACATTGAAGCAATCTTCGATAAAGTTTCGGCGGCGGAAGCAAATCAGATAAAGTTTAGATCCGGTTATAATGCAAAGGATGCCATTTACCAACTATTAAAAGATAACTATAAGTTCAAGTATAATATTATTTACAATGAAGATGATATCCTTCAAATGTCTCCGGGCAAACGGGGTTTGGTTCTCATGCAGATAATTCTACACCTAAGTAATGCAATGCATCCGATATTAATTGACCAGCCGGAAGACAATCTTGATAACAGAACTATATTTAATGATCTCAATGAGTTTATCAAGGCTAAGAAGATACAAAGACAAATCATCCTTGTTACTCATAATGCGAACCTGGTGGTGTCAACTGATGCAGAACAGGTGATTGTAGCAAATCAAAATGGCCAGGACAAGGGCAAATCCAATGAAAAGTATCAGTTTGAATATGTATCTGGCTCATTAGAAAATACTTTTAGAAATCCCGGTCACAAAGGTATCCTACAACAAATGGGAATTAGAGAACATGTTTGCGATATTTTGGAAGGCGGAGAAGAAGCATTTCTTCACCGTGAGAAAAAATATGGTTTTAAGTAAGTATTGTATAAGTTTTATAGCTTCTATTTCATTTTTTTAAAGCGTTCCTATGCGATGAACATAGTTAACCAATAAACACCCCTTTTACCGGATTTTGAATTAATTTATAATTTGCGATTTGCGAATTGTAAATTATTGAGTATATTTGGGCAAAAATTAGCCTATGAAAGCGCATAAAGGCATGAGGCCACACGATATTGCGGTACTGCTTAAAATCATAGCGTTAGGGAAACAGGACTGGATGAATAAAGACCTGGCCGCTGGTTTACATATCAGCCCGTCCGAGATCACTGAATCCCTTTCTCGTTCCCAATTTGCAGGACTTGTCAATGCTTCCAGGAAAAAGGTATTTGTACTGGCTTTGGAAGATTTCCTGGTATATGGACTGAGGTATGTTTTCCCGGTACAGCCGGGCGCACTCGTAAAGGGTATGCCGACTGCCCATGCGGCACCAGTGTTACAAAGTCATTTTTCATCCGATGAAATGTATGTCTGGCCGGATGCACACAGCAATGAAAGGGGTATGATGATCGAACCTTTATATCCCGGTGCAGTAGAAGCAGCAAAAGAGGACTCGATTTTTTATGATCTGCTGGCCCTCTGTGATGTATTCCGTGTGGGTAAAGTCAGGGAAATCAGACAGGCAAAAGTGCTTTTCCAACAAATAACCAATTACAAGAATCATGTCCCATCACACTAATATTGTGCGCATCAAAGCGATTGCCGGTTTACTGGACCAGCTACATGAAGATGTGGTTTTCGTTGGCGGTGCAACAGTTTCTTTGTATGCCGATACAAAAGCTGCAGAAGCCCGTCCCACGGATGATGTGGACGTTATTATCGAACTGGCCTCCTATCATGGTTATGCAGTTCTGGATGAAAGATTAAGAGGTGCTGGATTTGTCAATGATGCAGCATCCGGTGTGATCTGCCGTTACCAGATACAGGGTATCACGGTAGATATTATGCCCACCCATCCCGAAGCAATCGGTTTTAGTAACAAGTGGTACCCGGATGGTTTCAAAGAAGCCATTACGGTTACAGTAGATGGGCGAAGCATTAAAATATTTTCTTTACCTTATTTCATCGCCTCCAAACTGGAAGCATTCAAAAGCCGCGGCAAAGGTGACTACCGATTCAGCAGCGATTTTGAGGATATAGTATATGTACTTGAAAACAATTCACAGGCACAGAATCTGGTAATGGAAGCCAACCCGGATGTACGACAGTATTTACAGATTGCTTTTTCAACTATGCTTGCTGATTCTGCGTTCGAGGAGGGTCTGACAGCACACCTTGAACCCCACACGGCACTGCAACAGGCCATCAAAATAGAAACAATACTGAAAGCCATAGTAGCAGGTTAGCTTTCATTTGCGACACCTTATTATAATTTCAGTACAAGGTTTCCCATTTTCCAGAATATAGAAACCCCCTCAAAACATAGCTGATCATATTAGGTTATGTGATAGCCCAGCGCAGCCCGAAAATGAACAGGCCACAAACTGAATCATGGTTTACTAAACGGATATATCCGTTTAGTAAAACTGTTACAATCATATTGATGACTCCATACGATTAGGCAATTCATAAGTAACTTTATGATAATGAGATATACTGCTCCGAAAATAAATCTGGTATTTGCCTGTGTTGTCGACAGAGATAAACCGGTACTGGCTGCAGTGATTTCATCCTATCTTGCTAAAAAAGATACCTATCTGCCGGTTTTTGAATTCCCTGGTGTTACTGCTGAAAACCAGGAATATGATACGGATGTTATCGATCCCAATACATTGAGCCAGCTACGTGCCAATCGCTATTCAACATTTATGAACAATGTTTTGGCCAGGATGAAATTTGATGGTAACCTGATCCTTGCAGGACTGTCACAGGAACAAAAAAGCTTTATTACCAGGTATCCTGCTGTGAATTATATTGAAATAGATTCCATAGCCGATGCCGACTTTATCCTGTCTTCCTTTCCTGAAATGCCAACAGAAATAATACAATGCAGAGGAGACGATATATGTGCAGGACTCTATGTTGCCATGAAACAAAAGCAAATCCTCAAAATTAACGAGTTCGCCGAATTAATTGTCCTGCCCGAATTAGACAAATGCGGTATTGTCATTATAGAGAATGAAGGCTACGCCCGTTCCATCACTGCGATCAATTATGCTTTTTCTGTCGATGCACAAATTTGTATAGTCAAAGAACTTGGCAACAACGAAGAATATTATGTGCAGAGTCTGTTGCAGGATTGGCAAAGAGGAAAAAGCGGGGCTTATGAAGTATTGCAGGAAATGGTAAAAAGCAGAGTAAAAGATATAGGTTTTAAAAAATATTTATGGGCAACTTTTTTTACCCAGGGGCTTCCTTATTCTCTTATTATACAAAACGAGGTTCCGTGCAGCTATGTAAACATTCATTATAACCCAGATATATTTATTGCTAATACAATTTTATTTGAACGCAATCATTATTCAGGAGGCGCGGGTGTATTTTCACCTTTATTTTTCCAGGACGAGGAAACAAGATTTGTCTCAGGTATTTTGAATTATCAAAACTATTTCGTGAAAGAACTGGTCGGAAAAGAAGCGACCGTATTTAACTTGGATATGCACTTAAAAGAATTTCCCTATGACATATTTCATATCTGCAGTCATGGCGGTGAAATCAAAGGTAACCTTATAGCCGAAACATTCATTGATCGCTATGGACATCAGCATGTGATAGAATATGAAAGTGTTATGAGCGTGACACCTGGAAATAAAGCCGGGTACCTTAAACTGCAAAGGAAAATGTTTTATAAAAGAGCCGATGGCATGCCATGGGCAAGTCCTGAACTAAAAGAAAAATGGTCCCGCGAAATTTATTCGGATATGCATAATGCTATGCATATCAGTTCGGCATCGGCCAAGAAAATCCTTAAATCAAATATTACAGTAACCAGTTCTTGCGCGATAGAATGTTCTGATAATGTTTACCAAGGTATGATGGAAACAATAGCATCACATTCCTCACCAATTATTTTTAATAACACCTGTTCTTCATGGTTTCATATCGCGATGCCTTTTCTTGATGCGGGGGCCAGGGGATACATCGGAACATTATGGAGTGTGCCTACCGTTGATGCCGCAAATTATGCAAGGGCATTTTATATAGGGGCTAATAAGGGCAACCTGATAATGGCAATGCATAACGCACGTTCCGTTCTAAAAGGAGATGTAAGTGAGAACATTTATGTTTTATGGGGTCTTCACTTTTCCACACTTCCTTCATTGCCGGACAAATATCTGGTCAAACGGCATGTGTTCATGAGAATGATTCAATCATTCCGGCATTGGGCACACAGCTATCATCAGGTTAGCAAGGTCAAAACAAAAGAGTCAATTATGGAGCTAATGAAATGGATTGGCCTTCAACTCGGATCAGGTTGGACCCAGGATGAAAAGGAGCGCTATCAAAAAGAAATGAAAGAATCTTTGTAATCAGGCCGGGATAAAACGTGATGGGTGCTTGATTGATTTTTCAAGCGCGTCCAGCATTTCCAGGAAAAATTTTCGGCTTCCTGTCATCACGTAACCTGCTCATTTTCTGGCATATGAAATACCACGGCTTTTTGCTCATCAAACATAATTTCTGCTTTTCCTTTCAAAATTTCATCCCAAATAGATCTTATCGTCTGATCAATACCAATAACCACCCACTGCTTTATCTTTTGATCTTCCCAAATTGTTTCTGCGTTTCCGTCTTGTCCTTTGGAAGGGTATCAGTAAATTTTATCCGGAGCCTTTTCTTCTAACTGGCGCAATTTACATTAATTAGGCTATTCACCCAGCCTAATTACCCAAATTTATAAAATAAGTGTTAGTGGATTTTCCAGATGTAAGCTGCACACCCTATTCCTAATTTTGTTTGGAATATTCCTGTTCTGCTTTCCGTCCGCCGCCATAACACCAAGCAACTTTGATGCAATGTTTGTGTGCAGTATTTCATAGTTATTAATCGTTTAGTTATTTAGTGATACAGAATTCTCTACGCTGCATATCTGACGTGGCTTACATGAAAATATTTTTGCACCTGCTTTCTGTCATTTTTCCTATTGTTCATAAAATCTTCAAC
>Ga0265292_1000296_pt1 | contig 81271 bp, 84 predicted proteins | sample Munlanlewell296A_FD_189080 | JGI IMG/M metagenome (GOLD analysis project Ga0265292, IMG submission 189080) | Leachate microbial communities from a municipal landfill in Southern Ontario, Canada - Leachate well 296A | ecosystem: Engineered > Solid waste > Landfill > Unclassified | place: Canada...
TGCAACCCGCAATTCACGAAACGTGTATCTATGACATTTCGCGATTTCCGACTGGTCGCAAACCCCTGACCTGCACTTTTATCCTCGGACGTGGCCCAGAAGGGCAATTAGCTGCGGAACGCAGGTCAGGGGCAGTGCGACCGTAGCGCGGAAGGGAGTGACGTGCTGTTCGACCTCACCGCCGGGATCGGTGTTCGCCGCCCCCACGCTGCGGTGCCGGACCCAACGTCCGTTCTCGAGGCGCGCGCAGTCGATCGTCACCGGCCGGGACTCCTAGTGGAACGGGGTCATCCTGCCGGTGACGGTCAGCCTTCGCCCGACCCCGACCCGCCCCGGGAGCCGGCCGAGGACGATGCGCGGGGTGCCGACCCGCCACTCGAGCGTGTAGAGCCCGCGGCCGGCCAAGGCGTGCATATCGATGACGTACCGGCCGGTGCGCTGTGCGACGAACCCGCGATAGTCCTCGAAGAGGAACGGGGTTCTGTCGGCCCAACTCAGTGAGTCCGTGTCATCCGGTCCGAAACATCCCGGTATGAAGACGTCTCGAGTGTCGGTGTCGACGGTGAAGGTGACGTATTCACCGGCCCGGAGGTCGAACCCTAGAGCATCGTGCGAGTCGTCGCGCCAATCGAGCGTCCCCGCCGACGGCGAGGACGTAGCCGTCACGCCGGGATACGCGTCGTCCGGCTCGGCGGGGCGGATCGAGTACTCGAGCGCGTACGTAGCCTCAGCCGGTGCGTACACGATCACGGTCAGCGTCTCATCACGGCTCGCGATGCGCTCGAAGTGATCGGTGACGATGTTCATGTAGGGATTCCACTCATCGACCGGCGGCCAAGCCAAGGCGACCGGCGAGAACTCGCCATCGAAGTTCACCGCTTGTTCAGCGGTCATCGAGGTCTCGACCATCCATGCGAACGTCTCTTGCGACATTCCCCACAGAACGCCCCACAGCCGCTCGCCCCGCCGGAGCCGGACCGAAAGATAGTCGTAGTGGTCGAGCGGTGACATGGTCCCTGTGACCGGCGAAGCGGACAGAGGCACTCCCGGGATGCGATCCCTCTCTGGCGCTAGGCCGATCTCGCTGCGCATCCGGAACTCGCCCGTACCGTCGAGTGCGCGAACGCGCAGCAGATACTCCCCCGCAGTCGTGGCGACCGACCTGAGCACCTGCTCGCCTCCGATAGACACAGAGACGACGGGCAGGTCCTCATAGTCGGGATGTGTGACCGTATCTGTCGTGACGCCAATATCCCAAAGCTCGGCGGAGACCTCGAGGCCGACGGCGGGCGTGACGGTGACCACGAGCGCCTCGCCGACCTCGAGCCGCACCCGCCAGTACGATGCGGTCGCGGTCACCACGTCGAGCGTGTCGGTGACGTCTCGGCTGGTCATCTCCCGTCCCGGCAGGAACTCGCCGGGCCGGAGTGGACGTGCCGACCAATCGAGCGTGTACGCCCCGGAACCGCTGTTCGCGTGCACGTCTAGGAAATATGCCCCGGACTCCAAGACCGTGTAAGTGAAAGCAACGGGATACTCCCGCCTATCGGTCTGCGCGATCACCGAGTAGTAGTCCATTTGCTCGGCGTCGGGCTCGTACAACTCGACACCGAAGTCCGTGCCGGGATCGGCGGTGAGCACGACCGTCAGTCGCGTACCCGCCTCCAGATGGACACGGTAGATGTCGTCGTCGTTCGCGCCCATCGCGTCCAGGGTGCCGGTGATGTGCGTGGCGGTCGTCTCGAGACCCGGAAGGCTGTCGTCGATCGCCCGCGCGGCGACTCCCTTCGAAGCCGCGGGAGCGCTACCCGCGATCGCGGGTAGGGCAAGCACCGCGATGAGCGCCGCGACGACCGATAGCGCGACAAGACCCCGTGGACGCATCGTCTCCCCCTCTTCCTGCCGCACTGCGGATGCAGCCGCCTCCTACTATGCCCCCGCGGCGTTCACGCTTCCAGACCCGGGATCGCCGTCGAGACGAGCTCGATGCCGGTCAACCCGACCCTGATGGACCCGCCCGGCTCCAGCACGCCGCGCTCGACGCAGCGGTCGCCGCAGTAGAGACCTCCCGCGCCGGTGAGGTCGAGCGCCGTGATCCCGGCTCCCGGCCCGAGCATGAGCCGCACCTGGAAGGGCGCGATACCCTCCTCCTCCACGCGGATGTCGGCGTTCCTGGCGCGACCGATGACCGCCGGCAGCCGCAGCGTCACCGTCTCCACCCGGCCGGGACCGGAGACGCGGAACGTGCGCCGATGCGCCCACACGACCCCGTTGGGCGCGTCGGGATCGGACGCCGCGGGCATGCGCCGCACGCGCACCGCGAAGACGACGAGCGCCGCGACGAGGATCGCGAGGCTCCCCAGGACGAGCCACACTCCGAGCGGCAGACCGAGCGGATCCGACGCCGAGGAACGCGAGGACACGTCGAGCCGCACGCTGGGCGCGGACGTCCGCACGAACGTCAGCGCCTCGTCTCCGGGCACCGCGAAGCCCACACTCTCGACCTTCACGTCCGCGATCTTCGCGACTCCGACGCCGATGAGCCTGCCTTTCGCGTCGACGAGCGCCCCGCCGCTGTTCCCCGGGTTGATCGCCGCGTCCGTCTGCACGTACCTCGCGCCTTCGACCGTCTGCAGCGGCGAGCTCACGACGCCCTTGGTGAGCGTCACCGCGCGCAGCCCGATCGGGAATCCCAGGGCGATGACGTCCTGTCCCCTCGACAGACCGGCGCTCGAGCCCCACACGATTGGGCGCACCGCGGGCAGGTGCACCGAGAGGAGCGCGAGGTCGCGCACCCTGTCGACCGCGATCACGGTGAACGTCTCGAGGTCGCCGTCCGCAAGAACCCCTCCCGGCTGCCCGTGCGTCGCGTCGAGGACGTGCGCGGCGGTCAGCACGAGGTCGAGACCGACGACGATACCGGAGCCCACACGCTCGGAGCCCGCCGTGATCGCCACGACCGCTCCCGTCGCGCGGTCCATCCGCCCGGCCGCGCCCGCGATGGCGGGCGCGAGCGCGAGTAGAGCGAGCGACACCGCGCACACGACGGCGGCCCAGCGCGATGCCGATAACGCCCTCACGGCCGCTGCTCCAACCGCGGTGGAGAGGGCGCGAGGTACTCGCTGATGTCCGGGAGTATCTCTTCCACGAGACCTTCGGTCCCGACCACCTCGCGAAGCCGGGAGATGCGTCGCATCTCCGGATCGTCCTCGGGCGCGAAGCCGAACCCCGCCCAACAGAAGAAGAGCAGCGAGTACGCGTCCCCCGCCGACACCACGAAGTTGTCGGCGACGAGCACGCGCTCGAGGCCACGCAACATCGCGCGCGGGTCCTTGAGCAGGAGCATCGCCTCGCCGTCGGCGGTCTCGGCCGTCGCCTGCGCCGAATGCCGGTGGCCAGCGGTGAGGAGCTCCGTGACGACGATCACCGGCGTGTAGAAGAGGATGGCGAACGTGTCCGCGGTCGAGGCTTCCTGCGCCTTCTCGACCGTCTCGCGCCGGCGCGACCGCACCGACTCCACACTCTCGATGATCTCGCGGTCGTCCCGGCGCAGATCGCGCTCGCGCAACGCCCACACGGGGCTCATGAGCACCGACAGCGCGCTCGCCCACAGGATGTCGCCGGCGACGAACCTCGCCATGAGGTTCGCGAAGACGGCGCGCTGGTCGTCGACGGACAGCTCGCGGAGGAACCCCCTGGTGACCCCGACAGCTGCGCGTTTGTGCGAGGTCCCGACCGCGAACGCGTTCACGCTGTCTTCGGGAAGGAGGTACAGCGGCGGGGAGTGCTCGAATCCCGCGGCGAGCGACATGTCCTTAAGGGCGCCCTTCGTGGGCAGGCATGACCCCGTGGGAGAGCGGCTCGCGCCGAGGCGGCGCAGCAGGGTCCGGTCGGATCGGCGCAGGACCGCCCAGGCCCGCAGCACACCGCCGAAGGCAGCGAGCGCCGCCCCCTCCGCCATCACGAGCGGCAGGTGCGTCCACATCCACACGATCCAGCGCACGTCCCGCGTGAACAGCACGAGGACCGACGCGGCGGCGGCGAGCACGACCGCGGCGGCGGCGGCGAGGCACGCCGAGAGGAAGCCGATGAGGACGGCGAGCCTCACGCGGTTGCGCTCGACGCGCCTCCACAGCGGCTCGATGCGGTCCTTTCGCACCCCCGCGGGCAGGTCCATCGTCAGGGACGCCGACGTCCGTCGAGCTCGGCCGCGAGATCGTCGAGTGTGAGCCCTTCGCGGACCATGACGACCATCAGGTGGTAGACGAGATCGCCGATCTCGTACCGCAACTGCACCGGGTCCCGGTCGCGAGCCGCGATGATGACCTCGGAGGCCTCCTCCCCGATCTTCTTGAGGAGCTTGTCCTGCGGCCCGAGCAGCAGCTTCGCCGTGTACGACCCCTCGGGGGCGTCCTCGCGGCGCTGCTCGAGCACGGCGAAGACGCCTTCGAGCACCTCGCCGACGTGCGGCACTATGCGCGGCTCGGGCGCGCCGAGCGGTCCGCTCGCGTCTTCCATGTCCTCCCCCTCCTCGCTTCGCCCTAAGAGGACGGCATCGACTCCGGTGACGCCGGCTCGGGCGTCGAGGCGCCATCAGCCGAACATAACTTGCGGAAGAAGCACGACCGCTCGCCGGTGTGGCAGGCGGGGCCAGTCTGGTCGACGAGGACGAGCAGCGTATCGGCGTCGCAGTCGTAGCGGACCTCGCGCACCTCCTGGACGTGGCCCGAGGTCTCGCCCTTCATCCAGAACTGCCCTCGGCTGCGGCTCCAGAACCACGTCCGGCCGGTCTCGCACGTCCTGCGGACCGACTCCGCGTTCATCCACGCGACCATGAGGACCTCGAGCGTGTCGAACTGCTGGACGACCGCCGGGATGAGCCCGCGGTCGTCGTACTTCAGGGTATCGGCGTCCATCGTCGCCTCCTCGCTCATCAGAGTCTCACCGGGATGCCGGCCGCGTCCATGTGCGCCTTGACGTCGCGCACGCGGAACTTGCCGTAGTGCAGGGTGGATGCGGCGAGCACCGCGTCGCACCCGGTCTCGATGACGGCCTCGGCGAAGTGCTCGAGTTCCCCGGCGCCGCCCGACGCGATGACGGGCACGTTCACCGCGCGCACGACGGCGCGGGTGAGCGGGAGGTCGAAGCCGTCGTTCGTGCCGTCGCGGTCCATCGACGTGAGCAGGATCTCGCCGGAGCCGCGCTTCTCGGCCTCGCGGACCCAGGCCACGGCATCGATGCCCGTCGCGATCCGGCCGCCGTTCACGTAGACCTCCCAGCGCTCGACGTCCCCCGCGACGCGCTTCGCGTCGATGGCGACGACGATGCACTGCGACCCGTAGATGCCCGAAGTTTGCGTGATGAGCGCGGGATCGCGCACCGCAGCGGAGTTGATGGAGATCTTGTCCGCGCCGGCCGAAAGCATCGCACGGATGTCGGCGGCGGTGCGCATGCCTCCACCGACCGTGTACGGGATGAAGACCTCCTCCGCTGTGCGCCGCGCGACCTCGAGCATCGTCGGGCGCTCCTCGTGGCTCGCCGTGATGTCGAGGAAGACGAGCTCGTCGGCCCCTTCGGCGTCGTAGAACCGCGCGAGTTCGACCGGATCGCCCGCGTCCTTGAGGTCGACGAAGTTGACGCCTTTCACGACCCTGCCCTCGTGGACGTCGAGACACGGGATGACGCGCTTCATCAGCATCGCGCTATCCTTCCCCGCTCGCGGCCGCGAGCGCGTCCTCGAGCGTGAAGGCGGCCTCGTAGAGCGCGCGGCCGACGATGACGCCCTCGACGGAGGGGGCCTGCTCCCGCAGGCGCCTCACGTCGTCGAGCGTCGCCACTCCGCCCGAGGCGACGACAGCGATCCCGGCGCCGCGCGCGAGGTCCTCGTACGCATCCGCGTCGATGCCCGTCTGCATCCCGTCGACCGCGATATCGGTGTAGACGACGCGCCGCACGCCGAGCCCCGCGAGCTCGCGGACGAGCTCGAGCGCGTCCTGCCCGGTGCCCTCGCGCCAGCCCGCGATGCGGACCTTGCCGTCGCGGGCGTCGACGCCGCCGGCGATGCCGGGGAACGTCTCGCACGCCAGCGTGACGAACTCCGGGTCGGTGACGAGCGCCGTGCCGAGCACCGCGCGACGGACACCGGCCGCGACCACCCGCTTGAGCGTCTCGATAGAGCGGATCCCGCCCCCGAACTCGACGTTCATATCGACGGCATCTGCGATCGCCTCGACTGCGCGCAGATTCGCGGGCTCGCCGTCCCGAGCCCCGTCGAGGTCGACGACGTGCAGCCACTGCGCCCCAGCGTCGGCGAACCTGCGGGCCTGTTCGACAGGGTCGTCGCTGTAGATGGTGACGTCGTCGTAGCGGCCCTGGCGGAGGCGGACGACCTTTCCCCCGAGAAGGTCGATGGCGGGAAGCACGATCACGGCCGGCCCTCCTCGACGATGCGGGCGAAGTTCGCGAGCAGGCGAAGTCCCAGCTCCGAGGACTTCTCGGGATGGAACTGCACCGCGAAGACGCTCCCAGCGGCGACCGCGGCGGCGAACGTCGTCCCGTGCTCGGTGGTCGCGATCACAGCCGCCGGGTCGTCGGGGACTAGGTGGTACGAGTGCACGAAGTAGAACGCCGAACCTTGAGGGATGCCCTCGAACAGCGGGCTCTCCTTCGGATACTCGAGGGTGTTCCAGCCGATGTGGGGTATCTTGACCCCCGCCGGCAGACGCCGGCATTCGCCCGGCACCAGACCGAGCCCCTCGTGAGTCCCGTCCTCGAGCCCGGTCGTTGCGAGCAGCTGCATGCCGAGGCAGATGCCGAGCAGCGGCACGCCCGTTCCGGCGCGGTCGAGCACGACCTCGCGCATGCCGGAGGCCTTCAGGTTCGCGGCGGCGTCCCGGAACGCGCCGACACCGGGGAGCACGACTCCGTCGGCGGCGGCTACCGTCGCGGGATCGCCGGTCACGACGACCCCGGCGACGCCCGCGTGCTCGAAGCCCTTCTGGACGCTGCGCAGGTTCCCCATGCGGTAGTCGACGATCGCGATCACAGCGCGCCCTTCGTCGACGGCACGCCGGTGGCCCTCGGGTCGATCGAGATGGCCTCGGCGAGAGCGCGCGCGAACGCCTTGAAGGAGGCTTCCACGATGTGGTGGGCGTTCTCGCCCGCGACCTCGTGCGCGTGCAGCGTCAGCTCCGCGTTTGTCGCGAACGCGATGAGGAACTCCTTCAACAGCTGGGTGTCGAAGCTGCCGATGATCTCGAGCGGCGGTTCGACCTCCCAGACGACCTGTCCGCGCCCCGAGACGTCGACCGCGCAGAGCACCAGCGCTTCGTCCATCGGCACCGCGGCGTCCCCGAAGCGGCGGATCCCGCGCTTGTCTCCGAGCGCGTCACGCACGGCGTGCCCGAGGCAGATGCCGACGTCCTCGACCGTGTGGTGCGCGTCGACAGCGAGGTCTCCGCGCGCCGTGACCGTCAGATCGACCAGAGCGTGGCGCCCGAAGGCGTCGAGCATGTGGTCGAAGAAGGGCACGCCGGTGTCGACGCTCGTCTGTCCGCTGCCGTCGAGGTCGATGCGGACCATGACGTCCGTCTCGCCGGTCTTCCTCTTGACCTCACCCGTCCTGCCCATTCTCCTACCCCCTGCCGTCGGGTCGCGCGTCCGTGCCGAGGATCTCCGCGGCGTTGCGCGACGCAAGCGTCTCCTGCATGGCGGTGAGGAACCGCCGGCACTCCTCATCCGTGCCCACGGTGACCCGCAGGCAGTCCTCGAGGCCTGGGGTGCGCGAGAAGTCGCGCACGAGCACGGAATGGTTGTGGAGCAGGTCCCGCCAGACCGCCGATGCCTGCGCCACCCGGAACATCACGAAGTTCGCCTCGCTCGGGAAGACGCTCACCCCGTCCAAGGACGACAGCCCGTGCATGATCAGGTCGCGCTGGCGGACGATGTCGCGGATGCCGGACTCGAACACGACGCGCTCGCGGTACGCCACGGCCGCGACCATCTGCGAGAAGCGGTCGACCGAGTACGGCTGGCGGACCTTCGTGAGCTCGTGGATGACCTCGTCGTGCGCGAGCAGGTAGCCCACGCGCATCCCTGCCAGCGAGAAAGCCTTGCTGAACGTGCGGAGGATGACGAGGTTGCGGTGACGCCCCATGTGCGGGCGCATCGTGTGCCTGCTGAACTCGAAGTACGCCTCGTCGACCAGGACGAGCGCGTCCGTTGCTTTTAATATGTCGATGAGCAGCGTCTCCGGCGTCAGGTTGCCCGTCGGGTTGTTCGGATTGGCGACGACGACTATGTCGGTGTCGCCGCGCGAGATACTCTCCAACACAGCCGGCCCGTCGACCGAGAAGTCCTCGAGACGCGGCACGCGCACGAGAGTCGTCCCGGTGACCTCCGCGTCGATGCCGTACATGGTGAACGTCGGCGGCATGTCGAGGAGCGTCCGTCCCGGTCCCCCCCACGCCAGCAGGACGTCGAGTATGAGTTCGTCCCCGCCGTTGCCGACGAGCACGTTCCCGGGATCGAGCCCGTTGGCCTCGGCGATGATCCCGCGCAGGTCGCTCGACATCGGGTCCGGATAGCGGTTGAACGGGAACCCGCGGACGCGGTCGGCGATCTTCCCGACGAGCTCGACCGGGAGGTTCACCGGGTTCTCGTTAGCGTGCAGCATCACGTCCGCGCGACGCTCCTTCGCGTCGTATGCGACGAGCTCGATGAGTTCGGGACGAGCTTCCCGGATGCGGTCCATCACTGATCCCCCTCGTCGCCCGCGGCCAGCTCGAGCCTGAGCGTGACGGCGCGTGCGTGGGCGTCGAGACCCTCGGCCTCGGCGATCGTGACGACGGTCGCGGCGTCGAAGGCGAGCGCGTCGTACGAGTACGAGATCACCGACGTCTTCTTCACGAAATCGTCGACGGAGAGCGGGCCCGAGAATCGCGCGGTACCGCCGGTCGGCAGGACGTGGTTGGGACCCGCGACGTAGTCGCCCACACTCTCCGGCGTCCAGTGCCCGAGGAAGATCGCGCCGGCGCAACGCAGCGACCCGAGAAGCTCGAAGGGCTCCGCGCACATCACCTCGAGGTGCTCCGGCGCTATCTCGTTCGCCACGTCGACCGCGACGTCGAGGTCGGGGCAGACGACGATCAACCCGTGGTCGGTGAGAGAGAGGCGGATAACGTCGCCGCGCACGGCGTCCTCGAGCAGGGCGTCGAGTGCCGCCTCGACCTCGTCCGGCAGCGACGGATCGGTCGTCACGAGATACGTCGAGGCGCGAGGGTCGTGCTCGGCCTGCGCCATGAGGTCGATCGCGACGAAGGCCGGCTCGGCCGTGTCGTCGGCCAGCACCAGCACCTCGCTCGGGCCCGCGAGCATGTCGATCCCGACGTCGCCCATCACGAGCTTCTTCGCCGCCGTGACGTAGGCGTTGCCGGGGCCGGTGATCTTGTCGACGGCGGGGATACTGCGCGTCCCGTACGCGAGCGCGGCGACGGCCTGCGCGCCGCCCACCTTGTATATCTCGGTAAGACCCGCCTCCGCGGCCGCCGCGAGCGTGAACGGGTCGACGGACCCGTCGGGCCTGGGAGGGACGACCATCGCGATCTCCTCGACGCCGGCTACGAACGCGGGTATGGCGTTCATGAGCACGCTCGACGGGTAGCACGCCCGGCCGCCGGGGACGTAGACGCCGACACGGCGCAACGGGGTGACCTGCTGCCCGAGGAAGACGCCACCGTCCTGCGCGGCGAACCACGACTGCGGGACCTGCCGCCGGTGGAAGTCCTCGATGGCCGCCGCGGCGGTGGCGATCGCCGCGAGGAAGGGCTCGCCGACGGACGCGACGGCGGCCTCGACCTCGGCGTCGCTCACTCTCACGTCGGTGAGCTGCGCCTTGTCGAACGTGGCGGTGTATTCGAGCAGCGCCGCGTCACCCCGCTGCCGCACGTCCTCGACGATGCGGGCCGCGGCACCGAGCACCTCGGCGTCGATGCCGCCGGTCCGCGCCCATCCGGCCTCGGCGAGCCGCTTCCCGCGAGAGAGCTCGATCCTGCGCAGCATCGGTCCCATCCTCTCCTTCAGGGCCCCACGACCGCGGCAAGGCGGTCGGCCAGTTCGGTCACCCGCGCGCAGCGGGTCTTGAGGCTCACCGGGTTCGCCACGAACCGGGCGGTCGAGGCGAGCACGTCGTCCACGACGACGAGATCGTTCTCGGCGAGCGTGCGACCCGTGGCGGTGATATCCACGATCCGATCGGCCAGCCCGATGAGCGGAGCGATCTCCATGTTACCGTGCAGCTTCACGACTTCCACCTGGATGCCTCGATGTGCGAAGTACGTCTCGGTGATACGCGGGTACTTCGTCGCCACCCGCATGACTCCGAGACGGCGATAGTGCTCGTCGGCCTCGCCCGCGCTCGAGGCACGTTCCGCGACGACGAAGCGGCAGGCGCCGAAACCGAGGTCGACCATCTCGACGAGGTCGAGACCCGCTTCGAGCAGAACGTCCTTGCCGGCGATGGCGACGTCGACACCGCCGTAGGCGACGTAGACGGGGATGTCCGTCGGACGCGCGATGACGAAATCGACATCGGCGCAGCGCACGAGGAGCGTGCGGCCGGGATCCGCGAGGCCTTCCACGTCCACGCCCGCGGACGAGAGCACGCGCACGGACTCCTCGTAGAGAGAACCCTTGGGCAGCGCCATGCGCAACCTCGTGCCGCCGCCGTCCCCGTCTCGCGTCCGGCGCGCGATCATAGAGCGCCCCCGTCGGGTCCGAGGCGCTCGAGACCGTCGTCGGCGGCCCAGAGCGCTTCGCGCGCGCCGAGCCGCGACGCCTCGCGCGCGACCTCGCCGCGGTCCCGGTCGGGCACGGCGACGCATCGCCTCCCTTCGCGGCGCAGGCCGCGCACCGCGGCAAGAACGGCTCCCGCGTCGGACCCGCCCACCGCCGCGTCGAGGCCTTCACTGGCGAGGATGGCGCCTTGCTCCGCGAGTGCGATGTGGACGCGCTCGAGGCCGAGGGCGAAGCCGGCGGCCGGAGCGGGCGCCCCGAACCCGGCGAGCACCCCGTCGTAGCGGCCGCCGCCGCCGAGCGGCAGGCCGAGCCCTGGTGCGTACGCCTCGACGACGAGGCCCGTGTAGTAGTCGAAGCCGCGCATCACTCCGAAGTCGACCGTGACGCGATCGGCGATCCCAGCGGTCTCCAACAGGCGCCAAACCTCGGCAAGCTCGTCGACGGCCTCGGCCCGTCCGCACGCCCGCACGAGCGCCCGGCACGCGTCGAGGGCCTCGCGGCCTCCACGCAGCCGCGGCACCTCGCGCAGAGCGCGCGCGACATCTTCGTCCAGACCGCCGTCGCGTGACAGGCGGTCGATCTCGACCAGGTTCCGCTCGTGAGCCGCCGCGAGGACGGCCGCACGCCATGTCCCGTCACCCCCGGCCGCGTCGAGCAGTGCGTGGAGGACGGCGACGCTGCCGATGGCCACCTCGAAATCGGGAAGACCTGCGGCCTCCAGCGTGTCGACGAGCACCGTGACGACCTCGGCGTCGGCGGCCGGGCCGCTCGCACCGATGAGCTCCGTCCCGACCTGAGTGAACTGGCGCGCCTGTCCCCGCAACGACTCGTGCTCGCGAAAGACGTCGGCCGTGTAGCGGATCCTTTGAGGCCCCGGTTCGTCCGCGAGTCTCGATGCCACGAGACGCGCGATCGGCACGGTCATCTCGGGACGCAGCGCCAGCAGTCGCCCGTCGGCGTCGAACAACCGGAACGCGGTGCCCTCGAGGGAGCCGCCCGCGCCGGACTCCAGCGTGGCGTACTCCTCGACCACCGGCGTCTCGACGAGACGGTAGCCCCATCCGGCGAGGGCATCGCCCATCGCAGCGACGAGAGCCGACCGCTCGGCCGCCTCCTCGAAGAGCACGTCACGGAACCCTCTCGGTGTCACCGGCCGCACGCGTGGTCCTCCGTTCCCGCCTCGCCGCATCTGCTCAGAAATGCACTCCATCAGGGTAGCGTGGTAGAGTGCTGCTGTGGTGGACTATACCACGCGGTACGGTCCTCGCCAAGCCCCGGTTCACCCCTCGTCGACGGCCCCGTCACCGAGCAGTTCCTTCAACTCGGCGTGCAACCCCGGGAGACCGGCGTCCACCCGCAATCCTTCCGGCATCGCAAGCATCTTCACGCCCTCGGGAGACGACAACCTGACCCGCACCGCATCGGGTCCCGGATGGCGCGCGAGGATGTCCTTCAATCTCCCGGCGGCGCCGTCGGCCAGCACGGCGGCGTCCATCCTCACCACGAGAGGCGGCCGCTCGAACCTTCCCCCGTCGAACGCCTGCACCTCCTGCACGAGCAGCTTGCGGCCGCGGTCCGACGCCTCGACCCTCGCCTTCACACGCACGATCGCATCGACCTCGACCAGGTCGCGGCACTTCTCGAAGACCTGCGGGAAGAGCACCCCGTTCATCGAGCCCTCGAGGTCCTCGAGGACGATATCTCCACGCACCTTGCCCGACTTCGTCGGCACCGCGGCGCTGCTGGTGACTATGCCCGCGAACCACCCCGTCGTCCCGTCCTTGAACTCCTCTGAGTCGCCGAGGCTCAAGGAACGCGCGGCCTTCAGCGCATCCGCGATCTCGCGCAACGGGTGGTCCGAGACGTAGATGCCGAGCGCCTCCTTCTCGAAGGCGAGCTTCATGCGCTTCTCCCACTCGATCCCGTCGGGAGAGGGGACCTCGTCGGCATAGCCGTGGTCGACGTCGAGGTCGAAGAGGCTCGTCTGGTCGCTCGCCGCGTCCTTCTGGCGGCGAGTCGCACCGTCGACGCACTCGTCGAGCGACTCCGCGAGCTGCTTGCGCGTGTACCCGGTCGAGTCGAATGCCCCCGCCTTCACGAGCGCGTCGATGGCGCGCTTGTTGAGGAAGCGCATGTCGACGCGGGCGCAGAAGTCGTGCAGAGACGTGAAGGGACCGCCCGCCTCGCGCGCCGCGACGATCGCGTCGACGGCGCCCTCCCCGACGTTGCGCACCGCGCCGAGGCCGAAGCGGATGGTCTCGCCGACCGCGGTGAAGTCCTTGCCCGACGTGTTCACGTCCGGCGGGAGCACCTGCATGCCCGCCCTGTTGCACGCCGCGACGTACTTCGTCACGCTCTCGGACTTCCCCGAGTGCGAGGTGAGGACCGCGGCCATGTACTCGAACGGATAGTGCGCCTTGAGGTACGCGGTCTGGTACGCGATGAGACCGTAGGCGGCGGCGTGACTCTTGTTGAAGGCGTACTCGCCGAACTTCTGGATGTCCGCCCAGACCTTCTCCGCGAGCCGGCGGTCGTATCCGCGCGAGACGGCGCCCTCCACGAACTCGGGCTTGAGGGCGTCGACGATGGCCATGATCTTCTTGCCCATGCCCTTGCGCAGCTTCTCCGCCTTCGCCGCCGAGAAGCCGGCCATCTCCATCGTGATGCGCATCGCCTGCTCCTGGTAGACGATCGCGCCGTACGTCTCCTCGAGGATGTGCTTGATGCGGTCGTCGTAGAACGTCACCTGTGCACGGCCGTGCTTGCGCGCGACGAAGTCGTCGATGGAGTCCATCGGGCCCGGGCGGAAGAGCGCGACCACCGCCACGATGTCGGCGAAGACGGTCGGCTTCAGGTTCAGCAGCACGCGCTTCATGCCGGGCGACTCGACCTGGAAGACGCCGTCCGTGTCGGCCCGCTTCAGCAGCGCGAAGGTGTCGGCGTCGTCCATCGGCAGGCGCTCGATGTCGATGTCGACGCCGTGGTGCCCGCGGATGGAGCCGACCGCCTTCGCGATGACGGTGAGCGTGCGCAGCCCGAGGAAGTCCATCTTCAGCAGACCGAGTTCGGCGATGATCTTCCCCTCGTACTGGGTGATGATCGACTCGCCCTTCGTGTCGCGCTTGAGCGGGGTGTAGCCCGAGAGCGCATCGCGGCAGATGACGACTGCGGCCGCGTGGACCCCCTCCCCGCGCACGATGTTCTCGAGGGCCTGCGCTGCGTCGATGATGCGCTTCGTGTCGCCCCCCGCCTCGTACTCCGCGCGCAGGTCGGCGTTCCCCTTCAGCGAGCTCGCGATGGTCGCCTTCGGGTCCTCGAGGATCTGCTTGGCCACCTTGTCCGGCACGCCGTAGGGGTAGCCGAGGACGCGTCCGGCGTCGCGCACGGCCGCGCGGGCCTTCATCGTGTTGAACGTGACGATCTGCGCGACCTTGTCGGCGCCGTACTTGGCGCGCACGTACTCGATCACCTCGCCGCGGCGTTCGTCGTCGAAGTCGATGTCGATGTCGGGCATCTCGGTCCGCTCGGGGTTGAGGAACCGCTCGAAGAGTAGTCCGTGCTCGAGCGGGTCGAGCGACGTGATGCCCAGCGCGTAGGAGATGATCGAACCGGCGGCCGACCCTCGGCCCGGACCGACGCCGATGCCGTGCTCTTTCGCCCAGCCCACGAAGTCCGCGACTATGAGGAAGTACGCCGACAGCCCCTTGCCCGTGATCACCTCGAGTTCGGTCTCGAGACGCTCGACGACCTCGCCGGGGAGCGGGTCTCCGTAGCGGCGCTTCAGTCCTTCGACGCATTCCTCGCGCAGGTACTCGTCCTCGGTCCGCCCCGCAGGCGTCTCGAAGACCGGGAGGATGATCCGGTCGAACTCGATCTCCACGTCGCAGCGCGCCGCGATCTCGGCGGTGTTGGCGAGAGCCTCGGGATATCCGGCGAGCGCGGACGCCATCTCTTCGGGCGACTTCATGTAGAACTGGTCGGAGGAGAAGCGCATCCTCCCGACGTCCGTGAGCGTCGAACCGGTCTGGATGCACACGAGCATGTCGTGCGCCTCGGCGTCCTCGGCCTTGACGTAGTGGATGTCGTTCGTCCCGACCGTGCCGAGACCTAGTTCGGAGGCGATGGACGCGAGCCCGCGGTTGAGCTGCGCCTGCGTCACGCCGTTGTCGGCGACGATGCCCTGGTCCTGCAGCTCGAGGTAGAACCCCTCCTCGCCGAAGAGCTTGGAGAACGTCTGGGCCCAGCGGCGCGCCTCGGCCTCGTCGCCGTGCTCGAGCGACTTGCTCACGATGCCCGACATGCACGCGGACGTCGCGATGAGTCCCCCTTTGAACCGCTCCAGAAGCTCGAGGTCCACTTGAGGCTTATAGTAGAAGCCGTCCACATGCGAGGCCGAGACGAGCTGCATGAGGTTCCTGTAGCCGGTGATGTCCTTGGCGAGCAGCACGAGGTGGTAGAGACGGGGCTTACCCTCGCGACGGTGGCGCGACTCGGGCGTGAAGTAGATCTCGCAACCGACGATCGGTTTGACGCCCGCCGCGCTCGCGGCCCGGTGGAACTGCGCCGCGCCGAACATGACGCCGTGGTCGGTGAGCGCGAGCGAGCCCATCCCCAGCTCGAGGGCACGCGAGACGAGCCCGTCGACCTTGGCGTGGCCGTCGAGCAGCGAGTACTCCGAGTGCGTGTGCAGGTGGACGAAGCCGGGCATGTCGCGCTAGCGCCCGCCCTCCCCTACGACCCGCAGAGCGGCCGAGTATCCGTCGGCGCCGTAGTTCAGACACCGGTTCACCCGGCTGATGGTCGTCGTCGAAGCTCCTGTGACCTCGCGCACGCGCGTGTAGTGCTCACCGGCGGCGAGCATGCGCGCCACGGCGAGCCGTTGCGCCATCTCTTGGATCTCGCGGACGGTGCACAGGTCCTGGAGGAAGGCCCAGGTCTGGTCGGGGTCGTCGAGGCCGGACAGCGCCGCGAGCAATGTGTCGACCTCAGCGGTCCTCAATCGGTCGGGACACATGCGCGGAACCTCGCTTCCAGCGGCGGGGGCGGTCGAGCGACATCGCCATGGTACCACCCACCGGAGGGTCTTTAGACGACCTTGTTCGCGAGTCCCCCGATACCCTCGATGCGGACCTCGATCACGTCCCCGCGGACCATCGGCCCGACGCCCTTCGGGGTCCCCGTGAGGACCACGTCACCGGGGAGCAGCGTCATGACGTGGCTGATGTGGCTGACCAACGTGGGGACGTCGAAGATCATGTCCGAGGTCGGCGACGACTGCCGCAGCTCGCCGTTGAGGTACGTCTGGACGACGAGTTCGGCCGGTTCGACGTCGGTCTCGACCCAGGGACCGAGCGGGCAGAAGCCGTCGAAGCCCTTCGCCCGCGTCCACTGCCCGTCCTTGCGCTGGAGCTCGCGCGCGGTCACGTCGTTCGCGCAGCAGTACCCGAGCACGTGTGCGAGCGCCTCTTCGGCCGCGACCTTGTGGGTCCGGCGCCCGATGATAACGGCGAGCTCCCCCTCGTAGTCGATCGACTCGACGCCGTCGGGCATGTGTATCTCACCGTACGGGCCGTTGATGGCCGTAGGCGGCTTGAGGAAGATGACGGGCTCGTCGGGGATCTTGTGCCCCATCTCCTTGGCGTGGCCGCGGTAGTTGATGCCGACGCACACGATCTTCGTCGGGATCGCCGGCGCGAGCAGCTTCGCCTGGTGCAGCGGGACGACGCCTTCCGGCTCCCACGCGGCGAAGGGCTCGTCCGAGATGAGCGTGATGTCGGACTCGTCGGCGAGACCGTATCTCACGTCCTCGTCGGTGAAGATACGAACGACTCTCATCGGTGTCCCCCCGGGATCCGCCCCTCTTTGCGTTCATTCTCCGTAAGCATCGGACTCCCTGCACGCCGGTGGGAAGGTCCTCAGGACGGTTCCCCGCCACGTGGGTGGGCCAGACCGTACTCGACGGCGTCGACGAGCGCCTCCCACGACGCCTCGATGATGTTCTCCGACACGCCGACCGTGCCCCAGCTCTTCGCGCCGTCGGCGGACTCGATGAGCACGCGCGTCACCGCGCCGGTGCCCTTCTTCTCGTCCAGCACGCGGACCTTGAAGTCGGTGAGCTCGATCTCGCCCAGGTGCGGGTAGGAGTTGCCGATCGCGATGCGCAGTGCCTTGTCGAGCGCGTTGACCGGGCCGTTGCCCTCCGCGGTGGCGATGTGGCGATCGCCGCCGACGTGGATCTTGACGGTCGCCTCGGTCATCACTCGGCCGTCCTCGCGCTGCTCCATGAGGCAACGGAAGCTCTCTAGGCGGAAGAAGGGCTCGTACGTCCCGAGCGCCTTGCGAAGCATGATCTCGAGGCTGGCGTCGGCGGCCTCGAAGGAGTAGCCGCGATGCTCCTTCTCCTTGATGGCGTCGAGCACGCTGTTCACGGTCACCGGGTCGCCATCGAGGTCGAGGCCCATCTCGCGCGCCTTGACGGTGATGCTCGCCCGGCCCGCGAGTTCGCTCACGACGACCCGGGCGAGGTTGCCCACCGCCGAGGGATCGACGTGCTCGTAGGCTTCTCGCAGGCGCTGTGAGCCCGACGCGTGCACGCCTCCCTTGTGAGCGAAGGCGCTCACGCCCACGTAGGGCTGGTGCGGGTAGGGCGAGAGGTTCGCGGTCTCGGCGACGAAGTGGCTCACCTCGGTGAGGAGCTTCAACTGCTCGGAGGTGACGCATCCCCTCCCCATCTTGAGAGCGAGTGCCGGCAGGATCGCCGTCAGGTCCGCGTTCCCGGCCCGCTCTCCGTAGCCGTTGATGGTCCCCTGCACCTGCGTGCAGCCGGCTTCGACCGCGAGCAGCGAGTTCGCGACCGCGCAGCCGCCGTCGTCGTGCGTGTGGATACCCAGGGGCGTCGCGAGCGCCCCCGCGACGGCGCGCGTCACGCTCGCCACCACGTGCGGGAGCATCCCCCCGTTCGTGTCGCAGAGCACCACCGCGTCCGCACCCGCGTCGGCGGCGGCGCGGCAGACGGCGAGCGCGTATCCGGCGTCGGCGCGGTAGCCGTCGAAGAAGTGCTCCGCGTCGAAGAAGACCGTCTTCCCCGCCGCCTTCAGGAAGCCGACGGTCTCGCCGACCATCCGCAGGTTCTCGTCGAGGGTCGTCTTGAGCGTCTCGGTGACGTGAACGTCCCACGCCTTGCCGAAGACGCATACCGCCGAGGTGCCCGCCCCGAGCAGCGCGGCGAGTCCCGGGTCGTCCCCGGGGGCGGTGCTCTTGCGGCACGTCGCCCCGAAGGCGGTCACGATCGCGTGCGAGAGCCCGAGCGACCCGACGCGAGCGAAGTACTCGTCGTCCTTGGGGTTGGCGCCCGGGAACCCTCCTTCGACGTAGTCGACGCCGAGGTCGTCGAGGCGCGCGGTGATGCGCAACTTGTCCTCCACGGACAGCGACAGGCCCTCCCGCTGCGTGCCGTCGCGCAACGTCGTGTCGTAGATGGTGACCCGCGTGCCGCGCCCTTCCATGGGGAAGCCTCTCGCCCTACAGCCGGTCGAGCCAGTCCTCGTACTCGGGATTCCCGCCGCGCACGACGTCGAAGAACGTCTTCTGCAGCTCGAGGGTGATCGGACCGGGGTCGCCGATGACGCGATGGTCGACCGAACGGACCGGGACGACCTCGGCGGCCGAACCCGTCATGAACATCTCGTCCGCCTGGTAGAGGTCGGTCCGGACTAGCGAGCCCTCCATGACGTCGTAGTCCATGTCGACGGCGATCTGCATGATGGAGTCGCGCGTGATGCCGTCGAGGATGCCGTCCGAGATCGGGGGCGTGACGATGATACCGTCGCGGATGACGAAGAGGTTCTCGCCGGTGCCCTCGCAGACCTTCCCCTCCTCGTTGAGCATGATCGCCTCGGCGTAGCCGTGCTCGTTCGCCTCGATGCGCGCGAGAGACGAGTTCAGGTAGTTCCCGGTCGACTTGATCTGCGGAGGCATCGAGTTGCTGCCGCGCTGCCGCCACGAGGAGATCCCCACGTCGACGCCGTGCGCCAGGGCATCCTCGCCGAGATAGGTGTCCCACGGCCAGACCGCGATAGTCACGCTCACGGGAGCGGGCATCGGATCGAGTCCCATCACTCCGTACCCCCGGAACGCGATCGGCCGGATGTAGCACTGCTCGAGGCCGTTCGCACGGATGGTCTCCTTCGTCGCGTCGACGAGCTCGCCGACGGAGTACCCGAGGTCCATGCGGATCATCTTCGCCGAGCGCTGGAGCCTCTCGATGTGGTCGATGAGACGGAAGACCGCCGGCCCGTCGGGCGTCGCGTAGCAGCGGATGCCCTCGAAGACGCCGGAGCCGTAGTGGAGCGCGTGGGTGAGGACGTGGACCTTGGCGTCGGCCCAATCGACGAGCTTCCCGTCCATCCAGATCTTGTCGACCGCCTCGAGTCCCATGGCCATCCCCTTCCACTCACCCTCTTGGTGTCGTAACAGTGTACGCGACGGTGGACGTGCTGCTAGACCCGCTCGGCGATCAGGTCCCCCATGCGGGCGGTGCCGACGAGCTCCTTGCCCTCCTGCATGATGTCCTTCGTGCGATAGCCGTCGGCGAGCACACTCTCGACCGCCCCTTCGATCGACGCGGCCTCAGCCTCCAGCGCGAAGGAGTAGCGCAGCATCAGGGCTCCCGAGAGCACCGTGGCGGTGGGGTTCACGACGTCCATGCCGGTGTACTTCGGTGCGCTGCCGTGGCTCGGCTCATAGAGACCCGGCCCGTCGCCGAGCGAGGCCGATGCCAGCATGCCGAGCGACCCGGAGAGCATGGACGCCTCGTCGGAGAGGATGTCGCCGAACATGTTCGAGGTCACGACCACGTCGAACTGCCGCGGGTTCTTCACCAGCTGCATGGCGCAGTTGTCGACCAGCAGGTCCCACAGCTCGACATCGGGGTAGTCCGCGGCCGTCCTGTGCGCGACCTCGCGCCACAGGCGCGACGCCTCGAGGACGTTCGCCTTGTCGACGGAGCACACGTTGGACGTCTTCCGCACCCGCGCCAGCTCGCAGGCCTTGCGCACGATGCGCTCGATCTCGTAGGCGTGATACTGCTCGGTGTCGTACGCCATGTCGCCGACCCGCTCGCGCTTGCCGAAGTAGATCCCGCCCGTGAGCTCGCGCACGATCATGATGTCCACGCCGCGGATGACGTCGGGCTTGACGGTGGAACTGTCGATGAGCGCATCGAATATCTTCACCGGCCGCAGGTTCGCGTACAGCCCCATCGCCTTCCGGATGCCCAGGAGCCCCTGCTCCGGCCGGACTCCGCCGGGATCGGTGGTGTCCCACTTCGGCCCGCCGATGGCGCCGAGGAGCACGGCGTCGCGATCGCGGCAGACCTCCAGGGTCGCTTCGGGCAGCGGATCGCCGGTCGCGTCTATCGCGGCGCCACCGATGAGCGCCTCTTCGTACTCGAAGGTGTGACCGCACTTCGAGCCGACCGCGTCCAGGACCTTGACCGCCTGAGCGACTATGTCCGGCCCGATGCCGTCACCCGGCAGGACCGCTATCCGATACCGCGCCACATCGACCTCCGTCTTCTTCGCCCCAAGAGGGCCCCTTGTCGTGAACGGCCAGTCTAGCATGGGCACAACGCCGGCCGGCGGCGCCCCGCTTCCGCCCTACCGCCCCGCGATCTTCTCCCGCGTCGCCTCGATGAGCCCGCCTCGCTCGATGATCGCCTTCACGAAGGGCGGGAACGGTCGCGCCTGCCACGACTCGCCCGTCGTGAGGTCCGTGACCGTGCCGGTGTCGGCGTCGACCGCGACCCGGTCCCCGTCGCGGATGCCGTCTACGGCCTCCGGGCACTCGAGGATGGGAAGGCCCGTGTTGATGGCGTTGCGGTAGAAGATGCGAGCGAAGCTCTTCGCGACCACGACGCTCACACCCGCGGCCTTGATGGCGATCGGAGCGTGCTCCCGGCTCGACCCGCACCCGAAGTTCTCGTCCGCGACGAGGAGATCGCCGGGAGCGACCTTCGCGGTGAACCCGGGGTCGAGGTCCTCCATGCAGTGCTTCGCCAGCTCGGCGGGATCGGACGTGTTCAGGTAGCGCGCGGGGATGATCACGTCGGTGTCGACGTCGCGGCCGTAACGGTGCGCGGTGCCCTCGAATCGCATGGCGCCTCCCTACTCCAGGTCCGTCGGCAGGGCGATGTGACCGGCGACGGCGGTCGCTGCCGCCACGGCCGGGGACGCGAGGTAGACCTCGCTGCGCGGGTCTCCCATGCGTCCGACGAAGTTGCGGTTCGTGGTGGACAGCGCACGCTCGCCGGCGGCGAGGACGCCCATGTGCCCGCCGAGGCACGGCCCGCACGTCGGCGTCGAGACAGCCGCGCCGGAGTCGATGAAGACGTCGAGCAGGCCTTCCGTCATGCAGTCGCGATACACCTGCTGGGTCGCGGGGATGACGATGAGCCGCACGTCGCGATGGACCTTGCGGCCCTTCAGGACGCTCGCCGCGATGCGCATGTCCTCGATGCGGCCGTTGGTGCACGAGCCGATGACGACCTGGTCGACGGTCACTTCGCGAGCCTCCCGCACGGGACGCGTGTTGCTCGGAAGATGCGGGAAGGCCACGGTCGGCTCGATGGCCGCGGCGTCGATGTCGATCACTGCGGCGTACGCCGCGTCGGGATCGGAGTGGGCTATCTCGTACGCGCGCTCGGCGCGGCAGTCGACGTACGCCCGCGTGTGCTCGTCGAAGGCGATCACACCGTTCTTGCCGCCGGCCTCGATCGCCATGTTGCAGATGGTGAAGCGGTCGTCCATCCCCATGCGCGCGATCGTGTCCCCGGTGAACTCCATCGACTGATAGAGCGCTCCGTCGACGCCGATCGTGCCGATGACGTGGAGCACGAGGTCCTTACCGGACACCCACTCTGCGAGATGTCCTGTCACGCGGAAGAGGATCGAGGCCGGCACCTTGAACCACGCCTCGCCGGTCGCCATGCCCGCGGCCGCGTCGGTGCTCCCCACGCCGGTCGCGAACGCCCCGAGCGCACCGTACGTGCACGTATGGCTGTCCGCCCCTATGACGACGTCGCCGGGGACGACCACGCCCTGCTCGGGCAGGAGCGCGTGCTCCACCCCCATGCACCCGACCTCCCAGTAGTGCGTGATGCCCTGCTCGCGCGCGAAATCGCGGACGATCTTCGCCTGCTCGGCCGACTTGATGTCCTTGTTCGGCACGTAGTGGTCGGGCACGAGCGCGACCCGCGTCGGATCCCAGACGCTCTCGACGCCGATGCGCCGGAACTCCCGTATCGCTATCGGAGCCGTCACGTCGTTCGCGAGCACGAGGTCGAGCCGGCACTCCACGAGCTGCCCGGGCACGACCTCCGGCAGTCCCGCGTGCGACGCGAGCAGCTTCTCCGTGATGGTCATCGGGCGAGACATGGCGTCACACCTCCTCGGAGACCGTCGGGCGGACGGAGACGAGCAGCCGGTTGAGGGCGTTCATGTACGCCTTGGCCGACGCGACGATGATGTCGGAGTGCGCGCCGCGGCCGGTGAAGACGCGACCGTCCTCGCTCGTGATACGGATCGTGACCTCGCCGAGCGCGTCGATGCCGCGAGTCACCGCCTGGACGCTGAACTCCGACAGGTCGTTGGGCACCTTGACGACACGGTTGATCGCCTTGTACACGGCGTCGACCGGACCCGTACCCTGGCTCGAATCGATGACATGCTCGCCGTCGCGCGTGACGAGCTCGACCGTCGCCGTCGGGATGCCCGGGTCGCCGCCCATGAAGTGCACCTGCTCGAGGTGGAAGACCTCGTCGAGCGTGCGCTCGCTCTCGCCGACCAGCGCCTCGAGGTCCTCGTCGTAGATCTCCTTCTTCTTGTCCGCCAGCTCGAGGAAGGACGCGTAGACGCGCTCGAACTCGTCGTCGTGGAGTTCGAAGCCCAACTCCTCGAGACGATGCTTGAGAGCGTGACGGCCACTCCTGGCGGTGAGCACGATCGAAGAGCCGCCGGCGCCGACATCCGCCGGATCGATGATCTCGTAGGTGGAACGCTCCTTGAGCACTCCGTCCTGATGGATGCCGCTGCTGTGCGCGAACGCGTTCGCTCCGACGATCGCCTTGTTCGGCTGCACGCGGATGCCCGTGATGGTGGTGACGAGCCGGGAGGCCCGCATGATCTCGCGGGTCCGGATGGAGGTGTCGACGCCGAAGTACTGCGCGCGCTGACGCAGCGCCATCACCACCTCCTCGAGCGAGGTGTTCCCGGCGCGTTCGCCGATGCCGTTGACCGTGCATTCGATCTGCCGGGCGCCGTTGCGCACGCCCGCGAGCGCGTTGGCGGTGGCCATGCCGAGGTCGTTGTGGCAATGCACCGACACGACGACGTCTTCGATACCCGCGACGTGCTCGAAGAGGCCGCCCACGAGGGACCCGAACTCCTCCGGGTACGTGTAGCCGGTCGTGTCCGGGATGTTCACCGTCGTCGCACCCGCAGCGATCACCGCCTCGATCATGCGGTAGAGGAAGGCGGGCTCGGCGCGCCCGGCGTCCTCCGCGTAGAACTCGACGTCGCCGACGAAGGAGCGGGCGAGCTTGACGGCCGCGACCGCGCGCTCGAGGGCCTCGTCCTCGCCGATGCGGAGCTTGTCTCGCAGGTGGCTGCCGGAGACGCCGATGCCGGTGTGGATGCGCGGCCGCTTCGCGTTCGCGAGCGCCTGTGCCGCCGTCTCGATGTCCTGCCCTACGGCGCGGGAGAGCGCGCACACGACGCACGCGTCCCCCACCTCGGACCCGATCCGAACGACGCTCTCGAAGTCGCCGGGGCTCGAGATCGGGAACCCGGCCTCGATGATGTCGACGCCTAGGCGCACGAGCTGCCTTGCGATCTCCAGCTTCTCGGCCGTGTTCATGCTCGCGCCCGGCGATTGCTCGCCGTCGCGCAGGGTCGTGTCGAAGATCCTTACCCTGTCTTCCACGTCGCGCGCCTCCCTCCGAGATACCGGCGTGCCCTTCTCAGGGACCGCTCTCCTACAGTTCCACGCTCCAGACGCCCTCGATACCGGCCTCGCCCACGATCTCCTCGAGCAGGCCGGGACCGACGGGGGTGTCGACGTTGATGCCCATGAGGGCGACACCGCCACGCTTGGTTCGACCTACCTGCATCGACGCGATGTTGATCTTGTTCGCTCCAAGGATCGTCCCGACCTTGCCGATCATCCCCGGCCGGTCGGCGTAGCGGAAGAACGCCATGAACTTGCTCGGCGCCATGTCGAGGTCGAAGTCGTAGAGGCTCACGAGACGCGGCTCGTTGCGCTTCCCGATGAGCGTCGCCCCGATCGCGACCGGGCCGTCCTCGGTTATCGCGCGCACCTCGATCAGGTTGACGTAGTCCTTGCTCTCGCCCTGCTTCGTCTCGGTGACCTTGATGCCGCGCTGCTCCGCGTAGTGGTTCGCGTTGACGAAGTTCACCGCTTCCGGCGTCACCATCGAGAGCAGACCCTTGAGCACGGCGGTCTTCAGGATGCGCGTATCGAGCGCGGCGATCCCGCCGAGGAAGCGGACCTCTAGCTCGGACACGTGCCCGCGCACGACCTGCTCGACCATGCGGCCGAGCGACTCGGCGATGCCGAACCACGGCTTCAGCGCGTCCATGAGTTCCGGAGCGACCGGCACGATGTTCACGGCGGTCGAGACGAACTCTCCCATGAGCCCCGCCGCGACCAGCTCCGCGATCTGGACGCCCGCGCGGTCCTGCGCCTCGTCCGTCGACGCGCCGAGGTGCGGCGTGAGGATGACGTTCGCGACTCCGTGCAGGGCCGACTCCGTACAGGGCTCGACCTCGTAGACGTCGATGCCCGCCGACGCGACCTTGCCGGAGGCGAGCGCCTCGACGAGCGCCTCGTTCTGGTAGATGCCGCCGCGCGCCGTGTTCACCAGCCGCACGCCGTCCTTCATCTTCGCGAACTGCTTCGCACCGAACATGCCGATGGTCTCTTTCGTCTTCGGCAGGTGGACCGTGATGAAGTCGGCGCGCGCGAGCAACGCGTCGAGTGTGACGACCATCTCGATGCCCATCTGAGCGCCACGCTCCTCGGAGACGTACGGGTCGAAGGCGACCACGTGCATCCCGAGACCCTTCGCGCGCTCGGCGACGAGAGCGCCGATGCGGCCGAGGCCGACGATGCCGAGCGTCTTCTCGTACACCTCCGCGCCCGTGAACTTGCTGCGCTCCCACTTGCCGGCGTGCATCGATGCGTTGGCCTGCGGGATCTTGCGGGCGCTCGCGAGCATGAGCGCGATGGTGTGCTCCGCCGCCGAGACGATGTTGCTCGTCGGGGCGTTGCAGACGACGACACCTCGCTCGGTCGCGGCTTCGACGTCGACGTTGTCGACGCCCACTCCGGCGCGACCGACGATCTTCAGCTTCGCGCCCGCCTCGATGACATCACGCGTCACCTTGGTCGCCGAGCGCACGATGAGCGCGTCGTAGGCCGGGATCGTCGCGATGAGTTCCTCGGGCGTCAGGCCCGTCTTGACGTCGACCTCGAAGTGGGCCTTGAGCTTCTCGATGCCCGCGTCCGCGAGCGTCTCGGATACCAGGACCTTGAGCATCTTCTACTCCCCCATGAATACGGATTCGGCGGCCTTGATGCCCGCACCGCGCTCGAACGCATACCCCATCTCGGAGAGGGTCATCTCGAGTGCCGCGAGCGTGGTGATGATGTCGAACTCCCCGAAGTAGCCCAGATGCCCCACCCGGAAGATGCGCCCGGCATAGTCGTCCTGACCGCCGGCGATCGTGACACCGTACTTGTTCTTCATGATCGAGACGATCTTCTTGCCGTCGACGCCGTCGGGCACCCAGACCGGCGTGACGGCGGAGCCGCGGCCTCCCTCGGGCGCGAACAGGGCGAGCCCCAGCGCCTCGCAGCCGCGGCGGGTCGCCTCTGCGAGACGGGCATGGCGGGCGATCACGCCTTCCAGTGTCTCCTCGCGCATCATGCGCACGGCCTCGACGAGTCCGATGACGAGCGAGACCGGCGGCGTGAACGGCGTCGTCTCCTTCTCGAGGTTCTTCTTGTAGCGCATCCAGTCGAAGTAGAACTTCGGCAGGGTGGAACGCTCGTAGGCGCGCCAGGCCTTCTCGGAGACCGACAACGCGGCCAGCCCGGGCGGGAGCATGAGGCCCTTCTGCGAGCCGGTCATCACGACATCGAGCTTCCACGCGTCGGTGCGGCACGGCACGGCGCCGATGCCGGTGATCGAGTCGACGATGAAGACGCAGTCGGGGTACTCGGCGACGATCGCGCCGATCGCCTCGACGTCGTTGAGCACGCCCGACGACGTCTCGGACTGTACGACGACGACGCCGCGAACGGCAGGATTCTCCACGAGCGCGGTCGCGATGTCCGTCGGATCGACGGCCGTCGTCCACTCGTAGCGCAGGTCGACGACGTTGAGCCCGTAGACCTTGGCGAGCTGCGCCATGCGGTCTCCGAACTTGCCGTTGCGGGCGACCACGACGGTGTCGCCGGCGCAGAAGCAGTTCGCGAAGGCGGACTCCATAGCACCCGTTCCCGAGCACGCCATGACGAGCACGTCGTTCTCGGTCTCGAAGACGTACTTGAGCCCTTCGACGGCCTCCATGAGCGCAGCCGAGAAGTCCGGCGTGCGATGGTGGATCATCGGCCGGGCCTGCGCGAGCAGGACCTCGGCCGGTACCGGGGTCGGACCCGGCGTCATCAGGTACTTCTTCTGCACGGTGTCTCTCCTAGTCCTTCGGTATCCAGCTGAACATGCCACGCAACTGCCCGCCGACCTCTTCGATGTACGTCTGGGCGTGGATGCGGCGCATCGCCTTGAAGTGCGGCTGGCCGGCCTTGTTCTCGAGGATCCAGTCGCGCGCGAACTCGCCGCTCTGGATCTCGGCGAGCACGCGGCGCATCTCCTCGCGCGTCTCCTCGGTCACGATGCGGGGTCCGGTGGCGTAGTCGCCGTACTCGGCTGTGTTGCTGATGGAGTGGCGCATCTTGGCCATGCCGCCCTCGTACATGAGGTCGACGATGAGCTTCAGCTCGTGGAGACACTCGAAGTAGGCGATCTCGGGCTGGTAGCCCGCCTCGACGAGCGTCTCGAAACCGGCCTCGACCAGATGCGTCGCGCCGCCGCAGAGCACCGCTTGCTCGCCGAAGAGGTCGGTCTCGGTCTCCTCCGCGAAGGTGGTCTCGATGACGGCCGCACGAGCGCCGCCGATGCCGAGCGCCCACGCGAGCGCGATGTCCTTCGCCTTCCCGGAGGCGTCCTGGTGCACCGCGATGAGGCACGGCACGCCGCTGCCCTCGGTGAAGACGCGACGGACCATGTGTCCCGGACCCTTCGGCGCGATCATGACCACGTCGACACCCTCCGGCGCCTCGACCTGGCCGAAGTGCACGTTGAAGCCGTGCGCCCACGCAAGCACCTTGCCGGGCGTCATCGACTCGTGGATCTCCGAGTAGTAAACGTGGCTCGCGAGTTCGTCCGGCACGAGCATCATCACTATGTCGGCCTCGGCCGCGGCCTCTCGCGGCGTCATGACCTTGAGCCCGCCCTCCTTGACCTTCTCCCACGAAGCCGACCCGGCACGGAGGCCGACCCGGACGTCGCAACCGGAGTCGTGCAGGTTCAGAGCGTGCGCGTGCCCCTGACTCCCGAACCCGATGACCGCTATCTTGCGGCCCTTGATGAGCGACAGGTCGCAGTCCTTCTCGTAGTAGACGTTCGCCATGCTCTTGACCCTCCTCGTATCCCGTGACCGGCAGTGCCGGCCCTCACGCGTCCCTGGCTCCGCGCGACAGGGCGATCCGCCCCGTGCGCGCGAGCTCCTTGATGCCGTATGCCCGCAAGAGGTCCTCCATCGCGAAGAGCTTGTCTCCCGCGCCCGTGGCCTCGATGGTCAGGGTGTTGCGCCCTACATCGACGATCTTCGCCCTGAAGACGTTGGCTATCTCGATGACCTCGTGACGGCGATCGGGAGGCGCGTTCACCTTGTAGAGAACGAGTTCCCGATCGATCATGTCCTTCGGATCGAGGTCCTGGATCTTGATGACGTTGATCAGCTTGTGCAGCTGCTTCGTGATCTGCTCGAGCGGAGTGTCCTCCGCGCTCACCACGAGCGTGATGCGCGAGAGCGACGGGTCCTCCGTGACGCCGACCGCGAGCGAGTCGATGTTGAACCCGCGCCGGGAGAACAGCGACGTGACCCGTGTGAGCACGCCGGGCTTGTTCTCCACCAGCACGGAGAGTGTGTGCTTCATCTACTCCCACACCTCCTCTAGCAGCTCGCCGTCGAGCATCTCCGAGACGGGACCGCCGGGTATCCCGCCCAGCATCTCGTCGATGGAGCCCCCTGGAGCGACCATCGGGTAGACGCACTCCTCCGGCGTGACGCGGAAGTCCACCAGCGCCGGACCGTCATGGTCGAACGCCGCGACGAGCGCGGCGTCGATCCCGCCGGGGTCCGTGACCCGGCTCCCGTGCCACCCGTACGCCTCGGCGAGCTTCACGAAGTCCGGGCAGTCCGGCAGGACCGAGGAGGCGTAGCGGCGGTCGTAGAAGAGTTCCTGCCACTGGCGGACCATCCCGAGGAACCCGTTGTTGAGCAGCACAACCTTCACCGGCAACTTCTCGATGGACGCTGTCGCCATCTCCTGGCTGTTCATCTGGATCGAGCCGTCGCCCGCGATGTCGACGACGAGGTAGCCGGGCCGCCCCAACTGCGCACCGATCGCCGCCGGCAAGCCGAAGCCCATCGTGCCGAGGCCTCCAGAGGAGACCCAGGTCCGCGGTTCGCGGATCCGCATGTACTGACATGCCCACATCTGGTTCTGCCCGACCTCCGTGCACACCACGGTCGGCCGGTCCTTCGTCAGCTCGCGCACGCGCTCGACCACGAGCTCGGGCATGACGAGCTCGTCGGACGGGTGGTAGTGGAACGGGTAGCGCGCGCGCCAGTCGTCGATGAGGCGCATCCACGCCTCGGTCCTCGGCTCGGCGCCCATCTTGCGCAACTCCGCGACTATCGCGGCGAGCACGTTGCGCGCGTCGCCGACGATCGGCACGTCGACGGGACGGTTCTTGCCGATCTCGGCCGGGTCGATGTCGACGTGGATGACCTTGGCCTTCGTCGCGAACGTCGCGAGCTTGCCGGTCACGCGGTCGTCGAAGCGCACGCCGACTGCGATGAGCAGGTCGGTCTCCGTGATGGCGTAGTTCGTGTACTTGCCCCCGTGCATGCCGGGCATCCCTACGAAGAGGTGATGATCCTCAGGGAAGACGCCCTTGCCCATGAGCGTGGTGACGACGGGGAGCTGCATGAGCTCGGCGAGCTCCTTGAGCTCCTTCCATCCCTCGGAGGAGAGCACGCCCCCGCCGGCGTAGAGAAGCGGCTTGCGCGCTCTCGCGATGAGCTGGGCGGCCTGCTTGATCTGCTTCGCGTGGCCCTTGTACGTCGGCTTGAAGCCCGGCAGGTTCACGGACTCGGGATGGTGGTACGACAGCTCGCCCTTGCTCACGTCGACCGGGAGGTCGACCAACACGGGGCCCGGACGTCCCGTCGTGGCGATGTGGAACGCCTCCGCGATCACGTCGGGCAGGTCCGCGGGATCCTTGACGAGGTAGTTGTGCTTGGTGACGGGGATCGTGATCCCCGTGATGTCGGACTCCTGGAAGGCGTCCGTGCCGATGACGTGCGTCGCCACCTGCGCGGTGATGACCACGAGCGGGATGGAGTCCATGTACGCGTTCGCGATGCCGGTGACCGTGTTCGTCGCGCCGGGACCGCTCGTCACGATGCCCACACCCGGCGACCCGGTGACGCGCGCGTAGCCGTCGGCGGCGTGTATCGCGCCCTGCTCGTGCCGCGGCAGGACACTGCGGATAGCCTTCGAGTCGTAGAGCGCGTCGAAGATCGGCAGCGCAACGCCTCCCGGGTACCCGAAGAGGACCTCGACCCCCTCCTGCTCCAGCGAGCGGACCAGGGCCTGCGCGCCCGTCATCCTCATGACACCACCGCCCCTTCATCGGCGCTTCCGACCGTACGCGCGTAGCGCGCCAGATAGCCCGACGTGACGCTGGGCTCCGGCGCCGTCCAATCGCGCCGGCGCATCGCCAGACGCTCCTCCGTGACCTCGAGGGTGATCGTACCCGCGTCGATGTCGATGGTGATGTCGTCACCCTCCTCGACCAGCGCGATCGGGCCGCCATCGGCCGCTTCCGGGCAGACGTGACCGACGGCCGGCCCCTTCGTGGCGCCGGAGAACCGTCCGTCCGTCACGAGCGCGACCGACGACGAGAGCCCCATGCCGGAGATGGCCGCCGTCGGCGTGAGCATCTCGCGCATACCGGGGCCGCCCTTCGGACCTTCGTATCGGATGACGACGACGTCACCCTCGACGATGCGCTTGCCGAGGATCGCCTCGACAGCCGCGTCCTCGGAATCGAATACGCGCGCCGGACCGGTGTGCCGTCGCATCTCGGGACCGACGGCCGACTGCTTGATGACGGCGCCGGCGGGCGCAAGGTTGCCGCGCAGCACGCGCAGACCACCCTCGGGATAATACGGGTCTTCCAGCGTGCGGATGACCGCCCCGTCCGCAGCGGGGGCCGCGGCCGCGGTCCTGCCGATGTCGTCTCCGGTGACCGTCATCGCGCCCCGGCGCACGAGCCCGGCACGGTCGAGCTCGCGCAGGATGGCGGGAACGCCGCCGACCGCGTACAGGTCCTGCATGTGGTACTCGCTCGCAGGGGAGACGCGCACGAGGTTCGGCGTCGCGGCGCTCACGGCGGACCAGTCGTCGAGCGTGACCGGACAGCCCGCCTCGCTAGCTATCGCCGTGAGGTGGAGCACCGTGTTGCTCGACCCGCCGAACGCCATGTCGAGCGTCATCGCGTTGCGCACCGCGTCGGCGGTCATGATCGAGCGGGCCGTGACACCCCTCTCGAGCAGCCGCATCACGGCCATGCCGGCCCGCTTCGCGAGCCGGATCCTCTCGGAGTAGACCGCGGGGACCGTGCCGTTGCCCGGCAGCCCCATGCCGATCGCCTCGGTCAGGCAGTTCATCGAGTTCGCGGTGAAGAGACCGGCGCAGCTCCCGCACGTCGGGCAGGCCGCGTCCTCGAGTTCCGCCATGTCCAGTTCGCTCATCTCGCCCGCGCGCACCTTGCCGACAGCGGTGAAGACCGTGTCGAGATCGACGTCCCTCCCGCGGAAGCGCCCGGCGAGCATCGGGCCGCCGGAGACGACGACCGTCGGCAGGTCGAGGCGAGCGGCGGCCATCAGCATCCCGGGAACCACCTTGTCGCAGTTCGGGATGAGGACCACCGCATCGAACGCGTGAGCCGCGACGGCGAGCTCGACCGAATCCGCGATCACCTCGCGGCTCGGCAGCGAGTAGCGCATGCCCTCGTGGTTCATCGCGATGCCGTCGCAGATGCCGATCGTGGACAGCTCGAGCGGCGTTCCGCCCGCGATGCGCACGCCGGTCTTCACGGCGTCGGCGATGGCGTCGAGTTGCAGGTGGCCCGGGATGACCTCGTTGGCCGAGGAGACGACGGCGACGAGCGGCCGGGCTATCTCCTCGTCGATAAGACCGTCGGCCTTGAGCAGGCTACGGTGTGGTGCCTTGGCCAGGCCCGTCTTCATGCGGTCGCTGCGCAGCTCCATATGCCCTCCTCACGGGCCGGGGCCGCCGCTTCGCGCCGCACGAGCGGATGCGGTGTCGATCTTTGGTGGCGGGGAGAGACGAAAGGACCGCGGTGCGCGCTTCGCCCCTCCCAGGGACGAGAACGACTGCTCCCGCGGTACCACCCCGCTTGACGCGCCCGAAAAAGCGCGTCCACTCGTACGGCAGGTAACGGATGCCACCGACCCGGCCTACTGGTCCCGGCTCCCCGCGGAGGTCGTCCGCGATGGGGCTTGCCGGTACGTTCTTCCGGGTGGCTCGGGGGCCAGATTCGAAGCATCCCATGCCGGGTTCCCACCGTCCCCGGCTCTCTGTGGAAGGGATTGGCCTCTACTACTCCCCGTCGACGCCACTCACTCTATGGATGTTGAGAGCGGAGTATACCCCTGCTGGATGGACGAGGCAAACGCGCGTCAGAGTCCCGCTTGCGGAACGACGAGCCGCACGCCCGTGCCGTCGGGAGCGCAGCTCAAGAGGTCCGTCCGCTGTCCTTGGAACGCGTTGCCCTCGATGAAGTAGAGCCGCGAGCCGTCCGACGACCAGCACAGCGGGTAGCCGTCGCGGCGCAGCGAGACGGTACGCAGCCCGGTCCCGTCGGCGCGCACGACCATCACACGCGAGTACCCATCGTCTCCGACCGCGGCGAACGAGATCCTGGCGCCGTCGGGCGAACGGCAGAGGCTGGCGTAGGCGTAAGCGGCAGGGTCCGCGGGAGGACCGACGAGCCTGCGCGCGTCCGTGCCGTCGAGCGCGAGCGACCAGACGCCGGCGGGCGTCGAGCCTTCGGCCGAAGGCTCGTTGGCGACGAAGATCCGCGTGTTCGAGACCGCGACGTCCATAGCGGCGCCGGGCGCGTGCAGGATACGGGAGACGGAACCACCGATCGAGACGAGGACCGCGTCATCCGTCGCGAGCGCGACGAGAACGTTCCCGTCGGGCGAGAGCGCCGGCGCCGAGCCGACACCCAAGACGGTCGAGCCCGTGCCGTCCCTGCGCACGCGCGTGATCGTGGGTCCGTCCGGGGAGCTGAAGACGACGCTCGCGCCGTCCGGCGCCCAGACGGGGCGGTCCGGCCGGGCCCGGCCGAGTGTCCGGGACAGCCCGGTCATCACGTCGACGATGACGAGCGGGCCGCCCTGTCCGTCGACGAACGCGATGGCGGCGCCGTCCGGGGATATCGCGAAGGGCCCGTCCGAGGAGCGCCGCACGACACGGATATGCCTGCCGTCCTCGTCGGCGACCCACAGCGCGCCGGACCGGCGGAACGCGACTCGCGGCACCGCCGCCACCGTCGAAGCGGCCGCCCCGGGAACGGTCGGGAGCGCGGACGGACTCGATGCAGACGAGCCGGAGGCGGGCGTGCTCGTGGTCGCGGTGGCCGGGATGTACGCTCCGGGAGTCGGTTCGGCCGACGGCCGCGGACCTCCACGGCGGGCGTCCGCGGCGAAGAGCACCGACGCTACGACGATCCCGAGGACGCTCACCACGGCCAGACTCAGGCCGGCGATGGCGAGAGCGCCGAGCCGCCGCTGCGGCACGGGCCGCAGTTCGGGTGCCCCGTCGAGCGCCCCTCGGCTCTCGTCCTCTTCCACTTCGTCCTCTCGTCCGCGCGTTACCTCTAAAGTGCCGCGATCACGGCATCGGCGTACGCGGAAGTGCCGATGCTTCCTGCGGTGCTCCCCGTGTTGGTGCGCTTGATGTCGTACGTGACCGACGTCCCAGCCGCGAGCACGGTCCTCACGGCACAGAGCACACGGTCCGCGGCGTCCTTCTCGCCGAGATGCCTCAGCATGAGGACGGCGGAGAGGATCTCGGCCGTCGGGTTGGCGACGTCCTGGCCTGTGTACTTGGGCGCCGAACCGTGGACCGGCTCGAACACCGCGCACTCGGAGCCGATGTTCGCGCCCGGGGCGATGCCGAGCCCGCCGATGAGGCCCGCGGCGAGATCGGAGACGATGTCGCCGTAGAGGTTGGGCAGCACCAGGACGTCCCAGCGCTTCGGCTGGAGCACGAGCTGCATGCACGTCGCGTCGACGATGTAGTCCTCGAACTCGATGCCGCTGTCCGCGTATCCCGCGGCGACCTCCCGCGCGACCTTCAGGAACAGCCCGTCGGAGTGCTTCAGGATGTTCGCCTTATGGATGGCCGAGACCTTCTTGCGCCCGTTGGAGATGGCGTACTCGAAGGCGTACTCCACGATCCGGCGCGAGGCGGTCACCGAGATGGGCTTGAGCGAGATGCCGGAGTCCGGGCGGATCGTTCCGGCGCCCTGCTCGGCGACCCACGCGATGAGCTCGGCGGCGGCGGCACTCCCCTGCTCGAACTCGATGCCCGCGTAGAGGTCCTCGGTGTTCTCGCGAACGATCACGATGTCGATATCGTCGTAGCGCGCCCCGGTGCCCGGTATCGAGAAGGAGGGACGCAGGCAGACGTACAGGTCCAGCTCCTTGCGCAGTGCGACGTTCACGCTGCGGAAGCCGCTGCCGACGGGCGTCGTTATCGGCCCCTTGATGGCTACCTTGTTGCGCCGGATCGACTCGAGCACGTGCTCGGGAAGAGGCGTGCCGTACTTCTCCATGACATCGGCACCGGCTTCGACCGGCTCCCACGTGATATCCACGCCGGTAGCCTCGACCACACGCCGCATGGCGTGCGTGATCTCCGGTCCGATGCCGTCGCCGGGGATGAGTGTGATGGTGTGCTTCGCCAACGCTGCCTGCCTCCGTCGTGTGCCGTCGCGTCATGCGAGTGTACGACGACGCGGCGGCGCCTCGCCAGACGGTAGGGACCTACCCCGAGGCGCGATGGGCGAGCAGCACCACGCGCTGAGCCCGCCGGCGGACGAGCGATCGCGGATGGTTGGCGTCCGCTTCGACCACCGAGGCGGCGGCACGCTTTATCTCGGGTGATGCCGCCCCTTCGCACAGCAGGACGAGGCCGCCGAGCATCGCGGGGTACTCCGGATCGCCGTGGTAGCAGCGGAGCGCCTCGTCGAGCAAGGGCCACACCTTGCCGGCGCGGTTCGCGGTCGTCGCTCCCAGGGCGGCGAGCATGCGGAAACCGGCGGCGCGCACGACGCCGGACGAAGCGTCGTGGAGCGCGAGACTCGCCGACGCGACCGCCTTCTCCACCCCGCGCGGGTCGAAGGGCACGAGCGCCTCGAGCGCGCCCAGGACCTCCCAGCGAGTCTGCGGCTCGGGACGTTCCAGGGCGTCGATGAGCTCGGCGACGTGGGGCTTGAGGACGGCGGGAGCGATCAGTGCGACCTCGTGTACCGCCCCTGCGGCGCGGATGCGTTCGTGACGCTCCTCCTGAGCGAGGAGGGCGATCAGCGAAGCGAGCGACGCGGGATCCTCGACGGCAAGACGCGCGACCTCGGCCTTGTCCACCTCGGGGGCCTGTTTCGCGGACTTGGTCACAGCCTTGGCCACGACGTGTACCCTCCCTCCGGTCGCGCGAGCGACCGTCCGATGTGTCCGGGGAAGCGGATCCCCATGCTCTCTAGAAGTGTTCCACAAACCTGGGACGGGTGTACAAGTCCTCACTCACTTCTCGCGCTTCGCCCTGCGGGGGCGATACGGCATGTTCATGTACAGGTCACCTCGTTCGAGCTCGGCCAGCATCTGCCGGAGACGGCCCTGCCGCGTCTCTTCGCGTCTCGCGCGCGTGATCCAGCCGATGTAGTCGTTGCGCTGATAGGGCGGCCTTTCCAGATAAGCTCCGGCGAGACCTTCCCGATCGAGCGCCTCCTGCACGTATCCCGGCATCGGATACCTGGGTCTTCCTGGCACACCCGCCGACACCGGGACGCGCCGCCTCGCCTGGGCCATCCGCCTCACCCCTCCCGCCGAGTATACCGCGCCCCCGAAAGGAAGAGCCGGACGATCCCGAAGGATCGCCCGGCTCTCGGAAGTCCTGGCCTGCGACTAGATCGCGCGCACTGCCGTGGCCTGCTGCTTGCCGTTCTGGCCTGTGGCCTCCGTGAAGGAGACGGCCTGACCCTCGTCGAGGCTCTTGAAGCCCTCGCTCTGGATCTCGGAGAAGTGGACGAACAGGTCGTCGCCACCATCCCGCTCGATGAAGCCGTAACCCTTGTCAGCGTTGAACCACTTGACCTTGCCTTCTGCCATTCAAACCCATCCTCTCGCCCCAACGGGGCAAAACAAAACGACGTGACTGCCGCCAGAATGCGGTGTGTCACGTCGCAATCCATACGAGCCCCTACGGCCCGCCTGAGGGCAGTATAGCACGTCTCGCGCGAAAAGCGGAACGGGGGTCCGCCAGAGCATGCTCCTTCTGTGCGACCATGGAGCAGGCGGGCGATGGAGGGGGACTTCCGTGAGGGGCCGCATCATCGTGGTCGACGACGAACCGGCCATTCTCGAGGTGGTGAGGCTCAACCTCGAGGCCGAGGGGTACGAGGTGGTCGCGGCCGCCGATGCCGCGAGCGCCCTCCGGGCATTGGACGAGCACCCATGTGTCCTCGCCGTGCTCGACGTCATGCTTCCCGACATGGACGGCATCGAACTCGCCCGTCGCCTGCGGGACCGCTCCGACATCCCGATCGTGATGCTCTCCGCTCGAGACTCCGACATCGACAAGGCGGTCGGTCTCGGAGTCGGCGCCGACGATTACGTCACGAAACCGTTCAGCCCGATCGAGCTCGTCGCCCGCGTCAAGGCGCACCTCCGCCGCTACGAGGCGGCGAGCACTCCGAACGGCTCCTCGGGCGAGACGATCGAGGTCGGACCGGTCCGGATGGACCTCGCCCGTCATCGCGCGACGGTCTGCGGTGTCGAGGTCGAGCTGACCGCGAAGGAGTTCGACATCCTGCGCCTTCTCGCCGAGAACCCTGGGCGCGTGTACACGAAAGCGCAGATCTACGAGGGCGTATGGGGCGAGGACGCGTTCGGTGACCTCGCCACCGTGCAGGTGCATGTGCGGCGCCTGCGCACGAAGATCGAGGAGCATCCCGAGGACCCCGCCCTCATCACGACCGTCTGGGGCATCGGGTACCGGTTAGAGGAGGGCACTGCGAGATGACGTGGCCGCTCTTGCTGGCGATCGCTGCGGCGCTCGTCGCGGCCTTCTCGGCCGGACTGGCGGTCGGGCTACTGCGGACACGCGCGCGCATGCGGCGTGTCTCCGAAGGCATCGCTGAGCTGGCCGCCGGCAACCTCGCTCATCGGATCATCCTGCCCGGAGGCGACGAGGCCGCGTGTATGGCCGAGGACGTCAACCGGCTGGCCGACGCGATCCAGGTCGAGCGCGAGGCCGCATCCTCCTGCGACGCGTCGCGGCGGCTGCTGCTCGCCAACGTCTCGCACGACCTGCGCACGCCGATCACGTCGATCGCCGGCTACGTGGACGCGCTGCAGCGCGGCCTCGGCGACGAGCCCGACCGCTACCTCGCCGTCATCGGCGCGAAAGCCGACGAACTCGCGCAGCTCACCGACGACCTCTTCTACGAGGCGCGTCTCGATGCGGGCGACCTCACGCTGAAGCGCTCGCGACTCGACCTCGCCGAGGCCGTGCGCCGCTCCGTGCTCGGGTTCGAGCCGCAGCTCGTCGGCATGGGCGTGCGCGTGGACGTCGACATACCCGAGGATCCCTGCTTCGTCGAGGCGGACCCCTCAGCCGTGACCCGGATCCTGTCGAACCTCGTCGCGAACGGCGTCCGGCACGGCGAAGGCATGACCGCGTTCTCGGTCGCGATGCTGAGCCTCGACGCCGACCACGTCGTGCGCGTCGGCAACGACGGCCCGCGGCTCCCCGAAGACGCGAGCCACCTGTTCGAGCGCGGCGCTACCGGCACCGGGGGCGGTGCCGGCCTCGGCCTGTCGATCGCGCGCGAGCTCGCCGAACGCATGGGAGCGACCGTCGTCGCGGAGAACACCTCCGAGGGAGGTGTCGCCTTCACGCTCACGTTCCCGAAGGCGCCGAGGAGCGAGTTCAGCGGATCGTAAGGTTCACGCAAGACCTCCTTCAGGCGCCTGCTGCATCATGAGAGCGGGAGGAAGGTGAACGCCGATGAACGGGAACGGCGGCAGCGGCGAAATCGTCATCCGCACCGAGGGACTGACCAAGCGCTACAGGGATGTCCTGGCGGTCGACGGCCTCGCGCTCACGGTCCACCGAGGAGAGGTCTACGCGTTCCTCGGCCGGAACGGTGCGGGCAAGACGACCACGATCCGCATGATGCTCGCGCTCGCGAAGCCCGACGCGGGCTTCGTCGAGATCCTCGGCATCCGGATGCGGCCCAACACCGTGCGCGCCTTCGAGCGGATCGGGTCGATGGTGGAGACACCCGGAGCCTACGGGAACCTGACCGTGCGCGAGAACCTCGACATGCAGCGCGACCTGCTCGGTCTTCGGCGCACGCACTGGGTCGACGAGGTCATCGAGATGTGCGACCTCGGCCAGTACCTCGACAGACGGGCGGGCACACTCTCTCTCGGCAACAAGCAGCGCCTGGGACTCGGCCGCGCGCTCCTTCACAAGCCCGAGATCCTCATCCTCGACGAGCCGACCAACGGGCTCGACCCGGTCGGCATCGCCGACATCCGCAACATCCTCAAGCAGCTCGCTTCCGAGCGGGGCATCACCGTGTTCCTTTCGAGCCACATCCTCTCCGAGGTCCAGCAACTCGCCACCCGCATCGGCATCATCCACGGGGGGCGCCTGATCGAGGAGATCGGCTACGACGAGCTGCGGCAGCGCAACCGCGAGTTCCTCGAGTTCACGGTCACCGACGCGAAGCGCGCCGCCTGGGTGCTCGAGGAGAGGTGCGGCGTGACGGACTTCGCCGTGCGCGAGGAGGGCGCGGTGCGAGTCTACCGGGAGTTCGAGCGCTCCGACGAGTTCAATCGCGCGCTCGTTGAGGCAGGCGTCGGGATCTCCGCCATGCGCATGTCCGAGGAGAACCTCGAGGACCACTTCGTTAAGCTCACGGGCGGTTCCGACACCGAGGAACCGCCGCAGCCGGCACACAGGGGGAAGCGGGGGTGGCGGCGATGATGCGCGCGCTGGCGGCCGAGTTCGGGAAGCTCAAGCACTCGCGCATGCCCCTGTGGACCGCTCTGGCGGTGCTCGGCTACGAGGCGATCAACCTGGCCCTGATGCCGGTGATGAAGGACCCGGCCACCGTCGCTAAGATGGCCTCAGCCGGCGGAGGCTTCGGCAAGGCGCTCGCGACGGGCATGTACGCGCCGACGTGGGAGAACTTCCTGCGCTTCGGCGCGCAGGGGATCTCCGGGGCCTGGGGGCTGTACCTGTTCGGGCTCGCCGCCGCCTATCTGTTCGGGCGGGAGTCCCGGGAGGGCACCGCGGGCACCATGCTCACACTGCCGGTGCGGCGGGAGTACTTCGTGGTGGCGAAGATGACGGTGCTCGCCGTGTGGGCTCTCGGTCTCACGCTGCTCTCCTCTGTGCTTCACGTCGGCGTCGTAGCACTGATCGGTGCGGATGGGTTCGCGTGGGCGCACGTGGCGAAGAGCCTCGCCGACACCCTCACGGTAGCGCTCCTCGTCTACCTCACGATGCCGTTGGTCGCATGGTTCGCCCTGCTCGGGAGGGGCTACCTGCCCCCGATGCTGTTCTGCGTCGCGATGAACATGACGGGCATGGCGCTCGTGCAGACCAGCGACCTGTCGAGCTACTTCCCGTGGAGCATGCCGGTGAACTTCATCGGAGCGTCGTGGATGCCGGTGCCACCGTCCCCACTCGTCGCCGGCTCATGGGCGGTCGCCGCGGTGTGCTTCGCCGCAGGGCTCGCCCTGGTGATGTGGCGGGCGGACCGCGTGGATGCGGCACGGTAGGGATAGACGATGCTTCGTGCGCTCAAAGCCGAAGCGCTGAAGCTCAAGCGGTCGACCATGCCGCTGTGGACGGCGTTGACCGTGGTCTTGGCTCCCTCGTCGATCGTGCTCTCTCTCGTGTCGGTCGAGGGCGGCTTCGAGCGCACGACGTCCGCGTACTTCCTACAGGTCGGCCCCGGACTGCTCGCCAACTACGAAGGCGTCATGCTCTTCGGCCTCGTGGCCGCGTACCTGTTCGGACGGGAGTATTCCGAAGGGACCGCGAAGCACATGCTCACGCTCCCTATCCGGCGGGAGTACTTCGTGGTCGCGAAGGTGACGCTGCTCGCCGTGTGGGTACTCCTGCTGACGCTGCTGGCCGTGGCCGTCCAAGTGGCTTACGCGGCGATCCTCGGCCTGAAGGGGTTCGCGTGGGCGCACGTGGGCACCTGCCTCACCGACAGTCTGACGGTCGCACTGCTGATCTTCCTCACGCTCCCCATCGTCGCGCTGTTAGCAATGCTCGGCGAGGGCTACCTGCAGCCGATGATCTTCTCGGGCGTGATGGCGACCGCGGGGATGTCGCTCGCCTTCGCAGGATGGGAGCGATGGTTCCCGTGGGCGATGCCCGTCGGCGCCGCCGGCATCGTGCTCGGGCCGCCGATCGAGGTGCGCCCCCTCGTGCCCGCATCGTGGGCGATAGCGTTCGCGACCTTCGCGGTCGGGCTCGCAGCCGTCATCTGGTACGTCGATAACGCCGACAACACCGAGTGAGCGGCGTCGGTCGCCGCCGGATCCGGACGACTACAACCCGAAACCGCCGTGCTTCTTGAAGTGCTCGACGAGCCCGCCGTCGGCGAGCAGCTGCGCCATGACCGGCGGCAGCGGCGGGAACGGGATGTCGATCCCCTTCGTCACGTCGCGCACCACCCCCGACGCCAGGTCGAGCTCGAGCTCGTCCCCGTGGTCGATGAGGTCGGTGTCGCACTCCACGACCGGCAGGCCGGTGTTGATGGCGTTGCGATAGAAGATGCGAGCGAAGCTCTTGGCGAGCACCGCCTTCGTGTTGGAGTGGATGAGCACGAGCGGCGCCTGCTCCCGGCTCGAGCCCATCCCGAAGTTCGAGCCCGCCACGAGGAAGCCACCGTCCGGCTTGACCTTGGCGTGGTACTCGGGGTCGAGCTCCTCCATGGCATGGACCGCCATGGCCTCCATGTCGGCGGACTTGAACTTGTACTTGCCCGAGATGATGTAGTCGGTGTTGACGTCGTCGCCGAACTTGAACGCGCGGGCGGAAAGCGTCATCGGGCGTCCCCTCCAGCGAAGTGCTTGCGCGGGTCGGTGATACGGCCCTCGATGACGGAAGCGGCCACGGTGGCCGGGCTGCCCAGGTAGACGAAGGCGTTGCTGTTGCCCATGCGGCCCTTGAAGTTGCGGTTCGCCGTCGAGATGACGTTCTCGCCGTCGGACGGCACGCCGTTGTGAGTGCCGACGCACGGCCCGCACCCGGGCGTGACGACCGCGGCGCCCGCCTCCACGAGTGTGCGGATGTGCCCCGCCTCCATCGCGTCGAGGTAGACCTGCCGGCTCGCCGGGGCGACGATGAAGCGCACGTCGGGATGGACCCGCTTCCCGGCGAGGATCCGCGCGGCGATGGCGAGGTCCTCGAGACGCCCGTTCGTGCACGTGCCGAGGAATCCCTGCTGGATCTCAGTACCCTCGACCTCGCCGATCGCGACGGCATCGTCGACGCTGTGCGGCTTCGCGATCATCGGCGTGAGCGCCGACGCGTCGATCGCGATCGTGGAGACGTAGACGGCGTCCGCGTCCGGGTCGACCGGACGCAGGGAGCGCGGAGAGCGGCCCTCGTACCAGGCGAGCGTCTTCGCGTCGGCGCGCATGAGGCCCGCCTTCGCGCCGACCTCGATCGCCATGTTGGAGATGGTCATGCGGGCCTCGACGGAGAGCGCGTCGATGACCGGGCCGTCGAACTCCAGAGCCTTGTACGTCGCGCCGTCGGCGCCGATGAGACCGGCGATGTGCAGGATGAGGTCCTTGCTGAACACGCCATCCGGAAGAGCGCCCGTGACCGTGAAGCGCATCGTCTCCGGCACCTTGAACCACAGCTTGCCCGCGGCCATCGCCGCGGCGCCGTCGGTCGAGCCGACGCCCGTGGAGAAGACGTTGAGCGCGCCGTAGGTGCAGGTGTGGCTGTCGCAGCCGACCATGAGGTCGCCCGGCACGACGTGCCCCTGCTCCGGGATCAGCTGGTGGCAGACGCCGCACCCGATGTCGTAGACCTTCGCGCCGGTCCTCTTGCCGAAGTCGCGCATGATCGTGTGGAGCGCGCTCACGCCTTCGAGCGGGCTCGGCGAGCTGTGGTCGATGACGAGGGCGACCTTCTCTGGGTCGAAGACGCGCTCGACGCCCATCCGCTCGAGCGCTCGGATGGCGAGCGGGGACGTGCCGTCCTGCCCCATGACGAAGTCGACGTCCGCGACGACTATGTCGCCCGCGCGAACGTCCGTGCCGGAGTGTGCCGAGAATATCTTCTCGGCGATGGTCTTACCGGGGATGACGACCACGCCCTCTCGAAAGGAGCTCAGGCCTTCGCCGCCTTCGCGGCCTTCGCCTTCTCCGCCTGCATGTCCTTGTAGATGTAGATGAGCTCCTTGTCGAAGAGCGACCGCTTGAGCTCGACGGCCATCTGGCGCACCCGGGTCAGCATATCGGCCGCCTCCTCGGGTGTCAGCTCGAGACCGTACTCGGAGAACTTGAGCAGGATCGCCTTCGAACCGGAGTGCTTGCCGACGACGATCTGCCGCACGAGCCCGACCTCGTCGGGGCTGAAGACCTCGTACGTCTTCGGGTTCTTGATGACGCCGTCCGCGTGGATGCCGCTCTCGTGGGCGAACATGCCCGTCCCGATGATCGACTTCCAGACGGGGACCGTGCGCCCGGCGGCGGCCGCGACGTACTCGCCGAGCTCGCGGAAGCGCTTCGTGTCGAACGGCAGCTCGAGGTCCTCGATGTACTTGAGCGACATGATGACCTCCTCGAGCGCGGCGTTGCCCGCCCGCTCGCCGAGGCCTCCGACCGTCGTGTTGACCCACGTCGCGCCGCCGTGGATGCCTGCGAGAGCGTTCGCGACGGCCATGCCGAAGTCGTTGTGCGTGTGCATCTCGATCTCGATGCCGGTCTCCTCGCGCACGTGCTTGATGAGCGAGTACGTGCGGAACGGCTCCATCACCCCGATGGTGTCGCAGAAGCGCAGGCGGTCGGCGCCCTCCTCCTTCGCGGCTCTCGCGTAGTCACAAAGGAAGCCGATCTCCGTGCGGGACGCATCCTCGGCGTTTACCGAGATGTAGACGTCGGGCTTGATCGACTTCGCGTGGGCCACGCAGTCGCGGATGGTCTTGATGACCCACGGGCGGTCCTTCTGGAGCTTCGTCTCGATGTGTATGTCGGATGTCGCGAGCGAGATCGCGATGGCATCCACGCCGCAATCGAGGGACGTGGAGATGGCGTCCTTGTTCGCGGGGTTCCATCCGAGGACGGACGCGCGCAAACCGAGGTGGGCGATCTCCTCGATGACCGCGCGCTCGTCGCCGCCCATCGTCGGGATGCCCGCCTCGATCTGGTCGACGCCGATCTCGTCGAGAAGTCGCGCGATGCGGATCTTCTCCTTGTTGGCGAAGACGACGCCGGCGGTCTGCTCGCCGTCACGCAACGTCGTGTCGTCGATGCGGACGGTCGCGTGACCGAGCTTGCTCTCTACCGGCATGTTGTACGCGATGGTCGATTCCACGGAAGCGTTCCTCCTATCGGACCTTGCACTACCCGCATCGCGGACGGCGTCAGGCCTACCCGGTGACCGGGGTGCGGAAAGTTCGAAGCCATAGTGTACGGCACGGAGCCGAGACGCGACAATCGGTCCATGGAAGAGACGCGGACCACCGCGACCCTCGTGTGGTCGCCGGAGACGGCACGCTACGACTTCGGGGCCGGACACCCCCTCGCTCCGGTCCGCGTGACGCTCGCGGTTGCGCTCATGCGCGCGTACTCGCTGCTCGGACCCGAGGGGCCGGTCGCGGTCGTGGCGCCCCGTCCCGCGAGCCGTGACGAGCTCGCCGCGGTCCACGAGGACGCGTACCTGGAAGCGGTGCGCGAGGCCGCCGCCGACCCCGCCGGTTTCGAGCCGCGCCGCGGCGTCGGAGACGCGGACGACCCCGCCTTCCGCGGCATGGACGAAGCGGCGGCGCTCGTCGCGGGCGGCTCGATCGTCGCGCTCGAGACCGTGCTCGGCGGCGGCGCGACGAGATCCTTCGCCGTCGCGGGAGGCCTCCACCATGCGCACGCCGGGAGGGCGGCGGGCTTCTGCGTCTACAACGACCCCGCCGTCGCGATCGCGGCCGCGCTCCGGCGCGATCCAGCGCTCCGCGTCGCGTATCTCGACATCGACGCCCACCACGGCGACGGCGTGCAGGAGGCGTTCTGGGACGACCCGCGCGTCATCACCGTCTCGATCCACGAGTCGGGAGCCTACCTCTTCCCGGGGACAGGCGACGCCAGCGAGACCGGCGGCGAGAAGGCCCGCGGCAGCGCCGTCAACGTGGGGCTGCCCCCCTTCGCGGACGACGCGTGCTACGCCGCCGTCTTCGACGAGATCGTCGAGCCGGTCGTCGGCGCCTTCTCGCCCGACGTCATCGTCGCGCAACTGGGATGCGACGCGCACCACGCCGACCCGCTCACGCACCTCTCGATGACGCTGCCGGGATACCTCTCGCTCGTCGGTCGCATCGTCGCGCTCGCCGATTCCGCCTGCGCCGGCCGGCTCGCCGCGCTCGGCGGCGGCGGATACGGCGTCCTCGACATCGTGCCGCGCGCTTGGGCCGCGGCGATGGCCCGTATCGCCGATGTCGGCCTGCCGCAGGAGCTGCCCGGGGTCTGGCTCGCCGAAGCCGCCGTCCACGGGAGGGTACCGGGCGCGACCCGCCTCACCGAGGACGCGCACGAAGGGTCCGGTCAGCGCGCGGAGGCGGCGCTAGCCGAGACCCGGCGCGGCATCACCCGCACGCGCGAGGCCCTCTCGGGGCGCTGGGCGCTCTAGGAGCGGCTCACCCCGCGCGGCCGCGCTGCGCCCAGGCGGGCACGTGCTCCCAGCCGCGCCGCAACTCGCGCGCGTGTCGACGCGCGTGCAGGTCGTGCGCGCACAGCAGTGCGTGGAACGCGGGCGAGTGGTCGAGCCGCGCGGTGTGCGCGAGTTCGTGGAGGACGACGTGGCGCACGAGCGGCGCGGGAAGGAAGAGCAGCGCGCGGTTGAGGGTGACCGTCCCGGCGGCGGAACAACTCCCCCACCGCCCGCGCTGACCGCGCACGCGCACGGCCGCGCACGACATCCCGCTGTCCGCCGACGCCGTCCCCACCGCATCCCGCAGTCGGGGCCCGGCCGCCCGCTGCAGCCACCTCGCGAGAGCGTCGAGGCACGCCTGGGCATCGTCGACGGCACCCGAGACGACGATCCTCCCGTCGCGCTCGCGGACACGTACGTCGCGGGCGGCCGAGGGCGCGTACGCGACCTCCCAACGCTCGCCAGTCGCGGCGAACTCCACCTCGACGGGGAGCACGTCCGCGACCTGAGCCGTGAACACGGTGCGCCGCTCCGCCACTCGCGCCAGAGCGCGCTCGATCCACGGGCCTTGCTCGGCGAGGACGGCGGGCACGCGGGAGAGCGGGAAGCGCGGCGGCACGACGACCACGAGCCCCTCGCGGGAGGTCACCTTGAGTCGCACGCGTCGCGCCCTGAGGCTGACGCGGACCGTGTGCTCGGGAAGCGTCACGTCAGCGTGCGGAGACGTACCGGTACGACGACCACGTGGACGTGTACGCCGCGCCGGTGAAGTAGGCCCTCACGCGCCACGTCCCCGTGTACGGGAGCGAGACGTAGACGGCGCAACGCGCGACACCGCTCGAGTTCGTGCCGTACGCCCACACGGTCTTGCGCAAGACCCAATGACCGCTCTGGTAGCGGTACCAGTAGAGCCGGACCGCGCTCCTCGCCCTGGCGGGAACGGCCGGGCGCAGGTCGGTGTAGGCGCGGAACAGGACGCCGTGCCTGGGCGTCGACGGAGCGACCGGGGTCGTGAGTGAGACCTTCGGCGTGACGGCGACCGCCACGCTGGTACCGGTGAGGAAGACGTCGCTCCCAGCGAACACGGCGCGATACCAGGTGCGGGACGACGGCCTGACCCGCGTCGAGAAGTAGCCGCCGATCGAGGACGTCTGCAGCGTCGTCACCGTCGACCACCTGACGCGGTCGGCCGACGACTCCACCCGCACGGGCATCGCCGCGAGGGCCGTCCCGGACGTGTCGTGGAGCGTCCCCGAGAGCGTGACGTACGCGGCGTACGACGGCGCCGCGCTCGAGACCGAGAGTGTCAGCGTGGTGCCGACGGACACGACCAGCCCTAGGTCGTCGACGTGTACGGCATAAGACCCGCCCGCCTCGAAGTCGTCGACGTTCAGCAGGTAGTAGACGCCGTCGGCGGGTGCGGTCCACGTGATCGAGGAAGAACGGTCGACGCCGACGTCCACGTCGTCCGAACCGGAGAGGACGGTCGTGCGGTCGCCGGCCAGAAGTGTGAGGACGGTGTCGGCGCCGCCGAACACCTCGGTCCACACGTGATAGCGATGCCCTGCGGAAGCCTCGAACGAGACCGCATCGGTCTCCCCGATGGGTGCGCTCGTGTGCTGCGCGACGGTACCCGCTACCTGAGGCTTCGCCTCCGCGAGGGAGTCGTCGGACTCGTAGGCGTCACGTGGCACCGTGGCGGTGAGCGACTCGGGGACCTGCAGCCTGCCCCATCCATAGGCGGGGTCCCAACCTGGATCGCCGAGATCGAGAGCCGAGCGGCACAGTTCGTCCCGGACCTCCGCCGAGGACGAGTCCGGTCGCACGGACCGCACGAGGGCAGCGGCGCCCGAGACGAACGGCGTCGCCATCGACGTCCCGAACTTGATCCCGTACGTGCTTCCCGACGCCAAGGTCCAGTTGGTCGAGTAGATACTCTCGCCTGGGGCGACCAGATCCACCCCGGAGCCATGGTTCGAATACGAGGAGACCACGTCAGCCGAGCTGCTCGAGCCGATGCCGAGGACGCCGTACTCGCTGGCGGGATAGAGCACCGACTGTGCTCCCTCGTTGCCGGCAGCCGCGACGAGCACGACCTGTCGGCTGAGCGCGTACTGGACAGCACCCCGCACGGGATCGTCCACGCTGTGGTCTCCGCCGAGGCTCATGTTGATGACGTCTGCGCCGTGATCCGCCGCGTAGCGGATCGCCTGAGCCAGCGCGAAGGTATCACCGACCGCCTGATCGGTGAGCCGGTCGTAGCGCAGCACGCGCAGCGGCATGATCTTGACGGTGGGCGCGACGCCGGCGACACCGACCCCGTTGTCCGTCGTCGCGGCGATGATCCCCGCGACGTGCGTCCCGTGGCCGAAGTCGTCCTGCGGCACCGTGTCGTGATCCATGAAGTCGTATCCGGGGACGAGCCGGTCCACGAGGTCGGGATGGGTCAGGTCGACGCCCGAGTCGAGCACCGCGACGACGACGGCCGGATCCCCGGTCGTGGTGTCCCACGCCCGCGTCGCGCCGACCTTCGTCAGTCCCCACTGCTGCGGGAAAGCGGGGTCGTTCGGGAAGAAGGCGGCGACGTAGCGACGGTTGACCTGCGCGAGTGCCACGCCTGCGGCGTCGCCCAGCTGGGCCGCGAGTTCGGAGGCACTCGTACCCGCCGGCGGCTTCGCGACGAGCAACCTCGCGGCCGTTCCCGTCTCGACGACGGTCGCACCGGCGGCACGAACAGCGGCCGCGACCGTCGCGGTCGGCGTCGAGCGGTCGGGTACCACCACGACGGTCGAGCCTGCGAGCGACGCCTGCGGCACAGCGCCGGCTGCCGCCGACGAGAACGGCACCATCAGCGCGACGAGCGCCAGCACGAGCGCGAAGACGATGGGCGCGCGGGAACGCACGGGCTTCCTCCAGGCATGGTGTGGCTTCGGTCCCATCGTAACAGCAAGACGCATGCCCTAGAGCACCGGTCTCCGGATCAGGAAGCACGCGTGCGCCTTCGGATCGCGCGCGAAGTCCGGCGGCAGCATCGCCGCGGAGACGTCCTCCAAGCTCAGGCCCGCGCTCGCGAGAGCGTCCGTGTCGAGGCGGAAGCGACGACCATTCGTCGAGAAGACGAGCACGCCGTCGTTCTCGAGCAGGGACGCCGCCGCGATGACGAGTCCCGCATGGTCACGTTGGATGTCGAGCGAACCGCCCGGCATGCGCTTGCTGTTCGAGAACGTCGGCGGGTCGAGGAGGATGAGCCCGAACCGGCCTCCAGCGGCCGCCGCGTCGCGCGAGGCAGTCTCCAGCCAGGTCACGCAGTCCGCGGCGAGGGTGCGATGCCCGGGCTCGCCGAAGCCGTTGCGCGCGAGGTTGCGCCGGGCTCGTTCGAGGTACGTCTTCGAGAGGTCGACCGAGAGCGTCGACACGGCTCCACCGGCCGCCGCGCAGACACTCGCCGCGCCCGTGTACGCGAAGAGGTTGAGGAAGCGCTTCCCGCGCGCCATGTCGCGAACGAGAGCGCGCACCGGGCGATGGTCGAGGAAGAGCCCTACGTCGAGGTAGCCGGTCATGTCGACGAGGAAGCGCAGTCCGCCTTCGCTCACTTCGCGCACGGTGTGGACGCCACGAACCTCGTACTGCGACGCGCCGCGCTGGCGGCGCCTCCGCTTGAGGACCACTCGCTCGCGAGGCACATCGAGGACGCCGGGCAGCGCCGAGAGCGCTTCGTCGAGGCGGCGCGCCGCGGAGACGGGATCGATCGTGGCCGGAGCTTCGTACTCCGCCACGAGGAGCCAGACCTCGGTCTCCTCGCCGCCCTCGGGCGCCACCGTCTCGTAGCGGTCGATCGCGAGCGCGTACTCGGGCATGTCGGCGTCGTACACGCGCCAGCAGGTCACGCCCTCCTTGCGCGCCCACTTGCCCAGGCGCTTCACGTTCTTGCGGATGCGGTTCGCGAACATCTCCGCGCCGTCGGAGAGGGCTGGGGAGGGGGAGCCGCTCCTGGCCTCCGCCTCCGCCATGTGTATCTCGAAGGTCAGCAGCGTGCAACGGAGCGCGCCGTTGTAGAGGGTGCCGGTGCGCTCGGGCCGCATGCCGAATCGGCCGCCGAGCGTGGGGTCGCCCAGCAGCACGGCGGCGCGCCAGCCCGGGAAGTGGCGCTTGAACCTCTCGCCGAGCGTGGCGTAGAGCGCCTCGGCGTCGCGCTCGTCGCCGAGCCTCTCGCCATACGGCGGGTTGGCGACGACGAGTCCCGGGAGCGCGCCCTCGGGAGGCTCGAGCGCGGCGGCGTCGCCGACCGCGACGGCGACCACGCCCTCGAGTCCCGCGCGTCTCACACAGGCGCGGGCGATGTCCACCGCGCGGGCATCAGCGTCGGAGCCCGCGACGACCGGGATCGACCGCGACCCGGCTTCCCTGCGCTCGCGCGCTTCGTCGACGATCGCCTCCCAGGCCGCGACGTCGTGCCCGAGCCAGCCGGAGAAGCCCCACCGGTCGCGGAGCAGTCCCGGCGCGACGTCCCCCGCCATCCACGCGCCCTCGATCAGCAGAGTCCCCGACCCGCACACGGGGTCGACGAGCGCCCCGCCGCGCGCGGCGACCTCCGGCCAGCCCGCGCGCACGAGGATCCCGGCGGCGAGCGTCTCCTTCAGAGGAGCGCCTATCTGGACCCCCGGCTCGCGGTAGCCGCGCCTGTGCAGCGCCTCCCCCGCGAGGTCGATCGAGACCGTCGCCATGTCGTCCTGGAGGTGGAGAGAGATCCGCACGTCCGGTCGCGCGAGGTCGACGCTCGGACGCGTCCCGCAGCTGTCGCGGAACCGGTCGACGACGGCGTCCTTGACCACCTGCGCGGCGTAGCGCGTGTGCGTGAGAGCCGAACGCAGACTCGTGGCGTCGACGGCGAGCGTGCCGTCGACGTGAAGGTGGTCCTCCCACGACAGCTCCCGCACACCCTCGTAGACCGCCTCGGGCGTCGGCGCCGGGAAGGTCACCAGCGGGAGAAGGACGCGGCTCGCGACTCGGGACCACAGGCAGGCGCGGTACGCGATGTCCAGCGTCCCGGCGAACGACGCTCCAGCGCGCGCCTCGCGGACGTCATCGGCGCCGAGCGCGGAGAGCTCTTCGGCGAGGACGTGCTCGAGCCCCTTGGGCGCCGTCGCGAAGAAGGGGTGTGTCCGGGCTCCCATGCCGCTCCCCGGGGGACTCAGCTGTTCGGCCCGTGGCAGGACGGACACTTCTTCGGGTCGCGACCGTAGTGGGACTTCGCCTTCGCGTCGTGGCAACCGCGCCCGGTGCACGTCATGGCGTCCCAACCCTTGTGAGCCGACGTGAGCTTAGGCGGCGGACTCGACCCGAAGTAGACGACGACGGCGAATGCGACGGCAAGCAGCGCGAACCCGGCTATCGCCCAGACCTTGCGGGCGCGCGGCAGCGCCTGGAACTCGTCGACGACCCCCACCGCGCCGCCTACTTCTTGTCCGTGAACCCGGCGACGACGTAGGTGCCGGAGCGCTGGTCGACGCGCAGGCTCACGAGGCCGAGCTTCTCGGCGTCCTCGAGCAGCGCCGAGAACGTGCGGTAACCGTAGCTCGACTCGGAGAAGGCCGGCTGCTTGCGCTTCATGGTGTCCTTGATCAGCGAGGAGTACATGACGTCCTTGTTCTCGCGCTGCAGCGCCTGGATCGAATCGACCAGAAGCCGCATCGCGGGACGCTGCGTCTTCGGTATCGCCTCGGCGGTGACGGACGGCGCGGCCGGGCCCTTCCCGAGGTCCTCGTAGAAGATGAACTCGTCGCAACTCGCGGCCAGCAGGTCGCTCGTCGACTCCTTCATACCGAGGCCGATGACGGACTTGCCGTTCTCTTTGAGCTTCGCCACGAGAGGCGTGAAGTCGGAGTCGCCGGAGACGATCACGAACGTGTCGACGTGCTCCTTGCTCCAGCACAGGTCCATCGCGTCGACGACGAGCTGGATGTCGGCGTGGTTCTTGCCGGTCTTGCCGCGCTCGGGGATCTCCATCATCTGGATGCCGGAGTCGTGCATGATCACGCGGTACTTCTCGAAGCGGCCCCAGTCGGCGTAGGCGCGCTTGATGATGACCTTGCCCTTCTCCACGAGCCGCTCGAGGATCGCGGCCACGTCGAGCATCCCCGGATCGCCCTTCTTGCGCCGCGGCGTCCTGCCGCCGCCGTTGCCGTCGCGCTCGAAGCCGAGCGCGAGGTTCTCGAAGTCTATGAACACAGCAAGGCTGTGTGCTTCGTCAGCCATGTCGATGCCTCCCGATAGTGGTATCTCCCCATCCGACTATGACACAGGCGACGCGAGTTGACACCGCCTCCGCCGCGTCGATATCATCGGTCATACCGAACGGTATGAACAGAAAGGTGTGGGCGATGGTCAAGAAGAAGGTCGCCGTCGCGATCTCGGACCTGATCCTCGAAGGGGTCGACGAATACGCCGCCCTGGCCGGCGTGAGCCGGAGTTCCGTCATCCAAGAGGCCGCCGCCGACTACCTGACCCGTCATAAGAGCCGCGCGGAGCGCGAGCACTACCTCGCCGGCGCGAACGCCGCGTTCGAAGACATGCTGCGTTTCGCCGACGAGCGTGCGAAAGACCCGGCCTGCGCGGACGAGCCTTCGAGCCTGGAGATCCTCCGGTCCCTGCGCGGCACGTCGCACGCGCGATGACCGCGGACCCCGAGGTCTGCGTGCTCGACGCGTCCGCGGGCGTGAAGTGGTTCCGGGACGAGCCCGGCTCGAGCGAGGCGCGCAGACTTCTCCGTCGCCACATCGACGGCGAGGCGATCATCGCGGTCGACACCCTCTTCATGTACGAGGTGATGGCGGTCTGCGCGCGCGACCGGGCGCCAGAGGACGTCATGCGGGTCTGGACCGACCTGGAACACTTCAGCCTGGCGGTGGTCCCGCTCGGCGAGCGCCTGGTCGGCGCCGCCGCACAGCAGCGCTATCGGCTCGAATGCTCGCTGTATGACGCGTTCTCGGCGGGACTGGCGTCGTTGCTGAACGCAACCTTGTACTCGGCCGACGCGAAGGCCCACGGACGGTTCGAACGCGTCCGGATCCTAGACGCTTGACCGCCCGCCTTACCTGCAGTTGATGTCGAGAGCCCCGCTCGTCGTGGCGAGGTGCAGGCCGTCGGCCGGACTCGACGCGACGATGCGCCACAATCCCCGCGAGGCGAGCGTGACATCGATCTGGAACAGGCTCCGCGTCGCGTCCGCGTAGGGGGCGATCATCGTCGGCACCGTGCGCGAGTAGGTCCAGCGTCCGGTCCATCGGTAGAAACGCAGACTCACGATCCGGCTGCCGATCGGGTGCAGCGGCTTCAGATAGCCGTTCACGCGGAAGCGGCGCCCGGCGACGACGACCGACGGGGCGTACGGCCCCGCGATGTAGGGCCTCACCGTCACCGCGACCGTCGGCGAGGAGATCACGCCGGGCGCGATGAGGTTGTAGATCGCGGCGCGGTCGGGCACGGTCCTGAAGGAGAACGCTCCTTCGTCATCGGAGAGACGCCCCTCGATCACGTACCAGTGCCTGCCGGAGTCCGTCGAGCGGAAGAGGCGCACCGGCAACCCCTGCGCCGGGCCGAACTCGTCGTCCAGCGTGCCCGCGAAGACGGTGGCGTTCCCCCCGGTCACGACATTGGTGGCTGCCGTCGAGGGGGAGACAAGGTGCAGCGCCGAAGCCGACCTGTACGGGCCGACGCTGACGGTGAGCGTGTAGGCGCCCCGGCCCGAGAACGCGTAGACGTCGATCGAGTACACGCCCGCCTTCGCGGGGTTCTCCACGTAGAAGTAGAGCGCCTCGGCCGAGGTGGAGGTCCCGTTCGAGAGGGCCACACCGTAGCTGGAAGCGAGGTTCGTCGTGTCGGGCGAATGCAGGTAGATGTCGAAGTCGGTGCGCGCGGCCCCGGTGAGGGAGACGATGATCTGCTGCCCGGTGAGCAGCGGTACGGAGTGGACGTCGTGACGATCGACGCGCGCATCCAGCGTGCCCGTCACGACGACCGTCGACCCGGCGGGCAGAGGCACGCCGGGCAGCGCGTCGTCCGGTCCCGGCACGGCCGCCGCGAGGCTGCCGGACCAGAACAACGCCATCGCGACGAGCACGGCGACCATTAACATACGCGAACGTACCGACACCACCTTGTAGCTCCTTCCAGGGACATCCGTCCGATGCGGCACGGACCCTGCTAGCATAGCCCGTACCGACACGCCCGACGACCGGCTTTCAGGCAGGAGCGACGTGAGCGCGCATCGGTTCGATCTAGCGATGATGGACAGACTCGACGACCCCGAGCGCCTCGACGACCTTCGCCCCGACGTCATGTGGGCGGCGTTCGCCCTTCTCGACGCTCGCGTCCTAGTGGAGATCGGCGCCGGCACCGGCCTCATCTCCGCCGCCATCTCCGCCTTCGCGCCCGGCGCGACCGTCTACGCCGCCGACATCGCGCCCGAGATGGTCTCGCGCATGCGCGAGCGCCTCTCCCGGACCACTCTCGAGCGGGTCGTCCCCGTGCTCTGCGGCGAGACGTCGGTCCCGCTGCCCGACGGCATCGCGGACGGCGTCTTCCTCGTGAACCTCCACCACGAGCTCGACCACCCCGTTGCGGTGCTGCGCGAGGCCTTCCGGCTCCTGCAGCCGGGTGGACGGCTTCTCGCCGTCGACTGGAAGAAGGAGAAGACGCCCCACGGCCCTCCCGTGGAGGCGCGTGTCGCGCTCTCCGACATCGAGACGGACGTGGTCGCGGCCGGATTCGCCGGAGTCGAGCACCACGACGTCCTGCCCTACCACGAGGTCGTCACGGCCGGACGCCCGTAGGGGGCCTTCAGAACGCCCCGCGAGCGCTTCGATCCACTTCGCGAGACCGGGACCCCCCGACGAAGCGAGTACCGGTCCGCACTCGACCGTGACGGGGCGCACAATGGGGTAGTCCGCGAAGGGGACCTCCCGCTAACATGTGTGGACACGCATCTGGCGGCGGCAGGTCGGCGACAAGGCCGACCGTGCCGAGGGGACCAGGGGCGCATTTTTGTGCGCCGGAAAGGAGCAGACAAGAAGTGGGTGGTATCGGCGCGACCACCTATGTCTACTCCTATATCGCCTTCGCTGTCGTGTATGTCGCCTCCGCCCTGGCGTTCTCCATCGCGCTGCTGCGGATGCGCTCCATCTTCCGGGAGCTGACGCCCGCGTCGGACACCGACCCGCTGAGCGCCGAGGACCTCGTGGTCATGCGTGGATACCTGCACTTCGGCAGTCGTCTCCTCGACCTGGGCGGATACGCGATCCTCATCCCGTTCGCCTACCTCGCCGTGACTTTCGCGCTGGGCACGCTCGTCGCCGGGGGCCGTGTCCTGACCGCCTCGGTGTTGAACATGGCGTGGGCGTTACTCACGGGGGGCATGGGGATCGCGAGCCTCCTCCTCGCCATCTTCGCATCGAGGAACGCTCGGGCGCTCAAGCTGCTCTTCGAACAGAACCCCGAACACCGGATGCTCCACCAGCGCACGCTCCACGCCGTGCACAACCTGCGCCGCTGGTCGCTGCTGACGGTCGCCATCCTCTTGGGGACGTCGTTCTTCACCATCTGGAACATCGTCGCGGTCCTCGCGAACATCCAAGGCATCAGCGGAGCCGATTTCGCGCTCTAGCCCGCGTGCGCCTCAGCCGTGGAGTCGCTCGAGGGCCCAGGCCATGTTCTCGCCCAGGACGCGCATCGTCCGCAGCCCCTCCTCGTCGCCGGAGACCTCTCCCTTGTCGCGGCCGATGCCGACGTTCCAGTACGAAGAGCCCGGGACGACCATCTGGTTGATGAGGAAGAAGTGGTTGATCGTGTCGAACGCGTGGATCGCGCCGCCGCGGCGAACGGCCACCACGGCCGCACCGACCTTGCGGCGCAGCATCGCCCCGTTCGACATCGCGACGTAGCCGCAGCGGTCGATGAGCGCCTTGGTCTCGGAGCTGACGTCGGCGAAATACGTGGGGGTGGCGATGATGACGCCGTCGGCCTCGTCCATCTTCACGACGCACTCGTTGATCGCGTCATCGCGGCCGTGGCAGCGCCGGTCCTTCATCTCCCGGCACTTGAGGCAGGCGGTGCAGCCTCCGCACTTCTTGCCGGCCAACTGGACGAGTTCGCAGGCGATGCCCCGTTCCTCCAGCGGCTCGAAGACGGCTCGCACGAGAAGCGCTGTGTTCCCGTCCTTGCGTGCGCTCCCGCTGAAAGCGACGACCTTCATCCGGACTCCTCTCGTCGGCTGCGGCCATTCTAGCGCGCGCCCGGCCCGGCGTTCGCTGACTGCAAGTTGTAGAGGATAGAATGCATACATCGATTTAAAGCGGCTACCTAGGAGCCCAAGTGCAGCGTATCAGGACCGTGATAATGGGAGCGGCCGGACGCGACTTCCACGACTTCCAGACCGTCTATCGCGACGACCCCTCCACCGAGGTGGTGGCCTTCACGGCGACGCAGATCCCGGGTATCGACGGCCGGCGCTTCCCCGCCGATCTCGCCGGACCGCTCTACCCCGAGGGCATCCCTGTGCTCCCAGAGGACGACCTCGTGCGCCTCATCCGCGACGAGCATGTCTCGCGCGTGGTCTTCGCGTACTCCGACATGAGCCACATCGAGGTGATGCATCGCGCCTCGCTCGTGCTCGCGGAAGGCGCGGACTTCGTGCTCCTAGGCGCGGATCGGACCATGATCGCCGCGGACGTACCCGTCATCTCCGTCTGCGCCGTGCGCACGGGTGTGGGCAAGAGCGGCATCAGCCGCCGCGTATGCGACCTGTTGCGCGAGCGTGGACTGACCGCTGTCGACATCCGCCATCCGATGCCGTACCGCGAGCTCTCCCTCATGCGCGTCGAGCGCTACGGCAGCCTCGCCGACCTCGACGCCTACGGCTGCACCATCGAGGAGCGGGAGGAGTACGAACACCTCATCGAGGCGGGCATCACGGTCTTTGCCGGGGTCGATTACGAGGCGATCGTGAAGGCGGCGCAGGCCGAGGCCGACGTGATCGTCTGGGACGGCGGCAACAACGATCTTCCGTTCGTGCGGCCCGACCTCGAGATCGTCGCGATCGACCCGCACCGGCCCGGACACGAGCGCCTCTACCACCCCGGCGAGGCGAACTTCCTGCGCGCCGACGTCCTCGTCATCAACAAGGTCGATTCTGCACGTCCCGCCGACGTCGAGGCGCTTCGTGACACCGCCGCTCTCTTCAACCCGACTGCCACGGTCGTCCTGACCGACTCCCGCATCACCGTCGAGGACGGACCGGACCTGAACGGGAAGCGCGTGCTGGTCATAGAGGACGGTCCGACGCTCACCCACGGGGGGATGGCGTACGGGGCCGGCGCGCTCGCCGCGCGCGAGAGTGGGGCGACGCTGGTCGACCCCCGTCCGTACGCGGTCGGCTCCCTGCGAGGCGTCTTCGAAGCGTACCCGCACCTCACCGACGTACTGCCCGCGATGGGCTACTCCGCCGCACAGTTGACGGACCTCGAGCGCACCGTCGCAGCGACACCGTGCGACATCGTCGTCGTCGCCACCCCGATCGACCTCTCGCACCTCATCCGCATCGACACTCCGCACGTGAGGGTCGGCTACCTCGTCGAGGACCATGGCGATCCGACGCTCGGATCCGTCCTCGACGCCTTCCTCGCACGGACCGGACGCTCGGGAACGCGCGTCACTCCCTGAATCCGCTCCCGGTCTCCAGGAAGGCCACCACGCTACCCCCCAGCACCTCCGCGTCGTCCGCCAACGGCGCGACGCTCACCGCGAGCCGCGTCAGACGCCCGTCGGGCCATATCACCTCGATCGGCACATCGGACACAGCGACTCCCGATGCGACGATCCGCAGGTCCGGGTGCTCCTCCACATCGGGGATGCCCGCCGGACGGACCGTCCACCCCGGCGTGCGAAGCCACACGGAGTCCGGGTCGTCGGCGAGCCGGAGGACAGAGCGAGCGCGGTCGTTGGCGAAAGTCACGCGACCGGCCGGGTCGACGACCATGATCCCGGCGGGACTCGTCTCGACGATGCTCATCGTCAGTTCGTGGCTCTGCCGAAGCGCGCGCTGGTCTCGCGCGATGCCCTCGAAGCGGCGGGTCTCGGCCATCGAATGGACGAAGTACGCGAACAGCGGGAGGAAGAGCAGCTCGGCATAGTCCTCGAACCGGTCGAAGAACGCGATGACCCCGGTGTGCTCGAGCAGGTTCGAGATGCCTACGAACAGGTAGAGACCCATCGCCAAGGCGAGGAAGGTCTTCGACGTCGGGCTCACGAGCCCGGTCTTGCGCGAAGGAGCGACGAGCACCACGCCGAGAGCGACCCCGAACGCCACCGTGGAGACGACGTTCGCGAGGACGACCGCGTTCATCTCGACTCCTCGGGGTGACGGGCCGCCGACATGAGGCGGTGGCAGCCGATGGCGAACAACACTCCAGCCACGGCCAGAGACACGTGCTCGAGCAGATCGAAGAGATCGGGCAGAACGGGACCTTCGATGACCGTCGTCGTGTACGCGCAGGCCATCGCGGCGTAGGCCCAGAAGAACAAGTGCCTGCCGGGCATCCTCGCCCGATGGGCGAACAGCCCTATCACCGGGGCCAGGATCCACACGAGCAACAGGTTGACGATCTCGTTGTCCTGGTACACGATCCCCCTCTCCCCGCTGACCGCTTCCCCCGTGACGACCGATACAAGAAGTATAGGCGAATCCGATGAGAGGCTTGGACCGCTCTCGTATACTTATCCTGCCCCGAACCGGGCATGCCGGACCGGTACGGAAGGACCACATGCGTATCACTCTGCTGGGCCACAGCACACTGCTGCTCGAGACTTCAGGAGGCAACCTCCTGACCGACCCGTTCTTCCCGCAGCGCTCCGTCGCGGGGACACTGGTCGACACGCCCGCGATGACCCCGGAAGAGGCTGCGGAGGCGGTCGACGCCGTCCTCGTCACGCACGCGCACCCCGACCACTGCGACCCCGGCTTCTTCCGCGTGCTCCCGGCCTGCGTGCCGGTCCTCGTCCCCGCCGGGTTCCGCTGGCCGCATGGCATCCTGCGGCCGGCGGGGACACACGAGCTCCCGCCGCGGGCCTCGCGCAGGGTCGCCGGAGCGTGCGTGCATGCCGTGCCCGCGCGGCACATGGGTGCATGCTGCGGGTTCGTCATCGAGGCTGACGACCGCATCGTCTACGTGGCCGGCGACACGTACCACGGCCGCTTCATGGAGGGGATCGCGAACCGCTTCCGTCTCGACCTCGCGGCGCTGCCGCTTCGCACGGTCCGAGTCGCTCCGGTGATGGACCCCGCGCAGTTGGATCGAGCCGTGACCGACCTCCACCCCGGTGTGGTGCTCCTGCTGCACCGCGGTATCAGGATGGCGTCCGGTCCCGGCGGGTGGCTCGGCGCCGCACTGAACCTCGCCGGCTCGACCGCGGCCGCCGTCGAAGTGCTCACGACCGGACATCCGGGCATGCGCGTCTTGGCGCCGGAGGCCGGCGGTCTCATCGAGGTCTGATCCCGCGTCGGCCGTCAGGCCCAGTGCGGCACGACGAGCGTGAAGGTCGTCCCGCTACTGCTGGTCGACGTCGCCTCGATCCAGCCACCGTGCGCCTCTGCGATGCGATCCGCGACGTACAGCCCGAACCCGTCGCTCGCCTTGCGCCCGGCGGGCCCATCTCCAGCGCGCACGATCTCCCCACGCCGTCGCCTGAGGTCGTCACGACGCGACGCCGGACCGAGGTCCGTCACGCAGAAGCGCGTCTCGTCGCAGTCGTCGCTGACGTCGAGCAGCACGTCGGTGTCGTCGGGCGCGTGCCGCAGACCGTTCGCGAGTAGCCTCGCGAGGGAGGAGACGAGAAGTTCGGCGTCCCCGCGCACCGGCGAAAGGCTGCCGTGGGCGCGCAGCCGGACGCGATCGCCGTCCAACGCGCGAAGGGTCCCCAGCGAGCGCATCGCGATGTCGAGCGGATCTACGCGCTCCACCTCGGGGCGCACTCCCCCGCCCGCGAGACACGCCGCGATGGCGAGCTCGTCGACGATGGCGCAGAGTTCGCGGCTCCGCTCCGCTATCCGATGCGAGAGGTCGGCGGCGGCGGTAACGGCCCCCTGCTTACATGCCGCATCTGCGAGATCGCCGAACCCGGCTATGGCGACGAGCCCCGCTCGAAGGTCGTGCGCCGAGTACCGCACGAAGTCCTCGCGCATCTGCTCGCAGTCCTTGGAGTCGGTGATGTCGTAGCAGGTGGCGACCCGCGTCCCAGTCACGCCTGGGACAGGCACGCCCTGCTCGAGGATCCAGCGGTACCGCCCGTCGTGTCGACGCAGGCGGTACTCCACACGATACGGCTCCCGGGACACGCTCGGCCTCAGCAGCGCCGCGGAGACGTCCGCGGCGTCGTCCGGATGGATCCCCTCGGCCCACCCGCTCCCGATCTCCTCGCGGTTAGACCTGCCCGTGAACTCGAGCCACGCGCGGTTCACTCGGATACAGCGCCCATCAGGCCCGACGTAGCGGACGGGGTTCGGGAACCAGTCGAGGACCAACGGCATCTCTTCGCGGGGGGCTCTCGTCTCGCGTCGTCGGTCGACCGTCCCGGAGAGCTTCTGCGTCATAGCCTGCTCCGTTCGTGGCCTCGTGTGCAGGGTGCTCCTACCCACTTGCGGCGGTCGGGACTCTCACATGCGCTCGAATCACACGCTCCTCCGACGAGCGGTCTCCCCCATACGGGGGACACGGGTTGCACGCGTCCCGGCCTCCGGGTACCGTCACACGGGTGACCCCGACCTCCTCGACATCCTCTCCGCACGCCCGTGACAGGCGCGATCTCGCGCGGGTCGTCGTCGCACGATACGTGTCGCGGATGGGCTCCGAGGCCGCGTTCTTCGTGGGGGTCTGGGGGAAGGCCGCATACACCCTGCACGCGACACCCGCGCAGATCGCGATGGTGATGTTCTCGCTCGCCATCGCCGGTATGCTCGGCAGCACCGTCGGAGGCGTGCTGGTCGACAGGTACGGGCCCCGGAAGGTCATCGCGTTCGGCGAGGCGGCGTTCGTGCCGGCCGCCCTCGCCATCATCCTCGCGGACTCCATCCCGAAGCTCGTCGCCATCACGTTCGTATGGGCGTTCGTCGGCGCACCGGTCGCGACCGCGGGATCGTCGTTCGCCCCGTTCCTGGCGAGTGGAGAGGGCGACCTCGAACGCGTGAACGCGTGGATCGAGGGCGCCGGGTCGGCGGCGTTCATCACCGGCACGGCGCTCGGCGCGACGGTCGCCCACTACGCGAGCGTCGACTGGGTCTTCGTCATCGACGCCGTCACCTCGCTGTTCGGAGCCGTCCTCATCTGGCGAGTGGCGGTGGCCGTGCCCCCGCGTGCCGAAGGCGACCGGCATCCGTTCGCGGAGTTGCGCGAGGGCGTGCGCACCGCCTACAGCCTGCGCAGCGTGCGCTACTACGTCCTCGCGGGCACCCTCACGTGGCTAGGATTCGGAGCTTTCGGCGCGCTCGAACCGCTGTTCTATCGCGACGTCGTGCACGCGGGCGTCGAGGCGATAGGATGGATGAACACCATCTTCGGGACCGGGATGGTCATGGGATCGTGGCTGCTGACACGTCTCTCGCGGCGGATGATCTCGGCGCGCGGGCTCGCCGCTTGCGTCACACTCACCGGCCTGGGCGGGATCCTGTACATCGCCGTTCCTGACCTGCGCTTCATCGCATGCGGCTCGTTCGTCTGGGGCGCGATCATAGGAGTGCTCGAACCGCTGCTGCGCACGCTCGTCCATCGCGACACACCCGAGGGGATGGTCGGCCGCATCATCGGGACCGCGGAGGTCCACCGCCGCGCGGGCGAGCTGCTGCCGCTCGCCATCGCGCCGACGCTCGCCGCGACGCTCGGCGTCCACCGCACGCTCATCCTCAACGGCGTCGTGACCGCGACGATCGCGGCGGCATCATACGGCGAGGCGCGCGCCATCGACCGCGAGGGGCGGCCGCCGAAGGCGGTCCGCATCGAGCGTCTGCGCGCCGACGACGAACCGGTCTCGCCGCTGCGGTAGCCTAAAAGAGCTAGACGACCTTTAGCTCTGGCTCGAGCTGATGGAACTCGGGGTCACCGGTGAGCACGGGTGCGCCGAGCGCCAGGGCAAGAGCGGCGCAATACGCATCGGCATAAGCGATGCGAAAGCGGCCCTTCAGCGCCGCGGCCTGGATCGTGAGCACGGGGTCAGCGTCGACGATCGAGATCGGTAGCCCCTCGATAGCCGCGGCCACCCGCTCCATCTCGGACTGGCCCTTCTCGCGGAACGTCCGATAGAGGACCTCGCCCCAGTTCACGACGCACAGTGGCAGGGTCCGACCGGCTTTTCGGGCCTCCTCGAGCCGATCTCGCACGACCACCCCGACCGGCTCTCCGTGGAGGTAAGCCAGAACGGCCCAGCTGTCGAGGACCGGCGGCGGTACTTCATACACGGTCCGGTCCGAACTTCCGATCCTCGAATTCGAGATCCTCGGCACGGTCCGCAAGCAGCGGATCCGTCATCGACGAACCGCCCTTCAGCATGCCGAACGACTCCGCGATGGCGTCCTCCATCACGGGAATGAGGCTGAAGTGACCTCCGACATCGAGCAGCCTCAGGCGCTGCCCCGCCGAGATGCCGTACTTCCTGCGGATCTCGACCGGCAAGACGATCTGCCCCTTCGACGAGACCTTCACGATCATCGCGCTCACCCCGTTCAGCGCCCATCGCAGCGTCTTACTTCTTGGTTAGATTGTAAGACGATATGACGATCGACGCCAGCCGAGGCTACGCGAGCATCGCAGACGGAGCTTACCGGCAATTGAACGTGATCCTACCTGCGCGCGGACCTACCGCGCGTGAAGCATGCCCTGGATCATGCCGCCGAAGTAGGGCACGAGCCAGACGAGCCACACGGCGAGGCTGTACCGGTGGAACGTCGTGCGCGTGCGCTCGTCGCCGCGACGGATGACGACGGTCGCCCAGATGGCGTGCGCGGCCATCAGCCAGATCCCGACCTGCCCGCTCCATGTGTGGAACGCCGTCCAGTCGAGTCCGCCCTCCGTGAGCAGGCTCATCGTGTAGGTGCCGGCGGTGTCGAAAGTCAGACCGAGCCAGAAAGCGGCGAGGTGCCACGGGAGCAGATAGCGCCGCAGCCGCTCCGCCCACACCCCGAGCGTGTAGAAGACGAGGGCGAGCGTGATGAGTACCGACGCGAGCGCGAGTGTGGATGACATGAGGAGAGTGTACGCCCGCGGCCGGCGCCCTCACAGCTTCCGCAGCCTGGCCTCGAATCCGAGATATCCCGGGTCGCGCAGCATCTCGCGAATACGTCGGTGACCGATCGCCAGGAAGCTCACCGGCGCGAACTTGTACTCGAAGTGGAGCCGCACCCAGCTCTTCACGCGCTGCGGGAAGCGCATGCGGGCGAGCGACTCGCGCTGCCCCTCGGTCAGACGCCGGAAACGGGCGAACGCGCCGCGCAGCGCGGCGGCGACCACGCGGCCCGACGAGTAGAAGCGACGGTACTCCTCGACGACCAGCCCCTGCATCTCGACCGGCGCCATCCGCTGCGGACGTACGACGACATGCATGCCGTCGTAGAGGCTCAGGTCCTCGATCCGCTCGAACAGCAGCGCGCCGTCGGCTTCGTGGCGGGCCGTCCGCCTCGTGCCGGGCAGCGGTGTCTCGAACAGGTACTGCAGAGACGTGACGTACTTGCGCGCGTACTCGCCGTTGCGCCGGACGATCTCCCGCGTGTCGCTGTTGAGCGCCATGAACATCCCGTGTACGAGCAGACCGGCCCGGCGCATCGCCCGCAGAGCGCGGGCCATGCCCGACGCGTCCATGCGCTTGCGCAGCGCTTCGAGATTGCCGTCGTCGGCCGACTCGACGCCCACGCACACGACCGTGACGCCCGCCGCCTTCTTGAGCAGGCGCAGCAGCTCCCGGTCGAGCCGTCCGTCGCGCATGAGCACCGCGTCCGCTCGGATCTGCGTGACGAGCGTGCCCGAGAAGCCGCGCCGCGCGACCGCACGGAGCAGGTCCTTGAACGCGGGCTTGTCGGCGGCCGCGTTGTCGTCGATGAGGAACGCCGCGCGGTACCCGGCGTCCTCGGCACGCACGAGCTCCTCGACGGTGCGCTCGCCGTCCCGTGTGACATAGCGCGGCCAGATCTCGCACACCTCGCAGAAGTCGCAGCGCTGCGGGCACCCGCGAGCCCTCCACACGGGAGCGACCGAACAGCGGTCCGCGAGGTGGACGAGCGAGGCGTCGACGAGCGGAACCGCATCCAACTCCTCGCGCGTGAGCTGAAGGAAAGGCGGACCTTCGACAAGTGAACCGTCCGCGCGCCACACCAGGCCGGGGATGCCCGCAAGCGGCTCGGCGCTGCGACCCGTGAGGGCGTCGAGAAAGCGCGGGAGGGTCGACTCGGCTTCGCCGCGCAGCACGTAGTCGGCACCGATCGAGAGACTGCGGTCGGGACGACACGTCGGCTCGGGTCCACCGAGGACGATGGGGGCGCCCGGATTCTCGGTGCGCACCCGTTCCAGGAGCTCGGCCGTGCGCGGCATCGTGCACGTGATGGTCGAGAATCCGACGACGTCCGCGCCGCGCACCCAGTCCCAGTCCACCGAGTCCTTGCCGCTCACGTCCTCGATGAAGGCGCGCGCATCCCAGCCGGCGTCGCGCAAGACGGTCGCGAGCAGCGCGACCCCGCGCCCCATCGCGACATGCGAGTAGATGTTGAGCCCCGGCGAGCCCGCTTCGATCAGCGCGACGCGCCCTCGAGCTTCCTGCGCGGGCATCCTCACCCACCCCGATCCGAACGCGAGGTCCCAAGCGGTCATCTACTCGCTATTCCCGTTCGTGCCCAGGACGAGTCGCTAGACAAGGGTGTCTCCGCGGAGTATCCTCTTCTAGCACTACCATATGGCACTACTTATCGGCACTACCTGGAGGCTTCCCATGGCCAAAGTGAACGTCTCGATACCGGACACGCTCCTCGCCGAGGTCGACGACCTGGCGAACGGATTGCACGCCTCTCGCAGTGGATTCGTGGCTGAGGCAACCGCCCGCTACGTCACCGAAGTCCGTACTGAACAGGCGCGGCTCGCGCGCGCGGAGCGGATCAGGCGAGGTATAGCAGACGCGCGCAGTCTGTCGGAGAGGATCGGGGCGATCGACGGTGTCGCGGCCGTACGCGACATACGCGACGCGTCGGAACCTTGGCTTGGTGGCGCAAGTGAGTGAGACCTTGGTCGTCGACACCTCGATCGCCTTCAAGTGGTTCGAGCCGTCCGGGGAACGCGCCGTGAGTGAAGCCCGCGCTCTGCTCGATCGCCATGCCGATGGCGAACTGACGATCACGGCACCGGCCATCCTCCCCGTCGAGCTGGCGAACGCCCTGCTGTCCCGAGGGGTCGACGGGGAGATCGTCAAGTCGGCGGCGCGCGTGCTGGCCTCGTTCGACATCATGCTCGTCCAGCCCGAGCAGGATCTCGTGGAGCGCGCGGTGGACATCGCCCTCGCGGACGGGCTCGCATTCTACGACGCGCTGTTCGTCGCACTCGCCGTCGAGCTCGGATGCCCTTTGGTCACAGCCGACAGGCGACAAGCCGCCACGTCGGCCTGTGAGATCCGGCTGCTGTAGGCGCCCTTACCCCCCGAGCTTCCTCGCGAGCACCTCGTTGACGACGCCCGGGTTCGCCTGGCCCTTCATCTCGCGCATGACCTGCCCGACGAAGAAGCCGATCAGCCCCGACTTCCCCGCGCGATAGCTCGCTACCTGCCCGGGATTCGCCGCGAGCACCGCGTCGACGACCGCCTCGATCGCACCGGTGTCGGAGACCTGCTTCATCCCGAGACGCTCGACGACCGCACCGGGAGCCTCGCCCGACGCCGCCATCTCGAGGAAGACGTCCTTCGCCTGCTTGCTGGAGATCGTGCCGTCCTCCACCAGCGCGACGATCTCGGCGACCATCGCCGGGGTCACCCTCGAATCCTCGACGCCGATCCCCTCCGCGTTCAGATGTGCGGAGAAGTCGTTGAGCATGACGTTGCTGACGGCCTTGGCGCGCGCGGCCCCGGAGAGTGTCAGAGCATCCTCGTAGAATGCGGCCAGCGCCAGATCGGAGGTGAGGACCGTAGCGTCGTGTGAGGGAATACCATACTCCGCCATGAAGCGGACCTTGCGAGCGTCCGGCAGTTCGGGGAGGAGCGTCCGCACGCCTTCGATGTAGGCGTCGTCGAACGTGAACGGAACCATGTCGGGCTCCGGGAAGTAGCGGTAGTCGTGCGCCTCCTCTTTCGAGCGCAGCGTGCTCGTGCGCTTGGCGCCGGCGTCCCAGTGACGCGTCTCCTGGACGACGCGGCCGCCCCGCTCGACCTCGTCGGCCTGACGCACGATCTCGTGCTCGAGCGCGTCGTTGAGGGCCTTGAACGAGTTCATGTTCTTGACCTCGCTCTTGGTGCCGAGCCCGGTCTCCCCGCGCTTGCGGATGGACACGTTCGCGTCCACGCGCATCGAGCCTTCCTCCATGTTGCAGTCGGAGATCCCGAGGGTCAGGAAGATGAGCCGCAGCTTCTGAGCGAAGCGACGGGCCTCCTCCGGAGTGCGGATGTCCGGCTCGGTGACGAGCTCCATGAGAGGCGTCCCGGCTCGGTTGAAGTCGACGAGCGACTTCGTCGCGCCCGCGAGACGGCCTTCCGCCCCGCCGACGTGGATCATCTTGCCGGTGTCTTCCTCGAGATGGATGCGCGTGATGCCGATGCGCGTCGAGTACCCCTCGTCGCCCTCGATCTCGACGTCGACCCACCCCACGCCGCAGAACGGAAGGTCGTACTGGGATATCTGGTAGTCCTTCGGCATGTCCGGATAGAAGTACTGCTTGCGATGGAACTGGCTCCAGCGCGCGATCTCGCAGTTCGTGGCGAGACCAGCGAGCACGGTGAGTTCGACCGCCTTCGCGTTCGGCACGGGCAGCGCGCCGGGAAGTCCGAGGCACACCGGGCACACCCTCGTGTTCGGCTCCCCTCCGAAGGCGACCGGGCAGCCGCAGAACATCTTGCTCGCGACCGACGTCAACTCGGTATGGATCTCGAGGCCGATGACGGCCTCCCATGTCTGCAGCACTTCCGCGAGACGGTCCTTGGTCACAGGGGTCCTTTCGATCCGAGCAGCTCAGGTGTCGGATGACGTGATGGGGCGCTCGAACGTGAGGACGACGCCGCCGACGCCGCCGGTCGCGTCGCGCAGGGGCTCGGAACTCACCCGCAGGTCGATCCGACGGCCGTCGTGCCACAGCACGGAGACCGGCTCACGGCCCCTGGCCACATCGGACACCAGCGCCGAGAAGTCGTCCGCCGCCGGACCGCCCGCGGCGCTGACCGTCCAACCCGGGACGGTGACACGTCCCGTCTCGGGATCCTCAGAGAGCTCGAGCGTCTCCTTCGCTGCATCGTTGGCGAAGGAGACGCGACCGGCGGTGTCGACGAACATGATGCCCGCCGGCGCGGCGTCCATGATGTCGGTCATCAACTCGTGCGCGTTGGCGAGCGCGCGTTGCGACCTCAGCACGTCCGTGACCTGCTGCGCGGAGTAGGCGGCGAAGACGGCGCACAGCGTCAGCACGGGAAAGAGCGTCTCCACGTACCCCTCGAAGTAATCCGGGAGGTGGGTGAGCTTGAACTGCTCGGCGATGTCGGCGCCCGTCGAGTAGACGTAGACGAGGAAAGCGCTCACCAGGAACCACTTGAGCGCCGGCGTGTACTCGCGTTCGGGCCGAGTCGGCGTCGACGCAAGCAGCACGGCAGCAGCTAGGAAACATACGAAGCCGACGATGTCGCCGAGGATCGCGACGTTCTCCATCACGCACGCTCCTGCTCGAGGACGACACTGCGCCGGATGACGACCGCGGTCCGAAGGACACACACGCCCGCGACCCCGTACATGACGTGTTGCATCATATTGAACACGTCGCCCATGGCCATGTTCTCCGCCAGCGAGAAGACGTACGACGCATAGATCGCGCCCACCGCGCCGACGGCCCATGGTGTCGCGGTGGAGACCACCCGCAACCTGCGAGCGAACGTCGCGATCACCGGCAAGACGATGACCGCCAGTATCAGCCTGAAGACCTCTGAGTTGCCCATCTCGCCCCCGTAAGACAGGACGGCTCCACGGATCCCGCGGCCCCGTCTACCTTATTCCCCCCGGACCTCTCGCACGAGCGGCGGCGTAGGGTCGAACCCGGCCGACGCCTCATACGCCGCGGCGGCCCGCAAGAGGGTCGCCTCCTCGAACCAGCCACCGATCACCTGCAACCCGATGGGCAACGCGCTTGCCGGACACAGCCCAGCGGGTACGCTCACCGCGCACACCCCGGCGAGGTTCACCGGGATGGTGTAGATATCCGAAAGATACATGGAGAGCGGGTCGTCAGCTTTCTCGCCGACCTTGAACGCGACCGTCGGGCTCGTCGGCGTGAGCAGCACGTCGAAGCGTTCGAACGCCGCGGCGAAGTCGCGCTTGATGAGCGTGCGCGCCTTCTGGGCCTGACCGTAGTACGCGTCGTAGTAGCCGGCCGAGAGCGCGTAGGTGCCGAGCATGATGCGCCGCACCGATTCGGCCCCGAAACCCTCCGACCGCGAGCGCATGTAGAGGTCGAGGACGTCCTCGGCGTCCGCGACGCGGTGACCGTATCGGATGCCGTCGAAGCGGGCGAGGTTCGACGACGCCTCGGCGGGACCGATGATGTAGTAAGCGGACAGGCCGTGTGCGGCGCTCGGGAGCGTGACCTCGCCGACCTCGGCGCCGAGGCCCTCGAACGTCTCCGCCGCGCGGCGCACCGCGTCGCGCACCTCTCCGGCGCAGCCCTCGGCCTCGAGCAGGTCGGTGACGACACCGACGCGCAGCCCGGTCACGCCATCGCGAAGCCCGGAGGCGTACGCGCCGACCGGCGTCTCGACGCTCGTCGCGTCCATCCCGTCGCGCCCCGCGATAGCCTCGAGCGCGAGAGCGCAGTCATCGACGGACTTGCCGAAGGGGCCTATCTGATCGAGCGAGCTGCCGAACGCGACGATCCCGTACCGGCTGACGCGTCCGTACGTGGGCTTCATCGCGACGGTCCCGGTGAGCGCGCCGGGCTGGCGGATCGATCCGCCGGTGTCCGAACCGAGCGAGACGGACACCACGCCCGCGCTGACCGCGGCGGCCGACCCTCCGCTGCTGCCGCCAGGCACGCGATCGAGGTCCCACGGATTGCGCGTGGGCCCGAACGCCGAGTTCTCCGTCGAGGACCCGAATGCGAACTCGTCCATGTTGCACTTGCCCACAGGCAGAGCGCCCGCGTCGAGCAAGCGCCGCACCGCGGTGCAGTCGTAGACGCTCTCGTATCCCTCCAGGATCCGCGACGAGCACGTCGTGCGAGTCCCCAGGAGGTTCATGTTGTCCTTGAGCGCGACCGGCACGCCGGCCAGCGGCGGCAGCGCGGTCCCCGCTGCGCGCGCGGAGTCGACCTTGTCGGCCGCCGCGAACGCCAGCTCGGGCGTGAGCTGGTTGAACGCGTGCAGGCGCTCCTCGACGGCGTCCGCGCGAGCGAAAGCGGCCTCGGCCGTCTCGCGGGCGGTGAAGTCGCCGGCGGCGACTCCGTCGCGCACCTGACGCGCGGTCATCGCGGAGAGGTCGAGTGGCATCTAGCCTTCCCCCCCGACCCCGACGATGCGAGGGATCACGAACGCGCCGTCCTCGGCCTCGGGAGCGTTGAGGAGCGCCAGCTCACGTGGAAGACAGGGCTTGACGACGTCGGGCCGTGTCGAATCGGTCATGTCCAGAGGATGCGCGGTCGGCTCGACTCCTTCGAGATCGAGCTTCTGGATCGTGTCGATGTGACCGAGGATGGCGGAGAGCTCGCTGGTGAGACGCGAGACTTGCTCGTCGGTGAGCGAGAGACGCGCGAGCACGGCGACGTGCCGCACATCCGCTTCGGTGATGGCCATCGCCGGCGTCCTTTCGAGGTGTCTCCGTGTGCTCCCACAGGATACCGCAGCCGGCATCCTCTGCGACGCCCTACCGTCTCGCTACATAGAAGGCCGCAGCGACCGCGACCCCGTTGTAGAGCGAGTGCAGCACTACGGCCGGCCACAGGCTGCGCCGCGAACGCGCGAGCCACCCCGTCGCGATCCCCAGCGCCGCGGCCGGGACCAGCATCCACGGCGTGACATGGAACGACGCGAAGAGCAGCGCGGAGCCCACGATCCCGGCCTTCTCCCCCCAGCGCGCGGCGATACCTCCGAGCAGCACGCTGCGAAAGACCATCTCCTCGACGATGGGCCCGACGACGACGGCCATCGCGACCGCGAGCGCAAGACCGAGGGCGTCGGGGCCGAAGACCGCGGTGAGACTCGATCCCGCGCCGACCGGCGGTCTCCACCCGAGGGCGTTCACGGTAACGCCGTAGACGTACGAGAACAACCGCATACCGACGAGCAGGCCTGCGACGAGCGCCGCCGACGTCAGACGCGAGAGCCAGCCGACGCGCGGACGCCCGAGACCGAACGCCGGCAGCGTCGCCGCGCCGTGACGGCGAGCGAGCACGACGAGCATGCCCAGCTGCGCGAGATAGTAGAAGGTGAGGACCCCGGCCCTCCCGAGGATCGCCCCCCGCACCGTGGCTCGCGAGAGGGCGGACACGCCGAGCGCTGCCTCCTTCGCGACGAGGAACGCGACCATCGCGGCGAGGACCACGACCGCCTCGAGCGGCGTCCACGCCACGCGCCCCGTCGCGAGTGCCGGCCGCTGCCGGCGCCTCTTCACGGGCGCGCCGGACTTGGGGGCCTTCTCCTGCGGGCGTGCCGCGGAGCGGCCGCTCACGCGCCCTCGGCGTCCCGCAACGCTTCGCGGTAGGCGGCGAACTCCGCACTGCGCTCGAGCAGCCCGAGCGTCCGCGGATAGCCGCCCTCCCGCACGACGCTGGCGAAGATCCCGCGAGCCGCGACGTCAGCATCCGTGAGGCGGCGATAGTCCGCTGACAGACGCGTCGTCGACCCGTAGCTGCCGACCATCTTCAAGAGCGCGAAGGCGAGGTACCACACGAGCATCACGTACGAGATGAGTGTGTAGAGAGAGAACCCGGGTATCCCGAGACCGCCCGTCTCGTATGCGGCGACCCGATACGTCGCCCAGATGCGAGGTTGGAACATCCACAGCGCCATCGCGACGACGCCGGGCATGAGGAGCACCGCGATCGTCGCCCACAGTGTGCCGCGGTAGCGCGAGGCCTCGTGTTTCAACTCACGCTCTACCCTGCCGAGAAGGTCGGCGGGTTCTCCCGATGCGTCCATCGTCGCGGGGTCCGGCCGGTACCGCAGCACCCACCGCACGCACCTGAAGTCGATGCCGAGGTACCTGATGTCGCGCCGCGCTCGGCGGTCGCTGTCGGGCCTGTCGCCTCTCATCCGAGATCCTTTCGTTGCGGGACGGACATCGGCGGCTCACCCGTCTCCAGCACGCGGTCGAGGTCGTCCTCGGCGAGCACGGGCACGCCGAGATCTCGTGCTGCATCGAGTTTGTTCCCTGGGTCTGCTCCCGCCACCACGAACGAGGTCTTCTTGCTCACCGAGGAGGAGACCTTCGCGCCGAGCGCCTTGAGCGCCGCCGACGCCTCGTCGCGCGTGCGGCGCGAGAGGGCGCCGGTGAGCACGAACGTGAAGCCGGCGAGCGTCTGGGGCGCCCGCTCGACGGTCTCGTCGCGCATCGAGACGCCGCTCGCCTCGAGACGTCGCACGACGGCGACGTTGTCGGGATTGTCGAAGAACGCCCGCACCGACGCCGCGATGACAGGGCCCACACCCTCGACCGAGGCGATGTCCTCGGCGGAAGCGGCGGCGAGTGAGTCCATCGAGCCGAACGCGGCGGCGAGGAGTTCGGCCACGGTGCCGCCGACGTGGCGGATGCCGAGACCGAAAAGCACGCGCGCGAGCGGCTGTGTCTTCGACGCCTCGATGTTCGCGCGGATCTTGGCAGCCATCACATCGCCCAGGACGACCGGCGCACCGTCCTTCTTCACGCGCCCGAGATCGAGAGCCGCGAAGTCCGCATCGCGGATCGTGTAGAAATCGGCGACATCGCACAGCATGCCGGAATCGATGAGGCGCTGGGTCATGATGATGCCGCTGGAGTTGACGTCCATCGCCCCGCGGCTCGTCCAGTGGATGAGGCGCTCGCGTCGCTGTGCGGGGCACGCGACGTTCGTGCAGCGCGCGACGACCTCGCCCTCCGGGCGCCACACCGGTCCGCCGCACGACGGGCACTCCCGCGGCATCGCCCACGGCACGGCGCCGGACGGGCGCAGACCGAGCACGGGACCGACGACCTCGGGGATGACATCGCCGGCCTTCCGCACGACGATCGTGTCTCCGATGCGCACATCCTTGCGCAGCACTTCGTCCTCGTTGTGCAGCGTCGCCCGTGCGATGGTCGAGCCCGCGACGGTCACCGGGTAGAACTCGGCGCGCGGCGTGAGCGCGCCGGTGCGGCCGACCTGCACGACGATGTCGCGCAGGACGGTCGTCTTCTCCTCGGGCGGGAACTTGAAGGCGATCGCCCAGCGCGGCGCCTTACTGGTGAAGCCGAGCTCCTCCTGCAGGGCGAAGGAGTCCACCTTCACCACCACCCCGTCGATCTCGTACGGCAGAGCGTCACGCCGCTCATTGGCGTGGGCGCAGAACTCGCGGACCTCGTCGCAGGTCGTGAAGAGTCGGATGTCCGGGTTCACGCGGAAGCCGGCCTCGGTCAGCCAAGACAGCGCGTCCCACTGCCCCGCCAGTCCCAGCGAGCGCGCCTCGACGACCTGGTAAACGAAGGTCGACAGGTCGCGTGACGCCGTCACGGCCGGGTCCTTCTGGCGCAGAGAACCCGCCGCGGCGTTGCGCGGGTTTGCGAAGGACGCAAGGTCCGCGTCCTCCTGCTCCTCGTTCAGCCGCTCGAAGGCGGCCTTGGGCAGGAAGACCTCCCCGCGGACCTCCAGCACGTCCGGAGCGCCGGCGAGCAGGCGCAACGGCACCGACCGCACCGTGCGGATGTTCGCCGTCACGTCCTCGCCGGTCGTCCCGTCGCCGCGCGTGGCGGCGCGCGCGAGGCTGCCGCTCTCGTAGCGCAGCGCGATCGACGAGCCGTCGATCTTGAGCTCGCACACGAACCGCAGCTCCCGACCGGCGGTGTCGCGCTCGACCCGCTCAAGCCAGGCGTCGAGCTCGCCGAGGTCCATCGCGTTGTCGAGCGAGTACATGCGCGCGGCGTGGCGCACGGGCGCGAAGGCCTCGCTCGGCGAAGCGCCGACCCGCTGCGTAGGCGAATCCGCCGTCACCAGGTCCGGGAACGCGGCCTCGATCTCCTCCAGCTCTCGCACGAGCGCGTCGTACGCGTCGTCGGAGATGACGGGGGCGTCGAGGACGTAGTACCGGTGCGCGTGGCGGGATATCTCCTCGCGCAGCGCTTCGGCGCGAGCGGCCTCGGTGTCGCGATCCATCGGCCTACTCGTCGCCCCGCAGCTTCTGCACGTGCACGTCGTTGACGGACCAGATGACCGTCTCGGGCACGAAGCGGTTGAGCCGCTCGGCCTCGTAGATCCACACGTCCTTGAGCGTCACCTTGAAGTATCCCGCGCCCTGCCCGACGACCGGTTCGACCTCGACCCCGTTCGCCAGGTACGCGCGCAGCTCCGTCTCCACGTAGTAGGTGAAGACGCGCGCGGCGTCGCGGTATTCGTCGTAGAGCTTGAGCCTGAGTTCGGCCTCGCGCATGTCCAGCGCGTCGATGTCGTCCATGTTCGCCTTCCCCTCTCCGGGCCCGTCTCTAGCGTGGCCCTGTCGAGATTGTATCCGTTCGGCGGCTTCCGCTGCGTATCACTCCTGTTGAATCTTTGTATCAGATTGGGTTATCATCGCACTGTATCGTCACCTTTGGTGGAAACCACAGGACATGGATGGAGCAAACGATGACGGAGACAGTCGACTACACCGGCATGTGGACCGACCTCGGTATCAACCTCCCGGCGCATTGCGCGCTCCTCAACGCGATCCCGAAGATGTACGCGGACGCGTATCTGACGCAGGACGCGCGGCCGGAGGGGATGAAGTACTTCGACTTCGTGCTCAGTGAGATCCACGGCCTTCGCATCCAGGAGCTCGTCGACCACAAGCTCGCCGGCGGCAAGGTCGTCGGGACGTTCTGCCTCTACGTGCCCGAAGAGATCATCCGCGCGCTCGGCGGCGTCGCCGTCGGTCTGTGCGCAGGCGCCGAGTGGGGCTACAACGAGGTCGAGCGGGTGCTGCCCCGCAACACCTGCGCGCTCATCAAGTCGTTCATGGGCTTCAAGATGGACCGCGTCTGCCCGTACGTGGAGTCGGCGGACCTCATCGTCGGCGAGACCACCTGCGACGGCAAGAAGAAGGCGTACGAGCTGTTCTCCGAGATGGCGCCGATGCACGTCATGGAGCTGCCGCAGATGAAGCGGCCCGAGGACCGGACGCTGTGGCGCTCGGAGATCGACCGGCTCGTGACGCGGCTCGAGGAGCTGACCGGCAACAAGCTCACCGTCGAGGGGCTGCGCAACGCCATCCGTGAGGTGAACGGGAAGCGCCGGGCGCTGCAGCGCCTCAACGCGGCTCGCGCGGCCTCCCCCGCCCCGATCTCGGGCAAGGACGCGCTCCTCGCCGTGCAGGTCGCCTTCTACGACGACGTCCCCCGCTTCACGCAGATGGTGAACGCGATCGCCGACGAGCTCGAGGCTAGAGTGCGCGACGGCGTCGGCGTGGCGTCGGCGGACGCGCCGCGCATACTCGTCACCGGCTCGCCGATGGCGATCCCGAACTGGAAGGTCCACGACATCGTCGAGAAGGCCGGCGGCGTGGTCGTCGCCGAGGAGATGTGCACCGGCTCCCGCTACTACGACTCCCTCGTCGACGAGGACGCGCCGACCGTCGAGGGTATGCTCGACGACATCGCGTCGAAGTACCTCGGCGTGAACTGCGCGTGCTTCACGCCCAACACGGCCCGGACCGACGACATCCTCGAGATGGCGAAGACGTACCGCGCCGACGGCATCCTCCACTACGCGCTGCAGTTCTGCACGCCGTACCAGATCGAGGCGCACACCGTCGAGCGAGCGGCGAAGGACGCCGGCATCCCGGTCCTGCGCGTCGACACCGACTACTCGACCGAGGACGCCGGCCAGCTCTCGACGCGCGTCGAGGCGTTCCTCGAGTTGTTGCGCGCCGTGCGGGTCTAGAAGATGCGCGTACTCGGCCTCGACATCGGGTCGCGAAGTGTCGACGCCGTGTGGCTCGACGGCGGGCGGATGGTGCGCCGCGAGATACGCGACACCGGCCACGACCCGCTCGCCGTCTGTGCCGCCCTCATCGCGCTGGACCGCCACGACCGCGTCGTGGCGACGGGCTACGGCCGCCACGCCGCCGCCTCGGCGTTCGGCGCGACGGCGCTCACCGAGATCACCGCGTTCGCGCTCGGAGCGGCGTCACTGCACCCCACCGCCGCGGCGGTGCTCGACATCGGGGGCCAGGACACGAAGACGATCGCCCTCGGGGAGGGCGGTCGCGTCTCCGACTTCGAGATGAACGACAAGTGCGCGGCGGGCACGGGGAAGTTCCTCGAGGTCATGGCGCGCACGCTCGGCTTCTCGCTCGAGGAGCTCGGCGACGCCGCGCTCGCGGCGGAGAGCGGCGTGCGCGTCTCGGCGATGTGCACGGTCTTCGCGGAGAGCGAGGTCACCGGGCTGCTCCATCGCGGTGAGGACCGAGGACGGATCGCGCTCGGCGTGCACGAGTCGGTCGCGACGCGGACCCTCGGCACGCTCGCCAGAGTCGGCGCCTCCTCACCGCTGGTCTTCGCGGGCGGCGTCGCGCGCAACCCGGCGATGGTGAGGCTGGTGCGCGACGGGTTCGACGGCGAGGTCCTCGTGCCGGACGACCCCCAGACCGTGGGAGCGCTCGGCGCCGCGCTCCACGGCACCGCGGAGTCCTAGCCGGCGAGCGGGACGAGCCGCACCCCCCACGCGCCCATCGTCTCGCCGACGACGACGACCACGCCCAGCACGCCGGCGACGGCCCTCCCCGCCTCCAGGGCGGCCTCGACGTCGTCCGGACCGTGGACTCGGTTCCCCACGAGACTCGCCACGGCATCGGCCAGCGCGCCGTCCCGCGCCACGACGAGGGCGGCGTCCGACGAGCCCAGCGAGACCGACGGACCGACCGTCGCCGAGGACGTGCACGCAGCGAGCGGCAGGTCCTCTCCCGGGAGTACGACTCCCACCGCGCCCGACAGCGGAGACGTCCCCGCGTGAAGCGCGGCCACGCGGTCGCGCGAGCCCATGACGTAGACATCGCCGCCGTTCTCGACGACGACCTCCGGCGACAGCCTCGCGAGCCCCCGCGCGACGTGCTCTGCCACCGCTCCCGCCACCGCCGCCATCGGCCCGACTCCGGCCGCGGCGCCGGCCGCCGCCATCGCGCGGACGATCGCCGGGGCGTCGGACTCGACCTCGACGGGAACGAAGGACTCCGCGAACCTCGGATGCGACGCGACATACGCGTCGAGTGCCGAGCGCACCTCCGCGACGAGCGCGTCCGCCTCGGAACGCAGATCTCGCTCGGCGGCGATCATGAGGTCCGTCTCCGCGCGCACGACCTCGAAGGTCACGAGACCCTCGGGGGCGACGCGGCTGCGGTATGTGCGCGGCTCGTACGGCATAGCGTCATCGTCACCCGCTCGCGGCGCGAGGGCAAGCGCGGCCCGCGCATACCGTAGACTGGTTGCGGGAACCATATCCTCAAGAGAGGAGGCCCTATGTCCATGGAACGGGTCCTCGAGTTGTGCATCGAACTCGACACCGAGGCCGAGCGTATCTATCACGCTATGGCGGCCGGATGTCCGGATGCCGCGGTCTCCCAGCTCTTCGATGTGATGGCGGGCGAAGAACACGGCCACATCGGGTGGTGGCGCGAGATCCGCGACGCATGGCGCGACGGCCTCGTCCCGGAGGTGCTCAACGACACGGACGAGCTCGTGACGCGACTCGAGGGCATCGCTCGGCACATGAGCGAGGCGCACGGGAGATTGACGCCGGATTGCGGGACCGAGACGATGCTCGCCCTGGCGGGACAACTCGAGTTCCACATGCTCGACCCGGTCTTCGCGGAGCTGCTCGAGCTCACCGAGCCTGCGCGCGCCGGCTCGCGCTTGGAGGCATACGAACGCCACGTAGACCGCCTCGTCGAAGCACTCGAATCCCATGCCGAGCCCGGCTCCGTGATCGCGTTCCTCGCGATGGCGCTGCGGCGCACCTGGCGCGACAATCGCGCGCTCGCCTCCTTCGCGATGCGCGACCAGCTCACCGGGCTGCACAACCGCCGCTCGCTGGCGGCCTACCTCGAGCAGTGGGCCGCATGGGCGAACCGTTACGGTCATCCACTCGCAGTCGCGATGATCGACGTCGATGGACTCAAGACGATCAACGACACGCACGGCCACGGGACTGGCGACGATGCGCTCGTGGCGGTCGCCGCAGCGCTCCGGGAGGCGGTACGCGCCTCCGACGTCGTCGCGCGCTACGGCGGTGACGAGTTCGCCGTCGTCGCCCCCGAGACCGATCGCGACGACCTCGCGGCGCTGCTCGACCGCATCGTCGCGTGCGTGCACGAGACTTCACTCGCGGATGCGGAAGGCACGCCCGTCGCGCTCTCGGTGAGCGTCGGCGGAGCGGTGGCGCGAGGAGGATCGACACCTACCGACCTGCTCGCGGCCGCCGACGGCGGGCTCTACGAGGCGAAACGCGCCGGTCGCGACCGTGCCACGCCGCCGGCGGTGCTCGGAGACTAGCCCCGAGCCGCCCTCTCGCGCATCTCGCCAGCGTGGTAACTGCTGCGAACGTACGGCGCACTGGCGACGGCGTCGAAACCCATGCCGAGCCCCGCACGCTCGAGGTCCGCGAACACCTCGGGGCGCACGAACTCGGCGACAGGCAGGTTCGCGGGACCCGGGCGCAGGTACTGGCCGAGCGTGAGAAGCCCCACACCCGCCGCGCGCAGATCGCGCATGACCTCGAGCACCTCATCCGAAGTCTCCCCCAGGCCGAGCATCAGGCCGGACTTCGCCGGAACATCCGGTGCGATCTCGCGAGCCCGCGCAAGAAGACCGAGGCTGCGCCCATAGTCGGCGCCGGGCCGCACCTCCGCGTAGAGTCGCGGGACCGTCTCGAGGTTGTGGTTGAAGACGTCGGGACGCGACGCGAGGACCGTCTCGAGAGCGCCATCGTCCCCACCGAAGTCGCTCGTGAGCACCTCCACGCTCGCCTCGGGGACCGCCTCGCGCAGGGCGGCGACCGTCGCCGCGACGTGACCCGCTCCGCCGTCGGAGAGGTCGTCGCGGGTGACCATCGTGACCACGACGTGCCGCAGCCCGAGGCGTAGCGCCGCCTCCGCCACTCGGGCGGGCTCGCCGGTGTCCGGCGCCTCGGGTGTGCGCGACTCGACCGCGCAGAAGCGGCAGCCGCGCGTGCACGCGTCTCCGAGCACCAGGAACGTCGCCGTGCCCGACGAGAAACACTCGCCCTGGTTCGGGCAGCGGGCCTGGCGGCAGACGGTGTTGAGTCGCAGCTCGCCGAGAAGCCCCGTCACCGCGTCGTACGCGCCGGGGCGCGCGACGGGACGCCGCAACCACTCTGGCATGCGCTTGGCGTCGGGGCCGTGCTCGTATGGCATCACGACACCTCGCGCGAGGCTAGAGACCGCACTTGGCGGCGGCGTCGAGCGCGGCCGCCTTCACGACCTCGCTGACCGTCGGGTGCGCGTGCACGGTGTGCGCGATGTCGGCGACCGTCAGGCCGTGACGCATGGCGAGCGCGACCTCGTGTACGATCTCGACCGCGTGCGGGCCGACGATCTGGCAGCCGACGATGCGACCGGTCCCGTTCTCCGCCACCAGTTGCACGAATCCTTCCGCCTCGCCCTCACCGAGCGCCTTACCGTTCGCCGCGAACTTCGAGACCGCCTGGACGGCGTCGATCCCGCGCTCCTTCGCCGAGTCGCGCGAGGAGCCGACCACGCCGACCTCCGGGAAGGTGTAGACGCACGCGGGGACGCATGAGTAGTCGATCGTCTCGCGCGGCTCCCAGCCCGCGAGCTCCGCGACCGCGTTGCGCGCGGCTGCGACGCCCTCCTCCTCGGCGACGTGGGCGAGCATCATGCCGCCGATCAGGTCGCCGATGGCGTAGACGCCGGAGACGTTCGTGCGGAAGAACGCATCCGTCTTGACCGCCGCACGGTCCATCTCGATGCCGGCCTCGGGATACCCGAGCCCCGCCGAGTTGGGGATGCGGCCGACGGCCGAGAACACCACGTCGCTCTCGACCACCGAGCCGTCCGACAGCGTCGAGCGCATCGTCTCGCCGTCCTGCTCGACGCCGGTCACGCTGACGCCGAGGCGGAACGTCACGCCGAGCTTCTCGAGCGCTTCCTGAGCGGCGCGCGTCACGCGCTTGTCGTTGCCGGGAAGCACGGTCGGCGTGAGCTCGACGACCGTGACCCGCGAGCCCGCGCACGCGTAGAAGCACGCGAACTCGAGCCCGATCACGCCACCGCCGATCAGCAGCACCCGCTCTGGGATGCGTGTGAGCGAGAGCGCCTCGTCGCTCGTCCACACGCCGGGAAGGCCGTGATCGATGTTCGGGAGACGGAACGGCACCGAGCCGGTCGCCAGGATGAGGGCGTCGGCGGTCAGATCGTCCTCTTCGCAGTCCGGACCTTCGACGCGCACCGTCTTGGGACCGACGAGACGCCCCTCTCCGCGGCAGACGCGGACCTTCAGCCGCTTCGCTGTCGCCTCGATCTGCGAGCGCAGCTCGACGACGATGCCGTCCTTGCGCTCGCGCAAGCGGTCGAGGTCGATCGTCGCGGAGCCGACGCGCACGCCGAACTCCTCGCCGCGGGCGGCGTCCGAGAGCACGCGCGCGGTGCGCAGGAGGGTCTTGGTCGGGACGCAGCCCCAGTTGAGGCACGTCCCGCCGAGGTGTTCCTTCTCGACGAGGACGACGTCCGCGCCGAGACGCGCGGCTTCGAACGCGGCGTGGTAGCCGCCGGGACCGCCGCCGAGGACGATGATGCGCATGGATGCTCCCTGGTGTCGCTACGTCGGGTCGCGGAGCATTCTAGCACCGAGACACGACCGCTTGCCGCACCCGTTCGTGGCACATACGCTGGTGCGCAGACAGCCTACCGAGAACGGAGCGCGATGTGCCGCTTCTGCGCGCAGCACGGTGACGGCAAGCGCTGGTACCTCGAAGCGTCCACATACGCGTACGACCTCGAGAGCGACCTGCGCCGCCGCGAGTACGTCGTCGGTTTCGTCCGCCACTTCCGCGAGAACCGCGAGGGCATCCTGCGCGCGTACGACCGCGTCTCGCGGCTGCCCGGGCCGTTGCGTCGCGCCGCGAAGGGCTATGCATCGCGCAAGCTCCAGGACCATCACTTCGGGCAGCCGGTCCCCATCGAGGAGTGCGAGCGGATCTTCGACATCGCGACGAGCATCGTGCGGCTCCCGTGCGTCTGCCGCGACGTGGCGGGCACGAGCGACGAGGCGTGCTGCATCGCCATGACGGTCACACCGGCGGACAGCGTCTTCCGCGAGGCGTTCGATCGATTCGATGGCGGCCCGGACACGGGAGCCTTCGACCGCCTCAGCCGCGAGCAGGCGCTCGCGCTCCTGCGCGACTGCGAGGACCGCGGGTTGATGCACTCCGTGTGGACGTTCATCACCCCGTTCGTGGCGGCGATCTGCAACTGCGACCTGCCCAGCGGCTGCATGGCGATGCGCGTCGAGCGCACGATGGGCACGCGCGTCATGTGGAAGGGCGAACACGTCGCGCGTCTCGATGACGAGCGCTGCACGGGATGCGGCGCGTGCGTGAAGCGCTGCCCCTTCGAGGCTCTCGCCAGGGGCGCGAAGGGCGAGCCGGTCCGGCTGGACCGCGGGGCGTGCTACGGTTGCGGCGTCTGCCGCTCGGCGTGCAGGACTGACGCACTCGGGCTCGAGGAGCGCAGGGCCGTACCGGAGCTGGCCGGGGCGTGGTAGCTCCCGTACCACCACCTGTCAACGTGTTGCGGCAACCCAGGGAACCCGCTCGACGCGTCGCTGTAGACGCACTGTTCAGCGCGTCTACCGATTCAGTGACTCCGCGACGCGCAGCAACTGGTCCTCACGCAGGTCCCAAGCTGATACTGTCATGTTGAGATATCTAGCACCGATCCCGGCCGGAGCGGGCACCTGCCAGGCAACAATCGCTGGCGCATTGGCTACGGGTTCAGCCCCATCAACCTGCGTGAACTCTCCTCCTATGACCCCGTCATAGGACCCGATCTTGACGGGCCGATAGCGAACGAACCCGCTCTGCGGGTCAGACAAGTCCAGAAGGAACCTCTGCGTGATGTACTGATCAGCGTCGAACTCCAAGTTGGTCGGCATCTGGGCGACTTCGTACTTCTTGTACTGGACGTAAAAGCCTTCTCCAGCGTCGGAGCCTTGCGGCAACACGCGCACGACCGTGTTGTCGTCCGGGACCTCTGCAGCCTCAGGAACTCGCAGTTCAAATGGTGCACGCTTCCTCGCTGCAGCTAGGGTCAGGACTTCGACCCCCTCGGCAACGCGGGGGCCCCTTTTCAACGCGGACGACGTGATATGAACACTTCCAACGGACTCGTCGGCAACCTGGGAGAGCGCCGGGTTCTTGGTAGCAGTCTTGGCGCAACCGCTCGAGGCAAGGAGCAGAACCGCGAACAGGACGCTGACGGCAAAGACTCCGACGCGGCGTGCCTTGTCTTCGCGCTCCATCTGGCTACCTCCGGTGGCTAGTTGTGGACGGAGTTGTAGGCCGTCGCAGAAACAGCTTGGTAATGGTAAAGATCGCCGGGCGAATCGACGGAAAGGCTCATGCTGGGCCAGGACTTCCATTGCTGAATCGCACTGTAGTCGTAGTACTTGAGATCAGACCAGCTGGCGTAGTTGTTGTCCGTTGCGTAGTGACACTCAGCTTGACTGTAGAGCCACGCACTGGTGATGTTCGGATTGAGGAACGATCCCTGGTAGGATCCGTCGAGATAGTAGTTCCAATACTGTGATCCGGGTCCGACCCATCTCACCCGCCATGTGTGGTATGTCCCCATGGGGGCGCCGCCCCAGTGTTGCTGCTGGTAGACCGCTCCGTTCATATAGTTCTGCGCGAAGTAGTAGGGGTTGTCGGTGCCGAACCCGTCGTTATGCCAACACCAACCGGCCTCGATGGACTGCAGGTCGTTCGAGGTCTTCCCGAATATCGAGTTGACCTTGAAGCTACCTGAAGCAACAGCGGGTGCCGTGGCCAGGATGTACCCGCGCCCCTCGACTCCCCACCAGTACGAGGTTGCCTGTTTCACTCTCGTGAAGTAGCCCGCTGCAAAGGCACTGGATGGCAGCACGATGCCCACAGCCAGTGTCAACGTGAGCGACCACAGCGTGCGCCTCAACCACATGCGCATCTCCTGCCCTCGTAGGTGCAGTCCCAATAGAGAGTATCCCCCCCCCTTGGGGGGGGGCTGTCAAGACGACGCGTTGCCTCAGAAAGAATGTACTCGAAACCGATTCGATGCCTCAGAAGAAAAGGTACTCGAACCGGCCCACGCCGGATCGACCGGCGAAGGGCCACGAGGATGCCGCTTTCGATGCCAGAGAAGA